>Ga0160495_100183_pt1 | contig 76853 bp, 70 predicted proteins | sample DID4MG_4_FD_108251 | JGI IMG/M metagenome (GOLD analysis project Ga0160495, IMG submission 108251) | Enriched soil microbial communities from UW Madison campus, WI, USA - DID2933_E24_FP4 MG | ecosystem: Environmental > Terrestrial > Soil > Unclassified | place: USA: Madison, Wisconsin | collected... | reverse complement strand
CGGCCCCCCGCAACCCCCAACACGTATGCCCGAAAAGGCCGCGCAGGGCGGCCTTTTCGGGCGGGCATGCCACCCCCTTCCAGCGGCATCCTCACCCCCACCAGAACGCCAAGCACACCGCTCTCCCCAGCGGCCTTGGCATGACGCTGCTGGAGCTGGTTGTCGCGCGGGCGGGGGTGGGGCGGCCGTTCGGTGACGCCCGACGGAATCCGAAGGGAGCCGTAGGCGGACGAGGATGAGGACGGGGAAGTCCGGCCCCCGCGGGCCGGACCGTCATCGTTGGCCGCGCCACCCCCGTCCGCGCGACAACCGGCGCCTCAAGAACCCAGCAGCCTGCAACCAGCAAAGGCAACCTGCCGAGCCCCGACCCCGTATCCGTCCCCCAATTGATTCAAATCAACCCCCTATATAACTCCCAGTGATAAGTTAATAACAACAAAAAGTAACCGCCCCGGAGCCCCAAGCAATGCCCCCTTCACCCGAACCCCCCCTACCCAGTAAACGCGGCTTCCTGAAAGGACTCCTCGGCCTGAGCGCCGCCGCCACCATCATCCCCATCCACGCCGAAGCCACCGGCCTGAACGGCCAACCTCCCCGTCGCCCCGGCATCCCCGGCAAGCGCTATGGCATGGTCGTCGACATGCGCAAATGCATCGGCTGCCAGTCCTGTACGGTCAGCTGTTCCATGGAAAACCTGCCCCCCATCGGGCAATTCCGCACCACCGTCCTGCAGTACGAAGTCACCCCCGACGACGGCAGCCCCTGCGCCATGGTCATGTTGCCCCGCCTCTGCAACCACTGCGACAACCCGCCCTGCGTCCCCGTTTGCCCCGTGCAAGCCACCTTCCAGCGGGAAGACGGCATCGTGCTGGTCGACAACGAACGCTGCGTCGGCTGCGCCTACTGCGTGCAAGCCTGTCCCTACGACGCCCGGTTCATCAACCACGAAACGCAAACGGCCGACAAATGCACGTTCTGCGAACACCGCCTGGAAGCCGGCCTGCTGCCGGCCTGCGTGGAAAGCTGCGTCGGCGGTGCGCGCGTCATCGGCGACATGAACGACCCCGAGAGCGCCATCTCCAAACTGCTCGTCGAACACAAGGCGGACATCAAGGTCTTGAAACCCGAAATGAAGACCGACCCCCACGTCTATTACATCGGCCTGCCCGACGCGTTCGTGCACCAGGTCGACGGCCAGGCCGGCGTGCGCCTGGCTGGCGGACATTGAGCCATCACAGGGGACTTTCATGCAGATCTCGGAATTGCTCACGCCGGTCTATGACGCCGCCTGGTTGCCGTGGGCCGTGCAGTATTTCTTTCTTATCGGCATCAGCGCCACCACCGCGCTGACCGCCGCCTTCGCCGCTTTCGGCCCGGCCGGATCCTCCGCGCGCCGGCTGCTGCCGGCAGCCGCGACCGTGCTGCTGGTGACCGCCGTCGCCGCGCCGGTGTCATTGCTGGCCGACTTGCACCAGCCCGGCAGGTTCTGGCACTTCTACGCGCATGTCACGCCCTGGTCGTGGATGTGGCTGGGCGCCTTGCTGCTGCCCGTGTTCGTGGGCCTGGCCGTGCTGTTTTGCGCCGCGTGGTGGTGGGGCCGCATCGCCTGGGTGCGCCTTCTGGGCGTGGCCCTGGCGCTGTCGGCGGTATCGATCCTTGTCTACACCGGCGCCGAAGTCATGGTGCTGCGTTCGCGGCCCTTGTGGCACACCGTGTTCCTGCCCGTGAATTTCGCCTTGACAGCCTGGCTGGGGGCGCTGGGCGCCATGTTCCTGGTGGGCCGCTGGCTGCCCGGCGGCATGAAGGCCTTGCCGGTGGGCATGCTGCGCCAGCTGAGCTTGGCCGCCGTCGTGCTGATGGCCTTGGGCGCCGGCGCCTGGGCCGTGCTGGGCACGCTGGGCGTGGATCCGTCGTTCGACGCGGCCCTGCGGCTGTTCGGCGAATTCCCGATCTGGCGCATCAGCCTGGCGGGCGCCGTCATCACGGCCTTCTGCATGATCGCACTGCTGCAGCGCCCGGCCCAGGCGCTGGCCGCTCCGCTGCCGTCGGCCACCCTGGCGCTGACCATGCTGGCGGCCGCGTGGATCTTCCGCTGGGTGGTGTTCATGAGCGTGCAGGGCGTGCCCAAGTATGGCGCGGGCCTCTACCTGTACGACATGCCCTGGGGCAGCGACGGCCTGCTGGGCATGGTCGGGGTGCTGGGCCTGTGCGTGGCGCTGGTCACCGCAGTGACCTGGGCCCTGGAGCGGTTCCCGGCGCACGCGCGCGGCATGGCGGCCTGAGTGGCCTAAGCGGCAAAAGCGGCCGCAAGACGAAAGCACATGGAAGACAAAGCAATGGACAAGCAACACGAAGACGACAAGCCTGGCGCGGCCGACGCGCCCGACAATGCGCTGCAGGACGCGGCGCGGCGCAAGTTGATGGTGCGCGGCGGCATGGTGGCCGGCGGCATGGCGGCCTTTGCGGCCGGCTATGGCGAAACCGTCACCCGCGCGGTCAAGGGCCTGGCGCACGGCACGGCCGGCGTGCCCACCGCCCATGCCGTGCGCGGCAATTCGCTGACGGCGGAATTCCGCATCGACCCGCTGACCGGCGTGCTGTCCGCCCAGCCGGGCCAGACGGTCAGCCCGTCCAGCTGCCTGGGCTGCTGGACCCAGTGCGGCGTGCGCCTGCGCGTGGACACCAAGGAAAACCGCATCCTGCGCGTGGCGGGCAACCCCTACCACCCGCTGGCCACCACGCGCCCCGCCGCGATGGAAACGCCCGTGCGCGAGGTCTATGCGCAACTCGGCGGCGAGAACGGCCTGGAAGGCCGCGCCACGTCCTGCGCCCGCGGCTCGGCCATGCTGGAACAGATGAACAGTCCGTTCCGCGTGCTGCAACCGATGAAGCGCGTGGGCGGGCGGGGCGAAGGCAAGTGGCAGACCATCTCGTTCGAGCAACTGGTGCAGGAAGTGTGCGAAGGCGGCGACCTCTTCGGCGAAGGCCATGTGGAAGGCCTGCGCGCCATTTTCGACCGCGACACACTGCTGGACCCTGACAATCCGGAGTACGGCGCCAAGGTCAACCAATTCCTCTTCACCGACGCCTCCAACGAAGGCCGCACGCCCCTGATCCAGCGCTTTGCCGCGCAGTCCTTCGGCACGGTCAACTTCAGCAACCATGGCTCGTACTGCGGCCAGAGCTTCCGCGTGGGTGCGGGCGCCGCCTTGGGCGACTTGAAGGGTATGCCGCACGGCAAGCCGGATTGGGACAACGCGCGCTTCGGTCTGTTCATCGGCGCAGCGCCGGCGCAAGCGGGCAACCCCTTCCAGCGCCAGGCCCGGCAATTGGCCGAAGCACGGGTGCGGCCGGAGGAAGACAGCTTCACCTATGTGGTCGTGTCGCCCATGCTGCCCGCGTCCTCCAGCCTGTCGGCAGGCTCCGGCAACGAGTGGGTGCCGGTGAATCCTGCCAGCGACCTGGCATTGGCGATGGGCCTGATCCGCTGGATCCTGGACAACGAACGCTTCGATGCCCGCATGTTGGCGCAACCCGGCCCCAACGCCATGAAGGCGGCGGACGAAGCCGCCTGGACCAACGCCACGCATCTGGTGGTGGCTGAACCCGGCCACCCGCGGCTGGGCAGTTTCGTGCGCGGCGCAGACCTGGGCTGGCCGCGGCCGGCCGACGCCGACGAAAAGTGGGAAGACGTCTATGCGGTGCGCCTGGAAGACGGCACGCTGGCGCCGCACACGACTGCGTCGCCGGCCACGTTGTTCGTCGATGAGCGCATCGCCGTGCCGGGCATGGCAGGCGGCGCGGAAGCGGTGCGCGTCTGCTCGTCCCTGGCCTTGCTGCGCGAGGAATCGCACCGCAAGTCGCTGGATGAATACGCCGGATTGTGCGGCGTGCCGGCCGACAAGATCGCCTCGCTGGCCAAGCGCTTCACCAGCTACGGCAAGCGCGCCGTGGCCGACGCGCACGGCGGCACGATGAGCGGCGCGGGTTTCTACACGGCCTACGCCATTGCCATGCTCAACACGCTGGTGGGCAACCTGAACGTGGACGGCGGCCTGGTGCTGGACGCCGGTCCGTTCCCGCCTTACGGCCCCGGCCCGCGCTACAACATCGCCGGCTTCGCCAACCGCGCCACGCCCAAGGGCGTGGCCTTGTCGCGCAACCGCTACCCGTACGAGAAGTCCAGCGAATTCAAGCGTAAGAAGGCGGCGGGGCAGCCGGCGTATCCGGCGTCCGCGCCCTGGTATCCGGCCACGGGCGGCCTCAGCTCTGAAATGCTGGCGTCCGCTTTGGCGGGGTATCCGTACCGCGCCAAGGTCTGGTTCAACCACATGAGCAACCCGATCTACGGCATCGCGGGCTTGAAGGGCGTGATCATCGACAAGATGAAGGACCCGCGCATCCTGCCGCTGTCGGTCTCGATCAACCCGTTCATCAACGAAACCAACGCGCTGGCCGACTACATCGTGCCGGACACGGTCACGTACGAAAGCTGGGGCGTGTCGGCGCCCTGGGCCGACGTGGTCGCCAAGGCTTCCACCGTGCGCTGGCCTGCCGTGCAACCGCGCGTGGCACGCACCGCCACCAACGAGCCGGTCTGCCTGGAAACCTTCCTGATCGCCTGCGCCAAGCGCCTGGGTATGCCGGGCTTTGGCCAGAACGCGATCTCTGACAAGGACGGCGCCAAGTACGCGCTGGACACGCCCGAGGACTTCTTCCTGCGCGGCATGGCCAATATCGCGTTCTCGGCCGGCCGCGCCGTGCCCGAGGCCAGCGACGACGACATGGCGCTGACCGGGGTGGACCGCTATCGCAGCCTGTTGCAGCACAAGCTCAAGCCTGGCGAATGGCGGCAGGTCGCTATGCTGATGAGCCGGGGCGGCCGCTTCGACAAGATGGAAGACGCCTGGGTCGACAAGGGCCAGAACCGCCAGACCCGCCAGGCTTACGCCAAGCCGCTGCAGGTCTGGAGCGAGGAACTCGCGGGTTTTCGCCATGCGATGACCGGCGAACGCTACAGCGGCTGTCCGACCTGGTATCCCGCACGCCTGGCCGATGGCCGCGACGTGCGCACGGAGTACCCGGCGCAGCAATGGCCCTTCCTGCTCAGTTCGTTCAAATCGAACCTGATGAGCTCCATGTCGATCGGCGTGAACCGTCTGCGCCAGGTGCATCCGCACAACCCGGTGTCGATCAACCGGCAGGATGGCGAACGCCTGGGGCTGCGCAACGGCGACCCCGTGCGCATCGTGACGCCCGGCGGCGCCGTAACCGGGCTGGCCTTGCTGCGCGACGGCATCCAGCCGGGCGCGGTCGGCATCGAGCACGGCTATGGCCACACCGAGCTGGGCGCACGCGCCCACGTGGTCGACGGCAAACCCCTGCCGCACGATCCTGCACTGGCGGCAGGGGTCAACCTGAACGACCTGGGTTTCGGCGACGCCACGCGAGGTGAACACGCCAACGTCTGGATCGACTGGGTGTCTGGCGCCGCGGTGCGCCAGGGCCTGCCGGCGCGGATCGAGCGCGCCTAGGCCGGCGTGGCCGATGCCCGGGCGTGCTAGCGCATGACGGTGTCGGCCACCAGTTCCAGGCCGTCCGCGCGGACGGCCACATCGGGCAGCACGCCGCTCAGGTCGCCAGGCCGGGCGGCGGCTGTGCCGGAACGACTGATGCGGATCTCCACCTGCACGCGGTTCGCACGTGACAGCGTGGCGTCCGGCGACATGGCGTTGCTGTCATCCAGCACAAACGCGCGCGGCAGGTCCGAAACGCGCAGCTGCAGAATCGCCAGCGGCATGCGCGACCCTTCGACGGGCCGCGCCAGGATGAATACGGTATCGCCGGGCTGGACCTGGCTGCGCAAGGCGTCCGCGATGCGGGCTTGCCCACTGATGCGGGCGGCCGTGGCATCGCCGGCGGGCGGCGCCGCAGACGGTGCAACCGGCGCGGCCTGCGGCGTGGCACCCGCCGTGGCACCCCCCGTCGCATTCATCGCGGCGGTCTCCGTGGTGTTACGCGCGGATGGCGCGCCGTTTGCCATCGCGCGGGCCTGGGCGATATTGGACTGGATCTGCCGCGCGGCCTCGGAGTCTGGCGGCAGCAGGGCTTGCAGCCGTTCCCAATGGGCCAGCGCCTCGGCGGCGTCGCCGCGCCGCAACGCCATCATGCCCGCCAGCGCCAAGGCCTTGGGCTGATCCGGCTGCGCGGCCAGCGACTGCGCCACGGCCGCGACCGCATTGGCGTCCGGTACCCCCTGATTGGCCGACAGCAGGGCGTCGGCCAGGTCAGCCAACACGGCGGGCTGGCCGGGAACCAGGCGCAACACCTGCTGGTAAGCCGCGACCGCATCGGTGTAGCGGCCCAGCGTTTCATAAGAGCGCGCCAGCGTGTACCAGCCGTCCGCGTCGTCGGGCGCGTTGCGCAGCCGCTGCGCCAGCGCATTGATGGCCAATGCCATGTCGTCGCCCGTGTCGTCCGCGTGCGGTTCGACGGCGCTTGCCATGACCGACACGTCTGCCGCCGCGCGGGGATTGCCCAGCTTGCCGTAGAGCAGCACGGCGGCCACCGGGATCAGCACGCTAAGCAGGCAGGCGGTCGCCACACCCGCGCGCTGGCCACGCACCGGCGCGGCCTGTCGCTGGCGTTGGGCCAGGTCTTGCAGCAGGTCGCGCTGCAACTCGTCTTCCGCGCGCGCCAGGCCATCGGCGGTAAGGCTGCCGTTCTGCCTGTCGCGCCGCAATTGTTCGCGCTGGGCCAGGTAGAACGCGCGCACATTGGCGTCGGAGGCGGTGTCAACGGGCGGCGCGCGGCGTACCAGCGGCGGGATCAGGCACAGCAGTGTCGCCAACAGCAGCAACAGGACGGCGAGCCAGAGGGTGGTCATGAACCGGTATCCAGAAAGCGGGCGGCACGCGAGCGTTCGTCGGCCGTCAAGGGCGCGCGGGCGCCCGACCGGCGTTTCAGCGTGCGCATCAATACCCAGAAGCCCAGCGCCAGCAACGCGAACGGCCCCAGCCACAGCAGCCAGGTGATGGGTTTGAACGGCGGGTCGTAGCGGACGAAATCGCCGTAGCGGTCTTCGAAGAAGCGCATGATCTGCGCGTCGCTGCGGCCCTCGGCCAGTTGGGCATGGATCAGGTTGCGCATGTCGTGGGCGAGCGGCGCATTGGAGTCCGCCAGCGTCTGGTTCTGGCAGACCAGGCAGCGCAGGCCGTGGGCCAGCTTGTCGGCGCGTTGCTGGTCGGCGGAAGACAACGCGGGCAGGGCAGGCGGCGCTTGCGCGGCGCACGTCGGCGCCGCTGCCAGGCTCAGCGCCAATGCCAGCACCAGCGACGCGGCGGCAAGAAGGCCGGGCATTCTCATCGCAACCCCTCGATCAATGGCTGGATGCGGTTGCGCCAGATGTCGGGCGTGATCAGGCCCAGCTGCTTGTAGCGGATGCGCCCGGCGCCGTCGATCACGAAGGTTTCGGGCACGCCATAGACCCCGTATTCGATACCGACCCGGCCGTCGGTGTCACTGGCGGATGCGATGTAGGGGTTGCCGTTGCGGGCCAGCCAGGCCAGCGCATCTTCGGGCTTGTCCTTGTAGTTCAACCCGTACAGTGGAATGCCGTGGCGCTGGGCGGCTTCGCGCAGCACCGGCAGCTCTTCGCGGCAGGGGCCGCACCACGACGCCCACACGTTCAGCAGCCAGACCTGGCCGCGCAACGACTGCACGTCCAATTGCTGGCCGGGCGCTTGCAGCAGCGGCAGGCTGATCGCTGGGGCGGGCTTGTCGATCATGGCCGACGGCACCGCGCGCGGATCGCGCGACAGGCCCATCGCCAGGAAGACGGCCATCGCCATGAAGACGCCTAGCGGCAGCAGGTAGCGCAGCATCAGTACCCCTCCCGCGCCGGACGGGGGGCGGGGGCCGCCTCGCCTTCGGGGCGGCGCGCCGATGCTTCCTGGGCGCGGCGGTAGCGCTTGTCGCCTGCGGCCAGCAGGCCGCCCAGCGCCATCAGCAGGCAGCCGGTCCAGATCCAGGTCATGAAGGGCTTGACCTGGATGCGTACCGTCCACGCGCCATCCCCCACGGGCTCGCCCAACGCCACGAACAGGTCGCGGCTAAAGCCGCTGTCGATGTCGGCCTGGCTCAGCGCCATGTCCTGCACGGTGTACAGGCGCTTTTCGGGATACAGCGTCACCACCGGCTTGCCGTTGCGCGTGACGGGAAATACCGCGCGTTGCGCGCTGTAGTTCGGCCCGACGGCGGGCGCCAGGCTGGCGAAGGTGAACTGGTAGCCGCCGGCTTCCTGCGTGGCGCCCAGTTCCATGCGCAATTCGTGCTTGACCTCGTAGCCGTTGGCCAAGGTGACGCCGGCGATGAAAATGCCCACGCCGGCGTGCGCCAGCAACATGCCGTACCAGGCGCGCGGCTGGCGGCCCAGGCGACGCAGCCAATGGCCGTCGCCGTCCGTCAGGCGCTGCCGGGCGTGCGCCGCGGCGCTGGCAACCGACCAGCCCGCCAGCCACAGGCCCAACATGATCATGGGCGAGCCCAGCCGGAGCGGGCCGGGCATCGCCAGCGGCAGCAGCACGGCGGTTGCCACGCTGACGCCGAATGCCACGCGCAGCCGTCGGCCCAGGTCGGGTATGCCGGCCTGCTTCCAGCGGGCCATGGGCCCCACGCCCATCAGGAAGATGGCCGGCGTCATCAGCGGCACGAAGACGGCTTCGAAGTAGGGCGGGCCGATGGATATCTTGCCCCAGTCCAGCACGTCCAGCACTACCGGATACAGCGTGCCCAGCAGCACCGAGCCGGCTGCGACGGTCAGGACCACGTTGTTCGACAGCAGCAGCGATTCCCGCGACAGCAGCGAAAAGCCGCCGCCCAGCCCGACCGTCGGCGCTCGCCAGGCGTACAGCGTCAGCGAACCGCCTACGATCACGGTCATGAAGGCCAGGATATACAGACCGCGGCCCGGATCCACCGCGAAGGCGTGGACGGAGGTCAGCACGCCGGAACGGACCAGGAACGTTCCCAGGATGCTGAGCGAAAACGTGCAGATCGCCAGCAGCACCGTCCAGCTGCGGAAGGCCCCCCTGCGCTCGGTGACGATCAGCGAGTGGATCAGGGCCGTGCCTGCCAGCCAGGGCATGAACGAGGCGTTCTCCACCGGGTCCCAGAACCACCAGCCGCCCCAGCCCAGCACGTAGTAGGCCCAGGCGCTGCCCAGCAGGATGCCGATGGTCAGGAAGGTCCAGGCGGCCAGCGTCCAGGGGCGCACCCAACGCGCCCACAGCGCATCCAGTTCGCCCGACAGCAAGGCGGCGATAGCGAAGGCGAAGGCAACGGAAAACCCCACATAGCCCATGTACAGCATGGGCGGGTGCACGATCATGCCGGGGTCCTGCAGCAGCGGGTTCAGGTCGCGCCCGGCCATGGCTGGCGGCATCAGTCGTTCGAAGGGGTTGGACAGGAACAGCAGGAACAGCAGGAAGCCCACGCTGATCCAGCCCATCACGGCCAGCACGCGGGCGGCGAAAGCCAGGGGCAGGCGGCGGCTGAACACGGCGACGGCGAGCGTCCAGGCGGTCAGCAGCAGCAACCACAGCAGCAGCGACCCCTCGTGTCCGCCCCAGACGGCCGCGAAGCGGTAGGCGGCAGGCAGGTCGGCGTGGGAATTGCCTGCCACATACAGCACCGAGAAATCGTTGTGCACGAACGACCAGGCCAGGCAGCCGAAGGCCAGCACGGTCAGGCAGAACTGGCCCACAGCGGCGGGCCGCGCCACGCGCAGTCCGGCCTGCCAGCCGGTGGCGGCGCCGATCAGCGGCAGGGTGGCTTGCGCCAGCGCCGTCAGCAGCGCCAGGATCAGGCAGAACAGGCCGATCTCGGGGATCATCGGGGCTGCTCCTGCATCGCGTTGGCAGCCGTGGCTTGTCCGGCGCGCTTGATCGCATCGGCCGCTTCGGGCGGCATGTAGTTCTCGTCATGCTTGGCCAGCACTTCCGTGGCGCGGAACACGCCGTCGGCGTCCAGTTTGCCCGCCACCACTACGCCCTTGCCCTCGCGGAACAGGTCGGGCAGCAGGCCTTGATAGGTCACGGGCACGGTATGCGCGGTGTCGGTCACGATGAACCGCAGGGTCAGGCCGTCGGCCTCGCGGCGCACGGAACCTTGCTCCACCAGCCCGCCCACGCGAAAGCTCCCAGTCCGTGGGGCTTCTTTCGCCACCACCTGCGTGGGGCTGAAGAAGAACACCAGGTTCGATTGCAGCGCATTGAGTACCAGCGCGGTGGCGATGGCCAGCAGCCCCAGGCCGCCCGCGATGGCGAACATGCGGCGCTTGCGCGGCGTCATGGTCGTCCCTCGCCAGCTTGCCTGCGTGCGGCCTGGCGCCGGGCGCGCGCGCGGCGCCACAGCACAAGGGCCTCTGCACCCATCAGCGCCAGGGTGACGCCGTAGGCGCCCAGGATGTAAGGGCTGTGGCCTTGCAGCGAGAACAGCGCGTCCCAGCTCATGGGGCCTCCGGGGCGGGGCGGCCGGCGCGCGCCGCGCCGGGTTCGCGTTCGGCGATGATGCCGCGCACCCGCGCCAGCGCCACGGCCGCGCTGTACAGCCAGAAGGCCGCCACCATCAGCAGCATGGCGGCGACCATGATGCGCGCCATGCTCGGGGCGGACGTCAGGTTGATGGATGCACCCTGATGCAGCGTGCTCCACCAGCGCACCGAGAAATAGATGATGGGCACATTGACGACGCCGGCCAGCAGCAGGATGGCGCCGCCGCGGTCGGCGCGGCGCGTGTCGTCGGTCGCCGCCTGCAAGGCCATGAAGCCCAGGTACAGGAACAGCAGGATCAGCTCCGAGGTCAGCCGCGCATCCCAGACCCACCACGCGCCCCAGGTGGGCTTGCCCCACAACGCGCCGGTCCATAACGTCAGGAAGGTGAAGAGCGCGCCGGTGGGCGCCAGCGCCCGCATCATCATGAACGACAGGCGCGTGTTGTAGATCAAGCCCAGCGCGGCATACCCCGCCATCACCAGGTACAGGAACATCGACATCCACGCCGCCGCCACGTGGATGAACAGGATGCGGTAGACCTCGCCCTGCTGGCTGTCCGTGGGCGCGACGGCCAGGCCCACATACAGGCCCGCGCAGGCGAAGAGGGCGGCCGCCAGTGCCAGCACCGGAATCAGGCGGCCAGCCAGCGGATAGAACACTGCGGGCGAGGCATAGCGCAGCCAGCCGGCGCCAGGGGCGGCCGGCGCGGGGGAGTAGGGCGAATCGAAGGCGGGTTGCTTGTGCATGGGGCCCCTCAGTCCAGCGCCACGCGCAGCGCGGCGGACGCGCTCCAGGGGCATAGCAGGATCGCCAGGCACAGGCAGGCGCCCAGCAGCGACAGTTGCGGTCCGGCGCCCAGGCCCGCGTGCGTGGCGGACACGGCGCCCGCCCCGAAGATCAGCACCGGCACGTACAGCGGCAGCACCAGCAGGGGCAGCAACGCCCCGCCGCGCAGGCCCAGCGTCAGCGCCGCGCCCAGACCGCCCACCAGCGCCAGCGTGGGCGTGCCCAGCAGCAGGGATAGGACCAGTACGCCGATCGCCTGCGGCGGCAGGCCGAATTGCAGCGCCAGCACGGGGCTGGCCAGGATCAGCGGCAGGCAGCCGCTGACCCAGTGCGCGGCGAGCTTCACGCCCACCAACAGCGGCAGCGGGTGCGGCGACACCAACAGTTGCTCCAGCGCGCCGTTGGCGTGGTCTTGTGCAAACGGGCGGTGCAGGCTCAACAGGATGCCCAGCAACGCGCAGACCCACAGCACGCCCGGCCCGATCGCCAGCAGCAGGACGGGATCGGGGCCGACCGCCAGCGGGAACAGAGAACCCGCCACGATGAAGAACAGCGTGGCGCCCAGCGTATCCGCGGGCCGTCTCCAGGCTAGCCGGATGTCACGTAGCGCCAACTGAGACAGCGTAGCCAGCATCCGCGTAGTCATCCATGTTCAAGGTTTGCGTGCGGACGACGGCGGTGCCGGGCGCGCGGTGTGACGCCACGACTGCGGCGCCGCCGGCATCCAGGTGTGCGTCCAACGCCCGCCACAACTGCTCCAGGCTGGCGGCGTCCAGCCCTGCGTCGGGTTCATCCAGCAGCCACAGGGGCTTGCCGCCCAGCACCACGGCGGCCATTGCCAGCCGACGGCCCTGGCCTTGGGACAGCCGGGCCGCGGGCACGTGCACGCTGCCCTCCAGACGCCAACGGCGCAGGCCCGTCGCAATGGCGTCGTCGTCTTGGGGCGTGCCGGCCACATGCAGGCTATAACGCAGGTTCTCCAGCGCCGTCAGTTCGCCGCACAGGCCGTTGGCGTGCCCCAGGAACGCCACGCGCGCGAAGTACGCCGCCGTGTCGCGGCGCACCTCCTGGCCCTGCGAATAGAGCGTGCCGGCCAGCGGGCGCAGCAGGCCGGCCAACATGCGCAAGAGGCTGGTCTTGCCGCTGCCATTGGCGCCCTGCACATGCAGGAGCTGGCCGGCATGCAGCTCGACATCCACCGGACGCAGTCCCTCGGGCCCGCTGCAAGGGCCGCCGCGGGGGCTGCGCAGCCCGCGGGCCGCGAGCAGGGGCGGCGGGGCGTCAGCGGGCCGCATTCGCCACCTCTTTGGGCGCCCTGGCCGGCGGCGTCGCGTCAGAGGTCTGGCCAGGCGGAATATGCGGCAGCGTATGGGCGATGCCCTTGTGGCAATCGATGCAGGTCTTGGTCTTGTCGGCCAGATAGGTCGAGTGCATGTTCTGCGCGCGCACGCTTTGGCGCGTGAAGTCCATGTATTCGTAGTTGTGGCAATTGCGGCATTCCAGCGAGTCGTTGGCCTTGAAGCGAGCCCATTCGTGCTGAGCCAGCTCCAGCCGCTTGTCCACGAATTTTTCGCGCGTGTCGATGGTGCCGAAGATCTTGCCCCAGACTTCCTTGGACGCCTGCATCTTGCGGGCGATCTTGTCGGTCCAGTTGTGCGGCACGTGGCAGTCCGAGCACAAGGCGCGCACGCCCGAGCGGTTGGTGAAGTGGATGGTGCCCTTCAGTTCTGCGTACACGTTGTCGCGCATTTCATGGCAGCCCGTACAGAACTTTTCGGTGTTGGTCAGTTCCATCGCCGTGTTGAAGGCGCCCCAGAACAGGATGCCGCCGATGAAGCCGCCGATCGTCAGAAAGCCCAGGCTGAAGTGCACGCTGGGGCGGCGGATGATGTTCCAGTAGCGCTTTAGGAGCTTGAGCATGGCGGCATCGATCCCTTACTTCTTGTCGGTGGCCGGGGCCGTCAGGCGCTTGAGGATCACATCGATGTCCTGATAGGTATTGGACACCAGCGGCTTGGCCTCGGCCTGCGGCACGTGGCACTGCACACAGAAATAGCGCCGCGGGGATACCTCGGCCAGCACGTTGCTGTCGCGGTCCATGTAGTGCGTCACGCTCAAAGGCGGCGCCTGGGTTTCCTCGGTGTTCACCCGCGCATGGCAGGCCAGGCAACGGTTGTAGTTCTTGTCGATCTGGTAGCCGTCGATCTTGTGCGGAATGGTGGGCGGCTGCATCGAATAGGTGCGCATCCGCTTGATGTCCTTGTTTTCAATCGGGCTGATCAGCGGCGGGTTGGCTTCTTCTGCGATCGGGGTGGGCCCGCGCATGGGGTCTTCGACCTCCAGCGGCGGGGCGGCCCAGGCGGCCGAGGCCAGAAGGATGCCGATGGCGATGGTGGCGGCGCGTCGTTTCATGGCTGTCTCCCGGGGCCGCTCAGACCTTGACGATCTTGACCGCGCACTTCTTGAAGTCGGTCTGGAAAGAGATCGGGTCGGTGGCGTCCAACGTGACCTTGTTGATCAGCTGGCCGGCGTCGAACCAGGGCACGAAGACCAGGCCGCGCGGCGGCTTGTCGCGCCCGCGGGTCTCAAGCCGCGTGCGCATCTTGCCGCGCCGCGATTCGATCTCGACTTCCACGCCGCGCCGCAGGCCCATCGCCTGCGCGTCGTCGGGGTGCATGAAGCAGACCGCGTTGGGAAAGGCCCGGTACAGCTCGGGCACGCGCCGCGTCATCGATCCGGAATGCCAGTGCTCCAGGACGCGGCCGGTGGACAGCCAGAACGGGTATTCCTTGTCAGGGGATTCCGGAGGCGGCTCGTAGGGCAGGGCGTAGATGATGGCGCGTCCGTCCGGGTTGCCGTAGAACTCGAAGCCGGCGCCCGCCTTCACGTAGGGGTCGCTGCCTTCGCGGTAGCGCCACAGGGTTTCCTTGCCGTTGACGACGGGCCAGCGCAGGCCGCGGGCCTCGTGGTACGTGTCGAAGGGGGCCAGGTCGTGCCCGTGGCCGCGGCCGAATTCGGCGTATTCCTCGAACAGTCCCTTTTGCGCATAGAAGCCGAAAGCCTTCGCTTCCTGGTTTTCGTATTCCGCATTCAATTCGCTGTTGGGGAACTTGTTGACCTTGCCGTTGGCAAAGAGCACGTCGAACAGGGTCTTGCCCCGGTACTCGGGCTTCTTGGCCAGCAGGTCGGCGGGCCAGACCTCTTCCACCTTGAAGCGCTTGGAAAATTCCATCAACTGCCACAGGTCGGAACGCGCGTCGCCCGGGGCGTTCACCAGCTGATGCCAGAACTGGGTGCGCCGTTCGGCGTTGCCGTAGGCGCCTTCCTTTTCCACCCACATGGCTGCGGGCAGGATCAGGTCAGCCGAAATGGTGGTGACCGTGGGGTAGGCGTCCGACACCACGATGAAGTTGTCGGGGTTGCGGTAGCCCGGCAGTCCTTCATTCATCAGGTTGGCCGCCGCCTGCATGTTGTTGTTCACCATCACCCAGTAGGCGTTGATCTGGCCGTCCTTGAGCATGCGGTTCTGCAGCACCGCGTGCGCGCCCACTTTTTCGGGAATGGTGCCGTCGGGCAGTTTCCAGATCTCTTCCGCATGCGCGCGGTGCTTGGGGTTGGTCACGACCAGGTCGGCCGGCAGGCGGTGCGAGAACGTGCCCACTTCGCGCGCGGTCCCACAGGCCGACGGCTGGCCGGTCAGCGAGAACGGGCTGTTGCCCGGCGTCGAGATCTTGCCGGTCAGCAGGTGGATGTTGTAGACCATGTTGTTGGCCCACACGCCGCGCGTGTGCTGGTTAAAACCCATGGTCCAGAACGAGGTCACGCGGATCTTCGGGTCGGCGTAGAGCTCGGCCAGGTCCTGCAATTGCTTCTGCGGCACGCCGGTCAGCTTGGACGTGTATTCCAGGTCGTACTTCGAGACGAACTTGGCGAAGTCGTCGTAGGTGATGGGCTTGGAGCCGCCCGCCTTGTCGGCGTTCTTGGCCGCCTTCTGTAAGGGGTGGTCCGGCCGCAGGCCATAGCCGATGTCGGTGTTGCCTTCATGGAACACGGTGTGCTTGTCCACGAAATCGCGGTTCACGCGCTTGGTCTGGATGATGTAGTTGGCGATGTAGTTCAGGATCGCCAGGTCCGTCTGCGGCGTGAAGGTCAGCGTCAGGTCGGCCAGTTCATACGAGCGGTGCTCGAAGGTGGACAGCACCGCGACCTTCGTCTTGGGGGCGGACAGCCGCCGGTCTGTCACGCGCGTCCACAGGATGGGGTGCATCTCGGCCATGTTCGAACCCCACAGCACGAAGGCGTCGGCGTTCTCGATGTCGTCATAGCAGCCCATCGGTTCGTCGGCGCCGAAGGTCCGCATGAAACCCACGGCCGCCGATGCCATGCAGTGCCGCGCGTTCGGGTCCAGGTTGTTCGACCTGAAGCCTGCCTTCATCAGCTTGAGCGCCGCGTAGCCTTCCCACACGGTCCATTGGCCCGATCCGAACATGCCCACCGCCGTAGGTCCCTTGTCCTTTAACACCCGCTTGAACTGTTCGGCCATCACGTCGAAGGCCTGGTCCCAGGACACCGGTGCGAACTCACCGTCCTTGGCGTACTTGCCGTCCTTCATGCGCAAGAGCGGCGTGGTCAGCCGATCGTTGCCATACATGATCTTGGACAGGAAGTAGCCCTTGACGCAGTTCAGGCCCTTGTTGACCTCGGCGTTGAAATCGCCGTGCGTGGCCACGACCTGGTTGTCCTTCACCGCGACGTTCACGCCGCAGCCGGTCCCGCAGAACCTACAGGGCGCCTTGGACCATTTCAGCTTGGCGGCCTCGGATTCGGTCACAATGTTCTGCGTGTACCCGACGATCGGGATGCCCGCCACGGTGGCGGCAGCCGCGGCGGCGGATTGCTTGATGAAGTCTCTACGAGCCATGGCCATCGTCAATCTCCTCGTTCATCGCGGCAAGCGTGTCGGCATGCTGGTAGACCAGCGCCGAGGCCAGCACGCCATCGAGGCGCTGGATCTCGGAGATCCGCGCCATCATGTCGTCGGTGGAGGGCGCTTCCAGCGTGACCACCAGTTTTCCGGTGTCGGACGCGCCATGGATTTCGGATCCGGTTACCGCCAGGATGGCGGCGCGGACGTCGGGCAGGCGTTGGGGCAGGGCATGCACCACCAGGCTGGCAATGTGCAGCTCAGGGGGCGCCGCCAAGGGCGCGGGGGAGGCAAGCGCGGACATGGGAGGTTTTCCGTCGCGTCGCATCAGCTGCCCGGAGGGCCGGCAATCAGCTGATAGAACCAGACGATGAAACCGTAGCCCGCCACGATGATGACCGTAAGGACGGGGGCCATGACGGCCGTCAGGAACAGGAAACTTCGAAGCTCCTGGGGCTTGGTGTACCCATCAGACTCGTTTTGCACACACCACCTCACTACGACAGTTGGGGTATTGCGTTTAACGTGCGGATGTCGAACTTTTTAGCAGTGCTTTTACATGGCGTCAATGTTGCATCACGGCGAAACAATCGCGCGGTCGCGCTATATACAAAGGTGCCTGACGCCTTGCGGGAACACGCTCCGGCAGGAGTCAGGCACCTTGTATTGATTCGCGTTGCGGATTAGCCGATGGCGCCGTAGATGCGGCGCGCATCCGCCGCGGTGGCCAACGGACGGCCCAGCGCGCGGGCGCCTTCGGCAGCCTGGCGAACCAGCGCCGCATTGCCGGACGCGATGCTGCCGTCGCGCAGCTTCAGGTTGTTCTCGAAGCCCACGCGCATGTGGCCGCCGAATGCCGCCGCGGTCGTGACGCAGGCGTTTTCCTCGGCGCCGAACGCGCAGATCGCCCAGGGCAGCGATTGGTCGTACGCCGCCAGGAAGGGCAGCAGGTCATAGGCCGACGACGTCTGGCCCACGCTGTAACGGCCCAGCACGAACAGCACCGACCAGGCGCCCGGCGGCACCAGTCCGCGGGCGCGCAACGATTGCCAGCGGCGCACGTCGCCTTCGTCGTACAGGATGATCTGGGCCATGATGCGGCGCTCGGCTACCCAGGCCAGGAACGCCGCCAATTCCGCTTCGGGAACGTCCGGCACGGCGATTTCGCGCAGTCCCATGGACACGGCTTCGGGCTGCAGTTCGCGCACCAGTGCGATCTGCTCGGCCGCCTTGTAGACGCCGGCGGCTTCGCTGGTGACCTGCACCAGCAGTTCGCGCCCCACGGCGCGGTCCACGGCGGCCAGCGCTTCGCGGTAGGCGTGCGCGCACAGCAAGTGGCTGCCGTCGGGCTTGCGCACATGCATGTGCATCATGCCGGCGCCGGCGTCCAGGCAGGCGCGCGCTTCCAGCGCCAATGCCTCGGGCGTCATCGGCACGGCGGGGTGGTCGGCGGCTTTCTTGTAGGCGCCGTTGGGCGCCACGGTGATGATGACGGGGGATTCGGCCAGCGCGGCGCGCGGCAGGGCGGCAGCGTTCAAGGCTGGATCTCCGGCAGTTCGGGGCTGATCAGGTCCAGGCCGGCGCGCAACAGGCGGTCGTAGCGGGCGCGCTCGGCGGCGATGGTCTCGGGCGTCCAGGCGTAGAAGCCTTCACCGGCCTTCATGCCGTAACGGCCGTCGGCGGCGCGTTCGGTCAGGCAGCGCGCCGGGTGGTCTGAATTGCAGAAGGTCGGGTACATGGTTGCGCCCGCGGCGGCGTGCACGTCGATGCCCGCGTGGTCGCGTTGCATGACGGGGCCGGCCGCCAGGAAGCGGAAGCCGAAGCCGAAGCGCACGGCGGCGTCCACGTCTTCCGGCGACGCGATGCCGCGGTCGATCAGGTCGAAGGCCTCGCGCGACAGCGCGTGCTGCAGGCGGTTGGCCAGGAAACCGGGCAGGTCCTGCTTGACCTTCACCGGCACGCTGCCGCAACGGCGCATGAAGGCGATCAGCGAATCCGCGCAGGCGTTGTCGCTGGCTTCGCCCAGCACCACTTCCACCAGCGGCACCAGGTGCGCGGGCATGAAGAAGTGCAGGCCCAGCATGCGGCCGCGCGTATCCAGGCCCTGGCCGATGGCGCTGATGGGGAAGCTGGAACTGTTGCTGGCCAGGATGGCGTCGGGCCGGGCGCGCTGCGCCAGGTCCGCGAACAGGGCCTGCTTGATGTCCAGGCGTTCGGGAATGCACTCGATGACGAGATCCACGGTGGACCAGTCCACGGCGTCCAGGCTGGGGGCGGTGGCCAGCAGGGCGGCATTGGCTTCGCGGCCGATGGTCTTCAGGTTTTCGGCGACGCGGGCGGGCAGGCCGGCCGCGCGTTCCGCGTTGGATTCGATCACGGTCGTCCGGCAGGCCGCGCGGGTCAACACCACCGCCACGTCGGCGCCCATCGTGCCGCCGCCCACTACCACTGCATGCGCCGCGCCCGGGTTGGGCAGCGCTTTTGCGTCCGTCTGCATGGTTTGCTCCTCTCTTGCATCGTCGTTGGGGGCGAGTGTAGAGAAGCCGCTTTGATTGATGAATCAGATTTTTTGGATAGAATGATCGTTAAAACAGATCAATGGAGACAGGCAGGCCGGCATGCAGATCAATCTTTCGATGCGCGATATCGACACCACGCTGGTGCTGGGGCGCACGCTCAATTTCCGGCAGGCGGCCGCGCAGCTGCACCTGTCGCAATCGGCGCTTTCCACTCAGATCCAGCGCATCGAAGAGGCGCTGGGCGTGCGGCTGTTCGACCGCACCACGCGCACCGTGCGCCTGACGGCGGCGGGCGAGGTCTTCTTGCAGCAGGCCGCGACCCTGCAGGTGGCGTTTCGCGACGCGATCGCGGCCGTCAGCGGCGTCACCAGCGCCGAGCAGGGCCAGGTGTCGGTGGCCGCCTTGCCGTCGCTGGCTGCCCGGCTGTTGCCGCGCGTGCTGATGGCCTACCGTCAGGCGCATCCGCACGTGGCGCTGAAAGTGCGTGACACACTGTCCGGTCCCGCGTTTGATCTGGTGCGCGCCGGCGAGGTGGACTTCGCGCTGACCGCCGCCGATCCGCAGCACGCCGACTTGCACTACGTGCCGCTGATGTCCGACAGCTTCCTGCTGCTGATTCCCGAATCCCACCCCCTGGCCAAGACGCGCGGACCGTTGCGCTGGGCCGACACGGCCACCGCCGCGCACGTATCGATGGTGCAGCCCAGCAGCGTGCGGCAGTACACAGAATGGGCATTTCTGCAGAACCGCATCCGCTTCACGCCCGCGTTCGAAGCCGAGCATCTGACGACGATCGTGGCCATGGTCGAGTGCGGTTTTGGCGTGGCCGCCTTGCCCGAGATCGCGGCGGGCGCGGTATCCCAGACGGCCATCGTCCAGCGGCCGTTGACGGGGCCGGTGGCCGAGCGCTCGATCGGTCTGGTCACCTCGCGCAACCGCAGCTTGTCGCCCGCCGCGGCAGCGCTGGTGCAGACCTTGAAAACGTACCTGGCGGCGCATCCGCGCTAGGGCGATGAAGGCGCCGCCGGGGGCCGTTTGATTTCTCTCAAGCGCCCCGTCAAAGCCCCTCGACACCCGGTTGCCGATGGTATTATTCTCAGTACACTAACTAATCGGAGCTGCCTCAACGTGCCGGATGTACAGAAAAAGACGACGTCCCAGAAGCGCGTCGCACCTCAGAAGACAGACAGCAATATTTTCGATCCGGCCAAGCAGGTGCTGTGGTCGCGCCCCGGCTATCTGGTGCGGCGCCTGAACCAGATCCACTACGCCATGTTCTACGAAGAGTGCAAGACGCAGAACGTGACGCCCGTGCAGTACGGCGTGCTGACGGCGCTGTCGCTCAGCCCCTGGCTGGACCAGACGGCCATCGGCATGGAATTGGGGCTGGACCGCACCACGACTGCTGACGTGGTCAAGCGGCTGCAGGAGCGCGGCCTGGTGGAACGCCGCGTGAATCCCACCGACAAGCGTTCGCGCCAGGCGGTGATCACCCAGGAAGGGTTGCGCATCATGGGACTGCTGCAGCAGGGCATGGCGCGGGCACAGCAGCGCTTGCTGGAACCCCTGTCGGCGCGCAACCAGGAAATCTTCATGAAGCTGCTTTCCACGCTGGTCGAAGCCAATAACCAGTACAGCCGTACGACGCTCAAACCGATGTAAGGCAAAGGGGGGCGCCTGCGGCGCGATCCCCCTTTTTCATTCCTTCAACGCATTCGCCTGAGGCACGCTGCGGGCAGCTTGCCCATCCCCCAGCGAATTGCGCACCCAGATCAATTCGGCGGCGATCGCCACGGCAATCTCGGCCGGCGTCTTGCTGGCAATGCGCAAGCCCACCGGGCCATGCAGGCGTTCAATCTGATGATCTTCCAGGTCAAACAGCCGCAAGCGCTCACGCCGCTTCTCCTGATTGGCGCGCGACCCTAGCGCGCCTACATAGAACGCGGGGGACTTCAACGCTTCCAGCAGCGCCATGTCGTCAAGCTTGGGGTCATGGGTGACGGCCACGATCGCGGTGCGTTCGTCGGTGCCGATCTCCAGCACGGCATCGTCGGGCATGCTGGTCAGCAGCGTGGCTTGGGCCGCGTTCCAATCGCTGAAGAATTCCTCGCGGGGATCGCACACCGTGACGTGGAATTCCAGCGTTGCGGCGATGTCCGCCAATACGCGGGCAGTATGGTTCGCGCCGATGATCAGCAGCCGCCAGCGTGGGCCGTAAACGCTGCGGAAGCGCCGGCCGTCGAAATCGGGCCCGTCGGCAGGTCCGGCAGGTGAGATCGAGGTGTGGCCATCGACCAGGTCCACCGTGCGTTGGATCAGATGATGCTCGCGGATCGATGCCAGCACGCGGTCCAGCCATACGGTGTCGTGTAGCCGTTCACTGATCAGGCGCAGCGTGCCGCCGCAAGGCAGGCCGAAGCGCGCGGCCTCGTCCCGCGTGACGCCGTAGGTCAGGCGGGCAGGGGCGTCTTCAAGCTCGCCGGCGCGGGCGCGCGCAATCAAATCGTCTTCGATACAGCCGCCCGACACCGAGCCGACCACCCGTCCGTCGTCGCGCACGGCCAGCATGGCGCCAGCCTGCCGGGGAGCCGAACCCCAGGTCTGCACCACGGTCACCAGGTGCACGCGCTTGCCCGCAGCGACCCAATCCCGGGCTTGTTGCAATACGTCCAGATCCAAAGCGTTCATTGGCTTCTCACACAGGAAAGGCCTGGTCGACGTAGGGGCGTCGGCACGGCCTATGTGTTCACTGTACTGATGATTATCGGGCGTGTCTCTAGTGTCTATCCCTACCCGGGCAGCCTCATTTCAGGCACGGCGCTTGCCCCGGGATTTCCCTAATTGGTCAGTACGCTGATTATAAAGTCAGTATACTGACGTAAATTCGGAAGCCGTGACGGCCTCGGTTCCCATAGGGGAGAGTGCCGTCTGGAGTTCCGGTTGTTCCAATCAAATAGTCAGTGTACTGATAAATACACTGGCATGCCGTGGCGGGGCAGGCGTCGCGCCATCACACTGGGAGCAGGGGAATGAGCAAAGTGCGCAAGATCGCGTTCGAGGAGCACTACACCGCGGTCGGATTCAAAGACTATTCAAAGAGTTTTGCGCAGCATATCGATCCGGCGGTGCTGGCCGATCTGGCGGCGCGCCTGACCGACTTCGATGAAGTCCGATTGGGCGAAATGGACCGTGCCGGCATCGACTACGTCATCCTGTCGCAGACGGGGCCCGGCGTGCAGGCCGAAGCCGATGCCGCGGTGGCGGTCAACCGCGCCAAGGAGAACAACGATTTCCTGGTGAGCCAGATTGCCCGGCATCCGACCCGGTACGGCGGCTTTGCCACCTTGCCGATGCACGACCCGAAGGTCGCCGCGGCGGAGCTTGAGCGTTGCGTCAGGCAGCTGGGCTTCAAGGGCGCGCTGATCAACGGCCACACCAACGGCGTCTACTACGACGACCGCGCCTATGACCCCTTCTGGGAACGTGTGCAGGAACTGGATGTGCCGATCTATCTGCACCCCACCGATCCCTATGTGGTGCCGCAGGCCTACTCGGGCCATCCGGAGCTGGTGGGCGCGTCCTGGGGCTGGGGCGTCGAAACCGCCACCCACGCGCTGCGGCTGCTGTTCGGCGGCGTGTTCGACCGCTACCCCGGGGTCAAGCTGATCCTGGGCCATATGGGCGAGGGCCTGCCGTTCCAGCGCTGGCGCTTTGACAGCCGTTTCGCCGTCTACTCGCACGGCATCAAGCTGGCGCGGGCCCCGTCGGAATACCTGGGCAGCAACATCGTCATCACCACGTCCGGCGTCTGTTCGCCTCCCACCCTGGTCGCCGCCATTGCCGAAATGGGCCGCGAGGCGGTGATGTTCTCGGTGGACTACCCCTACGAATCGACCGCGCTGGCCGCCGAATTCATCGAGCAGACGCCGATGGACGACGCGACCCGCGATCTGATCTGCCACGGCAACGCGCAGCGCCTGTTCAAACTCTGACTTCACCGGAAAAAGGAGCAACCATGCAGAAACCCTTCCGCATCGGCCAGATCGTGCCGAGTTCGAATACCACGATGGAAACCGAAATCCCGGCGATGCTGCTGGCGCGCCAGCAGATCCGGCCGGAGCGCTTCACGTTCCATTCCAGCCGCATGCGCATGAAGAAGGTGGTCAAGGAGGAGCTTGCGGCGATGGACGGGGAATCCGACCGCTGCGCGGTGGAACTGAGCGACGCGCGGGTGGACGTGCTGGGCTACGCCTGCCTGGTGGCAATCATGGCCATGGGCCATGGCTATCACCGGGTGTCGGAAAAACGCCTGCAGGCGCACACGGCCGCCAACGGCGCGGACGCGCCGGTCATCACCAGCGCGGGCGCGCTGGTGGACGCGCTGAAGGTGATCGGCGCCCGCCGTATCGTAGTGGTGGCGCCCTACATGAAGCCGTTGACCGAGCTGGTCGTGGACTACATCCGCAACGAAGGCTTTGACGTAGTCGACTATCGGGCGCTGGAGATTCCGGACAATCTGGAAGTGGGGCGCCATGACCCGGCGCGCCTGCCCGAAATCGTCGCGCAGATGGATACCAGCAACGTGGACGCCATCGTGCTGTCGGCCTGCGTGCAGATGCCGTCCTTGCCGGCCATCGCCAAGGTCGAGGCCCAGACCGGCAAGCCGGTGATCACCGCCGCGGTGGCCACGACCTACGCCATCCTGAAGTCGCTGAACCTGGAACCCGTGGTGCCGGGCGCGGGCGCGCTGCTGTCGGGCGCTTACTGAGGAAGACGGCCATGAGCACTTATCTCTACGGGGCGAATGTCCAGGCCAACGGCATCCGCCAGCACTACCTGCGCTACGGCGGTGCGCACACGGCGGGTCGGGACGCCGTCGTAATCGTGCCGGGCATCACCAGCCCGGCGATCACATGGGGCTTTGTCGGCGAACGTTTCGGCAAGACGTTCGATACCTACATCCTGGACGTGCGCGGCCGCGGCCTGTCGGAGGCCGGCGCCGCGCTGGACTACAGCCTGGACGCGCAGGCCGCGGACGTACTGGCGTTCGCGCAAGCGTTGGGACTGGAGCGTTACAGCCTGGTCGGGCATTCCATGGGCGGGCGCATCGGCGTGCGCGCGGGCCGCACCCGGCCCGCCGGCCTGCGCAGGCTGGTCCTGGTCGACCCGCCGGTGTCCGGTCCCGGCCGCCGGCCGTACCCGGCCAAGCTGCCGTGGTATGTGGATTCCATGGCGCAGGCCCGCCACGGCATGGATGCGGACGCCATGCGCGCGTTTTGCCCGACCTGGACCGATCAACAGCGCCAGCTGCGCGCCGAATGGCTGCATACCTGCGACGAACGCGCCATCGTCCAGAGCTTCGAGGCGTTTCAGACCGACGACATCCATGCCGACCTGCCCCAGCTCAACATACCCGTCCTGCTCGTGACCGCGGAAAAAGGCGATGTGGTGCTGGACGCGGACGTGGCGGAAATCGCGCAGTTGGCGCCCGGTACGCAGCATCACCGGGTGCCCGCGGCCGGCCACATGATTCCGTGGGACAACGAGGAAGGTTTCTACGCGGCCTTCGGCGATTTCCTGGGCGCGCCGCTGGCGCGGGCCTGAGCCGCCGGACTTTCAAGAGAAGGAGGCAACCATGCCTGTAAGCGACTATGAACTGGTGAAGGCCTGGCAGCAGGTGCTGACCTTGTCCCAACTGCAAGCGGGCCAGACCGTGACGGTGCTGACCAGCGCGGCGACCCACCCGCAGACGCTGTCGACGGCGTTGATCGCGGCGCAATCCATGGGGGCGGTGGTGAACCGGCTGGATTTGCCGCCCGTCAACGGCGAGAAGGCGTTAAGCCGCGATTCGCTGGCCTATCTGGGTACCACGCCGCTGACGGGCAACAAGCCCGCGATCGCGGCGTTAAAGGAAAGCGATCTGGTGCTGGACCTGATGACGCTGCTGTTCTCGCCGGAGCAGCACGAAATCCTGGCGACGGGCACCAAGATCCTGCTGGCGGTGGAGCCTCCCGAGGTGCTGGCGCGGCTGGTGCCCACCGAGGCGGACCGCGCGCGGGTGAAGGCGGCGGCCGCGCGCATCGGCGCCGCGCGCGAGATGAGCGTGGTGTCGGCGGCGGGCACCGACCTGCGCTGCCCGCTGGGCGAATTCCCCGCGATCAGCGAATACGGCTTCGTGGATGAACCGGGGCGCTGGGACCATTGGCCCAGCGGCTTTGTCCTGACCTGGCCGAACGAGCGCGGCGCCAACGGCAAGATCGTGATCGACGTGGGCGACATCCTGCTGCCGCAAAAGCTCTACGTGCGCTCACCCATCGAACTGACGGTGGAAAACGGCTTTGCCACGCGGATCGAAGGCGGCGTCGACGCGGAACTGCTGCGCGAATACGTGGCGTCGTTCCGGGACCCCGAGGCCTACGCGATTTCGCATATCGGCTGGGGCCTGCAACCGCGCGCGCACTGGACCACGCTGGGGCTGTACGACCGCGAGGCCACGATCGGCATGGACGCGCGGGCGTACGAGGGCAATTTCCTGTTCTCGCTGGGTCCGAACAACGAGGCGGGCGGCAGCCGCAGCACCACCTGCCATATCGACATCCCGCTGCGTGCGTGCACTGTGCGGCTGGACGGCGAGGACGTGGTTCGCCAGGGCAAGGTGCTGGACGGCGCTGCCCGGCAGGAATAGGCCATGGCGCCCTACAACCATCGATCAAGGAACCTGCTTCATGAATGACGATATTTCCGCCTACGCGCGGCAGGGCTTCGGCGCCGCCATGGCTCCCAAGCCGCCCTACGGCCTGCTGATTGTGGATCTGGTCAACGGCTTCGCCGACCCCGCCGTGTTCGGCGGGGGCAACATCGCGCCGGCCATCGCGCAGACGACGCATCTGCTGGCGCACGCGCGCAGCCAAGGCTGGCCGGTGGCTCACAGCCGCATCGTGTTCGCGGACGACGACGCCGACCACAACATCTTCACGTTGAAGGTCCCGGGCATGCTGACGCTGAAGGAAACCCACCCCAACAGCGCGATCGTTCCCCAGCTGGCGCCCGCCGCCGGGGAACTGGTAGTGCGCAAGACGGTGCCTTCGGCGTTTTTTGGCACCTCCCTGGCCGCCTGGCTGTCGCAGCGCGGCGTCCAGACGCTGCTGGTGGCGGGCGCGGTCACCAGCGGCTGCGTGCGGGCAAGCGTGGTGGACGCAATGCAGTACGGCTTTCGGCCGCTGGTGGTGTCGGACTGCGTGGGCGACCGCGCCATCGGCCCGCACGAGGCCAACCTGTTCGACATGCGCCAGAAGTACGCTACCGTGCTGACCTGCGACGAAGCAGTGCGTGCCACCCGGGTCTGAACGGCCCGGACATCGTCCAAAGAAAAAGGGGTTGCGCCGTCCGGCGCAACCCCTTTTTCTTTGGCGCCCCGATGGACTACACGGGATACACCAGGTCGTTGGCCAGGATGGTGGTGTCATACACCACTTGCCGTTCTTTCAGCTTGAGCACGCCGTCCTGCTTCGTGAAGCGGTCGTAGTAGGTGCCGGCAAGGTGCAGCGTCGTGGGGCCTTCCACCAGGGTCTGCATCAGCATGAACGCGGCCTGGGCCTCGATGTCGCCGTCAGGCGATTCGCTGATCACGCGGGTATTGCTGACCAGGTGCAGCATGTAGCGCGGCGCGAACATCTGGGTGCGCGAAATGGCCACGGCGCGGTCGTGCATCATGGCGCGGCCCTCGGAATAGACCAGCCCCACGGGCAGGCCCAGTTCGGCGTTCTCGCGCGCAGTCACGCGGTACAGGCCGTCCTCGGTGAAGAAGGCGGGCCAGGCCTCGACCTGGCCGGCGTCCAGCGTCGCGCAATAGTCGGCGTGGAATTCCTCGATTTCCTGGCGCAACGCAATGGCGCGCGTCGGGTCGATCTTGCGGGGCGAAAATTCGAATCGGGTTCTCATCTGTCTCGGTTCCTGCCTTAGAAGCCCATCACGCCGCGGTAGTAGCTGTACATCGAGCGGATCGCGGCCTCCGAGATCAACGTGTTGGACGTGCCTTGCTTGCCGGATTCCAGCTTCAGCACGTTGACGTCGGTGCTGGCGCGCCGCACGCCTTCCTGCACGAACTTCATGGCCTCGTTGTCTTCCAGACCCAAAAAGCCGGCCGGCCCCATCAGGTTGCCCTGGCGCAGGCGATGGCGTTCCATCTCGGGCGTATCGTCTTCATAGCCGAACATGGTCCACTGCATGATCATGCTGTCGGGCCCGTTGGGCACGATCTGGCGCACGCCCAGCGTATTCATTTCGCGCTGCACGATCAGGTTGGGCCACACCGTCTGCATGGTGACCGACCAGGGCGAGTCGAATTCCTTGACGAACTCCAGGAAGCGGTCGTCCTGCAGGTGCAGGCCGTCGTGGAAAGAGCGCATCTCTTTCTTGTTCTCTTCGCTGACGGAGGCGTACTTGTCTTCGCTCTTGGCCGAGGCCATGGTGCCGTGGCGGCCATGAACGGAGTCAACCAGCATCGCCGACTTGTTGCCGGCCACCAGCAGCCCGAATACGACCAGGAAGGAATGCAGCAGGGTCGCGTGGTAGGGGTCCTTCAGATTCTCGTGATACATCTTCCAGTTGCACGGCAGCTCGTTGCGGTAGTAGCCGTGGATCTTGAGCTTCTTGCCTGGAAAGACGGTGTCGAAATCGGTCAGGATCTCGGGCGTCAGGTACTGGTCGATGGGTTCGACCTCGGCGCTGTACGAGGCGAAGATCACGCCGTTGCGCGTGGTCACGTAGAGCTTGCGCAGGCCGTGTTCGTCGTTCTTGAAGTCCTTGGGCATGCCGCCTTCGCGGTTCACGCCGCGCTTGAAGGGGATGCCTTGCAGATTGCCCTTCAGGTCGTACGACCACTGGTGATAGGGGCAGACGAACTCTCTGGCGTTGCCCTGGCTGTTGCGGCAGAACTCGGCGCCGCGATGGGCGCAGCGGTTCTCGAACACGTTGACCGACCCGTCTTCGGCGCGCGAGACCACTACCGGCGTCGGCCCGACGTAAGAGCGCTTGTAGTCGCCCGGATTGGGCAGTTCGGCTTCCAGCGCCACGAAGTTCCAGGTCTTGCCGTGGAAGATCTTCTCGACTTCCTGGTCGTAGACGGCGCTGCTGGTGTAGACCCAGTCGGGGATGTAGTGCAGCGCGTCTTCCGGCCAGACACAGTCGGCTAGCGCTGCATCCTTGGCGGCTACCGTACGGCCGATGACGGTTTGTGATTGATACATGAAAAGCTCCTGTCGAGGCGGGGCAACAATGGAATTCAGGACGCGGCGGATGCGCTCTGCTGGCAGGCTTTCACCAGCGGCTTGAGCGCCACGGTTTCGTCGGCGTAGCGCTGCGGATCGATGCGCAGGCCTTGTTCGAACAGCACACGCAACTGGCGCAGGTCGCCGCCGGCGTTGACGGCGATGGCGTGCACGGGGACGCCATCGCGGTGGCCCAGCCAGATGAATTTGGGCGCGTCGCCCTGGCTGTCGGGCACGCCGCGGCAGGCATAGGCCAGGCCGGCTTGCGGCAGGCCCAGCATCTGCACGTTGCAGCCGAACTGGTCCGTCCAGAACCAGGGGTAGGGCTCGCCCGGGGCGGGCTGGCCCAGCATGCCGGCGGTGGCGGCGCGCGCCTGCTCATTGGCGTTCTGCCATGACTCCAGCCGCAGTGCCAGGTTCAGGTGACGCCGGTGCTGGCTGGCGCAATCACCCGCGGCGTAGACGTCGGGATCGCTGCTGCGGCAGTGGGCGTCGACCACGATGCCGCCGTTGGCGGCGTCCAGCGCCAGTCCCGCCTGCTTGGCTAACGACACCTCGGGCGCAAGGCCGATGGCCACCACCACCACGTCGGCGTCGATCACGGTGGCATCCTGCAGTTCAAGGGTGAAGCGCGCCTGATGCTTCATCGTCGCGTCCGCGTGGGGGTGCGCGCTGCTGCGCGCAATGCGCGCGTCCAGGCGCAGCACCACGCCGGCATGGCGGGCGCGTTCGGCCAACCAGTCGGACAGCGCCGGCGGCAGCACACGCTCCAGCAGGCGGGGCGCGCTTTCCAGCACGGTCACCGCCGCGCCCAGGGCGCGTGCGGTGGAGGCCACTTCCAGGCCCAGGAAACCGCCGCCGATCACCACGACACGCGCTTGCGGCGTCAGGCCGGCGCGCAGCGCGGCCGCATCATCCAGCGTCCTGATGTAATGCACGCCGGCGGTGCCGCGCGGAAAGGCGGGCAGTTCGCGCGCCCGGCCGCCGGTGGCAAGCAGGCAGCGGCTATAGCTCAAGGCGCGCCCATCGGCCAGATGGACCTGGTGGTCCGCGGGATCCAGACGGACCACTTCGGCGCCCGTCAGCAGCGTGATGCGCCGCTGTTCATAGAAGTCGCCGGGATGGACCGCCGTCTGGGCATGCGCCTCTGCCGATTGCAGCACGGCCTTGGACAGGGGCGGGCGCTCGTAGGGGGCATGCGCTTCGCGGCCGATCAGCGTGATCGGGCCTTCGTGGCCCTGGTCGCGCAGGGTGGCGGCGGCCACCGCGCCGGACTGGCCGGCGCCGATGATGAGGATCGAGTCGGCGTCAGCCATGATCAACCCTGCACGTCCGCGTAGATGTCCTGGCCTTCGACCTTGACGGGGTACACGCGGATGCCGCTGGTCGCCGGCGCGCACATGGCCTGGCCGGTGCGGATGTCGAACCTGGCTTGATGCAGCGGGCATTCGATGCAGCCGTCTTCCAGATAACCGTCGGACAGCAGCGCATAGGCGTGCGTACAGACATTGTCCGACGCGAAGAACTCGCCTTCGCTGCGATACAGCGCAAGCTGCTTTTCGCCGGCCGCGACGGGAATGACTTCATCGTCGTCGGTCAGCTGGTCGGTGGAGGCGATGCGGATCCAGTTCATATTGTCTCTAATCAGTATGCTGAGTAATGTGGTCAGTGTACTGCTCAAAAAAACAAGTCTGGAGCTAGGGATTTCCCCGACGTGACGATCGCAGGCGGCCCGCGGTGCGCGCCTATTATGCCCGCCGCGCAAGCGCGCGGGCGCGCCACTTCCTCTATATGGAAGGACTACCCGTAAATGCCGTCGGAGCCGTCCGGCCATGCGCGCCGAAATGGTCGCAAACGCAGGGTTTAAGCGGCTTTCGCAGTGGGGATTTACCTTGTTGACACTCAAAATTACTGTCAGTATGCTGATCAACAATTCAGTGTGCTAACGTTTTTTCGGGTGTACGGAAGCGGCGTTGGCATGGGTTGAGGCGGGTCCAAGGGGACTCAATCGAATAGATCGGGAGCAATACATGCAACGACGCCGTTTCCTCGCACAAGCCGCTGGCGCAGCCGGCGCCGGCCTTGCCACCGTGGGCATGCCCGCCATCGCGCAATCCGCGCCGGCGGTGCGCTGGCGCATGTCGACAAGTTGGCCCAAAAGCCTGGACACCATCTACGGTTCGGCAGAAGAGCTGTGCAAGCGCGTGGCGCAATTGACGGACGGCAAGTTCGAGATCCGCGCGTTCCCTGGCGGCGAGCTGGTGCCGGCGGCGCAGAACATGGATGCGGTCAGCAACGGCACGGTCGAATGCAATCACGTGCTGAGCACGGCCTACATCGGCAAGAACACCGCGCTGACGTTCGACACCGGCCTGTCGTTCGGCTTGAGCGCACGCCAGCACAACGCCTGGGTCCATTCCGGCGGCGGCCTGAAGATGCTGCGGGCGCTCTATAAGAAATACAACATCGTGAACCACGTCTGTGGCAACGTCGGCGTGCAGATGGGGGGCTGGTACCGCAAGGAAATCAAATCGCTTGCCGATTTGAAAGGCCTGAACATGCGGATCGGCGGCATTGGCGGCATGGTGCTGTCCAAGCTGGGCGCGGTGCCGCAGCAGATTCCGCCTGGCGATATTTATCCGGCGCTGGAAAAGGGCACCATCGACGCCGCCGAATGGATCGGACCCTACGACGACGAGAAGCTGGGCTTCAACAAGGTGGCGCCTTTCTACTATTCGCCCGGCTGGTTCGAAGGCAGCGCATCCATTACCAGCATGGTGCACGACAAGGCCTGGGAGGCATTGCCCCCGGCCTACCAGGCGGCATTCGAAGCTGCCGCGGGCGAACAGACCATGCGCATGCTGGCCAACTACGACGCGCGCAACCCGCTTGCGCTGCGCAAGCTGATCGCGGGCGGCGCCAAGGTCAGTTTCTTCCCCAAGGAAGTGATGGACGCGGCCTACAACGCGTCGCAGGAACTGTGGGTGGAACTGTCGGCCAAGAATCCTGACTTTGCCGCGATCTATCCCGACTGGAAGAAATTCCAGGCCGAGCAGGTGGGCTGGTTCCGCGTGGCCGAAGGCCCGCTGGACAACTACACCTTCGCCGCCGTGGCGAAGGCCCAGGCCAAATAAGACTCAGGAGACAGAGGGTAGTCATGACGACAGAACACGCCAGTACGCACGGCCGGCCGGGTAAGCCGCAAGGAGTGGGCGCGCGGGTGCCGCGCAAGGAGGACGCGCGCCATCTGCACGGCAAAGGCAATTTCGTGGCCGACATGGCCATGCCGGGCTTGAGCGAAGTCGCGTTTCTGCGCAGTCCGCTGGCGCATGCGCGCATCACGGCGGTGCGCGTGGCCGACCAGATCGCGGGCAATGTGTTCCTGCGTCAGGCCATGCCCGATGCGCGCGACATCGTGGCCGATTCCACGCTGCCCACCTATCAGGCGTCGGCCCAGCCGCCGCTGGCCTCGGGCAAGGTGCGTTTCGTCGGGGAACCGGTGGCCATGGTGTTTGCGCCCACGCGCGCCGAAGCCGAGGACTACGCCGAACTGATCGAGGTCGACTACGACGACCTGCCGGTGTATGCCGACGTTGACAGCGCGCAGGCCGCACAGAGCGACTTGCTGCACGAGCAGTGGCGCGACAACGTCTTCGTCACGCTCAATGCCGACAAGCAGTTCGACGAGTACGCGGCGCAAGCCGAGGTGGTGGTGCGCCGCAAGATCGACCTGGCGCGGCAATGCATGGTGCCGATGGAAGGCAAGGCGGTGCTGGCGTATTGGGACCATCAGGCCGACCAGCTGGTAGTGGTCAGCGCGACCCAGGTGCCGCACATGATCCGCAGCGTGCTAGCCCAGTGCCTGGACCTGGAGCAAGGCCGCGTGCGGGTGGTGTCGCCAGATGTGGGCGGCGCCTTTGGCTACAAGTGCGTGCTGCAGCAGGAAGAGTTGTGCGTGGCCTGGCTGGCCAAGACCTTCAAGCGGCCGTTTCGCTTCGTCGAAGACCGCCGCGAACACCTGACCGCGGGCGCCAACTCGCGCGAGCACCACTATGAAATGGTGGCCTACGCCGACCGTCGCGGCAAGCTCCTGGCGTTGGACGCCAAGATCACCATCGACGGCGGCGCGTACTCGGTATGGCCGTTCACCATCGGCCTGGAGCCGGGGCAGGCCATCGGCAACCTGCCCGGGCCGTACGCTTTCAAAGGCTACCGCTGCGTCACGCGGGCGGTAGCCACCAACAAGCCGGGATTCGTGCCGTACCGCGGCGTGGCGCGCACTGGCGTGTGCTTCGCGATGGAACTGACGATGGACGCGATCGCACGCGAGGTCGGGCGCGAACCGTGGGAAGTGCGCCAGGAGAATCTGGTGCAGGGCGATCAGATGCCGTTCGTCAACGTGACGGGCAAGCACCTGGACAGCGGCGACTATCCGGCCAGCCTGCAACAGGCCATGGACATGATCGGCGTGGCCGCGGTGCGCGAGCGCCAGCGCCAGGGCGAAGCCGATGGGCGTCTGATCGGCGTGGGCCTGGCGACCTATACCGAGCAGGCCGCGCACGGCACGTCCGTGTTCGCCGCCTGGGGAACCCCCGTCATTCCGGGGTTCGACCAGGCCACCGCCCGGGTCACGCCCGACGGCGGGCTAGAACTGCGGGTGGGCGTGCATTCGCACGGACAGGGCATGGAAACCACCTTCGCACAGATCGCCAATGAAATCCTGGGCGTCGACGTGGGCAGCATCAAGCTGCTGCACGGCGACACCGGGCAGACGCCGTTTTCCACTGGTACCTACGCGTCGCGGTCGCTGGTGATGTCGGGCGGCGCCGTGTCGCAAGCCTGTAAGCGCCTGCTGCCGCGGCTGACCCATATCGGCGCGCACCTGCTGCAGGCCGATCCGGCCAGCGTGGCGTGGAACCAGGACCGCCTGGAGGCGGGCGGCAAGTCGGTGTCGGTCAAGGACGTGGCTGATGCCTGGTACCTGCGGCCGCAACTGCTGCCGCCCGACGTGGATCCCAGCGGCCTGGAGGTCACCGTGGGCTACAAGCCCAAAGTCGACACGGGCTGCTTCACCTACGCCACCCATGCGGCGGTGGTGGCGGTGGATCCGGGCACGGGCGGCGTGGAAATCCTGGATTACGTGGTGGTGGAGGATTGCGGGACGATGATCAATCCTATGGTCGTCGAAGGTCAGACCATCGGCGGCGTGGCCCAGGGCATCGGCACCGCCTTCTATGAAGAGACGCCCTACGACGAAAACGGCCAACCGCTGGCCTCGACGCTGGCGGACTACATGCTGCCCGGCGCCACCGAAGTCCCCAACATGCGCCTGCATCACTTCGAGACGCCATCGCCGCACACCGAATTCGGCGCGAAGGGCATGGGCGAGGGAGGCGCCATCGCGCCGCCGGCCGTGCTGTTCAACGCCGTCAACGATGCGCTGCGTCCCTTGGGCGCGGCGGAATTGCTGCGCACGCCCTTATCTCCGACGCGCGTCCTGGCCGCCATCGCGCAAGGCAAACAGACGGTTCAGCCCGCCGCCGCCGAGGTGATGGCATGAAGGCCGCCGCATTCGAGTACACGCGTCCCGGCTCGCTGCAGGAAGCCCTGCGGGCGCTGCGCGAACACGACGGCCGCGCCAAGCTGATGGCCGGCGGCCAGTCGCTTGGGCCGATGCTGAACCTGCGGCTGGCGCGTCCGCCGGTCGTCATCGACATTTCCGGCTTGGCGGAATTGCGTACCGTCACCCGGCAGGACGGCATGCTGCGCGTGGGCGCGGCCGTGACGCACGCCGAAATCGAGGACGGCGTGCACGAGCTGCTGCGCGGCACGCCCTTGCAGCAGGTGGCCCCGGGCATCGCCTACCGCGCCATCCGCAACCGCGGGACGCTGGGCGGCAGCCTGGCGCATGCCGACCCGGCGGCGGATTGGGTGCTGACGGTGGTGGGGCTGGGCGCGACGCTGGAGATCGCCGGCCCGGAAGGCGTGCGCAGGGTGCCGGCCGACGGCTACATGCAGGGCGCCTACACCACGGCGTTGCGGGAAGACGAACTGATCGCCGCTGTGCTCGTGCCGGTTCCCAGCCCGCAGGCGCGCTGGGGCTACTACAAGTTCTGCCGCAAAACGGGCGAGTTCGCCGAGGCCAGCTGCGCTGCTTGGTTCGATCCGGTGGCGGGCACGGCGCGCATCGCGGTGGGCGCCCTGGACGGCGCGCCCAGGCTGCTGCCCCAGTTGGCCGCGCGCATCGCGCAGCAGGGGCTGGCCGGCATGGACGAGACGCTGCTGGCCAATGAACTGGCCGGTGTCATGCAGGACAAGGATGAACACCACCGCAAACTGCACGGGACCGCGGTGACGCGCTGCCTGGCGCAGGCGTTGGGCTGACAGGAAAAACCATGGTTCAGGTGACATTGGAAGTAAACGGCAAGCGCGTGTCGCACGAGGCGCCCGCGCGCATGCATCTGGGGGATTTCCTGCGGGATCAGGCGCGCCTGACCGGCACCCACCTCGGTTGCGAACATGGCGTCTGCGGCGCCTGCACGGTGCTGGTCGACGGAGCGCCGGTGCGGTCCTGTATTTCGTTCGCGGTGGCGTGCGAAGGGCGGCAAGTGACCACCATCGAAGGGTACGACGCCGATCCGGTGATGCAGCGGCTGCGCGCCGCCTTCACCCGGCATCACGCCCTGCAATGCGGCTATTGCACGCCGGGCATGCTGGCGACCTCGCGCGATATCGTGCTGCGCCTGCCCGATGCGGATGAAAGCCGGGTCCGGGTGGAGCTGTCCGGCAACCTGTGCCGTTGCACGGGCTATATGGGCATCGTCGCCGCGGTGATGTCGGTGCTGGCCGACTTGAAGGCGCAGCCTGATGCGGCGGTGCAGGCGTTGCGCGCCGCCCAGGCGCAAGGCCGCGGCGCAGCGCCCGTGGCCGAGAAGCCGGTGGCGTTCGCAGGCTTTACCCCAACGATGGCGAGCCCGGCTGAAGCGACGGCCTCGGCCACCGCGGGCAGTGCGGACAGCGCAGCTCCAACCCCCACGGCGGCGGCGCCGGCGGACAAGAAAGCGGGGCGCGGCAGCCAGATCGACGGCGGCTTCCAGGTGCCGTTCCCGGCGGCGGAAGTCTGGGCCTTCATGGTGGACTTGCCGGCCCTGGCCAGTTGCCTGCCGGGCGCCTCGATCGAATCGCACGAGGGCGACCGCGTCAAGGGCAAGGTCGCCATCAAGTTCGGCCCCATGGCCGCGGCCTTCAACGGCGCGGCCCGCCTGGAACGCGACGACGCCGCCATGCGGGCAGTGTTCCGCGGCGCCGGGCAGGACACGCTGAGCCAGTCGCGCGCCAATGGCGACATCACGTATCAGCTTGAGGCGCTGTCGCCCACCGAGACGCGGGTCAACGTCAATCTGCTGTATTCGCTGCAAGGGCCGTTGGCGCAGTTCTCGCGGTCGGGGCTGGTGCAGGATTTCGTGCGCCGCATGATCGCCGACTTCGGTAACAACGTGACGGCCCGCTTGCGTCAGCCGGCAGGGCAGGGCGAACCCCTGGCCCAGGCCAGTTTCAATCCCACGGCCATGTTCTTCAGCGTGCTGTGGGCGCGTATCAAGCGTTGGTTCGGCCGCGGCGACTGATCGCGGACGAGGTCAGGCCGCCGCAACAGCGGCCGCATAGTGTCGTCGGATAACGGGGAAGATCATGAATGCGGGTTTCGCAAGAGGTTGGCGCCACGCCATGTGGGGCCTGGCCGCGGTCGCGCTCAGCGCGTCGGCCTGGGCCCAGAATCCAGAACCGCTGCGGGTGCGGCTGGACTGGACGCCGTGGGGGGTGCACGGCGCGTTCCACCTGGCGCAGCAGAAGGGCTGGTACCAGCAGGCCGGCCTGGACGTCTCGCTGGAAGACGGCAACGGTTCGGTGACCACGGTGCAGATCGTGGGGGCCGGCGATAGTTTCGACGTCGGGCATGCGGCCTTGGCCTCGGTGATGATCGCCCGCGAGAAGGGCATGCCCGTCAAGGCGGTGGCGGTGTTTGCGCGCCAAAGCGATATCGGGCTGCTGGTGCCGGCGGAGGCCGGCATCACCGGGCCCGCCCAGCTCAAGGGCAAGAAGGTGGCCTATACGGCCGGTTCGTTGGAGGCGCCGTTCATCGATGCCTTCCTGGCGGCGGGCAAGCTCAAGAAGAGCGACCTGGAACTGATCAACGTGGACGCCGCCGGCAAGGCGTCGACCTATGCGATGGGCCGGGCGGACGCGGCGTTCTCCACGATCCCGTTCTTCCTGCCGGTGGTATCGCAGAACCGGCCTTCCAGCGCGGTGCGCTTTGCCGACTTCGGCCTGAACATGCCCAGCTTCGGCCTGTTCGCCAATGAATCCAAACTGGCCGCGCGGGGCGAAGCCATCGCGCGCTTTGCCAGCGTCACCGCGCGGGCCTGGGAATACATCTACGCCGGCCATCAGGACGAGGCGGTGTCCGCCATCCTGCAGCAGCGGCCGCAGGCCCGCCTGGACAAGACCGTGCTGCGCGGCCAGATCGACGCCTTGCAGCCGTACTTCGGCCAGCCGGCGGCAGGCGAACGCCTGGGCGCGATCGTGCCGCAGGACTGGACGCAGGCCGTCAAGACACTGTCTTCCGTCGGGCTGATCGGCGCTGGCGCCGAGGCCTCCTCGTTCTATGTGCCCGGCTTGGTGCACCCCGAACGCTACGACAGCCTGGTGCAGCCATGACGCCGTGGGCGGTGTCGGCGCGGGACGTGCGTAAGCGTTACCCGGGGGCGGCCGGCGTGGAGGCGCTGGCCTCGGTGACGGTCGACGTGCCGCAAGGCCGCTTCGTCAGCATCCTGGGGCCGAGCGGGTGCGGCAAGAGCACGTTCCTGCGCTGCGTGGCGGGCCTGGAGACCCTCTCCAGCGGCGAGTTGCAGGTGGCAGGCGTGCCGGTGGACGGGCCGCCGCAAGGCATGGGCATGGTGTTCCAGCGCGATGCGCTGCTGGAATGGCGCAACGTCCGGCGCAATATCCTGCTGCCGATCGAATTCGCGGGCAAGCCCGTGGCGGCGTATGAGGGCAAGGTACGCGAGCTGCTGGCCTTGAGCGGCCTCACGAAATTTTCCGAAAGCTATCCGCGCGAGCTGTCCGGCGGGATGCGTCAACGCGCCGCGATCTGCCGCGCCTTGGTCGACGACCCGCAACTGCTGCTGATGGATGAGCCGTTCGGCGCCCTGGATGCGCTGACCCGCGACCAGATGAACGTGGAGTTGCAGCGGATCTGGATGGAAACCCGCAATACGGTGCTGTTCGTGACCCACGGCATTGCCGAAGCGGTATTCCTGGGCGATGTGGTGATGGTGTTTTCGCCGCGCCCCGGCCGCATTCTGGAAACGATCGACATCGACCTGCCGCGGCCTCGGCCGCTGGCGCTGCGCGAAACCCCCGCTTTCGGCGAATACGTGCGGCATATCCGCGGCATGTTCCAGCAGATGGGTTTGATAGACGAGGGCGCCCGCGCGGCGTCACCCGTGGAGCGCGCCCGATGATCCGGCTATTGCGCAGTGCCGCCCGCCGGATGGCGGGCCTGGTGTCGGTGGTGGTGTTCCTGCTGCTCTGGGAAGTTGCCGCCCGGGTCTTCCACGTACGCGCCATCATGTTGCCGCTGCCGGGGCAGGTGATGCTGGAACTGGCGTCCGAATGGAGCTGGTACGCCGGCCACGCCGCCTACACCCTGATGACCACGCTGGCCGGCTTTGCGCTGGCGGTGGCCGGCGGCGTGGCGATCGCCATCATGCTGGTGGGGTCGCGCTGGTTCGAGCGATTCATCTACCCCCTGATCGTGGCCTTGAACAGCGTGCCGAAGGTCGCCATCGCACCTTTGTTCGTGATCTGGATGGGCACGGGCGCCGAACCCAAGATCGCCATTGCCTTCCTGATCGCCGTGTTCGCGATCATCGTCGACACCGTCCATGGTCTGCGATCGGTCCCGCAGGACGTGCTGGACCTGGGGCGGGTGCTGAAGGGCTCGCGCCGCGACTTCTTCTTCAAGGTACGGCTGCCCAGCGCGCTGCCCTCGATCCTGGCGGGCATGAAAGTGTCGATATCGTTGGCGCTGGTGGGCGCCATCGTCGGTGAATTCGTGTCGTCGCAGCGCGGCCTGGGCTACGTGATCATGAGCGCCCAGGGCACGTTCGACACGGTGCGGGTGTTTGCCGCGATCTTCGTGCTGGCGCTGATGGGCATGGTGCTGTTCGCGCTGCTGGTGTGGCTGGAACGCCGCTCGACGCCGTGGCTGCGGCACCACCGGGAAGACGGTTGAGAAGGTTTCCGTGTCCGCGGCGGCAGACCGCGGCGTCGGGTTTGGGCAAACGTGTGATTAGAAACAATTCTGGGGAAAACAGATGCAAGCACTACTCGCCTTGTCGCGCGGCATAGACGCGATCAACCTGCGGATGGGCCGGATCGTGTCCTGGGTGACGCTGCTGGTCGTCCTGGTCAGCGCCGGCAACGCCATCGTGCGCAAGTTCTTTCACTTCAGCTCAAACGCCTGGCTGGAAATGCAGTGGTACATGTTTGGCGCGATGTTCCTGCTGACGGCGGGCTACACGCTCTTGAAGAACGACCACGTGCGCGTGGACATCATCGCGTCGCGGCTGTCGCGCCGCGCCCAGGTGGGGATCGAGATCTTCGGCGTGCTGTTCTTTTTGCTGCCGGCCTGCCTCTTGATCATGTACCTGTCCTGGCCGGTGTTCATGGATTCGTACCTGAGCAACGAGCATTCCTCCAACTCCGGCGGCCTGATCCGCTGGCCGGTCAAGCTGTTGATCCCCGTGGGCTTTGCGCTGCTGGTGCTTGCCGGCCTGTCGCACTTGATCAAATGCATCGGCTTCCTGATGGGGCGCTGCCGCGACCCGCGCGAACGCGAGGGCGCCAAGAGCGCCGAAGAGGAACTGGCCGAAGAAATCGCCCGTGAAGCGCAAGCGCGCGAAGCGGCCGCTGTGCGTGAACTGGATAACAAGGGTCGCTGATCATGGAGTTCTTCATTGCCAATCTGGCGCCGATCATGTTCGCGACGCTGATCATCTTCCTGTTGCTGGGCTTTCCCGTGGCGTTCGCCCTGGCGGCCAACGGCATCCTGTTCGGTCTGGTGGGCATGGAACTGGGCCTGCTCAATTCCTCGCTGTTCCAGGCGCTGCCGCAACGGGTGTTCGGCATCATTTCCAACGATACGCTGCTGGCGGTGCCGTTCTTTACGCTGATGGGGCTGGTGCTTGAGCGCTCGGGCATGGCCGAGGACCTGCTTGAGACGATCGGCCAGCTGTTCGGCGCGGTGCGCGGCGGGCTGGCCATCGCGGTGGTGTTCGTGGGTGCGATGCTGGCCGCGACCACGGGCGTGGTGTCGGCTTCGGTCATTTCGATGGGGCTGATATCGCTGCCGATCATGCTGCGCAACGGCTATGACCGCAAGCTGGCCAGCGGCGTGATCGCCGCGTCGGGCACGCTGTCGCAGATCATCCCGCCGTCGCTGGTGCTGATCATCCTGGCCGACCAGCTGGGCCGTTCCATCGGCGACATCTACCGAGCGGCGATGGTGCCGGGCTTCGTGCTGGCCGGGCTGTACATCGTCTACATCGTCATCATGAGCCTGCTGAAGCCGGCGTCGGCGCCGGCGCTGCCCGAAGAGGCGCGCCGCTTCCAGGAGCCGAACGGCACGCGCGGCGGGCGGTCGCTGCTGGTGTTGATGACGATTTCGGCCGTGTCGGCCTACTTCCTGGGCCTCTGGGTCGAGAACAACACCGCGCCGATCGACGAACGCATCGTGGTGGCGCTGCTGTTCTGGGGCGCCACGGCCTTCGTCATCGCGTTGATCAACAAGACGCTGGGGCTGGGCCTGCTGTCGGCGCTGGCCGAGCGGGTGACGTTCGTGATGATTCCGCCGCTGGCGCTGATCTTCCTGGTGCTGGGCACGATCTTCATCGGCGTGGCCACGCCGACCGAAGGCGGCGCCATGGGCGCGGTAGGCGCGATCCTGATGGCGCTGATACGCCGCCGCCTGTCGCTGGACCTGCTCAAGCAGGCGATGGACACGACGACCAAGCTGTCCTGCTTCGTGGTGTTCATCCTGGTGGGGTCCACCGTGTTCGGCCTGACCTTCCGCGCGGTCAACGGCGACCTCTGGGTCGAACATCTGTTGACCGGTTTGCCCGGCGGACAGTGGGGCTTTTTGATCGTCGTCAGCATCCTGACCTTCGTGCTGGCCTTCTTCCTGGACTTCTTCGAACTGGCATTCATCATCGTGCCCCTGCTTGGGCCGGTGGCCGACAAGCTGGGTATCGACCTGATCTGGTTCGGCGTGATCCTGGCCGTCAACATGCAGACGTCGTTCATGCATCCGCCGTTCGGCTTCGCGCTCTTTTACCTGCGGTCCGTGGCGCCGCGGGACCGCTACAAGGACCGGGTCACGGGAAAGATGATCGAACCCGTCACCACGGGGCAGATCTATTGGGGCTCGGTGCCGTTCATCGTGATCCAGTTGCTGATGGTCGCCGCGGTTATGGCGTTCCCGGGCATGGTGATGCACTACAAGAGCGACGCGCCGACGGTCGACCCCAGTTCGGTGTCGCTGGAAGTGGGCGGGGGCGCGGGCGCCGGCGCCTACGGGGCCGATTCCAATCCGTTCAAATAGGACGGGCAGGGCGGCGCAGCGGTAGCGGCGTGCCGGGCTAGCGCGCCGGCCGCACCTGTTCCGAGGCCAGATAGGCGTCGCGCGATGGCAGCAGGTGGTCGCGGCACACCGTCATCAGGGCCGCCCGGTCGCCGTCACGCAGCGCCTGGATCATGGCCCAATGTTCCTGGCGGGCGCGCTCGCGGTAGCCGGCGGCCACCAGCGTGCCGAAGCGGATGGGGTGGGTGCGCCGGGCGTATTCCTCGATGGCCTGGCCCAGCACGGCGTTGTCCAGCAGCCCGAAGAACTCGCGGTGGAACCGCTGGTTGCTGCGAAACACGCGGCGCGCGTCGCCATCGGCCACCGCCGCGTCGTGCTCGCGCTGCACCGCCACCAGTGCCGCCAGCCGCGCTTCGGGCACGGGCAGCGGCATCTGGCTGGCGGCATGCACCTCCAGGACCTCGCGCAGCGCATACAGCTCCATCACTTCGCGGGTGGAAAACGCCCGCACGACGGCGCCGATATTGCGCTTTTTCTCGACCACGCCCAAGAGTTCCAGCTCCGCCAGCACCTGCCGCACGGCATGGCGCTTCATGGCGAAGCGCGCCATCAGCTCGTCCTCGGTCAGGCGTTCGCGCGGGTGCAGCCGGCCGAAGACGATATCTTCTTCCAGGGCGGCCACCGCGGTCTGCGTGGCGTCAGGGGCCTCTGCTTGCAGGGCGTCGGGCGTGATGGCGTTCATGGGGCAGCGTTACTTCTTCGGCACGGTGTCATGGGTGACGCCGGCGCGCAGGAAGTCGAAATCGACGCCCTGGTCGGCCTGCGTCACGGTTTGCAGGAACAGCTTGCGGTAGCCGCGATCGGCGGTGGGCCGGGTGATGGGCTGGGCCGCGGCGCGGCGCGCCAGTTCGGCATCGTCCACCAGCAGCGCGATTTCACGCTGGGCCACCGACAAGCGGATGCGGTCGCCATTTTGCACGTAAGCCAGCGGCCCGCCAATGGCGGCCTCGGGCGTGACGTGCAGCACGATGGTGCCTGCCGCCGTGCCGCTCATGCGGCCGTCCGAAATGCGCACCATGTCCTTGACGCCCGCGCGCGCCAGTTTTTTCGGGATCGGCATGTAGCCGGCTTCCGGCATGCCGGGCGCGCCGGTCGGGCCGATGCGCTTGAGCACCAGGATGTCGTCGGCGGTCACGTCCAGCGCGTCGTCATCGATGCGCCGCGCCATGTCTTCGGCGTCTTCGAACACCACCGCGCGGCCCTCGTGCTCCATCAGCTTGGGGTTGGCGGCGGATTGCTTGATGATGGCGCCGCCCGGGGCCAGGTTCCCGCGCAGCACGGCCAGGCCGCCCACGGGGTAGATGGGCGACGCGGCGGTGCGGATCACGTCCTGCGTGAAGGGCGCGGGGGCGTCGTCCAATTCCTGGCCCAGCGTGCGGCCGGACACGGTCATGACGTCCAGGTGCAGGTAGGGCCGCAGTTCGCGCAGCAGCGCCAGCATGCCGCCGGCGTCGTGGAAATCTTCCATATAGTGCTGGCCCGACGGTTTCAGGTCGACCAGCACGGGGGTTTCGCGGCTGATGCGGTCCAGGCCCGCCAGGTCGATATCGATGCCCAGGCGGCCGGCGATGGCGGTCAGGTGGACGATGCCGTTGGTGGACCCGCCGATCGACAGCAGCACGCGCAAGGCGTTTTCGATGGACTTGCCGTTGATGATCTGGTCGGGAGTCAACCGGGACGCGGCCATGGCGACCGCGGTGGCGCCGGTCCGTTCGGCCACGCGTACGCGGTCGGCAGTGACGGCCGGGGCGGATGCGCCGCCCGCCACCATCATGCCCAGCGCTTCGGTGATGCAGGCCATGGTGCTGGCCGTGCCCATCACGGAACAGGTGCCCACGCTGGCGACCAGCTGGTTGTTCACGTCGGCGATTTCGGGTGCGTCGATCTCGTCGGCGCGGTAGCGGCCCCAGTAGCGGCGGCAATCGGTGCAGGCGCCGACGCGTTCGCCGCGGTGCGACCCGGTCAGCATCGAGCCCGTGACCAGCTGGATGGCGGGCACGCCGGCCGAGGCGGCGCCCATCAACTGGGCCGGCACGGTCTTGTCGCAGCCGCCGATCAGCACCACGGCGTCCATGGGCTGCGCGCGGATCATCTCCTCGGTGTCCATGGACATGAGGTTGCGCAGGTACATGCTGGTCGGCTGCGAGAAGCTTTCGTGCACCGAGATGGTCGGGAAGTCCATCGGCAGGCCGCCGGCCAGCATCACGCCGCGCTTGACCGCTTCGATCAGCTGGGGCGCGTTGCCGTGGCACGGGTTGTAGCTGCTGCCCGTGTTGACGATGCCGATGATCGGACGGGCCAGTGCGTCGTCGGAAAGACCGGCGCCCTTGATGAAGGCCTTGCGCAGGAACAGCGAGAAACCCTTGTCGCCGTAGTTCGTCAGCCCGCGGGCCACGCCCTGCGCGGTGGCGCTGTCGCTGTCAAAAGGCCCCGCTGCGGGCTTGCCGCCTTTCGTCTCGTCCGTCATTTTCAGTCCCGATAATATTATTGATAATCCAGGGCCAAGATCATAGCTACCCTTTGAGGCATCCCGCAAGCGCTTTATGTGCGCCGATATATTGATCTGTATTTCAGATCAGTCGATAGAAAAATTCTGATTCTTCTATCAAGTTCGGACTCCTACACTGGCGCCGTTGACGAGCCGGGCGTCCGTCCATTCCTATACTCATCCCGGCTGGAGAGACCTCAATGTCAGACCTGCGTCTGCGGCCGCGCCGTGCCGTTCTGCTTTCCCTGCTGGCCCTCTGTGCCGGCGTTTCCGCCCCGGCGCTGTCGGCCGACGCGTACCCGGACAAGCCCATCCGCCTGATCGTCCCGTATCCGCCCGGAGGCGCGACCGACGTGATCGGCCGCGTGCTGGCGCAGGAATTGACGGGCGCGCTGGGCCAGTCGGTGATCGTCGAGAACCGTGCGGGCGCCGCCGGCAACATCGGCGCGGACCAGGTCGCCAAGGCGCAGCCCGACGGCTACACCTTGTTGATGGGCGCGCTGACCAGCCATTCCATCAACGCCGCCCTGTACCGCGGCCGCGTCACCTATGACGTGGAAAAGAGCTTCGCGCCGGTGTCCATCGTGGGCACGGTGCCGCTGGTGTTCGTCGTCAACCCGTCGGTGCAGGCCAAGACGCTGTCGGAATTCATCGCGCTGGCCAAGTCCAAGCCGGGCTACATGACCATGGCCTCGGCCGGCAACGGCTCGCCCCAGCATCTGGCCGGCGAAATGTTCAAGCGCACGGCGGGCGTCGACATCCTGCACGTGCCCTACAAGGGCAGCGGCCCCGCCATGACCGATCTGATGGGCGGCCAGGTGCTCAGCATGATCGAAACGGTGCCGGCCGCGCAGGGCAATATCAAGGCGGGCAAGCTGCGCGCGCTGGCAGTGACCTCGCCGGTGCGCGTGGACGCGCTGCCGGACGTGCCGACCGCCGCCGAAGCGGGCCTGAAGGACTTCGAGGTCAGTTCAATGTTCGGTATCGTGGCGCCCGCCAATACGCCGGCGCCGGTCATCGACCGCCTGAACGGTGAACTCAAGAAGATCCTGGCCAAGCCGGAAGTGAAGGCATCGCTGCTGAACCAGGGCGCCATCGCCACCTGGACTACGCCTGCCGACGCCAGCGCCCGCGTGTCGGCCGAACTGGCCCGCTGGACCAAGGTGATCGATGAAGCCGGGGTGAAGGGGGACTGATCCGTCGGGTTGATCCGCCGGGTTGCGCCTTTTACGCGACACGCCGAAGATTTCTTCATGGAATCTTCGGCGATTTTGTTTGTGCGTTGCGATGCCATCCGGCGCAACAAGGCGTGCGCGCCGGGAGGCGGCGGCGCATTAAAAATGTTGTAAGGGAGCCGGTTTCCCACACGCCCGTGATAGTCGGTGAAACAATCCGCAATACAGCGTTTGACGCGCTGCACATAGGTGTTGACCCCGCCCAGGCTTGGCCGTAATGTACTTTTCGGTCCAGCTACGACTGGTCATACTAAAGGCGCCTACTTTTAGTGTGGCAGGCCTTAGGACAGTGGGGGGATACCACGATGACAGAGAATCAGGACGAAAAGTCGATCCTGTATACGCATTTCGGTACGCACAGCCCATATTGGCGGTTGGCCGCCGATAGCGATGCCTTTGAGCTTTCCGCCGTCAAGGGAGCGACCAATATCGCGATGGCGCTGCGTCCGGAACAGGCTGACGCCGTCCGTTCGCTGACGGGCATTACGTCCAGCCTGCGCATCGATATCTCGCTATACGGGGATCTGCTGCGGCTGCATCTGGTGGGCCGCAAGATCAATCCCAACGAATGGGCCGGCACCGCATCGGCGCATTCCGACACTGAATCCGTCGCCAAGGACCTGGTCGAAGGCCTGTCGTTTGCCGAAACCGTGGTGTCCGAAGCCAACTCGGTGATCGTCATCGTGGACCAGAACGGCCGCGTGCAACGTTTCAACAAGTTGAGCGAGGAATACACCGGCAAGCGCGAACAGGACATCGTCGGCCGCAGCGTGTTCGAGATGTTCATGACGCGCGAAGAAGCCATGGCCTCGCGCCGCAATATCGCGGAATTCTACAAGCGCGGGCAGTCCTATGAGGCCGAACGGCTGATCAATACGGTCAAGGGCCCCCGGCTGTTCCTGTTCCGCAATAAGTTCGTCACCAGCGGCAGCGGCGAAAAGCGCGTGTACCTGATCTGCTCGGGCACCGACATCACCGAAGAACGCCAGGCGCAGGAGCGCCTGCGCGTGCTGGCCAATACCGACATGCTGACCAACCTGCCCAATCGCCACGCCATCACGTCGCGGCTGAAGGCGGCGCTGGCGGCCGGCAAGGAAGGGCGGGGCGGCGTGCTGTTCCTGGACCTGGACAATTTCAAGCGCATCAACGACCACTACGGCCATGGCTTCGGCGACCGCCTGCTCAAGGCCGTGTCGGTGGCGATCTCGACCTGCCTGTCCGAAGGCCAGACGCTGGCCCGGCTGGGCGGCGACGAGTTCATCGTGCTGCAGGAACAGGCGCAGGCCTGGGAGCTGGAAGCCACCGCCGAGCGCATCATCGAACGCCTGCGCGAACCTTTCCGCCAGGGGCTGATCGAGGTCTACACCAGTTGCTCGATCGGCATCGCAATGTACCCGGACCACGGCGCCGACCTGGACAGCGTGGTGCGCAGCGCCGACATCGCCATGTACGTGGCCAAGGAAGCGGGGCGCCATACCTACCGCGTGTTCCAGCCCGACATGGACCGCCGCAATGCGGACTACGTGTGGTTGGACACGAACCTGCGCAAGGCGCTGGCCGAGAACCACCTGATGCTGTACTACCAGCCCAAGCTCGTCGGGCGGACCGGCGAGGTCGACGGCGTGGAAGCCCTGCTGCGCTGGCGTTCGCCGGAACGCGGCATGGTCTGCCCCAGCGTCTTCATCCCGTACGCCGAGGAATCCGGCCTGATCTCGCCGCTGGGCGTGTGGGTGATGCGCGAGGCCGCCCGCCAGGCGGCCGCCTGGAAGCGCGAAGGCCTGAACATCCGGATCGCCATCAACATGTCGGCGCGGCAATTGGACGACAAGGGCGTGGTCAGCGACTTCATGAGCGCCATCGGCGATGCGGACCTGGACCCGTGCCTGCTGGATATCGAGTTGACGGAAAGCTGCCTGATCGAAGACGAAGTCGCGGCTATCGACCTGATCAAGCAGTTCCGCCAATTGGGCGCGCGCGTGCATCTGGACGATTTCGGCACCGGCTATTCGTCGCTGTCGCAGCTGGCCCGCATTCCGCTGGATGCCATCAAACTGGACGCCAGCTTCGTGCGCGGCGTGAACGAGAACCCGGTGTCGCAGGCGCTGGCGCGGGCCATCGTGGCCGTGGCGCGCACGCTGGAACTGAAGGTGATCGCCGAAGGGGTGGAAACGTCGGAAGAAACCGCGTTCCTGGACACGCTGGGCGTGGATGCCAAGCAAGGCTACCTGTATGCCAAGCCCATGCCCGCAAGTGAGTTTTCGACCTGGCTGGCCCAGCGCCGCCGACTGCATCTGATCGCCTGATACAGCCGGCGTCCGCCCGTGGCGGATCAGTGCATGGTGGCTTCCTGCGTTGCGTCGGCGCTGGAGGCCGTGCGGCGGTTCTGCGCCATGACCAGGCGTTCCATGTAGGCGCGGTCCTTCGGATCGATCGCGAACGCGGCTTCGACCCAGTCCTCGGTGATGTCCATCAGTTCAGAGCGCGACAGGTTAAGCACCCGCTGCCGCGCGCGCAGCATGGCCCGCATGCCGTTGAGCTTGGGGCGCATCACGTCGATGAAGGTGCGCGTAGCGCGGTAGGCGTCGCCCGGCTCGAACAGCGCGTCCACCAGCCCCTTGCCGTGGAACCATTCGGCGGTATGCGATTCGCCCGTGCTGATCAGGTCTTCGGCCAGCTTCATGCCTGAGCGGCGCGCCACCAGCGAATAGCCGCCCATGCCGGGAAACAGGTTGAACGCCATTTCCGGAAAGCCCATGCGGGCGTTGTTCTGCGCCAGCACGAAGTGGTGGGCCAGGGCGGCCTCGAAGCCGCCGCCCAGCGCCGTGCCCTCGATCATGGCCAGCGAAATGGCGCCGGTATCGAACCCGCGCGAGGCCGCATGCACGCAATCCACGCACGCCCGCGCATAGGCCCGCAAGGCTTCGCGCTTGCCGGTCCGGATCGCCTCGGCGAAGAAGTTGAGGTCGCCGCCCACGTTGTAGATCTGCGGCACCAGCGAGCCCGTTACCCAGAAGTCGATGGGCAGGCCCGAATCCTTGGCGGCCCGCGCCAGGGTCATGATTTCGTCGATGAGTTCGTGGTTAAAGCAAGGCCGGGGCTGCGCCCGGAGCATCATCCACATGACACGACGTCCCTCCTCGTAAAACGCTGAAATCTGCTTCATGTTGCCCGCTGCGGTAAAGGGGTGGCAGTCTGGATGAATGAGTTGATTCATGTGCTTTCGTCCAATCGATCAAGGTGAGTCGGAGTACTGCCGGGTCAGCCTAATACAGAGCTTCCGGCTGTCGTCTCATGCAAACCTCGTTCGAGTGGCCAGACTTGTCCGTAAGTCAAAAGCGCGAGCGAACAATGCAAAAGTCTTGCAGATTGAGGCGCCCGATCGGCCGCTTGGGCGAGGGGCGCATCGGCGCAACGGATGAGGACCCACGCAAATTCGCGAGGATCGGGGCGATGCGCGAAACGGCGAGGGGGCGGCCCGCGCTCATGCGTTCGGATGACGGTGTTGCGTGCCGGCAACGTATAACAATTCTCATTTGTAAATAGGATTGGTTCTCGATAGCATCGCGCCTTTCATTTATCTGAATAAGGCGTTGCGATGTTGTCCCCGTTTGTCCCGCGCTCCCTGTCCCTGGGCGTCGCGCTAGCCCTGTCGTCCGCGATCCCGCAGGCGATGGCCCAGACCGCCCAGCTGCCCGCGATCAGTGTTGAAGGCGTCAGCGCCGATGACCCCCGGGTACCGGAGGTGACCACCGCCACGCGCACCCAGACGCCGGCCCGCTACGTGCCTCAGACCATCGACACGGTCAAGGTCGAGAACGTGCAGACCTACGGCGTCACGACCATCAGCGACGCGCTGTCCGGCATGCCCAACGTGTCCAGCGCGCAGGACACCCGTTTCGACTCGGTGCGCATCCGCGGCTTCGACGCCAGCAACGACTTCTATCTGGACGGGATCCGAGACGACAGCCAGTACGTGCGCGACCTGCACAACATCGAACGCATCGAAGTGCTGAAGGGCCCCGCCGCCGTGCTGTACGGGCGGGGCAGCCAGGGCGGCATCGTCAACCGCGTCAGCAAGGCGCCACAGCCCGGCCGCGAATCCTCCATCGAGGCACAAACGGGCAGCTGGGACTTGCGCAGCGTCTACGGCGACCTGAGCGCCGACCCGTCGGACAACGTCAGCGTGCGCCTGAACGTGGGGCAGGAAGACACCAACAGCTTTCGCCACAAGATCGGCGGCACCCGCCAACTGGTGGCGCCCGCCATCAACTGGCGCATCACGCCGAACCTGGACTGGCTGGTGCAGTACGAATACAGCCGCTATGACCGCACGCCCGACCGCGGCATTCCCAGCGTGAACGGCCGGCCCGCAGACGTGGGCCGCAGCACCGTCTACGGCGACCCGGAACGCGACTACATCGACGACCGCGCGCAGTCCTTCCGCTCGCGCCTGGCGTATACGCTGGCGCCCGACTGGCAGGTGCGCTACACGCTGGGCGTCTTCAAGCTGGATAGCGACTTCGACAACACCTACCTGACGGGTTACAACGCCGCAACCGGCAAGGTCGTGCGCACGCGCTGGCAGCAGGACCTGACGACGCGCAACATCACCAATAACCTGGAAACGGAGGGCCTGTTCCGCACGGGCGGCATCGAACACCGGGTGTTGTTCGGCATTGAACTTGCGCATCAGGACCGGTCGCCCACCTTGTATTCGGCCGCCACCAGCGGTCCGGGGGCGCAGCCCGTGCCGTCGCTGGACCTGTACGACCCCGACCTGTCCCAGCAGCACAACGGCCGGATGGCGATCAACAGCGATGCGCGCCACAAGGTGAAGAGCCAGGGCTACTACGTGCAGGACCAGATCAAGCTGAACGACGCCTGGCAAGTGCTGATGGGCGTGCGGATGGACCGCTTCAGCATCGACTCCACCAATCGCCTGCTGGACGCGTCGGCCTCGCATGACAGCAGCGGCGTCAGCCCGCGGGTGGGGGTGGTGTGGACGCCCGTGCGCGACCATTCCCTGTATGCGTCGTACAGCAAGACGTTTTCGCCCACCGGCGGCGGCACGATCGGCATCACGCCGAACGCGCGCGGCAACACCAACGACCTGGACCCGGAGCACACGCGCCAGACGGAAGTGGGGGTCAAGAGCGATTGGCTGGACGGGCAGCTCAGCACCACCCTGGCGCTGTATCAGCTGGAGCTCTACAACCGCCGCACGACGGATCCCAACGATCCGACCATCGTGCTGCTGACGGGCAAACAACGTTCGCGCGGGATCGAGCTGACGGTGGCAGGCCGACTGACGGGCAACTGGTATCTGCGCGGCGGCGTGGGCTTGCAGAACGCGTCCATCGTGGAAGACAACAACGGTCTGGCCGGCAACCGGGTCAGCAACGTGGCGCGGCGCAACGGCAGCGTCTTCCTGACCTACAAGCCGGCTGAAGGGCTGTACGGCGAAACCGGCCTGACCTTCGTGGGCGAGCGCTACGCCGACAACACCAACCTGACGACGCTGCCGGGCTACGCCCGCTGGGACGCGATGCTGGGCTACCGCACGGGCCATTGGGATTGGCGCCTGGCCGTGCGCAACATCACCGACAAGACCTATTACGGGTCGGCCACCAGCGCCGGCCAGATCCAGGTGGGTGAACCGCGCACCGTGGTGGCCACGGCGCAATACCGATTCTGACCTGACAGGGGGGCGCCCGGGGAGGGGCGCCCGCGCAAGGCTTACTGCGGTTCGATCTTGGCGTCGATGGCGCGTTGCGTCCAGATCTGGCGTTGCGATTCAGCGAACGCCTTGTGCTCGGCCACGGAATTCGGCGCGACCTGCATGCCCAGCGCGTCGAATTTCGCCACGGTGTCGGGCTCGCCCAGGATGCGGGCGATTTCGCCGTTCAACCGTTCGACCACCGGGGCGGGGGTACCCGCGGGCGCGGCCACGCCGACCCACACCACCAGGTCGAAATTCTTGTAGCCCGCTTCGGCCAGCGTCGGCACATTCGGAAAGTCCTTGGCGCGACTTTGGCCGGTGAAGGCAATGCCCGTCAGCTTGCCGCTGTGCATAAAGGCCGTCACGACGGACTGGTCGGCAAACAGATAGTCCACATGCCCGCCCAGCAGGTCCGTCACCGCGGGCGGCTGGCTCTTGTAGGGCACGCCATTGGCGGCAGCGCCGGCCACGGTGTTGAAGGTGGCGCCCGCGATCTGGCTGGTGGGCGACCCGTAGGCATAGTTCAGCGGGCGTCCCTGGGTTGCCTGGACCAGCTTGGTGACCGAGGTGTAGGGGGAATCCGCGCGCACCACCAGCATCATCGGAATCGTCGCGATCCGGATCACGTGGATGAAATCCCCGGTCGGGTCATAGGGCAGCTTGCGGAACAGCGCGGGCGTGGCCGAATGCGTCGAACTGCTGGTCAGCACCAGCGTATAGCCGTCTGCGGGCGCGCGGGCGGCTGTAACGGAACCGATCGTGCCGGAGGCGCCGGGCTTGTTTTCGATGACGATGGGCACGCCCAGGCGCGGACCAAGCTTTTCCGACAGGATGCGGGCGCTGGTGTCGGTGGCGCTGCCGGGCGAAAACGGCACCACGATCGTGATGGGCTTGTTGGGATAGGCATCGGCGGCGTGGACGGCCGTGCCGCTTGCCGCCAGGGTGAAGCCTGCGCAGGCGGCTGCCAGCAAGCGCCGGCGCACCGGGTGCGGAATTCGGGTCATTGAAGTCTCCTGTCTTGTTCTTGCCCAACCGCCACGGCACGCGGCGTCTGGGCCATGCGGCATGATGCGTCTGGCCGGCTTATCTCAACAAGGGACTAATTTTCATAGACCTATTCCGTATCCGGATGAATCGGCCTGTCGTCCAGGAAAGCGGTGGGGTCGGGCGAAGCTTCGCGGGCGTGGAGCGTGGCTTCCAGTTCGTCGAGGAAGGTCTTGGCGGCCAGCGACAGCCGGGTGCTGCGGCGCTGGATCAGCGACAGCTCATGGCGGCGCTGGGGGCCGTCCTGGATGGCCGCTGCATGCAGGCCGAGCAGCCGCGCGAATGCGCACACGTAGCCCGGCACGATGGTGATGCCCAGTCCGGCGCGCACCAGGTTCAGCACGGAAGTCAGCATGCCGGCTTCGATGCCGGAATGGAATTCCAAGTCGAGTTCGCCGCTGATGTGGTCGACGGCGCGGCGCACGCTGTAGACATTGCGCAGCGTGATGTGGTCATGCGCCGCCAGGTCGGCCCAGCGCACGCGGGCGCGCCGCGCCAGCGGATGGGACGGGGCGCACACGGCGTACATGGAATCGCGGTAGATGACGCGCGCCTCCAGCCCTTCGCCGTGCGCCTGCGTCGACACGATGCCGAAATCGGCACGGCCATGGCGGACGTGTTCCAGCGTGTCGTCCGTATTCAGCTCGTAGAGTTCGAGCTTCACACCGGCGTGCAGACGGTGGTAGCGCGTGATCACGTCGCCCAGCAGGCCCACCATCATCATCGGCGAACTGGCCACGCCCACCACTCCGCGCTCCAGCGTGCGCAGCCCGGACATGCTGCGTTCCGCCGCGCGCACCGTGCCCAGGATCTCCTGGGCGTAGGCGTAGAAGTCGGCGGCGCCTTCGCAGGGCGTCACGTTGCGGGTGGACCGTTCGAAAAGCGGCTGGCCCACTTCGGCCTCGAGCTCGGCGCACAGCTTGCTGACGGCGGACTGGGTGACGAAGGCGGCGCGCGCCGCGGCGGTGAAGCTGCGCAGTTCATAAAGCGCGCAGAACACGCGCAGCTGCTTGAGAGTGATGTTCATGGTCGGGCGGGCAGGGCGCGGCCGCCCGGGGTGGGCTTAGCCGCCAGCGTCGAGCATATCCCGATCCGCGTCCTGCCGTGGCGCCGGCCGGCGCAACGCGCCCGGCGTGCGCGAAAACCGCACCGGGATCGAGGTGGCGGTCAACGTTCCTTCCGTCGGATGCTCCACGCGCTGGAAGAAGCCGGTGGCCGCCAGATGAGGGTCGTCGAACAGGGCTTCAGGCGTGTTCACGGGGGAATGCGGGATGTCGGCGTCGGCCAGCAGCGCCAGCCAGTCGGCGGTGCTGCGCAGCGCCACGATGCCGGCCAGGTGCTGATACAGCGTATCGAAGTTGCGGCCGCGGGTTTGCGGGCTGAGATAGCGCGGGTCGGCCGCCAGATCGCCGCGTCCCGACAGGCTGAAGAAGCGCTGCCATTGCGCATCGGTATAAGGCAGCAGCGCGATGTAGCCGTCCAGCGTGCGGTAGGGCCTGCGTTCGGGCGACAACACCCGGCTGTAGCCCATCTCGCCAAGCGCCGGGTCGAAGGTGCGCCCGCCCATGTGCTCGATCAGCGTGAAGGACACCATCGTCTCGAACATCGGAACTTCGATCGCCTGGCCGCGGCCGGACTTTTCGCGTTCGTACAGGGCCATGGGGATGGCGTAGGCCAGCGTCAGGCCTGCCACCTTGTCGGCCAGGATGGTGTTGATGTAGGCGGGGGCGCCGGTGTTGCGGCCCTGCAGGTCGGCCAGGCCGCTCATGGCCTGGATGATGTCGTCGAAGGCGGGCTTGGCGGCGTAAGGGCCGTCTTGGCCGAAGCCCACCGCCGAACAATAGATCAGGCGGGGGTTGCGGGCGCACAGCGTGGCCGCGTCAAGACCGGCACGCGCCAGCGCGCGGGGACGCACGTTCGAGATGAATACGTCGGCGCCATCCGCCAGCGCCAGCAGTTGCTGCAGGTCGGCCGGGTCTTTGGCGTTCAGGGTGACGCTGCGCTTGTTGCGGTTCAGGTTCAGGTAGACCGCGCCCATGCCGGGCGACGCGGCGGGCGCCGAGGCGCGAAAGACGTCTCCTTCGGGCGCTTCCACCTTGATTATGTCCGCGCCCATGTCGCCCAGGATCTGCGTGGCGTAGGGCCCCATGCCGACCGAGGTCATGTCGATGACCCGCACGCCGGCCAGCGGACCGCTTGCTTGCGCCGGACTCATTGGCCGTCCCGCTTGTGCTTGCGGGCCAGGAACGGCGCCATGTATTGGCGGGGTTCGTCGGTGGTGAAAGCGGCGCCGAAGGCGTCGACGCTGCAGTCCAGGCCGGCTTCGACCGTCGACGTTTCCCAGTAGCGCAGCAACGCCTTCTGCGAGGCCACGGCGCGCGGTCCGCTGGCGGCGATAGGGCCAACCGTGCGTTCCACCAGCGCGTCCAGTTCGCCGGCGTCGCACAGGAACTGCAGGAAGCCCCAGCGCAGGGCTTGCTCGGCGTCGACGTTTTCACCGGTCAGCAACAGCCAGTTGGTCGCGCCGGGGCCGATCAGCGTGGGTAGCAGCACGGCATGGATCACCGACGGAATGCCGACGCGCACCTCGGGCATGCCGAACACGCCATCGCGCGACCCCAGGCGGATGTCGCAGGCGGCAGCCAGCTCCATGCCGGCGCCCAGGCAGAAGCCGGGGATGCGGGCAATGGTGGGAACCGGCACGTTGCGCACGGCTTCGCACAGCTCGCGCAAGCGGGTGATGAATGCGCGGCCGCCGGCGGGATCCAGTTCGGCCATTTCATAGATGTTGGCGCCGCCGATAAAGGCGCGGTCGCCGGTGCCGCGAATGACGAGCGCCCGCGCATCGGCCTGCGCGGCGATCCACTGCACCGCTTGCGTCAGGCCCAGCGTCACGGGCGTGGCCAGGATGTTCAGGCTTTTGGCGTCGTGGATACGCAGGGTGTAGACGCCGCGCTCGTCGCGTTCGATGCGGCTGTGGGGAAAGTCGGGGATCGGGGCGTGCATGGGGGCTTGTCTCCGTAATGGCAGGGTTGCAAGCCATCCTAGAGGGTTCGGTTCATCCCGACAAACAAGGTTTTTTCATGGAATAAGTCCAGTCGGGAATAAATCGGCGGGGCGCCCAACCCCCCGGGGGCCGTGGCCGTTCAGGCAACGCCGCCGTTGGCGCGCAGGATCTGGCCATTTACCCAGCCGCTGTCCGGCCCCGTCAGGAACGACACGACGCCCGCGATGTCGTCGGGCTGCCCCAGCCGTTCCAGCGGCGGCATCTTGGCGAAGTGCTCGATCAGTTCGGGGCTCTTGCCCTTCAAGAACAGCTCGGTGGCGACGGGGCCGGGGGCCACGGCGTTCACGGTGATCCGGCGGCCGCGCAGTTCCTTGGAAAACACGTGCGTGAAGCTCTCGACGGCGGCCTTGCTGGCGATGTAGACCGCATAGCCCGGCAGGTTCAGCGCAATCGTCGTGCTGGACACGTTGACGATGCTGCCGCCATCGGCCAGCCGGGTGGCGGCTTCGCGCAGGGTGTTGAAGGTGCCGCGCGTATTGATGTCGAAGGTCTGCGCGTAGTCCTCGTCGGAGGTGTCGGCCAGCGGCTGCACCTTCAGGACGCCAGCGCTGTTGACCAGCGCGCTGACCCGGCCCAGTTCGGATTCCACCTTGTCGAACAAGGCACGCACGTCGGCCGCCTTGGACACGTCGGCTTGCACCGCGACGGCGCGGCCGCCGGCCTGCCGGATCTCGTTGGCCAGCGCGTCGGCGTGGGCCGAGCTGGATGCGTAGTTGATGCCGACTGCGAAGCCGTCGCGGGCCAGGCGGCGCACGATGGCGGCGCCGATGCCGCGGGATCCGCCCGTGACCAGGGCGACGCGTTGCAGGGTCGATTGTGAGGCTGGGGTGTTCATGCGCGTTCTCCGATAGGGAAGGGGTGAGACGCATAATGGACTATTCCAAACCGAAGATAATTACCCTATATTCGCTAACATAATTCCATTTACATTAATAATTGGCGGATCGGCATGGATCGTTTTCAGGAAATGCAGGTGTTTGTCCGCATCGCGGAGCGCGGCAGTTTTTCCCAGGCGGCCGAAGACCTGCAGATTCCCCGCGCGACGGTCACCAACCTGATCAAACGCATGGAAAAGCGCCTGGGTGCGCGCTTGCTGGAACGTACGACGCGCCAGGTGCGGCTGACGCATGATGGCGAGGCCTATTACCAGCGCTGCGTGCGCCTGTTGGCCGACCTGGAAGAGGCCGACGGCGCGTTCCTGAATACCGCGCCCAAGGGGCTGCTGCGCGTCAACGCCCAGGGCACGCTGGCCAAGTATTTCGTAATGCCGGGGCTGCCGGGTTTCCTCGAGCGCTATCCCGACATCGTCCTGCACCTGGGCGAAGACGACCGCCTGGTGGATATGGTGCGCGAGGGCGTGGACTGTGTGCTGCGGGCGGGCGCCTTGCAGGATTCGTCGCTGGTGGGCCGGCAGATTGCCCTGATGCCGCAGGTAACGGTGGCCAGCCCCGCCTACCTGGCGCGTTTCGGCACGCCCGCCAGCGTGGACGACCTGACGGGCCACCGCGCCGTGGATTACTTGTCCAGCGCCACCGGCCGCAGCATTGCGCTGGACTTCATGGTCGACGGGCGCAACGTGTTGGTGCGTCCCGGCTCGGTCATCAGCGTGACGGGGGCCGAGCTTTACACCGGCGCGGCGCTGGCGGGGCTGGGGCTGGCCCAGGTGCCGCGCTACCGGGTGGAACGCGAGCTGGCGGCGGGGCACCTCCGGATCGTGCTGCCCAAGGCGCCGCCCGCGCCCATGCCGGTGTCGGTGCTATACCCGCAGAACCGGCAGGTGTCGGCCCGCGTGCGCGTCTTCACGCAGTGGCTGGCCGACGTGTTCGCCACGGCCTTCGATCAGACGATGCCGGTCAGGTAGTACACCGCGATCACGACGAACACCGACAGGGTCGATATCAGCGTGATGGCGAAAATGTCGCCGTAGGACTGGCGGTGCGTCAGGCCGGTGACGGCCAGCAGCGTGATCACCGCGCCGTTGTGCGGCAGCGTGTCCATGCCGCCGCTGGCCATGGCGGCGATCCGGTGCAGCACATCCATCGGGATGCCTGCGGCAACGGCGCCGTCGATGAAGGTCTGCGCCATGGCGGCCAACGCGATGCTCATGCCGCCCGAGGCGGATCCCGTGATGCCCGCCAACGAGGTCACGGCGATGGCTTCGCCCACCAGCGGGTCGGGGATCGATTTCAACGCCTCGGCCACCAGCAGAAAGCCCGGCAACGCCGCGATGACGCCGCCGAACCCGTATTCGGCCGCGGTATTCATCGAGGCCAGCAGTGCGCCCGACACGGCGCTTTTGCTGCCTTCGGCGAAGTGCGCCTTGATGCTGCGAAACGAGAACAGCAGGATGGTGAAGATGCCGGCGATCAACGCGCCCATCACGGCCCACAGCGCGACCTGATCGGCGGCGTTCACGGGCATCGGCTTGGGCAGGCCGGGCAGGTTCACCTCGGCGCCTGCGGGATACCAGCCAGGGATCCAGCGCGTCAGCAGGAAGTTGGCCACGCCCACCACCACCAGCGGCAGCAAGGCGACGAGCGGATGGTGGTCGCGTTCGCTGGGCGGCGTCGTCGGTTCATTGCGCAGTTCGGTCCCGTAGGTCTCGCCGGCCGCCGCCGCGCGCTTGCGCCGCCACTCCAGGTAGGCGATGCCCGCCGTCAGCGTGAACGCCGCGCCGATCAGGCCCAGCCAGGGCGCGGCCCACGTGGTCGTTTCGAAGAAGGTGGTGGGGATGATGTTCTGGATCTGCGGCGTGCCGGGCAGCGCCGTCATCGTGAACGTGAACGCACCCAGCGCGATGGCGCCCGGCATCAGGCGTTTCGGAATGCCGCCCTGGCGGAACATCTCGGCGGCGAATGGATACACCGCGAACACCACCACGAACAGCGAGACGCCGCCGTAGGTCAACACGGCGCACACCAGCACGATGGCGACAATGGCGCGTTCCGCGCCGATCATGCGCAGTACCGCTTGCACGATCGCGCGGGAAAAACCCGACAGTTCGATCAGCTTGCCGAACACGGCGCCCAGCAGGAACACGGGGAAGTAGAGCTTGGCGAAACCGGCCATGCGCTCCATGAAAATGCCTGAAAACACGGGGGCCAGCGCGGAAGGATCCGTCAGCAATACCGCGCCCATGGCTGCGATGGGCGCGCACAGGATCACGCTGTAGCCCCGATACGCCGCCAGCATCAGAAATGCCAGCGCCGCCACCACGATGAACAATCCGGTCATTCGATACTCCAGGAATGAAGAGATAAGGGGTGAAGGGGCTACACCTTACCTCATCCTTTCGGGAGCCTGAATGACGGTCAGTACGTGGCGCGCAAGGTCAGCATCACATTGCGGGGTTCGCCGTAGACGCTGTAGTAGCTGGACGGCACCCGGCTGTAGTAGTTGCGGTCGAACAGGTTGTTCACGGTGATCGACGCGTCCAGGTTGCGGTTGACGCGGTAGCCGACCTGCGCGTCCACCACGGCATAGCCGCCTTGCCACGACGTGTTGTTGCGGCTGGTGCGGCTCTGCACCCGTGCGCCTGCGCCCACGCGCCAGCCCGGCAACACGTCGGGCGTGAAGCGGTAGGTGGTCCAGACCTTGAACAGGTGCTTGGGCGACTCCGGGTTCACGATCTGGTCTTCCTGCGTCGGGTCAGACAGGTAGCGGGTCTGCAGGTAGGTGTAGCCGGCGTATACATCCCAGTTGGGCAGCAGGCGGCCGGTGACTTCGGCTTCGACGCCCTGGCTCTGCGCTTCGCCCTGGGCGACATACCGCCCGGGATTGGCGTCGTCCGGCACGGCTCGGTTCTTGTCGCGGATCCGGAACAAGGCCAGGGACGCGTTGGCGGCCCCGTCCAGGAACTGGCCTTTTAGGCCGATCTCGTATTGCTTGCCGGTGCGCGGGGCCAGGGGTTTGCCGTCGGCCGTCATCTGCCAGGCTTCCGAAAACGCGAATACGTCCGAGTAGCTGGCATACGCCGACAGCCACGAATTCAACTGGGCCACGGCGCCGAAGTAGGGGACGAACTTGCGCACCTCGGGGTCGCGCCGGGTGTCGCCGGCCTCGGGCAGTACCGGCTGCGTCGCGTTGCGGTACCAGCTTTGGCGGCCGCCGGCGATCAGGGTCAGCGGGTCGGCCACGTTGAAACTAAGCTGGCCATACACGCCCATCTGGCTGGATTTGGAGTTGTTGCCCGACGTGAACGGGATATCCACTTCCGGCACATCGATGTGGTGGATATCGACGCTGTCGATGCCCGTGCCTGACGATCGGCTGTCCTGTCTGCGTTCTGCGTAGTTGGCGCCGACCATCGCCGTGTGCGTGCGGCCGAACAGCGTGAAGGGACCGGAGGCGTGCGTGTCCAGGCCCATCCAGCGGATGCGGTCCTTCTGGAATTGCAGCCAATAGGCCGCTTGGTCCGTGGCGGGGTCGACCGGGCCGTCAACGTAGCCGTACTTGCTGTCCAGGTCGGTGGCCCGGTAATTCATCGACACCTGGCCCGTCCAGCCGTTGGCGAAGCGGTGGCTTAGTTCCGCGTAGACCTCGGACAGGTCGGTGTCGCCGCGCGCCCAGTCCACGCCGTAGAAGCCGGAGCGGGGGCCGTCGACGAACTTGCCGTTGGAATAGGTCGACAGGCCGTAGTCGAAGGGCGCCATGCGCGTTTTCTGATAAGCCGCCGACAGGGTCAGCAAGGTGTTGGCGGTCAGGTCGAATTCCAGCGAACCGTAGACCAGGCCCTGGCGCGTATGGGCTTCGTCCATCGAGTAGTCGCGGTCCTGGGCGGCCAAGCCGGCCCGGGCGCGGACCCGGCCGTCGGCGCTCACGGGGCCGGTCACGTCCAGTTCGGTGCGGTAATTGTTCCAGGACCCGGCCATGACGCTGCCGGTCAGGCTGAAGGCGTCCAACGGGCGCTTGCGCACCAGGTTGACGGTGCCGGCCGGGCTGCCGAAGCCTTGCAACAGGCCCGCTGGGCCGCGCAGCACTTCTATCCGGTCATACAGCGCCAAATCGAACTGTGGCAGGTATTGCAGCGCGCCGTTGGCGGGCACGCCGTCGAACTGGACATCGGTTTCGTAGCCGCGCGCGGTGAAGTACGCGGTGCCGTCGCCGTAGCTCATGGCGCTGACGCCGGTCGTCTCGCGCAGGGCGTCCTGCACGGTGGTCATGTTCTGGTCGTCCATGCGCTGGCGCGTCACCACCGAGACCGAGTTGGGAATGTCGCGCACGTTCGTCGCGCCCTTGCCAAGCGTGACGGTGTTGGCGGTGTAGGACTGCGAACCCTCCGTCTGGCCGGGGTCCGACAGCGAATCGGCGGTGCCGCTGACCCGCACTGGACTCAACTGCGGCACCGGCGCGTCATCGGCGTGGGCGGCCGCGCCCAGGCAGGCTTGTGCCAGCAGCGCGGCGGCAAGCGTCAAACGGGGAAGGTACGGCAGGCGTGGGTGAAATGCGACGGGAGCAAGCGCAGAGGCGTTCATTTTTTATTGAAAACAATGGGAATCATTTGCATTAATGATAAAAAGCAAGTTCCCTTCCGGCTGGACAGAAAATGTCGAAAAACGGACATAACTGTCAGGATGGGCGACTTCCTTCCCATTGATATCGAAAACCTGCCATGCGTGAATTTCCCCAGGATGCGCCTGCCGTGGTCTCGCGGTCGTTCAACTACGAAAATGGCGCCCGCCAGCAGCCGCATTCGCACGAGCGTATCCAGCTGATGTATTCCCCCACGGGCATCATGCGCGTCATGACCGAGGACGGCGCCTGGATGCTGGCGCCGATGCGCGCGCTATGGATTCCGGCCGGCGTCACCCACGAGGTGAAGATGGTGGGCAGCGTCAGCATGCGTTCTGCGTTCATCATGCCGGATGCGGCGCCATGGCTCTGGAAGGAGACCTGCGCGCTGGACGTGAACCCCCTGATGCGCGAGCTGATCCTGACGCTGAACGGTCCGCCCCGCAAAGGGCCCGTGCAGCGGCTCAGTTCGGAGCTGCTGCTGAATCTGCTGGCCGATACCGAACGCCAGCACCGCCAGTTGCCGCTGCCGTTCGACCGGCGGCTGCGCAAGGTGTGCGATGCGGTCTTGCAGGCGCCGGGCAACGACGACACGCTGGAGCAATGGGGAGAGCGCATCGGCGCCAGCGCGCGCACGCTGGCGCGGCGCATGAAGGACGAAACCGGGATGAGTTTTCACCATTGGCGCCTGCAGGTGCGGATCGACGAAGGGATCTGCCGGCTGCTGCAAGGGCAGTCCGTGGTGAACGTGGCGCGCGCGCTGGGCTACGCCAGCGCCAGCGCATTCGTCTACATGTTCCGTAATCTGACGGGGGTGTCGCCGACGCGGTATGTCGAACAGATCACGGCGGCATAGGGCCTCAGGCGCCCGCGTCCAGCAGCCCTTGCGCCTGGCGCGCGATGTTCAGGTCGATCGCAGCATCGTCGCCGTCGCCCAGGTACCAGACGGCCGACAGACCGCACCACGCCACGATCCATTGCAGCAGGCGGCGGCGGTCCAGGCCGGACTCGGCCACGATGAGGTCCAGGCGCCGCTCGAAGCAGCCGGCCACGATAGCCACAGGCGGCACGGGGTCCGACAGGTCGGGGTTGCAGAAGATGTTGGCATAGTCGAACGCGCGTTCGCCGTAGAGCCGCTTGGGGTCGATGACCAGCCAGCCGCGTGCGCCGAAGTCCAGCACATTGTCGTGGTGGACGTCGCCATGCAGCACCGCGAGGTCGCGCGGATCGTCCAGCAGCGCGCGGGCGTGGCGGGCGCTGTGTGCCAGGATGCCGCCTTGCGCCTGGGCCATGGGCCACAATTCCACGAACCATTCCTCCAGGCTGCGCAGCGGCGGCAGCGGTTTGGCGCGGGGGGCGTGCAGCGCCTTGAGCACGCGGCAAAGGATGCGCGTGGCTTCGTCGTCGCGGCCCGTGCGGGCGTAGGCCGCCAGCGAGCGCGTGCCGGTGGCGCGTTCCAGCAGGATGGCGCAGTCGTCGTGCGCCAGCACGCGGGCCGCGCCCTGACCGTCCCACCACGTCATCAGCACGCCGCCCTGGCGTTCGTCTTCTTCCACTGACACCTTCAACATGGCCTGCGCGCCGTCGCGCGTGACGGGCAGCAGTTGCGCGGCATGGGTCACGATGGGGGCGCCGTCGGGCACGAGGTTCCAGCGGGACAGGTAAGCGTCGAACATGGGGCAGGGGGGAGGAGGTTGCCGGGCTGTATATAGTAGGGCCTGTCCTTAGGCCTTAACCCTTAGTCCCGCAATCGTCGGGCATCGTGGAGAAACACGCATGAGCGACCCGCAACCGGACCAGGCGCATTGGCGCGCCGTGGCCGATCAATGGATCTCGTGGGCCAGCACCCCGGGCCATGACGCCTTCTGGGCATACCGTGAGGGCTTTTCGGCCTACTTGGGCGCGGACCGCGGGCGCGCGCTGGAAGTGGGCTGCGGCGAAGGCCGCATCAGCCGCGAGGCACGGGCGTTGGGCTATCACGTCACCGCAAGCGATGCCGTGGCCGCCATGGTCGAGGCGGCGCGCGCCGCGGATTCCGCTGACCGGTACGACATCGCGCCCGCGCAGTCCTTACCTTACGCGGACGGCGAGTTCGATCTGGTGATTGCCTACAACGTGCTGATGGACGTGGACGACGTGCCGGCCGCGCTGTGCGAGGCGCGCCGGGTGCTCAAGCCGGACGGCACGCTGTTCATTTCCATCGTGCATCCCTTCCGTGACCGCGGCCGGTTCACCGGACCGCAAGCGGACGCGCCGTTCGTGATCGACGGCGCGTACTATGGGCGGGAACATTTCGACGGCAAGGAAACGCGCGACGGCCTGAGCATGCACTTCGCGGGCTGGTCGCTGCCCTTGCAGGATTACATGGCGGCGCTGGAAGCGGCGGGGCTGGCAATCGTGTCGCTGCGCGAACCGCAGCCGGACGCCGCCCCGACAGCGCAATTGCAGCAATGGACCCGGCTGCCGATGTTTTTGTGGATCAAGGCCAAGCCCATGGCGGGTGGGGTGTAGACGGTCGCGGGTTGCCCGACCCGCTTAAACCGCCGCCATCAGCGCCGCCGCCTTGCGCGCCAGCCTGGCGACGCCGAAGCTGGTCGCCAGTTCATGCCCTTCCAGATCCGCCAGGGCAATCCAGCGGGCGTCGCGCGCGTCGTCGCCCGCGACCGGTTCGCCGGATTGCCAGCGGCACAGCACGGCGATCAGGATGAAGTGGCGGCGCAGGGCGCCGGCTTCGTCGCGGTCGAAGACGTCTACCGCATCGAATACGTACAGCGGCTCGGCGACCACGCCGGTTTCTTCCAGCAGTTCGCGCGCCGTGGCGGCCTCGATGCGTTCGCCCGCGTCGATCTTGCCGCCGGGAAAGGCCCAGCAGTTCTCGTCGGGTGGGTTGGCGCGGCGCACCAGCAGCACGTGGCTGTCGCGGACGACGGCGGCGATGGTAGCGGGAATGGGGCGGGCAATGGGGGTGGACATGCGGATTTCCGGCGTAGGGGCAAGCTGCAAGGGTACGCTTTCAGGCCCTTAGCGCAAATCCCCGTGGTGCCGGACGGCATCCTTGGGCACACTGTAGCCGCGCCGAATCGAGCGCGTCAGACCAGAATCAAAGGGCAGCACCATGGACACGCCGGACCGGCAGTTGCGTTATTTCTTGCGGATCGCGGAGCTGAAGTCCTTATCACGCGCCGCCGAGGACCTGGACCAGACGCAATCCGGCCTGAGCCGGCAACTGGCGGCGCTGGAAGCGCATGTGGGCAAACCCTTGTTCACGCGTACCGGCCGGGGCGTGGAACTGACCGTAGCGGGCAGCCGCCTGCTGGAAGGCATTCAGCCCGCCTACCAGAACATCGACCGTGTCCTTGACGCCGTGCGCCAGCAGGAAGGCGTGACCCACGGCACGGTGCGCCTTGCCACCGTGCACACGCTCAGCTACTACTTCATGGCCGACGTCGTGGCCAGCTTCGTCAGCAGCCACGAACACGTGAACCTGTCCGTGATGGGGCGCAGTTCGCCCGACGTGGTGGCCCTGGTGGAAAGCGGCAAGGCCGACGTAGGTTTTGTCTACGACGCGGCGGTGGCGTCGGACAATCTGACGTCCACCCCGTTGTTCGACGACGAGATGTGCCTGATCGTGCGCCGGGACGTGCCGCTGGCGGACGCGGTGGATCTGGGCGGCATGCCGTTGCGGCTGGTGGGCTTTCCGCCCCATTACGCCTTGCGCAAGATGATCCACAGCGCAGGGCTGCAGCCCGAGTTCATGGCCGAGGCCGAGACCATCGACGCCATGCTCAAGCTGGTGTCGTCGGGGGTGGGCGCCTGTATCCTGCCGTCGCGCATCCCCGAAAAGCTGCTGACCGACTACGGCTTGCGCAAGGTCGGCATCCGCAGCCCGGTGCTGCGCCGCCGCGTGGTGGCGATCACGCCGGCCCAGCGGCAGCCCTTGCCGCTGGTGGCCGAGCTGTTGGCGTGCGCGCACCGCATCGCGGCGGCGTGACGCCCAACCCCAGCAACCCCAGCAACCCCAGCAACCCCAGCACCCCCGGCGGCCCCGTTCCGCCTTTCCGAATAGCTGCTATGAGCCTGGCTGCATGGCTAGTTTGCGCGGTGGTTTCCATACTGTCCTGACCTTGCACGGCGTCCGTCGACGCCGCAAGCCAAGGACATCAAGGGGAACCCATGAATACCGCATTGCGAGAGAAATCGTATTTCGACACCCGTGCCACGCAGGAAATGGCGCGCCATCTGCAGGCCGTGCCGCGCAGCATCCAGGAAACCATGGCCTACGCCTGCCGCATCCTGGCGATGACCGAGCAGGAAGCCGGCCTGGCGGGGCAGATCAGCGTGCGCTCGGCGCGCCCGGGCGCGTACTGGACCCTGCGCTTCGGCCTGGGCTTTGACGAGGCGACGCCGGCGGACTTCATCGAAGTCGACCGCGACCTGCACACCCTGACGGGCGACGGCATGCCCAACCCGGCCACGCGCTTCCATCTGTGGGTGTACGAAGCGCGCCCGGACGTGCAATCCATCATCCACACGCATTCGCCGTGGGCCTCGGCGCTGGCCGCCGCGCGCCAGCCGCTGGTCATTTCACAGATGGACATGACACCCCTGCACGACGACTGTGCCTTCCTGGGTGAATGGCCGGGGGTGCCGATCGCGGACCAGGAGGGCGTGATCATTTCCGAGGCGCTGGGACGCAAGCGCGCCATCATCCTGGCGCACCACGGTTATCTGACGGCGGGCGGCTCCTGCGAGGAAGCGACGTATCTGTCGGTCTATCTGGAGCGTGCGGCGCGCATGCAGATCCGCGCCCAGGCGTTCGGGCCGTTGACGCCGGTAGACGACGCCCTGGCGCGCGAGGCGCACGACTACCTGCTGAAGCCGTCGATCGTGCGCGCGACCTTCGACTACTGGGCCCGGCAAACGCACGGCATCGCGCCGTTGCCTCTGCTCCAAGCCTGATTTCGCTCGCATCCGATCACGACCTTTTCAAGGGGAGTCACGATGATGACGACCAAGCCTGCTGCTGCGCGCTCGCGCCGCGATTATGTGACGGCTGGCCTTGCCAGCATGATGGGCACCACGATCGAGTGGTACGACTTTTTCCTGTACGGCACGGCTGCCGCACTGATCTTCAACAAGATCTTCTTTCCCGCCTTCGACCCGCTGACAGGCACGCTGGCGGCGTTTGCCACGTATTCCGTGGGGTTCTTCGCGCGGCCATTGGGCGGCGTGATTTTCGGCCACTATGGAGACAAGATCGGCCGCAAGTCCATGCTGCTGATCACCTTGCTGCTGATGGGCGTGCCCACCATCCTCATCGGGCTGATCCCTTCGTATGAGCAGATCGGCTATTGGGCCGCCGTGCTGCTGGTGCTCATGCGCTTTTTGCAAGGCATTGCAGTGGGCGGCGAATGGGGCGGCGCAGTGCTGATGGCGGTGGAGCATGCGCCCGAAGGCAAGAAGGGCTTTTTCGGCAGCCTGCCGCAGGCCGGCGTGGCGCCCGGGCTGATCCTGTCGTCGCTGGCGATGGGCGCCGTGGCCGCGCTGCCCGAAGAGGACATGCTGTCCTGGGGCTGGCGCCTGCCGTTCCTGGCCAGCGTGGTGCTGTTGCTGGTGGGTTGGTTCATCCGCGTCAAGGTGGCCGAGTCGCCCGACTTCGAGCAGATGCGGGAAAAAGGCGCCAAGGTCGAGGTGCCGGTGGCCGAAGTGCTCAAGCACCACCGGCGCGCGTTGCTGGTGGTGGTCGGCGCGCGTCTGGCCGAGGTGACGTGGTTCTACACGGTCGTGACGTTTTCGCTGGCCTACGCCACCGGCACGCTGGGTATCCCGCGCTCCGTCATGCTGGACGCCACGATCTGGGGGGCGGCGCTAGCCCTGTTCACGATGCCGCTGTTCGGGGTGCTGGGCGACAAGATCGGCCACAAGTGGGTGTTCATGGCGGGCACGGTGGGCATCCTGATCTGCGCGCCGGTCTTCTTCAACCTGCTGGGCTCGGGCGATAAAGCCTGGATCATCGTGGCGGTTTGCCTGGCGGTGGGGCTGGTATACGCTTGCCTGTACGGACCCGAAGGCACCTTGTTCTCCAGCCAGTTTCCCGCGCATGTGCGGTACACCGGCATTTCGCTGGCGGTGCAGGTGTCGGGCGCCATCGGCGGCGGGCTGGCGCCGATCGTGGCGACCTGGCTGCTGGCCAAGGGCGGGGGCGACCCGAAGTACGTGGTCTGGTACCTGAGCGCGCTGGGCGTGGTTGCTTTCTTCAGCGCCTGGCGCATGCAGGGCGAGGCCGCCTCGCCTGCCGCCCTGCGCGTGCCCGCGGCGGCAAGAACCTGAGGCTTCCATGAAGACGATCGACTATTACTTCTGGATGAATTCCGACTGGGCCTACCTGGGCGCCGACCGGCTTGAAGCGTTGGCGTCCCGCCAGCAAGCGGCGATCCGCTACCTGCCCGTGGACTTGCCGGACGTCTATGCGCGCACCGGCGGCGTGCTGCTTGGGCAGCGCTCGCCCGAACGCCAGGCCTATCGCGTGGCGGAGCTGGCGCGCTGGTGCGCCAAGCTCGGCATCCACGTCAATCCGCAACCGGCGCACATGTGCCCGGATGCGTCGCTGGCCTCGCGCATCGTCATCGCGGCCGATCGTGCCGGCATGCCGGTGCTGGCGCTGTACAAGGCGATCCTGAAGGCGGAATGGGTGGACGATCAGGACATCTCCGACCCCCTCGTCCTGCTCGGGGTCATGGAGAAACTGGGACTGGCTGCCGCAAGCCTGCTGGCGGCAGCCGACGCACCGGACATCGAGGCCACGTATCGCCGCAACACGGATGAAGCGGTCCAGGCCGGCGTGTTCGGCTCGCCGTCCTACGTGTATCGGGGCGAGGTGTTCTGGGGCCAGGACCGGCTGGAAATGCTGGAGGAAGCCATCGCGGCGTCTTCGGACGAGTAGGCGGGGGGTAGGGTGGCGGCGCGCCTCACGCGCCGCCGTCCGCCAGGCTGTTCAAGGCAAAGACGCCAGCTTGTCCGGGCCTGCCTGGCCTCGTGCCAAGAAGTCGTTGGCACGGACGATGTCCACGTCGTTGCGGCGGTCGGCATCCATATAGGGCACGTGCTTGCGGAAATCACGCCACAGCGCCGCCGTTCCCGTGCCCAGCTCGTAGCCGGGACGCTGGGCGCGCCGCAGGTCCACCGCCTGGGCGGCGTGCATCAGTTCAACCGCCAGTAGCGTCGTCAGCCGGTCGATCTGTGCGGAGACCCTGCGGCCGGTAGCGGGCGCATTGGTGCCCACATCTTCGATGTTGCCGGCCTGCGCCTGCACGTCGGTCACGATGGGCAGCGACAGGGTCCGCACATCCGCGGCAAGCGACGACACCGTTTTCTGGATCGGTCCATAGCCGATCGCGCCATTGCCGGGACTGAGAAAGCGTGGCAGCGCGGTGAACGCCGGGTCGGTGAGCCGTAAGGTGCGTTGGGCCGACAATTGCGCCGTTTGGGACAAGGCGACGCCGAGGCTTTGCAGCGGCAGTACCCAGGCGCTGGGGTCGAATCCGGCGGATGGCAGGACGGCGCCGCGCACGGGTCCGTCCGTGACGTAGAACTGGGCCGCGTAGGCTTGCGTGCCTGCGGCCGGTTGCGCGTCCAGCGCCACGGTGGGATTGTCGTCGGAGCTGTTGATCTGGATCTGAAGCTGGCGCTCCAGCAGGCCCAGCATGTCTCGCGCCGCGCCATGCACCTGGCTGACGGTGCGAAAGCTCAACGGGTCTTGCAGCGCGCGCTTGGGGTCGGGTTGCCACAGGGCGCTGCCGTGCAGCAGCGTCAGCATGTGCCCAGCCGTCCGCCGCTGTCCGTCATAAGGCCGTTGCGCCTGCGTCGCGGCCAGCAGGGGCGCCAGGTTTCCATCCAATCCTTCAAGCGACAAGGCAGCCACCGCATCAGCCTGGTCCAGCAGCCGGGCCGCGTCCAGCGCCGCCAGCGAGGCGACGGCGGCGCCGTAGGCATTGGCGCTGACGATGGCCAGGGCGTCTTTGCCGAACGGGCGTACGGGTTTCAGGCCGGCCAGTTCCAGCGCTTCTGCCGAAGGCATGCGGCGGCCTTGGTAATAGGATTCGCCTTCACCCATCATCGCCAGCCCGATCTGCGCCAGGATGGTGATGTCGGCCTGTCCGACGGAGCCTTCGCCGAACATCACGGGTGTAATGCCGCGATTCAAGAACTCGGCGTACTGGCGCAATATCTCCACCTGCAGGCCGGAGCCGCCGAACAGCGCCGAATTCAACCGGATGAGCATGGCTGCTCGAGTCACGTCCTGGGGGGCTTCGGCGCCATACCCGGCACTGTGCGAATGCAGCAGGTTCCGGTTGAACTGTTCAGAGACCTTGCGCACGTCGGGCGAGATGTCGCCGCCCTTGAAGAGGGTTTGATCCTTGTTCAGACCCACGCCGCGGTTCAATCCGTATACGGGGCGGTCCAGCTTGGCGTAGGCCAGCAGCAGTTCGAAGGAGCGCTGGGCACGTGCGGTAGCGTCGTCGGCCAGCACGACGCCGCAGCCCAGTCGCGCGACGGCGCCGACCTGCTCCAGGGTGAGCGAGCGGCCGTCCAGCGTGACCGGCTTGCAGGCCGCGGATGCGCTCGTTGGGTGCCATAGCGCCAGCAGCAGGGGCGCCATGGCGGCGCCTCGCCGCAGGGCAGAGGAGAGGGCGGCGAGGCGACCGCGCAAGCGGGCGATGCTGCGGCGGCGAAGCGGGCGGGCAGGGGCGTGCGGCGCGGGATGCATGAGCATGGCGGCTCCAGACAGGCGATGGTGGGGCTTCGAAGGGACGAGAAGGCTAGCGCGGCGGGGGCGCGCCCAGGGGCAGGCGCATCAGGTCTTGCCCCAGCACGACCGGACCCTTGAAGGTCTGGCGCGCCTGCAGCCAGTGTTCGGCGGGGGCGTCGCCCGGCACGAGATGCGACAGCACCAGCGTTTTCACGCCCGCGCGGGTGGCCACGTCGCCGACTTCGAGTGGCGTGGCGTGCGCGTGCAGCAACTGTGTGGCCAGCGCCTGCTGCCGGGCATCCCAGGGCTTGGCGCCGACGATATGGTCCACCCAGGCCGGGTCGATCGCTTCGTGCACCAGGATGTCCGCGCCGCGCGCCAGCTTGACCAGGTTGTCGCTGACCGCCGTATCGCCCGAAAACACGACCGAGCCGGCCGCCGTGTCGAAGCGGTAGGCAAAGTTGGGGTACACCAGTCCGTGCGGCACCAGGATGGCGCTGACCTTGACGCGGGCATCCTGCCAGACGGCGAACGGCTCCATGGGCGGCGCCGGATCGGTGTTCGGATCCTTGACGACGCCGGCCGGTACCACGATGTCGTGCGCCTGGAAGAATTGCCGGATGTCCGGCACGCCTTCGCTGCGCACGCGGATGTTCAGGTCCGCCGCCATGCCGGCGACGATGGACGCCACCAGGTCATGCGTACCCGGCGACGGGTTCTCGGCATGGACGACCACATCGTCCTTCATGCCTGGCGCCAGCGGGGGCAGCACGCCGCGCGGGCCGGGCCCGATGATCTGCATGGACGCCTTGGCGCGGCGGCGCGCACTGGGGTCGTAGGCCAGCAGGTTGGCCAGGTCGATGATGTGGTCGGTGTGCAGGTGCGTAAGGAACACCGCTTGTTCGGTGCCGGGCTTGACGCCGGCACGGCGAAGCTGGCGGTAGGCGCCCGAGCCCACGTCGACGATGTAAGCCTGTCCATCGACCACCAGCGCGGACGAAATCCCGTGGGGAGAATCTTCACCGTACCAGGTGGGGCCACCCGCCACGCCCAGCAGGACCAGTTCGGCGGGCGGCGGTTCTGTGGCGGCCGCCGCCCGGGGGGCTGCCGACCAGAAGGCCGCAATCGTCAGCGCGGCCGCTGCGGCGCCCAGCCGGCGCCAATCGCCCGGATGGCGGGCTCCTGCCTTGCTGGGCTTATCCATGACGGCCCTGCGGCAAGATGGTCAAGGCCACCAGCGCCACCACGCATGCGCCCATGACGTACAGCGCGGGGGCGAAGGCCACGCCGGTGGTGTAGGTGATCCACGTCAGGATGGCGGGCGCAAATCCGCCCAGTATCGTCACCGCCGTGTTGTACGACAGGGACATGCCCGAGGACCGCACCGCCGTGGGAAAGACTTCGGACAGCGCTGCCGGCGCCACGCCCACATACATGGCCACCATCAGGCAAAACATCGACTGCACCACGATCAGCGTGGTCTGCGTGTGCGACACCTTCAGCCACATCATCAGCGGATACACGGCGATCAGCAGGAGCAACGCGGCGGCGCGCAGCACGGTGCGCCGGCCGTAGCGGTCGGACAGCGTGCCCGAGAACACGCAGCCGCCGATCAGGAACAGGTTGCCGACCAAGGCCGCTACGAAAGCCTGAGAGCTGGAGAAGCCCAGGGATTTCTGCACGTAGATCGGCATGAAGATGATCAGCGCGTACGGGCCGACCGCCCACAGCACCGACATGCACAGGCCCGTCAGCAGTTCCTTCGGATAGTCGCGCACCACGGCAAGCAGCGGCGTCTTGACGCGGTCGTTCTGGCGCGCCTGGCGAGCCTGCTCTTCGCGGAAGTGCGGCGTTTCGTCCAGCGCGCGGCGCATCCACAGCCCCACCGGCGCGATCGCCAGGCCGATGATGAACGGCACACGCCACCCCCATTCCCCGATCTGCTGCTCGGTCAGGAAGGTAGTGACCAACGTGGCCACCAGCGCACCCAGCAGATTCGAAATGCCCATGCTGGCCTGCAGCCAAGACGCGTATTGGCCGCGCTTGCCCTCCGGGGCGTGCTCGACGAGGAAGGCGGTGGCGCCGCCGACTTCGCCGCCGGCCGAAAAACCCTGCAGCACGCGGCCGCAGACGATGAGCAGCGGGGCGCCCACGCCAATGGCGGCGTAGGGCGGGGCAGCCGCGATCAGCAGCGTGCCGACGGCCATCAGCATGATGGTCAGGGTCAGCGCGGCCTTGCGGCCGGCGCGGTCGCCATAAGAGCCCAGCACCAGCGCACCCAGTGGCCGAACCACGAAGCCCAGCCCGAACGCCAGGAACGAGGCCATCAACTGCACGGTCGGGTCTTCGTTGTGAAAGAAGTTCTGACCGATGTACACCGCAAACAGGGCGTAGACGGTGAAGTCATACCACTCCAGCGCGTTGCCTGCCGATGCCGCGATGACGGCCTTGCGGCCGCTGCGCTCTTGCGCGGTGGCCTGGGAAGCGGGGTGGCCCGGCAAGGCCCCGATTCCCGGATTGATGATCACGTCTTTCATTGCATTCCCCATTGAGATCGTTTGCGCTTGATCCGCGCTATCTATTACTACTGTCCGACTGTCCATTGACTGAATCGCATTGCCCGCCGCGTTATTGGCCGCCTGCACGGCCAGTGGCGGAGGTATCGATGCGAGCGATGCCTTTTTTGCGCACTTCATCCAGTGCTTCCTCGTAGCCTGCGTCCGCGTAACGCAATACGCCGCTGGCGGTGTCGTTGGTCATGGACAGCCGCAGGCGCGTTTCGGCCGCCTCGGTGCCGTCCGCCACCACCGTCACGCCCGCGCTGGTCATATAGCCGCTGTACCCGCCGCCGCCCGAGTGGATCGCGACCAGGTCGGCGCTGGATGAACAGTTGATCATCGCGTTCAGCAACGGCCAGTCGGCAATGGCGTCCGAGCCGTCGCGCATGTTTTCGGTCATGATGTTCGGGTGCGCCATCGCGCCGGCGTCCAGATGGTCACGGGTGAACGCGACCGGTGCGCTCAGGATGCCCTCGCGCACCATGCGGTTGACCTCCAGCGCCAGCTCGGTGCGCTCGCCGTGGCCCAGCCATGCGATGCGCGCGGGCAGGCCTTCGAATGGCACTTCCTTGCGCGCCAGCCGGATCCAGTTGGAGACGATGGCGTTGTCGGGAAAGCGCGCGAGCAGGAAATCGTCGATCTTGCGGATGTCGTCGGGGTCGTTGGACAGCGCGATCCAGCGGAACGGGCCGATGGCGCGCGCGAACAGCGGCCGCAGGAACGCTTCGGTGAAGACGGGGATCTCGAACGCGCGTTGCACGCCGCCCTGGCTGGCATGGGTGCGGATCAGGTTGCCGTTGTCGAAGACCACTGCGCCCTGGTCCTTGAAGCCCAGCATGGCGGTGACGTGGCGCACGATCGAAGCGCGGCTGGCGTCCATCAGCCCGGGGATATTGGTGCGACGCAGTTCCGCCACGGCTTCAAGCGTATGGCCGGCAGGGATGTAGCCGTAGACCAGGTCATGCGCCGACGTCTGGTCGGTGACGATGTCGGGCACGATGCCGCGCGCCAGGATTTCGGGATAGATGTCGGCGGCATTGCCCAGCAGGCCCACCGACAGCGGTTCGCGTCGTTCCTGGGCCTGGCGGATCAGCGCAAGGGCCTCGTCCAGCGTATCCGCGCGGCGTTCCAGGAAGCCGGCCTTGATGCGCTTGTCGATGCGTTCGGGGTTGATTTCCACCGTCAGGATGGCGGCGCCCGCCATGCGGCCGGCCAGCGGCTGCGCGCCGCCCATGCCACCCATGCCCGCGGTCAGGATGAATCGGCCCCGCAGGTCATTGCCGAAGTGGCGTTCGGCGATGCGTGAAAAAATCTCGTACGTGCCCTGGATCACGCCTTGCGAGCCGATGTACTGCCAGTCGCCCGCCGTCAATCCGCCCCAGCAGATCAGATTGTCGCGTTCCAGCTGGTAGAAGTTTTCGGCGTGGGCCCACTGGCCGACCATGTTGCAGTTGGCCATGATGACGATGGGCGCCATCGGATGCGTGCGAAGCACGCCAATCGGCTTGCCGGACTGGACGATCAGGGTCTGATCCTCTTCCAGTTCCTGCAACGCGCGGACGATTGCGTCGTGCGATGGCCAGTCGCGCGCGGCGCGGCCCAGCGCTGCATAGACCACCAGGTTGTCAGGGTCTTCGCCCACCGCCAGCACATTTTCCAGCAGGCGCAGCAGCGCTTCCTGGCGCCAGCCTTTGCAGCGCAGCACGTTGCCGCCGGGGATGTTGAATGCTCGTTTCACGCCGATGTCCTCAGGAAGCCAACGCGTAGTCGGTGAAGTTCATGCCCAGCGCCTTTTCCACGATGGGGTAGACGGACGGGTCCGTCACGCTGGAGGACAGGGGGAGGTGCTGCTTGCTCACGTGCAGGATGCTGACTTGCAGGCCCTCGCGCAGCTGGCCGGCGCTGACGGGGTTGCCGTCGGCGTCCAGCGTGGTGATCACGTCCGGATAGCAGGCGACGCGTCCGCCTTGCCCATCGGTGACCGCCATGTGTTCGTTCATCACGTGGATCACGCGCTTGGCGGCGCCTTCGCCGATCTCGACCGTGCCGATGTCGAAGGCCTCTTCGGTGTATTTGAGGGTATTGCGCACGACCTTGCCCGAGCCAATGATCTCGCCCTCGGTGGCCTTGCAGATCGCGTCGATCACCGCGCTGCCGCCGCGGGGTTGCGCCGCCAGGATGGCTTCGCCCAGCGCCAGCGCGCGGCTGATGCCGCCCAGCGCGGCGTGGCGGCGCACATACGAGGCGCGGATCGGGTTGCGGCAACTGGCGATGAAGCCGCCGGCCATGTCGGCCGCCTTGCGCAGCACGGGCGAGACGCGCCCGGTGGCGCCATGGATGGTCAGTTCCATATAGGCGTTGTTGGCGCGGTTGCCGCCGACGGCGCACTGGATCATGGGTTCGGGGCTACCGGCCAGGCCCAGCGACCCCATGTCCCCGGTGGGGTGGGCGCGGATATCGCCCACGGCATCCACGACCTTGGTGCCCAGCACGGCCGAAGGCAGCCAGCCGTTGAGCGTGCTGGACATGCCGTTCTGGCCGATGATGAGGCCGTAGACGCGTTCGCCCAGGGCATCCTGCAAGCGCTGTGCCGCGCGGACGTAGTCGATGCCCAGCATCTGCCAGTCGGTCAGCCCGCCCGGCGCGCCGATGGCGGCCGCGGTGGCGATCCACGCATCGTCGGGCACCTCGTCCATCGACACCAGCTCAGGCCGGCCGATGGTGACCGCCAGCGAACCCAGTTCGCGCCCATGTTCGGCCCAGCCGCCGCCGCCACAGGCGAACACCGAGCCGCCCCGCACGGCCGCCTCGACATCGCGCATTGTCAAAATCCTACCCATGATGGCCTTCTCCCCGATTGCCGTTTCAATAGCTTCCCGCACGTTTTGCGGAACAGACGGGGGCATCATAGGAACCAATTTTGATAATGTCGTATTACCTTTTATGCCTACTGCATAACATCGTGTTAATGGATCGCGGCGGCTCATAGCGCAGCTGCCGCGCCTTGGTGTGGCGCCCTAAGGGATATCCCCAGGGACTGCCGCAGCTGCGGGCCGTGCCCTAGGGGCGCTGGTCCATCGTATGGAGCACGTCGATGAACGCCTGCGCCAGCCGTGACAAGGGCTGAAGCTGCAGGTGGAACACGTTGACGGGCGCGTTGACGGTTCCGACGATGGGCACGGTCACCACATCCGACCAGATCGGGCCGGCCACGGTGATCTCGTCCACCAGGGCCACGCCGGCGCCCGCCTGGACCAGGGCGCAGGCCACGTGGGCCTGCTGCACTTCGATACGCGGTTCGGGCTGCGCATCGCCGCCGCCGAACAGCTTGTTGATCAGCATGCCGAACGGGATGTCGGCGCTGTAGCCGATCAGCGGTTCGTCGACCAGGTCCTTCACGGTCACCTGCTTGCGCCCCGCCAGCGCGTGGCCCTTGGGCAGCACGGCGACGATGCGGTTTTCATAGAGGGGCTGCCAGGCCAGGCTGGGATGGTCCACCGGCATGTACGCCACGCCCAACTCCACCTGCTGCGTCAACAGCGACTGCAGCATCACTGAAGGAATCAGTGTCTGCAGCACGATGCGCACCTCAGGGAACTGCCGTCGGAACTGCGCGATGGCGCGCGGCAGCAGGGATTGGCCCAGGCTGGGGCTGCACGACAGGCGCAACTGGCCCTCGCGGTTCTCGGCCAGGTTGTCCGCCACTTCGTTGACCCGCTGCACATTCTGGTACAGCGCGGTTACCTCGACGAACAGGCGGCGCGCCTCCGGCGTGGGATACAACCGGCCCTTGATGCGCTGGAACAGCATCAATCCCAAGCGTTGTTCGGTATAGGCGATCAGCCGGCTGACCGCGGGTTGGGAGACGAACAGCAGCTTGGACGCGCCGCTGATGGATCCGCTGAGCATGATGGCCCGGAAGACCTCGATCTGCCGCAGATTGAGTTTCATATGCTTAACCTGATGTTAATTCCTACGCACATATAAGCATAAGACGTTTTGCTTGGGCCGTTACTACACTTCCAGCACTCAACACAGGATGGAAGCGGTCATGAGCGAATTCGATTTGGTGGTGCGCGGCAATATCGTGGACCCGGACGGGGTGGCGATGGACGGTTGGCTAGCGGTGCGTGACGGCCGCATCGCGCAGCGGGGCACGGGCGTGGCGCCCGCTGGCCGTGACAGCGTGGACGCGCGCGGCATGTGGATCATGCCCGGCGTGGTGGATGGCCAGGTGCATTCGGGCAGCCAGCTGAACCAGGAAGGCCTGGGCTGGGCCTCGCGCGCGGCGGCGGCGGGCGGCGTCACCGTCATGGTCGACATGCCCTACGACGATCCGGAACCCGTCGCCTCGCGCCCACAGCTGGACGCCAAGATTGCCGAAGTCGAGCGCGACTGCCATGTGGACGTTGCGTTGTTCGGCACGCTGAACCCGCAGCATGGGCTGCAGGCGGCCGCCGGGCTGATCGAAGGCGGCGTCTGCGCCTTCAAGTTCTCGACCTTCGAAGCCACGCCGGGCCGCTTTCCTCGCATCGAGGAAGACGACCTCTACGACGCCTTTCGCCTGATTGCGCCTTCCGGGCTGGCTTGCGGCGTGCACAACCAGATGCAGGAGATGACGCGCAAGAACATTGCGCGCCTGGTTGACGCCGGCGACACGGGCTGGGACGCGTTCATGCGGGCGCATACGCCGCTGATCGAAAACCTGGCCACCGCGCTGATCTACGAGATCGGGGCGGAAACCGGCGCGCGCGCCCATGCGGTGCACGTGTCGACCTCTCGCGGCTTCGAGATCTGCAACATGTACCGGCAGAATGGCCATCACGCCAGCATCGAGACCTGCGTGCAGTACTTGATGCTGAATCACGAGGAACATACCCGCCGCTTCGGCGCCAAGACCAAGCACTATCCGCCAATCCGGCCCAAGGCCGAAGTGGACCTGCTGTGGACGCACATCGCCAACGACGAATGCACTTTCGTGTCGTCGGACCATGTCAGCTGGGGCCTGGAGCGTAAGCAGAACCCGAACGTCTTCAAGAATTCGTCGGGCGGTCCCGGCCTGGAAACGCTGCTGCCGGCATTCTGGACTGGCTGCGAAGAGCACGGCATTTCGCCGTCGATGGTCGTGCGGCAACTCAGCAGCAACCCGGCCCGGCATTTCCTGCTGGATGACCGCAAGGGCACGCTTGAGGTTGGCAAGGACGCAGACATCGTGATCCTGAAGCCCGAACGCTACGCTTTCGATCCGGCGGGCAGCCTGTCGGCGGTGCAATGGAGTTCGTTCGAAGGGCGCGAGTTCACCGTGCGCGTCGCGGGCACCTGGTGCCGGGGCCAGCAGGTCTACGACGGCCAGCGCATCGTCAACCAGAAGGGCGACGGCCGCTTCCTGCGCCCGCGCCAGGCATGAGGACGACGATGACTCTCGCCGAACTTCCTTCCTTTCCGCCGCTCAATGCCGACCGACTCTGGTCGCGCGTTGAAGCCTTGTCCCGCTTCACCCTGCCCGACGTCCCATGGACGCGCCGCGCCTTTTCGCCCTTGTTCGACGAGGCCCGTGCCTGGCTGCGCAGCGAGTTCGAAGCCGCCGGCCTGGCCACCCGCCTGGACGCGGGCGGCAACCTGATCGGCACCCGCGCCGGGCGCGACCCGGCCCGCAAGCCGATTGCCACCGGCTCGCATTGCGACACCGTCATGGCCGGCGGCCGTTTCGACGGCATCATCGGCGTCCTGG
>Ga0160495_100174_pt1 | contig 80304 bp, 70 predicted proteins | sample DID4MG_4_FD_108251 | JGI IMG/M metagenome (GOLD analysis project Ga0160495, IMG submission 108251) | Enriched soil microbial communities from UW Madison campus, WI, USA - DID2933_E24_FP4 MG | ecosystem: Environmental > Terrestrial > Soil > Unclassified | place: USA: Madison, Wisconsin | collected... | reverse complement strand
GAGGAGTACATCCATTACTACAACCATGACCGCATCAGGCTGAAACTCAATGGCCTGAGCCCTGTCAGCTACAGGACTCAGGCTACTGGCTAAAACTGTCCAACTTTTCGGGGGCAGTCCATTCCTGTGGGAGCGGCTTTAGCCGCGAAGAATCCAACGCGGTGCATGGCACCGGCTGCGCCGGTGTTTGCGGCTAAAGCCGCTCCCACAGAGTCCCTGCTAATTCAATGAGTTATGTGCAACTCCATGAGAGCGGGCGTGCCCGCGAAGAGGCCAGCAAAGCCGGTATCAACCTTCAGCCGTAGAGCAACCGCTCCGCCAGCATCTGCGCCACCCGTGCCGGCGAGCGCTTCTCTGCCTGCGCATGGCCAAACACTTCGGTCAGCCGCGAAGGTATCCGCGCCAGGTGCGCAGTGATGGTGCCCAGGTCTTCGCCCCGATGCTTAAGCGCCACATAGATCAACCCACCGGCATTGATCACGTAGTCGGGTGCATACAGTATCCCGCGCGACTCCAGCTGGTCGGCTACCTGCAAGGTGGTCAGCTGGTTGTTCGCCGCCCCCGCCACTGCCGCGCAACGCAACTGCATCACGCTCTGCCCGTTCAACACCGGCCCCACGCCACAAGGGGCAAAGATGTCGCAAGGGGTGCTGATCAACGCATCGTTGGTTACCGGATGGGCATTGAATTGCTCCACCGCCAGCCGCACCCGCCCAGGGTCCAGATCGCTCACCAGCAGGTCCGCCCCCGCCGCATGCAGTTGCTCCGCCAACGCGTAACCGACATTGCCCAGCCCTTGCACCGCCACCCGCAGCCCTTGCAGATCATCACTGCCAAGGCGGAACGAAGTGGTCGCACGAATGCCGGCAAAAACCCCCATCGCCGCATGCGGTGAGGGGTCACCCGAGGCCGTGGTGCTGGTCACATGCGGAGTACTCTGGGCAATGCAGTCCATGTCCAGGGTCGAGGTGCCGCTGTCCACGGCGATGATGAAGCGCCCTTGCAAGGTGTCGATGAAGCGGCCAAAGGCCTCGAACAGCGCGGCACGGTTTTCCACATGCGGGTTGCGCATGATCACCGCCTTGCCGCCACCCAGTGGCAGGCCGGCCAGCGCCGCCTTGTAGCTCATGCCCTGGGCCAGGCGAATTGCGTCGGTCATGGCGCTTTCATCATCGGCGTAAGGCAGGTAGCGGCAACCGCCCATGGCCGGGCCCAACTGCTCGCTGTGGATTGCCACCACGGCCTTCAGGCCGGTGGGCTGGTGGGTGAACAAGTGCAGCGACTGGGTACGGGTGCTTTGCATCAGAGCGAACATCGACAGGCTCCCCTACGAGGTGCTCCTTCCAGTATAGGCACGGCCCTTGGGCTGGCGCCGCCGCCGGACCACTGGACGAAACCGCGCGCCACGGTTAATACTCAAGCGTGTGTGGAGAAGCCCCATGAAGCCACGTCAAGCCTGCCTGGCCTGCCTGGAACGCGAGCCCGTCGCCCTGCTGGAAGCCGCATTGTGGATTGCCGCCGAGCACGACCGCAGCGTCGAGCCCGCGGCCAGCCTTGCCACGCTGCATGAGCTGCAGCGCGAAATCAGCGCCAACCTGCCGATGCTGCCGCTGTGCGAACTAGCCCAGCCACTGTTGCGCCAACTCAATGCACTGGGCTTCCAGCAGGATGAATACCACCCGCTTCGCCCGCATGCCGCGATGATGGACAAGGTGTTGCAGCGACGCCGTGGCCAACCGCTGACCCTGGCCATTCTTGCCCTGGAACTGGCCCGGCGCCTTTCCATCCCCCTGGAGGGCGTAGGCTTCCCCGGCCATTTTCTGTTGCGCGTGCCGGGTGCCGACCATCTGCTCGACCCCTGTGGTGGCCGGCGACTGTACCCCAACGATTGCCGTGAGCTGCTGGCTCGCCAGTTCGGCCCGCATGTAGCGCTGACTGCCGAGCACATGTGCAGTGCCAGCCCGTTGCAGATGCTACAACGCCTGTCACGCAATCTGCGCCAGCTGCACATCAGCAACGACAACCACCTGGCGGCGCTGATCGATGCCGAGCGGGTCATGCAACTGGGCCCGGTGCAGGTCAGCGACTATGTGACCCGCGCCTCGCTCTACCAGCACCTGGATTGCCCACAGGCCGAGCGCTTCGACCTGGAGCATGCGTTACTGCTGACGGAAGACCCGGTCCAGCGCCTGAAGCTATCCGAGCGTATCGGCAAGCTTCCGGCGACGAACCGTTCCATTCACTGAGCCGGGCTGTCCGGCTGCCGGGCGGGGTGAGCCTGGGCGAACGCCGGGTGCCCGGCCGCCAGGGCGGCAACCCGCAGGATCCGCGGGAAGCTGTCGAGGTCGACGTTGAAGCGTTCGGCCGCATACAACTGCGGGATCAGGTAGACATCCGCCAGGCCCGGCTCATCACCGAAACAGAAGCCGTGATCGCCAATCAGTTGCTCCACTGCCGCCAGCCCTTGGCTGATCCAGTGGGCAATCCACTGGTTGACCTGGCTCTCGTCCTGACCAGCCTGGCGCAGCCGGTTGAGCACGCTGACGTTGTGCAGCGGGTGGATGTCGCAGCCGATGATCGCCGCCACGCCACGCACCTTGGCGCGCGCCTCCGCCGTGGCAGGCAGCAGCGCAGGCTGCGGATAAACCTCTTCCAGGTACTCGATGATCGCCGGCGACTGCACCAGCAGCTCACCGCCATCGGTGCGCAAGGCCGGCACGCGGCCCTGCGGGTTGACAGCGACATAGCCCGCACCGCGTTGCTCACCCTGCAACAGGTTGACCGGCAAGGACTGGTAGGCCAGCCCCTTCAGTGCCAAGGCAATGCGCACCCGGTAGGACGAGGTGGAACGGTAATAGGTGTACAGCTCCATACCCGTGCCTCCTCAGTTGGCCGCGATGACCGTGCCGCGGCATTCGCCGAAGCCGATGCTGGCCACGCCATCACGCGTGCAACGGGCACGCAGGATGATCTCGTCGCCGTCTTCGAGGAACTTGCGTACCTCGCCACTGGCCAGTTCCACCGGGTGCTTGCCACCTTCGGTGATTTCCAGCAGGCTGCCGAACGAACCGGGCGTGGCGCCCGACAGCGTGCCCGAACCGAACAGGTCGCCCGGTTGCAACTGGCAGCCATTGACGCTGTGGTGCGCGACCAGCTGCGCCACGGTCCAGTACATGCTGCGGGTGTTGCTCAGGGTCAGGCGGTGCGGGGCGAGGCCCTGCTCGCGCATTTGCTCGGTCAGCAGCAATACCTCAAGCTCGATATCGAATGCACCTGCGGCCTGGTCGCGCTTGTCCAGCAGGTACGACAGTGGCTGCGGGTCGCCTTCCGGGCGTACCGGCTGGGCACAGCGGAACGGTTCCAGCGCTTCGGCGGTAACCACCCAGGGCGAGATGGTGGTGATGAAGCTCTTGGACAGGAACGGCCCCAGCGGCTGGTATTCCCAGGCCTGGATATCGCGCGCCGACCAGTCGTTGAGCAGGCACAGGCCGGCCACGTGCTCGGCGGCATCGCCTATCGGGATCGCCTGGCCCATGTCGTTGCCCTGGCCAATCCAGATACCCAGCTCCAGCTCGTAGTCCAGGCGCGCGCAGGGACCGAAGCTTGGCTCAGTGTGCCCGGCCGGCAGTGTCTGACCCTTGGGCCGGCGTACATCGGTACCGGACGGGCGGATGGTCGAGGCACGGCCGTGATAACCGATTGGCACGTACTTGTAGTTGGGCAGCAGCGGGTTGTCGGGGCGGAACAGCTTGCCCACGTTCTTGGCGTGCTCGATGCCCACGTAGAAGTCGGTGTAGTCACCGATCTGCGCCGGTACATGCAACTGGCAAGTGCTGGCCGGATACAGTGCGGCCTGCAGCGCCGCCTGGTGTTCGCTGTGCTCGTCCAGCAGCACCAGCAGGCGCTCGCGCAGGGCAACGCGGGCACCGCGGCCGAGGGCGAAGAATGCGTTCAACGCCCCACCACGGGTGGCCTCGACCGCGGCCTTGGCGGCACCGTCGAACAGACCGGCGGCCAGCACCGCCTCTAGGTCGAGGATCGCGTCGCCGATGGCCACGCCACAGCGCCTGGCTTCACCCGGCCGGCTGAAGATGCCCAACGGCAGGTTCTGCAGCGGGAAGTCGCTGTGCCCGTTGGCGTGCTCGACCCAGCTACGGGCAATGGCGGTCTGGTTCATGGGTTATCTCCGGTTCGGGTTGAAGGTGCTCGGCAAGGTGGCCCAGCAACTATCGTAGTCGGCCTGCAACTGCGGGCATTCAAGGGCTTGCAGGCTCGGGCGCAGCACTTGGCTGGTCTCGAACATGAAGGCCATGGTGTTGTCGATCTTGTGCGGCGCCAGGTCGGCTGCAATAGCCTTTTCGCAGGTTTCGGCGTCGGGGCCATGGGCGCTCATCACCCCGTGCAGCGAGGCACCGCCCGGCACGAAGCCCTCGGCCTTGGCATCGTAGGCACCGTTGATCAGGCCCATGAACTCGTTCATCAGGTTGCGGTGGAACCATGGTGGACGGAAGGTGTTCTCGGCCACCATCCAGCGTGGCGGGAAGATCACGAAGTCCATGTTGGCCAGGCCATGCACGCTGGTCGGCGAGGTCAGCACGGTGAAGATCGACGGGTCCGGGTGGTCGAAGCTGACCGTGCCGATGGTGTTGAAGCGGCGCAGGTCGTACTTGTACGGCACGTTGCTGCCGTGCCAGGCGACCACATCCAGTGGCGAATGCTGCAGCTCGCAGGCCCAGTGTTCGCCGAGGAACTTCTGTACCAGCTGCACCGGGCCATCGGCCTCTTCGTAGTGCGCCACCGGGGTGAGGAAGTCGCGCGGGTTGGCCAGGCCGTTGCTGCCGATCGGGCCCAGGTCCGGGATGCGCAGCGGCGCGCCATGGTTTTCGGCAATGTAGCCGCGGGCCTGGCTGTCGAGCAGTTCGACGCGGAACTTCATGCCACGCGGGATCACCGCAATTTCCAGCGGCTCGACTTCCATCACCCCCAGCTCGGTGGCGATGCGCAGGCGGCCCTGTTCCGGCACCAGCAGCAGTTCACCGTCGGCGTTGAAGAACACCCGCTCCATGGAACGGTTGGCGCGGTAGATGTAGATGCTTACGCCGGTCGGTTTTTCCGCAGCGGCGTTGGCCACCATGGGCAGCCAACCTTCGATGAAGTCGGTCGGCTCGGTGGGGATCGGCTGGGGGTTCCAGCGCAGGCGGTTAGGGGTTACAGCCCCCAGCGGGCCGGTCAGCGGCTGGCGCGCCAGGCGCTCGAAGCGTGGGTGCAAGGCAGACGGGCGAATACGATACAGCCAGGTGCGGCGCTGCTCGCTGCGCGCCATGGTGAACGCCGTGCCCGAGAGCAGCTCGGCATACAGCCCATAGGGTGCCTTCTGCGGCGAGTTCTGGCCGACCGGCAAGGCCCCTGGCAGCGCTTCACTGGCAAACTCGTTGCCAAAGCCGCTGAGGTAGTGAAGGTCGGGTGACGTATCGCGATTCATCGATGCCTCCGGGCTCTGGCCGAGCCGTTGCTGGCAGCTGGCTGCTGGCCCGGAGCGGGGTGGCAGCGCGTCTGCATTGTTTTTATCGTAATCAGATTACGAATAACGTAATTTGCTACGGGCAATGCGTCAAGCTATAAAGGCGCGACTCGAAGAATCCGGAAGAAGATGTCCATGACCAAAGCCAGCTCCCCCGCCGACAACGGCAAGCAGAAAGTCCGCTCGGCGGAGGTCGGCACCGACATCCTCAAGGCCCTTGCAGAGCTCTCCCCGTCCACTTCCCTGTCGCGCCTGGCGGAACATGTGCAGATGCCGGCGAGCAAGGTGCACCGTTACCTGCAGGCATTGATCGCCAGCGGATTCGCCGAGCAGGATGCGGCCACCAACCATTACGGCCTGGGGCGTGAGGCACTGCGGGTAGGGCTGGCGGCGCTGGGCAGCATCGATGTGCTGAAAATTGCCGCGCTGCCATTGTCGCAACTGCGCGATGAACTGAACGAGAGCTGTTTCGTTGCCGTATGGGGCAACCAGGGTGCGACAGTGGTCAGCATCGAGCCGGCAGTGCGCGCAGTCACCGTGGTAACGCAGATCGGCTCGGTACTGCCGCTGCTCACGTCGTCTACCGGGCTGGTGTTCGCCGCCTACCTGCCCGAGCGCGAGACCGTGGAGCTGCGTGACCAGGAACTGGCCGCCCTGCAGCACAGCGCCGCCGACTACCAGGCGGTACTGGCGGGCATTCGTGAACGGGGCCTGCACCATGTACACGGGCTGCTGATGCCGGGCGTGGATGCGCTGTCGGCCCCGGTGTTCAATGCCATGGGGCAGATCGCTGCGGTGATGACCGTGGTCGGGCCTACATCGATCTTCCATGCCGACGAGCATGGCCCGGCGGCGCAACGGCTGCTGGCGGCAGCACGGGAAACCAGTTGGCGCATGGGCTACTCGCCCGCCGGCTGAGCTTCTGCGGCACTATTGCCCGATACGTAAAGGTGAATGTCATAAGCGACTATTTTTCCCACAAGATCAGGCGCTTATTCTTAACTCACTGGCCGGCATGAAGGGCTCTCCCCCCCGCCTTTCAGGCCTGCGAGGTTCACCGACGTAGATTTTGAAGCTCCTTGATCTAACGTCTCGATTGGCCGCTGCGGCTTGCAGCGGCCTTTTTTATCTGCCCTGAAAAATTCTTCGCCCGTGCTGGCCTCTTCGCGGGTAAACCCGCTCCCACAGAGATATCACTACCCCAGAGGCTTGTGGTGTACCTGTGGGAGCGGGTTTACCCGCGAAGAGGCCGGCACAAGCATACAAGTTTCAGCCCAGCGGATACTTCTGCAAGTTCTCCATCATCTGCTGCAATGCCTGCAAGCTGTCCTGCGGATGCACTGCCCCGTCGAAGTCGCCAATCCGTGCCCAGTTCTCCGCCACCTGTTCCGGGGTAAAGCCTTCACGCGGATCGAAGCCTACCCCAAGGCTACGCTCCCACCGCACCTTGCCCACCCAGCCGCCCCCGACTTCGAACAGCTCACCACTTCCCTGACACTGCTCGCTGCCCAGGTAAACCACCAGCGGGCTGACCAGTTCAGGCTTGAGCCGCTCGAACACCTGGGGCGGGATCAGCCCTTCAGTCATGCGGGTGCCACCCGTGGGGGCGATGGCGTTGACCAGAATGCCGTGCTTGCGCCCTTCGATCGCCAGGGTACGAGTCAGCCCATACAAGCCCAGCTTGGCCATGCCGTAGTTGGCCTGCCCGAAGTTGCCGTAGATGCCGGACGTGGAAGCGGTGAAGATCACCCGCCCCCAGTTCTGCTCGCGCAGGTGCGGCCAGGCGGCGCGGGTGACCTTGTAAGCCCCCTCGACATGCACCTGATAGACCTGCTCCCAGTCACTGTCCTCCATCTTGTGGAAGGTCTTGTCACGCAGGATGCCGGCATTGTTCACCAGCACATCGACCCGGCCGAAGCTGTCCAGGGCCTGCTCGACAATACGCGCGCCATGGCTGACCGAGTCATGATTGGCAATAGCACTGCCGCCGGCGGCGCGAATCTCCTCAACCACCCGGTCGGCGGCGGAGGCGCTGGCACCTTCACCATGGGTGGAGCCGCCGAGGTCGTTGACCACCACCCGGGCGCCACGCGCAGCAAACAGCAAGGCATGGGCACGGCCCAGGCCGCCGCCGGCTCCGGTGACGATCACCACGCGATCTTGCAGACGGACAGGCTCGCTCATGCTCATGGCTCCAGGCAGGTTCAGGTCAGCCGAGTGTCCGCCGCCAGCGGAAGGTGGACAATCAAGCTCACGCAGACTGAATGCCTGGCAATAACGCAGCGCGATGGTTATGAGGCCCTGTCAGGACCACGCCACTTTCGGCTGGTAGCAGTTCAACGGCTGCTCGCGAAAGGCCAGGTAATGGCGCAGCACCTGAACCGGTGCTTCGGTATGCGGGTAATGGCCGATGCCCTGCAACTGCACGGTATCCGGTTCCGGCACCAGTTGCCGGTAGCGCTCCACCATGTGCGCGCCGGACAGCGGGTCGACCACGCCATTGATGAAGCGCAGCGGCACCCCTTCGTGCTGCATCGCGCCAACCCAGCGGTCGCGGTGTAATCTGCGCTCCGGCACGTAACCCACCAGCTTGTGCAGGATGCGCGTGCCACGATTGGCGACGATCAGGCTCCAGAAGTCATCCAGCATGCTTTCACTGGGGTGGGTGCAAGGGCCGTAAACCTGAGTCACGCTGCGCACCAGGTCGTCGCGCCCGAACGAGCGCCCTACCAGCCAGCCCAGGCGGCTGAGCAGCAGTTTCTGGATCAGCAGCATGCGGCAGCTTTCGGGGAACAACCCGCTGTTGAGAAACACGCAGCTGGCGATGGTGGTGCGCTGTTCATGATGCCGCGCCAGCAGTTCCTGGGCCACACTGCCGCCGTAATCGTGGGCCAGCAGATGCACCGGCTGGTCGATCTTCAGTTCGGCGAGCAAGGCCTGCTGCAGGTCGGCCTGCTCCATCAGGCTGTAGACGTGATCGACCGGTTTGGCCGAATCGCCAAAGCCAAGCATGTCGCATGCAATCACTCGGAAGCGCTGGGTCAAAGGCCCCCACAGGTAGTGCCAATCCCAGCTGGCGGTGGGGAAACCGTGCAACAGAAGCAGGGGCTCTCCTTGCCCTGCGGTCCAGTAGCGGATGCTCTGGCCCCGGAAGGTGAAACTCTGTCCCCGGGTACGCCAGACGCACAATGGAATTTCGGCCATAGGCATCAGAACGGTCCCGGTGAAGTGGTGATGTCGGAATAGAGCAAGGCTGCGGTCATTGCATGTCACCTCGGCACTTACATGTGCTCTCTATGTCGAGGCTGAGTCTAGCCAGCAGCCGATGGGCTGGAACTTGCGTTGCCAGCCAGCTTGATGACTTGGCGAGTCAGTGGCACGAACGGTCAGAGCAGCATGGCCAGCAGCGGTGCCGCGAACAGATTCAGCAGCCCGGTCAACACCATGACCAAGCCCGCCACCGAGCCTTCCTCGCGGCCCACCTCCTGTGCCCGGCTGACCCCGGCACCATGGGCGCCGACGCCGAACAGCGCACCCCGCGCCAGCGGCGTACGCAACGGCAACCAGCGCAGCAACACGCCGCCGAACATGGCACCCAGCACGCCGGTGAACATCACGAACACCGCCGTCAGCTCCGGTACGCCACCCAGGTCATGGGCCAATGGCATGGCAAAGGGCGTGGTGATCGAGCGCGGCACCAGCGACAGGCTGGTCGCGCTGTCCAGCGCCAACATATGAGCCAATCCCCAGGAACTGGCGATCGAAGCGCTGCTACCGGCGACCATGCCTACCATCAGTGCCGGCCAGTGGCGCGCCAGCATGGCCCGTTGCTGCCAGATCGGCACCGCGAATGCCACGGTCACCGGGCCAAGCACACTCATCAGCCAGTGGGTGTTGCGGGCATACTCGGCATAGGCGGTGTGCAGCGGCACAGCCACCGCCAGCAACAGCACCGGCACCAGGATGAGTGGCGACAGCAGGTAGCGCCCGCTGCGCCGGTACAACCAGCGGCTGCCCAGGTAGGCCAGCAAGGTCAGGGCCAGCCAGAACAGCGGCATGGGTTCAAGGCTCATGACGCAACCTCCAGCGACACACCAGTTCCACGGTCAACGCAGTCACCACCATTACCATCAGGGTGCTTGCAGCGATCACCAGCAGGATACGCCAGCCCTCGTCACGGATCAGGGCGCCGTAATCGAGCAGGCTCATCAGCGCCGGGATGAAGAACAGCAGCATCTCAGCCATCAGCCATCCGGCGCCCAGTTGCAGCATGGCTGGCTGGAGCACACCAGAGGCGAACAGCAACAACAGCAATGCCAGGCCCATCACGCCGCCGGGAATCGGCCAGCCCAGCCAGGTGGCAAGCTGGCCGCCGAGCAGGAACAGGGCGCAGAGAATCGCCAGCTCGACGAGCAGGCGCAGGGCTTTTTTCAGTAATGCGGGTTTCATGGGGGGTCCTCGACAGGCCCTCATTTTAAGATTCGGCTGCCTAGGCCAGAAGCGAATTGTTAGACTGAACACCATTCCAGAATGGAATTTCGATCATGGAATTCAAACAGCTGCGCAGCTTTATCGAAGTGGTCCATCGTGGCGGTTTTACCCAGGCGGCACAGACTCTGCACATCAGCCAGTCGGCGGTGAGCAAACAGGTGGCCCAGCTGGAGCAAGATGTGGGCCAGCCGCTGCTGGAGCGCCAGGCTTCGCAGTTGCACCTGACCGCTGCCGGACGCATTGTGCTGGAGCGTGGCGAAGCACTGCTGCGCCAACGTCAGGCACTGCTCGGCGAACTGGACGACCTCAGTCAGATGGGCCGCGGCGAACTGCGCCTGGGCTTGCCGATGCTGGGCAGCAACGCGCTGTTCGCCGGGTTGTTCGCCGAGTATCGGCGGCGTCACCCAAACATTGCGATCCAGTTGCTCGAAGGTGGCAGCCGCAGCATCGAACAGGCGGTCAGGAGTGGCGAACTGGAACTGGGTGGCAGCCTGACGCCCAGTGATGAGGGGTTCGAATACCAGCCGTTCTGCAACGAACCGCTTGACGTCCTGCTGCCGGCCGACCATGAGCTGGCAGGCCAGGACGGGGTGGACCTGCAGCAGCTGGCTGATACCCCGTTCCTGCTTTACCAGCGCAGCTTCGTGCTCAATGACCGATTGCTGAAGGCGTGCCAGCAGCAGGGTTTTACCCCAAAGGAAGGCGGGCGCAGTGGCCAGGCGGACTTCCTCGCGGCGCTTGCGGCGGCGGGCCAGGGCGTGGTGTTGCTGCCCCGTGTGGTGGCGAAAGCGCTGGAGCGCCACGGGGTGGTGCGTTTGCCGCTGCGCTCGCCGGGGGATTTGCGTTGGGATATTGCGTTCATCTGGCGGCGCGGGGCGTACCTGTCACGGGCGGCGCAGGCGTGGTTGGCGTTGGTGAACGAGTGGCCGGTGCTCGACAGCAAGGAATGAGTTGCCCTTACTGGCCTCTTCGCGGGTAAACCCGCTCCCACAGGAACACCACAGCCTCTGAAATCTGTGCAGTACCTGTGGGAGCGGGTTTACCCGCGAAGAGGCCGGTACAGGCGAAAAATACCCGTCAGGCTTTAAGTGTACTCACCAACTCAGCCAACCAAGGCTCTGCATCCGCCTCCGGGGTCACCGTCTCGCTGGCATCCAGGCGCAGCATCGGCTGCACTTCCCGCACGCCCAGTTCGGCGAACAGCTCGCGCATCTGCTCGCCACCACCGCAATAGGTATCGCCATAACTGGAATCACCCAGCGCAATCACCGCACCCGGCAGACCACGCCAGGCCGCAGGCAAGGTATCGCGAATGCTGCTGTACAACGGCATGAGGTTGTCCGGCAGTTCGCCCATGCCCGTGGTCGAGGTCACGGCCAGCAAGGCGTCAGGGGCAAAACCTTCGAGGTCCTGCAAGGTGGCGCGCGCCGCATGCCAGGCCTCCAGGCCCGCAACCTTGAGCAGCGTTTCAGCGTGACGGGCGACTTCTTCGGCGGTGCCGTAGACCGATCCGGAAATAATGGCGACTTTCATCGAGTAGAGGATTCCGAAACTGAGTGAAAACGTAGGATACTAGCATCCAGCGCCGGCAAAAGGCCGCTTCTACCAAAGTCACCATCCTCAGCCCTGCTTCGCACCCTTGTTTATTCAATGGCCCGAACATGATCAACGCGCAACTGCTGCAATCCATGGTCGATGCGTCCAATGACGGGATCGTGGTCGCCGAACAGGAAGGCGACGATACCATCCTCATCTACGTGAACGCCGCCTTCGAACGCCTGACCGGCTACAGCCGTGACGAAATCCTCTATCAGGATTGCCGCTTCCTGCAGGCCGACGACCGCGACCAGCTTGGCCGCGCCCGCATCCGCAAGGCTCTGGCCGAAGGCCGCCCGTGCCGCGAAGTGCTGCGCAACTACCGCAAGGATGGCAGTGCCTTCTGGAACGAGCTGTCGATCACCCCCGTAAGGCACGACACCGACCAGCGCACCTACTTCATCGGTATCCAGAAAGACGTCAGCCGCCAGGTCGAACTGGAGCGGGAATTGGCCCAACTGCGCGTTCGTCCGAAACCCGACGAACGCACCTGAACCAAGTACGCCTGGCGCGGTCAATCCCGTTGAAGAAATCGCCACCATCGAGTTCGATCATGCAAGCAGAAGCGCTCCTGACCCAGGACGAGCTGGACTTCATACAGAACATGCAGCATTCGCCGCAGTTGAACCTGGCCGACCCCATGTCGAGCCTGCTGGTCAATGGCGACCGCCGCATCCAGAGCTTGCTCACCCGCTTGGTGGCCAACGAGCAGGTAACCTTGCAAGCCCAGTTCAACAACCAGCAGATCAGCTTCCCGCTGCAACTGGTGGAAGACGAGTTCCACGCCCTGCACCTGCAACTGGGCTCACCGGAAATCTACGAAGACGGCCCCATGCTGCGCCCCTGGCGCCTGTCGATGGACCAACCGAGCGCGCTGCTCGATGCCCACGGGAAGGAAAGCAGCCTGTGGGTTCGCGATATTTCGTTCAAGGGTACATTGCTGGAAGTCCGTGGCCTGCCTGCAGCGCCAGCCCGCTTCGAACTGTACTTCGCCCCTGGCGGCATCAGCCCTATCGAACTGCATGGCGTGCTTAGCCGGTGCATCGGCCCCGACCTGGCCGCCTACGACCTCAGCCAAAGCCCGGACGAAGAGATCGAACGCCTGCGCGACTACATCCTCCAGGCCCATCGCCGGGCCCACCCCGAGCTACACACTCAAGTATCGAGCTGACCGGCCAGAAACTGCCGCAAACGCTGGCGCATCACGCTGCCCTGCGCACCCAGGCAGGCAATCGGGCTGCCAACCAGGCTGTCCTGTGCCAGTTCCGCCGCTTCACCAGCCAGTAACAAGGGGCATTCCAGCCCTGCCACCAGGCGCGTCAGGCGCCGGGTGAGTTCCGACGTGGGCGCCTGGTGGGAAAAAAGCACCAGGGCGTCCGGCTTCAGGCGCTCGCAGACCAGTGCCAGTTCCGCCAGCGGCTGCCCGCTAGCCAGTGGCGTCACGCCAACTTCATCGCTGCCCAGGGTCAGGCTGGTCACCAGCAATTCCAGCTCGTGGCACTGCCCCGGCAACGGCGCCAGCAGTACCATGCGGCTGCGTGGTGTACGGGCAAGTTGCAAGCGGGCAAACACCCGGCCACGCAGGAACTGATCGAAAAATAGCCATTCGCTGGCCTGCCCGTAGCCGCCCTGCCCGACCGCCAGGTCATGCCATACCGGCATGAACACTTCGCTGAATACATGGTCCAGGGTGCTGGCGGCAAACACCTCATCGAACAGGCGGTCGAGGCTGACCAGGTCAAAATGTTGCAGCGCCTGGCGAATTTGCTGCTGCCAGCGCAACCAGGCATCCGCCGCACCACCTGCCTGCCCGGCAAGGGCATGGTCGCGCGCGAGGATGCTAGCGACCTTGCTCACCGCCACACCGCGCTCCAACCAGCCAAGGATGCGGCGGATGTCATCGATGTCGGCCTGGGAATACAGGCGGTGGCCACTGTCGGTGCGGATTGGCTGAATCAGGCCATGGCGGCGCTCCCAGGCGCGCAAGGTCACGGCGTTGACGCCGGTCAGGCGGGAAACCTCACGGATCGGAAACAGGTCCTGCTGCGCGAGGCCCGCATCGATTACCGCATTACGTCCCTGTTCGTTCATCTGCACGGGGTACCTTGTATGCGCAAGTTGAATAGCTAGTTTACTACGGCAGCACCAGACACTGGGCCACGACCGTCTGCCGGCTGACAGTTGCCGAGGATCGCACATGGGCGATAATCCGCGCCCGATTCTTGCATGCACACCTGCGTCGCCCACCACCCCGGGCCACACAGCCAAAGAGGCCGGCTACCCGCCAGCCCCGTTGCCAGGAGATACACGATGTCTACCCCACCCGTCACCCTGATGGTGTCGCGCCGCGCCGCCCATGGCCGCTACCAGGACCTGCTGGCCTGGCTGCATGAAGGCGAACAGCTGGCCACCGACTTTCCCGGCTACCTTGGCTCGGGCATCCTGGCGCCACCCCGCGATAGCGACGAGTTCCAGATCATCTTCCGCTTCAGCGACGAACCGACCCTGCATGCCTGGGAGCATTCCGCCTCGCGCCGGGCCTGGTTGCAACGTGGCAATGGCCTGTTCGAACGCCCCAAAGAGGCGCGCGTGAGCGGCATCGACGACTGGTTTGGCACCAATATGGTGCAAAAACCACCACGCTGGAAGCAGGCCGTGGCCATCTGGCTAGCTTTCTTCCCGGTCTCGCTGGTGTTCAACCTGGTGTTCGGCCACTGGCTGGCAGCACTGGACCTGGTGCCCCGGGTACTGCTCAGCACCCTGGGCCTGACGCCGGTGATGGTCTACCTGTTCATCCCCTTGTCCACTCGGCTGCTGGCTGGTTGGCTGCATGCATCCCCGGCCACTGCTGGCGCCCTGCGTAGCCGCTGAGGCCAGGCCGTACACACGGTAGACAGTTCGGGTATGCTGGGCGGCAACCAAAGTACAGACAAGTTGACCGCCCCGAACATGAACAGCCCCATTCTCGTTACCGGAGCCAGCCAGCGCGTCGGGTTGGCCCTGGCCCTTGAACTGGCACAGGCCGGCCATACGGTGGTCAGTGCCAGCCGTAGCGTCCGGCCCCAGGCGGCCCACCCGAACATCGTGCAGTTCCAGGCCGACCTGTGTCAGGCGGCCGACCGCCAGGCCCTGATCGACTACCTGCACAACCATTACGACGGCCTGCGCGCCATCATCCACAATGCCTCGCTGTGGCTCGACGATGGCCTCGACAACCTCGAGACCATGTTCCGCCTGCACGTCGAAGCGCCCTACCACCTCAACCTGGCCTTGGGCGACATGCTGAGCAAGGTGGAAAAGGCCGACATCATCCATATTTGCGACGAAACCTCTTCGCGCGGCAGCAAAAGCCACATCGGCTATGCCGCGACCAAGGCCGCGTTACAGAACATGGTGCTGTCGTTCGCCGAAAAATATGCGCCCAAGGTGCATGTGAACGGTATCCTGCCCGGGCTGCTGATCCTCAAGGAAGGGGGTGACGAAGCCTACCGCCAGCAAACCCTGAAAAAGGCCCTGCTGGAGTTCGAACCCGGCGCCGGCCCGCTGATCGAGACGGTCAAGTACCTGCTCGCCAGCCAGTACAGCACCGGCAGCCAGGTGGTCATCAACGGTGGCCGCCACTTGAAGAACCGCATGACCTGAGAGAAGCCCATGACCCCACAACAACAGCTCGAACTTGAGGCCGCTGCGTTCCGGCGCCTGGTCGAACACCTGCAAAAGCGCACCGACGTACAGAACATCGACCTGATGAACCTGTCAGGCTTTTGCCGCAACTGCCTGTCCAAGTGGTACAAGGCCGCGGCTGACGAGCGCCAGCTCGATCTGAGCCTGGATGATGCCCGCGAAGCGGTGTACGGCATGCCCTACGCCGATTGGAAAGCCCAATACCAGAAAGAAGCCAGCGCCGACCAACAAGCGGCGTTCGAAAAAGGAAAACCCCGTGACTGACCTGACCACCCTGCGCGCCAGCCTGGCCAGCGGCCAACACGTGTTTGCCGACACCCTGGCGTTCATTGCCGACAACTACAGCTACCAGCCACAGGCCTTCGACAATGGTGGCGTGGCGAATGCGGCCGGGCAGAACGAAGGTTCGTGCAAGACCCTGGGCCTGGCGCTGCTGGAAGGGCTGAGCGACCAGGAAGCGCTGCTGGCCTTCGGCGAGCACTACCGTGACGTGGTGGCCACGCCCGAGGGCAGCGACCATGGCAACATCCGCGCGCTGATCAAGCATGGGCTGGCGGGCGTCAAGTTTGCCGAGCTGCCGCTTGCGCGCAAGGCTTGAGATAGCCGGGGCCGCTTTGCGGCCCCAGATTTTCCACCCCACCATCAATCCATGATGGTTCCCGGCACCCCACCCGCCAACCCACCCTGCTGCAACCACTGCAAGGCCACCGGCCACAGGCTTTCGCGAAACCGGTCATGGAAAAACGCGAAATGGCCAATTTCATCGACCGAGATATCCACAGGCGCAATGCGCAGGTGCTGGCGTTCGCCGCCCTGCAAATAACCCAGCAAACGCTCGGTCGCCGCCACGGTACCAAAGGGGTCATCGGTCAGGCTGATGGCCAGTGTCGCCGCCCGCACCTGGGAGAACGGTGGTGCCTCCAGCGCACGCCCGCTGGGTCGGTGCTCATAGCGCGAAGTACGGGTGGTCCAGTCGCGCACCACGCCAGATGGCGTGTCCTCCAGCCAACCCAGGCGCTTGCCGGGAAAATAACCGAACACCCGGGTAAGCAGCGGCATTACCACATGCCACTTGGCGAACAGTTGCCAGCGCTGGTCAGCCGCGTAATCGCGCCAGTAGGCGAATTGCGCGCCAACCATCACCGCCCGGCGTACCTTGCTCGCCGACGGTGCCAGCCCTACTGCGCAGCCGCCAAAACTGTGCCCCACCACGTCCACCGGCTGGCCGGGGAAATGTTCAGCGGCGTGCACCAGCATGGCTTCGAAATCCAGCCGGCCCCAGTCGCTCCAGGATGCCTGGAAGCCGCGCAGCGAGGCGGGACGGGATTCGCCGATGCCACGGTAGTCAAAGGTCAGCACATCGCAACCCTGGGCGAACAGGTAGTCGGCGAAACGCGAGTAGTAGCGGCAGCGTACCGAGGTGGCAGCGTTGATGATCACCAGCGGGCGCTGGGGGTCAGGTCGGGCGTGGCGCCAGCGGAAGCCGCCGAGGCTGTAACCGTCGGCTGCGGTGTGGCGAAAGGCAGTGGCGGGCTGGGTGAGGCTGCTCATGGCACATTCCCTGTTGTCGTGCGCCAAAGCTAGCAAAGATTTTATAGCCTGTACCGGCCTCTTCGCGGGTAAACCCGCTCCCACAGGTTCCCCACTCCCTTCAGGCTTGGTGAGATGCCTGTGGGAGCGGGTTTACCCGCGAAGAGGCCGGTACAGGCTAAAGCCGATTACAGCTCGATGCAGTCGAACTTCACATCGGTAGCCACGTCTTCGTCGTAGTTGACGTCAGCGCGCTCGAAGCCGAACAGGTTGAGGAACTGCTTCTTGTAACCGGCATAGTCGGTCAGCTCGAACAGGTTCTCGGTGGTCACCTGTGGCCACAGGGCCTTGCAGGCATCCTGCACGTCATCACGCAGTTCCCAGTCGTCCAGGCGCAGGCGGCCTTTCTCGTCGACCTCGGCCGGCGCGCCGTCGGCACGGTACATGCGGTCACGGTACATACGGTCCAGCTGGTCCTGGGTGCCTTCGTGAACACCCTTCTCCTGCATGATCTTGAACACCATCGACAGGTACAGCGGCATGACCGGGATAGCCGAGCTGGCCTGGGTAACCACCGACTTCAGCACCGCCACGTTGGCGCCGCCCTTGATTTCGCCGGCCAGTTTCTTGTCCAGGCGCAGGGCGGTTTCGTCCAGGTCCTGCTTGGCCTGGCCCAGCGCACCGTGCCAGTAGATCGGCCAGGTGATTTCGGTGCCGATGTAGCTGAAGGCCACGGTGCGGGCGCCTTCGGCCAGCACGTTGGCGCCAGCCAGGGCGTCGATCCACAGCTGCCAGTCCTGGCCACCCATGACGGTGACGGTGTCGGCGATCTCCTGCTCGGTAGCCGGCTCGATGCTGGCCTCGATGATGGTGTCCTTGTTGGTGTCGATGGCGGTCGACTTGTAAGGCTGGCCGATCGGCTTCAGCGCCGAACGCACCAGTTCACCGGTCTGCGGCAGCTTGCGCACCGGCGAGGCCAGCGAGTAGATGACCAGGTCGACCTTGCCGCCCATTTCGTTCTTGATCAGCTCGATGACCTTGGCGCGGGCTTCGTCGGAGAAGGCGTCACCATTGATCGACTTGCTGTACAGGCCCTCGGCCTTGGCGAATTTGTCAAAGGCTGCAGCGTTGTACCAGCCAGCGGTGCCGGCCTTGGTCTCGGTGCCTGGCTTTTCGAAGAACACGCCCAGGGTGTCGGCCTTGAAGCCGAACGCCGCGGTGATGCGGGCTGCCAGGCCGTAGCCGCTGGAGGCACCGATGACCAGGACCTTCTTCGGGCCATCCTCGCGCACGCCCAGCTTGCGGGTGGCTTCGATCTGGTCACGGACGTTGAGCTCGCAGCCCTTCGGGTGAGTCGTGGTGCAGATGAAACCGCGGACCTTAGGATGAATGATGGCCAATGTCTGTACCTCGTCAGGTTTATGCCGGGGGAAGCGCCGCCATGGGCGATTCCGGTTGATCAGAGGGTGAGACTACCCCCGCAGGTTATCCGACACATATTACGGGGTGATCTTGGGGATGCAAAACCGAGGTTTTCCTTTGCCGTCCTCTTCGCGGGTGAACCCGCTCCCACAGGAACCGCGCAAATCCTAAGGGCTGCGCAATACCTGTGGGAGCGGGTTCACCCGCGAAGAGGCCGGCACTGGCAACATCAATCTGACAAGAGAGCCTCTTTCAGCCACTCCAGGAACTGCCGGGCCAGCGGATCATCCTGGCTGTCCCGATGCACCAGGCAAGCCCACGCCGGCCCACGCACGCGCTGCGCCGACAAAGCCTGCAAACGCCCCTCCTCCACCGCCCGCCGCGCCAGCAACTGGCTGACCAGGGCCACCCCCACCCCCTCGCTCGCCGCATCCAGCAGCAGCCCGGGGTCGGAAAAGTTCAGCCCCTTGCCCTGCTGCCCCACATCCTCGCCACCCTCCAGCTGCCAGTGGCTCCAGTCCATCTCGCGCTCGCCATGCAAGGTGGTGCGCCGCGACATCGGCGTTTGCAGCAACGCCGGGTGGCAGGCCGGGTACAGCTGGTCTTGGTGCAGCACGTTGAAGCTGCACTCGGCCTGGGCACTGAGGTCGTCGCGGATGGCCAGGTCGATGGTCTCGGTCGCCATGTCCGGCACCTCGAAACTGGTGAACAGCCACAAGTCGACATCCGGGCAGCGCTGATGAAAGTCGGCCAGCCGCGGCAGCAGCCAGTGCCTGGCAAAGGCCGGGCTGGTGTTGACCACCAGTTGGTTGGGCTTGCGGTACTGGTCGAGCCGGCGAATGCCCACCGCCAGGTGCTGCAGCAGCGACTGCGTGGTGCTGAGCAGGTCGTGCCCGGCGTCGGTCAGGCTCACGCTGCGGCCACTGCGGTGGAACAGCGGCTGCTCCAGGTAGGTTTCCAGGCTGCGAATCTGCTGGCTGATGGCCGACTGGGTCAGGTTCAGCGCTTCGGCGGCCTTGTGGAAGCTGCCCAGCCGCGCAGCGGCTTCGAAGCCGCGCAGGGCATTCAGGGGTGGCCAGTGTTTGAGCATGATTGATAAGCCCTGCTGATCAGATGTGCGCTAAATCTATCGTTTGTCGCAGGCCAAGCCTAGCCATAGCATGGACATCAACACCCGCGACGGCGGGCTTCGTTGATAAAAATCCTTAATTGATCGGAGTTCACTATGCACCTGTCCCTCGACAGCGGCTGGCGCATGCCCGCCGAATGGGCCCGCCACGCTGCCACCTGGATGGTCTGGCCACACAACCAGGCCCTGTGGGAAAGCGGCTGGCACGTGCGCCTGGCCGACGTACAGCAGGACTACGCCCGGGTCGCGGCGGCCATCGCCCGTTTCGAGCCGGTGAAGATGGTGGTCGACCCTTCGGCCTTGCAGAGCGCACGTGCCCTCTGCGGCGCCAATATCGAACTGGTCGAAATGGCCGTGGACGACAGCTGGTGCCGGGACAGCGGCCCAAGCTTCGTCTGCCACCCACAGCATGGCCTGGCCGGCCTGAGCTGGCGCTTCAACGCCTGGGGTAGCAAGTCGCAGCACGGCCAGGACCGCAGCCTCGGCCGGCGCATCCTCGACCACCTGGGCCTGGACGGTTTCGGCACGGCGCTGTGCAACGAAGGCGGGGCGATTCATGTGGACGGCAAAGGCACCCTGATCACCACCGAGTCGGTGCTGCTCAACCCCAACCGCAACCCTGGCGTGAGCAAGGCCGAGTTCGAGGCCTGCTTCGCCCGCTACCTGGGCATCCGCAAGACCATCTGGCTACCGGGCGACCCACAATACATCACCGGCGACATGACCGACGGCCACGTCGACGGTGTATGCGCCTTCGCCCGACCCGGCGTGCTGCTGGTCGATGCCACCCATGACCAGCATTCGGTATACGCCGAAGTCGTGCGGGAAAACCGCCGCGCCCTGGAACTGGCCACCGACGCGCAAGGCCGGCACTTCGAGCTGCTCGACCTGTATGAAGCCAGCGCCGCCGTCGACCAGCACGCCGAGGTATTCTGCGCCTCGTACACCAACTTCTACATCGCCAACGGCGCGATCATCATGCCGGCCTATGGCATCGCCGCCGACCAGGAAGCCGCCGCGCAACTGGCCCACGCCTTCCCGGGCCGGGAGATCGTACCGGTGCGCATCGACCACATCGCCCATGGCGGTGGCGGCATCCATTGCATCACCCAGCAACAACCCGAGGTGCAGCCATGAGCCTGCTGCGCATCGCCACCACCCAGATGCCGTGCAGCTGGGACCTGCCTGGCAACCTCGACCGCGCCGAACAACTGGTACGCCGGGCGGCCGCCAAGGGGGCCCAGGTGATCCTGCTGCAGGAGCTGTTCGCCACCCCGTACTTCTGCATCGAACAGGATCACCAGCACCAGGCCCTCGCCCAGCCCTACCCCGCCAGCCCTATCTTGCAGCGCTTCGCCGCACTGGCCGGCGAGCTGGGCGTGGTGCTGCCGCTGAGCTGGTACGAGCGCGCCGGCAATGCCTTCTTCAACTCGCTGACCGTGGCCGATGCCGATGGCCGCCTGCTTGGCGTCTACCGCAAGACCCACATCCCCAACGCCATCGGCTACCAAGAGAAGGAATACTTCAGCCCCGGCGATACCGGCTTCAAGGTCTGGGACACCGCCTTCGGCCGCCTGGGCATCGGCGTCTGCTGGGACCAGTGGTTCCCCGAGACCGCCCGCTGCCTGGCGCTGATGGGCGCCGAAGTGCTGCTGTTCCCCACCGCCATCGGCTCCGAGCCCGGCTGTGCCGAACTGGACTCGCGTGACCACTGGCAGGTGGCAATGCGCGGCCACGCCGCCGCCAACCTGTTGCCGGTGGTGGCGGCCAATCGCGTGGGCGAAGAAGTCGCAGCCAGCGACGCATCGTTGGCCATGCGCTTCTATGGCTCGTCGTTCATCTGCGACCACAAGGGCGCCATGCTCGCCGAAGCCGACCGCGACAGCAGTGGCATCTGGCTGCACGACCTGGATCTGGCCGGCATGCGGGAAGACCGCCTGAGCTGGGGCATCTACCGCGATCGCCGCCCGGAGATGTACGCACCGCTGCTGACCCTGGACGGCACCCACCCACACACCCTGAGGGCATGAGCATGAAACGCCACGTTCTGGCCGCCTTGGCGCTGGCCGTCTGCGCCTGCCAGGCTCAGGCCGAGCAGCCCGTGCTGCGCCTGTACAACTGGGCCGACTATTTTGCCGAGGACACCCTCAAGCGGTTCACGGCCGAAACCGGCATCCAGGTGATCTACGACGTGATGGATGGCAGCGAAGTGCTCGAGGCCAAGCTGATGTCCGGGCGCAGTGGCTACGACCTGGTCTTCCCCGGTGATACCGTCGCCGAGCGCCTGATGCGCGCCGGCAGCCTGCAGCCACTGGACCACAGCCGCCTGGAGGCCCTGGACGACATCGAGCCCGGGCTGCGTCAGCTGCACGCCCGGTACCCCAAGGCCAGCCAGGCGACCGTGCCCTACACCTGGGGCACCATCGGCCTGACGATGAATGCCGACAAAGTCCGCCAGCGCATGCCCGATGCACCGCTGGACAACCTCGACCTGCTGTTCAAGCCGGAGCTGGCCGCCAAATTCGCCGACTGCGGTATTTCAGTCATCGATTCACCCGACGAAGTGCTGGCAGTGGTCCTCAACTACCTGGGCCGCGAGCCACGCAGTGCCAAGCGCGAGGACCTGGCCGCAGCCAGCGAACTGCTCAAGGCGATTCGCCCGTACGTGCGCAAGTTCCAGTCGCAACCAGTGACCGAACTGGTCAACGAGAACCTGTGCCTGTCACTGGGCTACAGTGGCGACGTGATCCAGGCGCAGCGTACCGCCGACGCCGCGGGCAAGCATCTCGACTTCCAGTACCGCGTGCCGCGCCAAGGCACCACGGTGTGGATGGATACCATGGCCATCCCGGCCGATGCCAAGCACCCGGAATACGCCTATCGTTTCATCAATTTCGTCATGCGCCCGGCGAACATGGCGGCCATCAGCAACTTCACCGGTTACCCTACCGCCAGCGCCAAGGCACGCCAGGCAGTGGACCCGCGCATGCGCGACAACCCCGATATCTACCTCGACCAAGCCACCTATGCCCGGCTGATCCCGGGCCGCGATATCCCACAGGCCGACATGCGTGCACGCATGCGCGTGTGGACCCGCTTCAAGACTGCACAGGACTGAGCCATGCCAAGCCGTAGAACCTTCCTGCAACTTTCGCTGGCCGCCGGCCTCGGTGCCAGCCTCGGCCTGCCGCTGGGCCTGGCCCGCGCCGAAGAACCGGGGCGCTGGTTCATGCCGGACGAAGGCGAGCCGCAGCAACGCGCATTCATCGCCTTCGGCGCCCAGGATGCGATCTGGGAGGACTTCACTGCCGATGTGCAGGCCGCCCTCGGTCGCATCGCCCAGGCTATCGCGCGCTATCAGCCAGTGACGGTGTTCTGCCGGGCCAGCGAGCGCGAGCTGGCCGAGCAGCACTGTGCCAGCCAGCGCACAAGTTTCGTCGAGTGCGAGCTGGACGACATCTGGATGCGCGACATCGGCGCCAACTTCGTCGTCGATGATGACGGAGCCCTGGCGGCGGTGGACTTCAACTTCAATGGCTGGGGCAACAAGCAACGTCACCGCAACGATGCCCAACTGGCCAGGCGCGTAACCACGCTGGCTGGCGCCCGCTACCAGCGCAGCGATCTGGTGGGTGAAGGCGGCGCCATAGAGGTGGACGGCCACGGCACAGGCATCATGACTGAGAGCAGCTGGGTCAACGCCAACCGCAACAAGGGCTGGAGCAAGGCCGAGATCGAGGCGGAGCTCAAGGAGCGCCTGGGGCTGAGCAAGATCATCTGGCTACCGGGCATCGCCGGCCAGGACATCACCGACGGGCACGTGGACTTCTATGCCCGCTTCGCCAGGCCGGGGGTGGTGATTGCCAACCTGGATAACGACCCGGACTCGTATGACTACGCCGTGACGCACAAGCACCTGGATATCCTCAAGCGGGCCACCGATGCCGAGGGCCGCAGGTTGCAGGTGCACGTCGTGTCGCCGCCGCTGCACGGGCGGCGTAACAGGTTCAGCAAAGGCAATGACGACTTTGCCGCGGGGTACATCAATTACTTCGTGCTCAATGGCGCGATCATTGCGCCACAGTTTGGCGATGGGGCGGCGGACGAGAAAGCGCGGGGGCTGCTGGAGGCGTTGTATCCGGGGCGGGATATCGTGCAGCTGGATATCGATGCCATTGCTGCGGGGGGCGGGGGGATTCACTGTGTGACCCATCAGTGCCCGGCGGTGTAGCAGATGCTGCCTGTGCTGGCCTCTTCGCGGGCTTGCCCGCGAAGAGGCCGCCACAGTCAATCGCGGTGCCGACGGCGCCCCGTGATCATCGACCACGGCAGGTTTTCCCGCATGCGCACGCTCTCGTAGATGGCCGCCAGCACATGCACGCAAACCAGAACCAGCAGCGCATTGGCCAGCCAGCTGTGCAGGTCCATCGGCCAGTCGACACCAAACAACGCGTCCACCTCCTGCGACGCCCACCCGGTAAGGCCCAGGCCGGCGATGCCGGTCAGCATCAGCATCATCACCAGGGCACCAATCGGCGAGTGCCCCATGTGATGGTCAAGCTCCCCATGCAGCAGCGCCCGGGCATGCCCGACCAGGCTCGCCGGTGTTGGCCAGAAGTCGGCCCAGCGCGCGCTGCGTGGCCCGACAAAGCCCCAGATCACACGCACCACCACAACGGCCAGTGCGTAATAGCCCAGCCACTGGTGCCAGTCTTCACCCTCTTCGTTGAAGAAGTAATTGGCGAAGAACACCACGGCGATCGACAAGTGGCACAGCCGCAGTAGGGGGTCCCACAGCTGCACCGTGCCGTCGCTGTTCACTCGTGGTACTCGGTCTTGACTGCCTTGCCAGTCACTGGGTCATGGTAGATCTCGACCTTCTTACCATCCTTGTCGAAACCATAGATCTCGTAGCAATTGCCCTTGGTGACCTTGAACTTGTTGATCTTGTAGCCCTGCTCCTTGAGCTGGGCCTGGAACTTTTCCTGGTCTTGCCAAGTGCTTTTATCGGCAGTGGTGCATTCAGTTGCAGCGAATACAGTGCTGCTGCCGATAAGGAGGATAAGAGCTATGAAGATGCGCATGAGCATGATCTCCATTCAATTGAGTGCTGTAGACCATCCTTTAGCATAGATCTGGAGGCTGCATCGTGCCCATTCATTTGTTTTACATATCAATCACAAAGAAAAACAAACTTAACAAATGAGCCCAAGCCACCGATGCTTGAGGCATTACGCCCATCGCACGGAGAACAACAACATGAACGACGTGGTCATCGTCGCCGCAACCCGTACCGCCATCGGTAGCTTCCAGGGCGCCCTGGCCACTGTGCCTGCGGTCGACCTCGGTGCCGCCGTGATCAAGCGCCTGCTGGAGCAGACCGGGCTGGCCCCGGCGCAGGTCGACGAAGTCATCCTCGGCCAGGTGCTTACCGCCGGCGCCGGACAGAACCCGGCACGCCAGGCGGCGATCAAGGCCGGCCTGCCCTTCAGCGTACCGGCATTGACCCTGAACAAGGTCTGTGGCTCGGGCCTCAAAGCCCTGCACCTGGCCGCCCAGGCCATCCGCTGCGGTGATGCCGAGGTGGTCATCGCCGGCGGCCAGGAAAACATGAGCCTTGCCCCCTATGTGATGCCCTCGGCCCGCACCGGCCAGCGCATGGGCCATGGCCAGTTGATCGACAGCATGATCACCGATGGCCTGTGGGATGCCTTCAACGACTACCACATGGGTATCACCGCCGAAAACCTGGTGGACCAATACGGCCTCAGCCGTGAGCAGCAGGACGCCTTTGCTGCCGAGTCGCAACGCAAGGCGGTGGCGGCGATGGAGGCCGGCCGCTTCGATGATGAAATCACCCCGATCGTGCTGCCGCAGAAAAAGGGAGACCCCAAGGTCTTCGCGCGGGATGAACAGCCACGTCCGGATACCACCGCCGAATCCCTGGGCAAACTACGCCCGGCGTTCAAGAAGGACGGCAGCGTCACCGCCGGCAACGCCTCTAGCCTGAATGACGGCGCCGCCGCCGTACTGCTGATGAGCGCCGCCAAGGCAAAGGCCCTGGGCCTGCCAGTGCTGGCCAGGATCGCGGCTTACGCCAGTGCCGGTGTAGATCCGGCGATCATGGGCATCGGCCCGGTGTCGGCCACCCAGCGCTGCCTGGACAAGGCCGACTGGCAACTGGCCGAGTTGGACCTGATCGAAGCCAATGAAGCCTTTGCCGCGCAGGCGCTGGCCGTGGGCAAGGCGCTGGAATGGGATGCCACGCGGGTCAACGTGAATGGCGGGGCGATTGCCCTTGGCCACCCGATTGGTGCGTCCGGGTGCCGGGTGCTGGTGACCCTGCTGCACGAGATGATCAAGCGGGACGCCAGGAAAGGCCTGGCAACCCTGTGCATTGGTGGCGGGCAAGGCGTGGCCTTGGCAATCGAGCGTTGATCACAGATTGAATTGAACAGGCCTGGCCCTTTCGCGGGTAAACCCGCGAAGAGGCCAGTACAGGCAGCAAAAAACTCAGGCAGTGGCACGCAGCTCACGGGCAGCCGCGACCATGTTCACCAGCGCTGCCTCGGTCTCCGGCCAGGCACGGGTCTTCAGCCCGCAATCCGGGTTGACCCACAAGCGCTCGGCCGGGATACGCCGGGCGGCCTTGCGCAGCAGCTTGACCATCTCCTCGCGGGTCGGCACCCGTGGCGAGTGAATGTCATACACACCCGGGCCGATCTCGTTAGGGTAGGCAAACCGCTCGAACGCCTCCAGCAGTTCCATGTCCGACCGCGAGGTCTCGATGGTGATCACGTCGGCATCCATCGCCGCGATCGACTCGATCACGTCGTTGAACTCGCTGTAGCACATGTGGGTGTGGATCTGGGTTTCGTCACGCACCCCCGAGGCGCACAGGCGGAAGGCCTCGGTGGCCCACTCCAGGTAATGAGCCCAGGCACCATGGCGCAGCGGCAGGCCTTCACGGAAGGCCGCTTCGTCGATCTGCACGATCCTGATACCCGCCGCTTCCAGATCGACTACTTCGTCGCGGATCGCCAGCGCCAGCTGGCGCGCCTGCACCTCGCGGCTCACGTCCTCACGCGGGAACGACCACATCAGCATGGTCACCGGGCCGGTCAGCATGCCCTTCATCACCTTGCTGGTCAGGCCCTGGGCGTACTTGATCCATTCCACGGTCATGGCCTTTGGCCGACTCAGATCACCAACGATCACCGCAGGCTTCACACAGCGCGAACCATAGCTCTGCACCCAGCCGAATCGGGTGAATACATAACCATCGATCTGCTCAGCGAAGTACTCGACCATGTCGTTGCGCTCGGCCTCGCCATGCACCAGCACATCCAGGCCCAGGTCCTCCTGGATCATCACCGCATGGCGGATCTCGCTGTGCATGGCCTCGACGTAATCAGCCTCGGTCAACCTGCCCTGCTTGTAGGCCTGGCGTGCCAGGCGAATCGCCGATGTCTGCGGGAACGAACCGATGGTGGTGGTCGGAAACGCCGGCAGGTCGAGCCCCGCACGTTGCTTGACGATACGTTGGGCAAACGCCGATTGGCGCTGGCTGTCAGCGGGCTTGATGGCCGCAAGGCGGGCTTGCACGGCAGGCTTGTGAATACGTGGTGAAGCGGCGCGGCTGGCCTGCACGGCCTGGCTCTGCGCCAGTGCAACGACCACATCATCGGCTTGCGGGGCATTGATGGCCTTGGCCAACAGCGCCACTTCCTGGCACTTCTGTACGGCAAAGGCCAGCCAGCTGTGCAGCTCGGCATCGAGCTGGTCTTCACGGGCCAGGTCTACCGGGCTGTGCAGCAGTGAGCAGGACGGTGCCACCCACAACCGCTCACCCAGGCGCTCGTGGGCATGGCGCAGTACCGCCAGCGCCTTTTCCAGGTCGCAGCGCCAGACGTTGCGGCCGTTGACCAGCCCCAGCGACAGCACCTTGTAGGCCGGCAGGCGGTCGAGGATGGTCGGGTACTGCTCGGGCGCCCGCACCAAGTCGATGTGCAAGCCATCGACCGGCAGGTTGGCGGCCAGGCCCAGGTTGTCTTCCAGGCCGCCGAAGTAGGTGGCGATCAGCTTCTTCAGTGGCGCCCGCTGAAGGATGTTGTAGACGCGCTCATAGGCGTTCTTCCAATCCTGAGGCAGGTCCAGGGCCAGGATCGGCTCATCGATCTGCACCCATTCCACACCTTGGGCAGCCAGGCGATTGAGGATCTGGTCATACAGCGGCAGCAGGCGATCGAGCAGCTCCAGCTTGTCGAAATCGCCACCCTTGGCCTTGCCCAGCCACAGGTAGGTCAGCGGGCCGATCACCACCGGCTTGACCGCGTGGCCCAAGGCCTGGGCTTCTGCCACTTCTTCGAACAGCTGCTCCCAGCTCAGGGCGAACTGCTGGTCGGCAGTGAACTCGGGGACAAGGTAGTGGTAGTTGGTGTCAAACCACTTGGTCATTTCCTGGGCGTGGGCACCGCCGCAGCAGGTGTCACCCACGGCGCCACGGGCCATGGCGAACAGGGTTTGCAGGGTTGGCCTGGCGCCGTCATGGCTGCGAAAGCGCTGCGGGATCACGCCGAAGGTCAACGAGTGGGTCAGCACCTGGTCGTACCAGGCGAAGTCGCCGACCGGCAGCAGTTCGATGCCGGCGTCTTTCTGCACCTGCCAGTGGCGGGCACGCAGCTCGCGGCCGACGGCGCGCAGGCCGGCTTCGTCGAGTTCACCTTTCCAGTAGGCTTCCTGAGCCTTTTTCAGCTCGCGGTCGCGGCCGATACGTGGAAAGCCCAGGTTGTGTGCCAGTGCCATGTCTTGTCCCTCAGCATGCATAAATGAATGAGGGGATTTTCCGGGCGCTGGTATCTTGAGACAAACTCAATAAATTTGAGATGAACTCAAGGTTTTCTCATGTTCATGTTGTTGTGCTGCCTGTACCGGCCCTTTCGCGGCTAAAGCCGCTCCCACAGGTACCGCGCCACCCTGTAGGAGCGGCTTTAGCCGCGAAAGGGCCGGTACAGGCAACCCGGATGTCTCATTCAGAGCACCACCCTGCGCATCCGGACATGACCCCACCCGCCTTCTGCAGCACAATGCCACCCTGACCAAACCAGGTATCCGGCCCCATGAGCCTGCTGAGAACCGCGCTGCGCGAAAACACCTTTGTCTGCGTCATGGAGTTCGTCCCCAAGCCCTCCGCAGAACGCTTCACCGCCATGGACGCGATCCTGGCCCGTGCGCACCTGTGCGGTTGGCCGATGACCGTGGCCATCGGCGACCGCGTCGGTAGCCCGCTGGACATGTCGCCACTGGACGCCCTCGCCTCGTTCAGCAACCCGGTACCCGCCCTGCCGCACTTCTCCGGCAAGGACCGCGAACGCCACCACCTGCTCGCCCAACTGCAACGCATGGATGCTGCCGGCCTCGACCAGCTGTTGCTGCTCACCGGCGACCGCCTTCCGGGCCACCAGCCTGGCCAGCGCCCGGTGCGCTACCTGGAATCGGTCGCAGCCCTTCAGATCGCCCGCCAGGCCTGCCCGCACTGGCTGCTTGGCGCTGCGCTGAACCCGTTCAAGTACTGCGAGGAAGAAGGCGGCGCCCAATACTTCAAGGCCGAGAAAAAGCTGGCGGCAGGCGCCGACTTCCTCACCCTGCAACTGGGTTTCGATGCCGGCAAACACCAGGAAGCCATGCACTGGATGAGCCGCCAGGCCGCGCCCAGGCCGATGCTGGCCTGCCTGATGAGCCTCACTCACGAGCGTGCGACGATGCTCGAGCACGTGGCCGGCGTGACCGTCACGCCGTCCATGCGCGACGTGCTGGACGCGGAAGCGGCGCAGTCCAAGGCCTTTGCCCAGGCGCGCAGCGTCGACCGCCTGGCCTTGCAGATCATCGGCGTGAAGCTGATGGGCTACGCCGGGGTGCATCTGTCGGGGGTTCACGAACTCAAGCAACTGCTGGCCCTGGAGGCACGCATCGAGCACTGGCAGGCGCAAATCCACACGCTGGAACAATGGGCGCCGGCCTGGCAGGCCAGCTGGCAGATGCCCGGCCTGCCGGCAGTCAGCTTCCATCCGCCGCAGGCTAGCTGGCGCCAGGGCGAGTCACGGGTCGATGCCTCGTTCAAAGAAAAAGCACGCTATCACCTGATGCACGGCATGCATTCGCTGCTGTTCAGTCGCCGCAATGGCCTGAGCAAGGCATTTGGCTGGGCCGTGCGCCAGCCGTTATGGGCCACACGCCTTGGCGCGCAGGTGCTGCACAAGGTGGAACACGCGGTGAAGCACCCGCTGGTAGGCTGCGACACCTGCGGCCGCTGCCGCCTGGAAGACACCCTCTACATCTGCCCGGAAACCTGCCCCAAGGGCCTGGCCAATGGCCCCTGCGGCGGCACCGCGCTGAACCGCTGCGAGTTCGGCGACCGCGAGTGCATCCACAGCGTCAAGTACCGCACCGCCAAGGCGGTGCGGCAGACTGCGCTGCTGACCGAGCGCCTGATCCCGTGCATCGAGCTCGAGACACGCCACCGCAGCTCATGGCCGCAGTGGTTCCAGGCCCAGACGCCGCGTCAGCTCAGCCCGCAGCCAGCGCCTCGAACCCAGCCCGAATCGTAGCTTCGGGCAGTTCGTCGGCGATGAACACCATGACGCTCTCACGGACTTCACCCTCGGCCCACTCAGCATCCCAGTCGAAGCCGTAGAGTTTGAGCACGCCCTGGAACACCAGCTTGCGCGCTTCACCGGTAATGTTCAGCACGCCCTTGTAGCGCAGCAATTGCTTGCCATGGGTTTCCAGAAGTTCGTTCATGAAGTCGCTGAGGCGGTCGATGTCCAGCGCGGTTTCCGTGCGCAGCACCAAGGTGGAGATCCGGTCCGGGGTAGCGGGCTTGAGCAGCGGGCGTAGCGCCGGCTGCAGGTTCGCGCCCAGATCGGGGTTGAGGTTGAAACCACGCACATCCAGCAGTTCAGCCAGGTCGATGCGACCATGCTCGACCACACGGATCGCGGCCCGGCCATTGATGCGGGCCAGGCGCTCGCGCAGGGCCTCGACCGCAGCGGGCTCGACCAGGTCGGTCTTGCTCAGCAGCAGGCGATCGGCAAAGCCGACCTGGGCCTGGGCGATGGTCTGGGTCAGGTGCAGCTCGGCGTGGGCGGCATCGACCAGGGTGATGATGCCGTCGAGGATGTAGCGCTCACGCAGTTCCTCGTCGATGAAAAAGGTTTGGGCCACTGGCGCCGGGTCAGCCAGGCCGGTGCATTCGATTACCAGGCGGTCGAAGGCGATCTCGTCGGCATCCAGGCGTTCGAGCAGCAGGTACAAGGCGCGAGTGAGGTCGCCGTGGATGCTGCAGCACACGCAACCATTGGCCAGGGTCATCACCTGCACCGGCTCGTCGCCCAGCAGTTGGCTGTCGATGCCGGCCTCGCTGAATTCGTTTTCGATCACGGCGATCTTCAGGCCGTGCTCGGCCTTGAGCATGTGCTTGAGCAAGGTGGTCTTGCCGGCACCGAGGAAGCCAGTGAGTACGGTTACGGGGATAGGCGTCTGCACGCAGAACATCTCCTGTGCAGTGAAATGGACGGGGGGAGCGCGATCCCTGTAGGAGCGGCCTTGTGTCGCGATCGGGCCGCAACGCGGCCCCGGATTTTCAGCTTCGCAGCCAAAATTGCCGGGGCCGCGTTGCGGCCCGATCGCGACACAAGGCCGCTCCTACACAGTACCGCGCTAGCCTGGACTTAGCAGCACTTGGGCCCGGACTTGCCACCGTAACGCGCTTCCTGGCGCTCGCGGAAGAACTGCTCGTACGTCATGACCGGCTTGTCCGGGTGCTTGGTCTGCATATGCTCGACGTAGTTGTCGTAGTCGGGCATGCCGACCATCAGGCGGGCTGCCTGCCCCAGGTATTTACCCAGTCGACCCAGGTCGTTGAACATCGCAGCAGTCCTCTCAAGCGTCAGGCAGGGCCTGGAACGGGGTTTCCTTGTCGGTGCGCTCCTTGCGGCCCAGGGCGGCGAAGCCGACCTTGACAGCGAAGAACAACACGCTGAACACCACCACCAGGAACAGCACGGTCAGGCCGGCATTGGTGTAGGCGTTGAAGATCACGTGCTGCATCTGCCCGATGTCCTTGGCCGGGGCCAGTACCTGGCCGGCGTCCAGCGCGGTGCTGTACTTCTTGGCCAGGGCCAGGAAGCCGACCGCCGGGTTCGGGTCGAACAGCTTGATCAGGCCTGCGGTGGTGGTGCAGATCAGCAGCCACACGGCCGGCAGCAGGGTGACCCAGACATAGCGCTGGCGCTTCATCTTGATCAGCACCACGGTGCCGAGCATCAGGGCGATACCGGCCAGCATCTGGTTGGAGATGCCGAACAGCGGCCACAGGGTGTTGATGCCACCCAGCGGGTCGATCACGCCCTGGTACAGCAGGTAGCCCCACAGCGCCACGCAGCCGGCAGTACCGATCAGGTTGGCGGTCCACGATTCGGTGCGTTTGAGCGCCGGCACGAAGCTGCCGAGCAGGTCCTGCAGCATGAAGCGCCCGGCACGTGTGCCAGCGTCTACCGCGGTGAGAATGAACAGCGCCTCGAACAGGATCGCGAAGTGGTACCAGAAGGCCATGGTGTTTTCACCCGGCAGCACCTGGTGCAGGATCTGCGCGATACCCACCGCCAGGGTCGGCGCACCACCGGCACGGGCCAGCACGGTATGCTCGCCAATATCGCGGGCGGTGGCTTCGAGCTGCTCAGGGGTGATCAGGAAGCCCCAGCTGCTCACCGTTTGCGCCACCGATGCCACGTCGGCACCGACCACCGCGGCAGGGCTGTTCATGGCGAAGTACACACCCGGCTCGATCACCGAGGCGGCGACCATGGCCATGATGGCGACGAACGATTCCATCAGCATGCCGCCGTAGCCGATGTAGCGGGCGTTGGTTTCGTTGTCCAGCAGCTTCGGCGTGGTCCCCGAGGAGATCAGCGCGTGGAAGCCGGACACCGCGCCACAGGCGATGGTGATGAACAGGAACGGGAACAGGGTGCCCTTCCACACCGGCCCGGTGCCGTCGGTGAACTGGGTCAGCGCAGGCATTTTCAGCTCGGGTGCGATGATCAGGATACCGATGGCCAGGCCGACGATGGTGCCGATCTTGAGGAAGGTCGACAGGTAGTCACGTGGCGCCAGTACCAGCCATACCGGCAGTACTGCGGCGACGAAGCCATAACCCACCAGCATCCAGGTGATCTGCACGCCGGTGAAGGTGAACGCCGGGCCCCAGGTCGGATCTGCGGCGATCTGCCCCCCCAGCCAGATCGAGGCCAGCAGCAGCACCACACCGATGACCGAGATTTCGCCGATGCGGCCCGGGCGGATATAGCGCATGTAGATGCCCATGAACATCGCGATCGGGATGGTCGCCATCACCGTGAACATGCCCCATGGGCTTTCGGCCAGGGCCTTGACCACGATCAGCGCCAGCACCGCGAGGATGATGATCATGATCAGGAAGCAGCCGAACAAGGCGATGGTGCCCGGGATGCGCCCCATCTCCTCGCGCACCATGTCACCCAGCGAGCGGCCGTTGCGGCGAGTGGACAGGAACAGGACCATGAAGTCTTGCACTGCACCGGCCAGCACCACACCGGCAATCAGCCACAGCGTGCCCGGCAGGTAGCCCATCTGCGCGGCGAGTACCGGGCCGACCAGGGGGCCTGCGCCGGCGATGGCGGCGAAGTGGTGACCGAAGAGGATGTGTTTGTTGGTCGGGACGTAGTCCAGGCCGTCGTTGTTGAGCACCGCCGGGGTGGCACGGCGCGGGTCGAGCTGCATCACCTTGGTGGCGATGAACAGGCTGTAGTAGCGATAGGCGACCAGGTAGAGGGCCACTGCCGCGACCACGATCCACAAGGCATTGATCGCCTCGCCGCGACGCAGGGCGACGACACCCAGCGCGCAGGCTCCTATGACTGCCAGCGCCAGCCACGGAATGTGGCGTAGCAGGCTATTATTGTTGTTCATGGTTTGCTTCCAGCTGGTGGATTGGAAAAGACCGCCCATCGAGTCTAGGGCGAGTCATCGCGCATTGCCACACTTGCTTTGGTCTAGAGCCTCTGCGGCCAGATTGCGGTACCTGATGCACACGCCACTCTAACTATAGTCAGGATGTCACCTGAGGACTTATCCGAGGATCTATCCCATGAGCGATCACGACGAACGCCGCCGTTTCCAGCGTATCCAGTTCGACGCACCGACCAAGCTGTGCCAGGGAGAACGTTGCTGGGAGGTAAAACTGCTTGATCTGTCCCTCAAAGGCCTGCTGGTTGAATGTCCCAAACCCTGGGATGCCGACCTGACCCAGGATTTTGAAGCGTACATCCTGCTCAACGACAAAGTGACCGAGGTGCAGATGCAAGTTGAACTGCGCCACGAAGAACCGGACCGTCTGGGTTTCATCTGCCTGTACATCGACATCGATTCGATGAGCCATCTGCACCGTCTTGTGGAATTGAACGTGGCCGACAGCACCGAAATGATGCGTGAACTGCGCGAACTGATCGAATAATGAAATCTCTTAGCTAGCTAATGGCTTCCCCACCTTGTGTTTCCTGTCTACCCAGACAGCTTTAAGCCTGGGTATCAGCGTTTTGTACACAGCCCTCTAGTCCAGCCTTTGACGACTTGGTACGCCTTCTGCATTGGGTTCCCGCACAGCTTGCGGGCACCCTTGTGCGCGCTCCGATCAAAATATTGTATACAATTCTTGTAGCAATCATTTGCAGGAAATGTCTACAGTAGCAACACAACAATAAACAGAGAGCCTGCTCCATGACTACGTCCCCTAGCACGTCTCCCGCCAAGCGCCCGGAGGATGAAAACCTCGGCCTTGGAGCCAACCTGGCCTATGGTCTGCAGCATGTGCTGACCATGTACGGGGGGATCGTCGCGGTACCCCTGATCCTGGGGCAGGCCGCGGGCCTGAACGGCGCCGAAATCGGCATGCTGATTGCCGCTTCGTTGTTTGCCGGTGGCCTGGCCACCTTGCTGCAGACGCTCGGCCTACCGTTCTTCGGCTGCCAGTTGCCGCTGGTGCAGGGCGTGTCGTTCGCCGGTGTGGCGACCATGGGTGCGATCCTCAGCAGCGAGGGCGGCGGTGGCCTGCCGGGTGTGCTTGGCGCGGTCATGGCGGCGTCGCTGATCGGCTTTCTGATCACCCCGGTGTTCTCGCGCATCACCAAGTTCTTCCCGCCGCTGGTGACCGGCATCGTCATCACCACCATCGGCCTGACCCTGATGCCCGTGGCGGCCCGCTGGGTGATGGGTGGCAACAGCGCCTCACCGGAGTTCGGCAGCGTGGCCAACATCGGCCTGGCGGCCCTCACCTTCGCCATCGTGCTGCTGCTGAGCAAGCTGGGCAGCGCGGCAATCTCGCGCCTGTCGATCCTGCTGGCCATGGTGGTCGGCACCCTGATCGCCTGGGCGCTGGGCATGGCCGACTTCAGCAAGGTCACCGAGGGCCCGATGTTCGCCTTCCCCACGCCGTTCCATTTCGGCATGCCGGAATTCCACATCGCCGCAATCCTGTCGATGTGCATCGTGATCATGGTAACCCTGGTGGAAACCTCGGCCGACATCCTCGCCGTGGGTGAGATCATCGACACCAAGGTCGACTCCAAGCGCCTGGGCAACGGCCTGCGCGCCGACATGGCGTCGAGCATCCTCGCACCGATCTTCGGCTCGTTCACCCAGAGCGCCTTCGCCCAGAACGTCGGCCTGGTGGCCGTGACCGGGGTCAAGAGCCGCTACGTGGTGGCCACCGGTGGCTTGATCCTGGTGGTGCTCGGCCTGCTGCCGATCATGGGCCGGGTGATTGCCGCAGTCCCGACTCCGGTACTGGGTGGCGCGGGCATCGTGCTGTTCGGCACCGTGGCGGCCAGTGGTATCCGCACCCTGTCCAAGGTCAGCTACAAGAACAACGTCAACCTGATCATCGTCGCAGCCTCGCTGGGCTTCGGCATGATCCCGATCGCCGCACCGACCTTCTACCACCACTTCCCGAACTGGTTCGAGACCATCTTCCACTCGGGCATCAGCTCGGCGGCGATCATGGCCATTCTGCTGAACCTGATCTTCAACCACTTCACCGCCGGCAACTCGGACCAGCAGTCGGTGTTTGCCGCCGCGTACGAGCGCACCATCCAGTACTCGGACATTTCAGCGCTGCGTGATGGCGACTACTTCAAGGATGGCAAGCTGTTCGATGCCGAGGGTAATGAGGTACCGATGCTGGAACTGGACGAGCATGGCAATGAAACGGTCAGGCGCAGTGCGGTTGCCGAGCATTGACTGCTGACTGAGCGGTGAGGTGGGGGCCGACGCGCATCGTCGGCCCCTTTTTCGTTTTGCCTGTGCCGGCCGTTTCGCGGGTAAACCCGCTCCCACAGGGTTTGCACAACCCTGAAGCTGATGCGGTACCTGTGGGAGCGGGTTTACCCGCGAAAGGGCCGGTACAGGCTACAAATTACTCAAATAGCGCATCCAGGGCCTGCTCCAGCCGGGTAACAGCAATCACCTGCAACCCCGCCGGTGCCTCTTTCGGCGCATTGCCCTTGGGCACGATGGCCCGCTTGAAGCCATGCTTGGCGGCTTCCTTCAAGCGCTCTTGGCCACTGGGCACCGGCCGCACCTCGCCCGACAGGCCGATTTCGCCAAACACCAGCAGGCCATGGGCCAGTGGCCGGTTGCGCAGGCTGGACATCACCGCCGCCAGCAGCGCCAGGTCCGAAGCGGTTTCCAGCACCTTCACCCCGCCCACCACGTTGAGGAACACGTCCTGGTCATGGGTGGGAATACCGCCGTGGCGGTGCAGTACTGCCAACAACATGGCCAGGCGGTTCTGGTCCAGGCCCAGAGTCACCCGGCGCGGGTTGGCCAGGTGGCTGTCGTCGACCAGCGCCTGCACCTCGACCAGCATCGGCCGGGTCCCCTCCCAGGTCGCCATCACCACACTGCCCGGTACTTCCTCCTGGGCGCGGTTGAGGAAAATCGCCGAGGGGTTGGACACTTCCTTCAAGCCGCGGTCGGTCATGCCGAATACGCCAAGCTCATTGACCGCGCCAAAGCGGTTCTTCACCGCCCGCAGCAAGCGCAGGCGGCCATCGGACTCGCCTTCGAAATACAGCACGGTGTCGACCATGTGTTCGAGTACTCGCGGGCCGGCCAGCGAGCCTTCCTTGGTCACGTGACCGACCAAGAAGATCGCTGTGCCACTCTGCTTGGCGTAGCGCACCAGCAACGCCGTGCTCTCGCGCACCTGGGCCACGCCGCCGGGTGCCGATTGCAGCTGCTCGGTAAAAATGGTCTGGATCGAGTCGATTACCATCACCCGTGGCTTTTCCTGGCGCGCCGTGGCGATGATGGTCTCGATGCAGGTTTCGGTCATGACCTTGAGCTGGTCCTGGGGCAGGCCCAGGCGCCGCGAGCGCATGGCCACCTGCTGCTGCGACTCCTCACCGGTGACATACAGCGCCGGCATGCCCACGGCGATGTTGCACAAGGTCTGTAGCAGTATGGTGGACTTGCCAATGCCGGGGTCACCACCGATCAACACCACCGAGCCATCCACCAGACCACCGCCCAGCACTCGGTCCAGTTCGGTGCTGCTGGTGGTGAAGCGCGGGATTTCCTCGACACTGACTTCGGCCAGGGTCTTGATCTGCGCCTGCTGCCCGGTCCAGCCAGCACGGCCGCTACTGGGCGCAGCGGCACCGCCGCTTTCGATCATGGTCTCGACCAGGGTGTTCCAGGCCCCGCATTCGCCACACTGGCCGGCCCATTTGGGGAAGGTCGCACCGCACTCGGTGCAGCCATACAAGCGCTTGGCCTTGGCCATGGCTGGGGGTCTCCTGGAAAAAACCGCCATGATAGCCGAGCTGGACGTGCCTCGAGCGCCTCGGGATGCGACAAAACTATTCGTTCTAACCGCAGTCAGTAGGCCTGAACACAACGCATGAAGCGTTTAAGTGGCTTACACTGCGTAAACCTTACCTTTTGTTACAAGGAACCAAACATGGGCATGATCAGTGAGTTCAAGGCCTTCGCGGTCAAAGGCAACGTCGTCGACATGGCGGTTGGTATCATTATCGGCGCGGCTTTCGGCAAGATCGTCTCGTCTTTCGTTGGTGACGTGGTCATGCCACCACTGGGCATGTTGATCGGTGGCATGGACTTCAGCGACCTGGCGATTACCCTGAAGGCTGCCGAAGGTGACATTCCGGCGGTGGTGCTGGCGTATGGCAAGTTCATTCAGACAGTGATTGATTTCATTATCATCGCCTTCGCCATTTTCATGGGTGTGAAGGCCATCAACCGCCTGAAGCGTGAGGAAGCAGTGGCGCCAACTACGCCGCCTGTGCCTTCGGCTGAAGAAACCTTGCTGACCGAGATTCGCGATTTGCTCAAGGCGCAGAACCAGAACCGCTTGCCCTGAAGTTGCAGGGGCGCTGTGGGAGCAGGCATGCCCGCTCCCACAATGGCCCCAATGGCCTTACCAGTAGTTTTCCACCGCCACCTGCCCGGGCCGCTTGCTCAGGCTCAGCTGCAGCTCGCGCGCTTTAAGTACCTTACGCGTCTCGTCGATCATCTCCGGGTTGCCACACAGCATCACTCGCGAATGTTCCGGCGACAGCTCCAGCCCCGCCGCCTTCTCCAGTTCGCCATTCTCGATCAGCGTGGTAATACGCTGGTTCAACGCCCCTGGGTGCTGTTCACGGGTCACCACCGGAATGAACTGCAACTTGCCGGCGAACTCGGCCAGGTAATCGCGCTGCTCCAGCCCGGCGATTTCATCCACATAGGCCAGCTCTTTCGCTTCGCGCACCGAGTACACCAGCTTGATGTTGTCGAAACGCTCCCAGGCCTCGAAGTCCTGCAGGATCGACATGAACGGCGCAATGCCAGTACCGGTCGCCAGCAACCACAGGTCACGGCCTCCGACGAAGCGGTCGAGGGTAAGGAAGCCGAAGGCTTGGCGATCGATCAGCAGGGTATCGCCCGCCCCCAGCCGGCTCAGCTCGCTGGTGAATTCCCCGCCTGGCACCACGATGGAGAAGAAGTCGAGGTGCTCGTCATGGGGCGCGCTGACCATGGAATAGGCGCGCCACACCACACTGCCATCGGCCTTGGTCACGCCCAGACGGGCGAACTGGCCTGAGCGGAAGCGGAACCCCGCATCGCGCGTAACCCGCAGGCTGAAGAGGTTCGGCGTCAGTGGCTGAACATCGAGCAGGGTCTGGCGGGTGAACTTTTCGGCGCTAGCGGTCATATCGGGCTCCAGGTTTGGCGTGCGCACAGTGTCGCGCAAAGTGGCGCGGATAAAAACCACTGCTTTGTAGGGCCTCATCTGCGGAAATCCTGCCAAAGACGCAGAAAAACCTGATCGCTATAACAAAAAAATCCCAACGCTTTAGTAGGTCTTTTCCTACAATCATTCGGGTATTCAAACGGACTGAATTCTGAGGCTCAAGGAGTGTTCCCATGTTTCACTGGAAACCCGAGTATCTTCATGCGTTCATTAACGAACGCCGCCCACAGAGATTGTTCGACATCGCCGTGCACCTGACGCAGGACCTGGGCATGGAGTTTCTGGGGCTGAATATCCGTATCCAGATCGCTACGCAAACACCCCGCCTGTTCCTGTACAGTAACTATCCGCACGAATGGATCGAGCGTTACCAGCGTGATGAGCTCTACAAGCAGGACCCGGCCGCCAGTTTGAGCCACAACTCGACCATGCCGGTGCTGTGGACCGATGACCTGTATCGCGAAGCCCCACATTTTCGTGAGGCGGCCTGCCAGAACGGTCTGCGCCATGGCTGGACGCAGTCATTGCACGACCTGCAGCACAACGAAAGCCAGATCAGCGTGGCCAGACCCACCGGTACCATCGGCACGACCGAATTCTACGGCAAGGCCGGCAGTGTGCAGTGGTTGTGTCACACCCTGCATGCGGTGCTTGGCGAACACCACCTCAGTGCACTGTGCCCATCGCAACCGAAAATGAGCAAACGGGAGCTGGAAGTGCTGAAATGGTCGGCCGCAGGCAAGACCGCCGCCGAGTGTGCCTGCATCCTGGCACTGTCGCAAAGCACGGTAAATTTCCATATGCGCAGTGTCATCACCAAGACCAACGCCGCCAACAAGGCTGGCGCCATCGCCATCGCCGCCATGCGTGGCTGGATCTGAGCTTCAAACCTGCGACCTTGGGCAAAGCCCTGTAGAATCGCCCGGCAAAGCCCGGGGCGAACCGCAACGGGCAGTTTCGTACCTGAGCCAGACGCCATGCCCCTGTTGACCACCCCCTACGCCGAACTCGACCTGATCCGCCAGCCGGAACAGGCCAACGACCCGCTGCAGGCTTTCGATGCCGCCGACGAGTACCTGCTTGCGCAGCTGCACGAACAGGCCCCCGAGGCCAACTGCCGGGTGCTGGTGCTCAATGACAGCTTCGGCGCCCTGGCCGCCAGCCTGGCGGGCAAGCTGCAGGTGACCAGCAGTGGCGATTCGCACCTGGCGCACCTGGCCCTGGAAAAGAACCTGGCACGCAACGGCCTGCCGTTCGACAGCGTGCCGTTCGTGCCGGCCAGCGAACACTGGCAAGGCCCGTTCGACCGGGTGCTGGTGCGCGTGCCCAAGACCCTGGCCCTGCTCGAAGAGCAGCTGATTCGCCTGCAAGGTCACCTGGCGCCCGGTGCGCAGGTGATTGCCGGGGCGATGATCAAGCACTTGCCACGGGCTGCCGGCGACCTGATGGAGAAGTACATCGGCCCGGTGCAGGCTTCGCTGGCGCAGAAAAAGGCCCGGTTGCTGACAGCGACGGTGACCGAACGGCCTGTCGCCCGCTCGCCCTACCCTAGCCGCTACCGCCTTGACGCGCCGGCGCTGGAGCTGGTCAACCACGCCAACGTGTTCTGCCGTGAAGGCCTGGACATCGGCACCCGGGCGTTCCTGCCGCACCTGCACCGCGAACTGGGCCGCGCGCGGGTGGCAGACCTGGGCTGCGGCAACGGCGTGCTGGCGATAGCCAGCGCCCTGGCCAACCCGGATGCCCAGTACACCCTGGTCGACGAGTCGTACATGGCGGTGCAATCGGCGCGGGAGAACTGGCAGGCCGCGTTGGGCGAGCGCCCGGCGGTGTTCGAGGCAGCCGATGGGTTGGCCGGGGTAGAGAAGCAGTCGCTGGACGTTGTGCTGTGCAACCCGCCATTCCACCAGCAGCAGGTGGTGGGTGACTTCCTCGCCTGGCGCATGTTCCAGCAGGCGCGTGAGGCATTGGTGGTGGGCGGGGCGCTATATATCGTGGGTAACCGGCACCTGGGCTATCACAGCAAGCTGGCGCGGTTGTTCCGGGGGGTGGAGCAGGTGGCGGCAACGCCCAAGTTCGTCATCTTGAAAGCTCGTAAATAGGCCTTGAAGGGCTGCTTTGCAGCCCATCGCGACACAAGGCCGCTCCTACAGGGAGACGCGACAATCTGTATGATCGCGATCCCTGTAGGAGCGGCCTTGTGTCGCGAAAGGGGCGCAAAGCGCCCCCGTTGGTTCAATGGGTGGTCAGGCCGGCTGCGCCCATGAACAGGCGCATCACCCAGGCCGCCACGCCCAGGGCCGCCACGCTCATCGCCCAGATCAGCAGCAGCCAGCCCAGTCGCTGCCACAGGGGTTTCTTCTCGTCCAAGCCATGCTTGCCGGTCATCATGCGGCCCTCCTAGTGATAGCCGTCTTCATGGGTCACCTTGCCGCGGAACACGTAGTAGCTCCAGAAGGTATACATGAGGATGAACGGCAGGATGAACAGTGTGCCCACCAGCATGAAGCCCTGGCTCTGCGGTGGCGCCGCGGCATCCCAGATCGAGATCGACGGCGGGATGATATTCGGCCACAGGCTGATGCCCAGGCCGCTGTAACCGAGGAAGATCAGCACCAGCGTCAACAGGAACGGCGTGTAGTGCGCATTGCGCGCCACCGCCTTGAGCAACCCGTAGAAGGTTACCAGCACCAGGATCGGCACCGGCATGAACCAGACCAGGTTAGGCATGCTGAACCAGCGCTCGGCGATCTGCGGGTAAGCGATCGGTGTCCATAGGCTGACGATCCCGATCACCACCAGCAGCACCAGCGCCAGCGGCCGGGCAATGTCGTGCATCTTCTGCTGCAGCGACCCTTCGGTCTTCATGATCAGCCAGGTGCAACCCAACAGGGTGTAGGCAACGATCAGCCCCAGGCCGCAGAACAGGCTGAACGGGGTAAGCCAGTCAAGGGTGCCACCGGCAAAATGCCGGTCGACCACCTTGAAGCCTTCGAGGAAGGCGCCTAGTGCCACGCCCTGGAAGAAGGTGGCGATCAGCGAGCCCCAGATGAAAGCCTTGTCCCAGATATGGCGTTTGTCGGCCTTGGCCTTGAAGCGGAATTCGAAGGCCACGCCGCGGAAGATCAGGCCGATCAGCATCAGGATCAATGGCAGGTACAGTGCCTCCAGCACTACCGAGTAAGCCATCGGGAACGCCCCGAACAACCCGGCACCGCCCAGCACCAACCAGGTTTCGTTACCGTCCCACACGGGGGCGACGGTGTTCATCATCACATCGCGGTCATGCTCGCCCTTGACGAACGGGAAGAGCATGCCGATCCCCAGGTCGAAACCATCCATCACCACGTACATCATGACGCCGAAGATGATGATCACGGCCCAGATCAGCGGAAGGTCGATACCCATGGCTCAGTTCCCCTTGCTCAGGCTGGCGGAGTTGGCCTCTCGGCCATCATCGGCGGCGGACAGCGGCCGCGCCGGGGTGCGTTTGGTACCAGGGCCACCAGGGCTATGCTCGTCACCCTCACCAGTCTGCGGCCCTTTGCGCACCAGGCGCATCATGTAGCCAAGCCCGGTGCCGAACAGGGCGAAGTACACCACCACGAAGGCCACCAGGGTGAAGCCGAGCTGGGCGTAACTGTGGTTGGACACACCGTCTGCCGTGCGCATCAGGCCATACACCACCCAGGGCTGGCGGCCGATTTCGGTGGTGAACCAGCCGGCCAGCAGCGCGATCAACCCGGAAGGCCCCATCCACAGGGCCAGGTACAGGAACGGCCGCGAGGTGTAGAGCGTGCCGCGCTTGCGCAGCCAGAGGCTCCACAGACCGACGAAAATCATCAGGAAACCCAGGCCAACCATGATCCGGAACGACCAGAAGACGATGGTCGAGTTGGGTCGGTCTTCGGGTGGGAACTCCTTCATCGCCGGCACCTGCTTGTCCAGGCTGTGGGTCAGGATCAGGCTGCCGAGCGCCGGGATCTCGAGCTTGAAGCGGGTGGTTTCGGCCTGCATGTCGGGGATGCCGAACAAAATCAGCGGGGTCGGCTCGCCGGGTACGTTCTCCCAGTGACCTTCGATCGCAGCGATTTTCACCGGCTGGTGCTTGAGCGTGTTGAGGCCATGGAAGTCACCGATCACCGCCTGGATCGGGGCAACGATCAGTGCCATCCACATGGCCATCGACAGCATCTTGCGCACTGCCGGGTTGTCCCGCCCGCGCAGCAGGTGCCAGGCCGCCGAGGCACCGACAAAGAACGCAGTGGCAACGAATGCGGCAGTGGCCATGTGCATCAGGCGGTAGGGGAACGAGGGGTTGAATACCACCGCCAGCCAGTCCACCGGCACCACCCGGCCATCGATGATTTCGTGGCCTTGCGGGGTCTGCATCCAGCTGTTGGAGGCAAGGATCCAGAAGGTCGAGACCAGGGTGCCGAGCGCCACCATCACCGTGGAGAAGAAGTGCAGGCCACGGCCGACGCGGTTCCAGCCAAACAGCATGACCCCCAGGAAGCCAGCCTCGAGGAAGAACGCTGTCAGCACCTCGTAGGTAAGCAACGGGCCGGTGATGGCGCCGGCGAAGTCGGAGAAGCGGCTCCAGTTGGTACCGAACTGGTAGGCCATGACCAAGCCCGAGACCACGCCCATGCCGAAGTTGACGGCGAAGATTTTCGACCAGAAGTGATAAAGGTCGCGATAGACCTGGTTATTTGTCCGCAGCCAAAGGCCTTCAAGGACTGCCAGGTAGCTCGCCAGGCCGATGGTGATGGCCGGGAACAGGATATGGAACGATACGGTAAAGGCAAACTGCATTCGGGCGAGTTCCAAGGCCTCTATTCCGAACATGGTGCTTCCTCTTCAGATAATCCGGCGTCCGGGCCGCTGGCCCCATCGCCCACTGCCCCCACGGTAGTCGAGTGCGGCGCGTTGGAATTGTTCTGTTCGATCGCAGGGATTTCGGCCCGAGGGCCCGATCGTTACATCTGGAACAATTGATCCAGATCAACGATTGCTAGGAAGCATAGTCCTGAATGGCCCGCCGGGCCGTGTGGTTGATTGCCGCGTGACCGGTTGCCCCACCCCCTTTCATACCGCGTAAAAAAGTGCCGCTCCCGGCAAACAGTAACCGTTTGTTACAAACAGATGATACGCTGCGGCCCCCTCTACTGCGCCGAGGTCCCTGGTTTCCGATGTCCGATTCCGCACCGCAGTTGTTGCGTCACCACCGCCCTTTCCTGGCCTTCTGGCTGGCGCGCGTGTTCACCGCCAGCGGCTTCCAGATGCTCACCGTGGCCATAGGCTGGCACCTCTACCAGTTGACCGGCAATGTGCTGGACCTGGGCCTGGTCGGCCTGGTCGAGTTCGCCCCACGGGTGCTGTTCATGCTGCACACCGGGCATGTCGCCGACCGCTATGACCGGCGCAAGGTCGCTGCGCTGTGCCAGAGCCTGCAGGGGTTGATAGCCCTGGCACTGGCGCTGGGCAGCGCCACCGACAATGTCACCCGTGAGCTGATCTTCGCCCTCGCCTTCCTGCTCGGTGCCACGCGTTCGTTCGAAATGCCGGCAACCCAGGCGCTGCTGCCCAACGTGGTACCGGCCGGGCTGTTCCCACGCGCGGTGGCGGCTTCGGCATCGGCCACCCAGTCGGCAACCATCGTGGCCCCGGCGGTGGGCGGTTTCCTGTATGCCTTCGGCAGCATCTGGGTGTACGGCCCCACCGTGGCCCTGTACGCCATCGCCTGCCTGCTGACCCTGAGCCTGCAGGCTCGCGGTCAGGTGGCCCAGCGCGGGCGCGCCAGCATCGAATCGCTGCTGGCCGGTATCCGCTTCATCCGCAGCCGGCCCGATATCCTCGGCGCCATCTCGCTGGACCTGTTCGCCGTACTGCTGGGCGGGGCCACCGCGTTGCTGCCGGTGTTCGCCAAGGACATCCTGCTGACCGGCCCGCTGGGCCTCGGCCTGCTGCGTTCGGCGCCAGCGGTGGGGGCGTTGCTGATGTCGCTGTGGCTGGCACGCTTCCCGTTCGAGCGCAACGTGGGGCGGACCATGTTCACGGCAGTGGGCGTGTTCGGCGTGGCGACCATCGCCTTTGGCCTGTCGACCTCGTTCTGGTTCTCGCTGGCGGTGCTGGTGGTGCTGGGCGCGGCGGACATGATCAGCATGGTCATCCGCGGCGCCTTCGTGCAGCTGGAGACGCCGGATGAAATGCGCGGGCGGGTGAGTGCGGTGAACGGCTTGTTCATTGGTGCCTCGAACCAGCTCGGCGAGTTCGAATCGGGGGTTACGGCGCACTGGTTTGGCACAGTGCCGGCGGTGGTGCTGGGTGGGGTGGGCACTTTGGTGGTAACGGGGGTGTGGATAAGACTGTTCCCCACACTGGCCAAGCGAGATCGGTTGCATCACGGTTGATCTGTAGCCTGTACCGGCCCTTTCGCGGGTAAACCCGCTCCCACAAGGACCGCGCCGCCCTTAGGCCTGGTGGGGTACCTGTGGGAGCGGGTTCACCCGCGAAGAGGCCGGCACAGGGAAAAAATTACCATTCCCCAACGGCGATAGGCCCCCGCCAAGCATGCTGGTATGATGCGCGGCTTTTTTCCGCCCCACACAAAACCACGGCAACCGGTACGGTCTGTGCTTTGCTGATGGGGTCGATAAATTCATGGCGCCGGGGGCGCCTTGGGGAGCGGGCATGCTGGAAAGGCTGTTTCAACTAAAAGCACACAACACCAATGTGCGCACCGAGATTCTCGCGGGCGTCACCACCTTCCTGGCCATGGCCTACATCCTGTTCGTCAACCCGAGCATCCTCGGCGAGACAGGCATGGACAAGGGCGCGATCTTCGTCGCCACCTGCCTGGCCGCGGCCATCGGCTCGGTGACCATGGGCCTGATCGCCAACTACCCGATCGCCCTGGCGCCGGGCATGGGCCTGAACGCGTTCTTCACCTACACCGTGGTCCTGCACATGGGCCACACCTGGCAGGTGGCACTGGGTGCGGTGTTCCTGTCGGCAGTGATGTTCTTCCTGCTGTCGATCTTCCGCATCCGCGAATGGATCGTGAACAGCATCCCGCTGCCGCTGCGTTCGGCCATTGCCGCGGGTATCGGCCTGTTCCTGGCGCTGATCGCCCTGCATAACGCAGGCATCGTCGTCGATAACCCGGCCACCCTGGTGGGCCTCGGCGACCTCAAGCAGCCAGCACCGATCCTCGCCACCCTGGGCTTCTTCCTTATCGTCGGCCTGGAGTCGCTGAAAGTGCGCGGTGCCGTGCTGATCGGCATTCTCGCCGTAACCATCGCCTCGATCCTGATGGGCGTGACGCCATTCGGCGGCGTGGTCTCGATGCCGCCATCACTGGCCCCGACCTTCCTGCAACTGGACATCGCCGGCGCGCTGGACGTGGGCCTGGTCAGCGTGATCTTCGCCTTCCTGTTCGTCGACCTGTTCGACAACTCCGGCACCCTGATCGGCGTGGCCAAGCGCGCCGGGCTGATGGGCAAGGACGGCCACATGCCGAAGATGGGCCGAGCCCTGATCGCCGACAGTACCGCAGCCATGGCCGGCTCCCTGCTGGGCACCTCGACCACCACCAGCTACATCGAATCCGCCGCGGGCGTGAGCGCCGGTGGCCGTACCGGCCTGACCGCCATCGTGGTCGCCGTGCTGTTCCTGCTGGCGCTGTTCTTCGCCCCGCTAGCCGGTAGCGTGCCGGCCTTCGCCACTGCACCGGCGCTGCTGTTCGTCGCGGTACTGATGGCCTCGGGCCTGGCAGAAATAAACTGGGACGATGTCACCGAAGCCGCACCGGTGGTAGTGACCGCCCTGGCCATGCCGCTGACCTACTCGATCGCCAACGGCATCGCCTTCGGCTTCATTTCCTGGACTGCCGTCAAGCTGATCTCTGGCCGCCACCGCGACCTGAACCCGGCCCTGGTGATCCTTTCCATCCTGTTCGTCATCAAGCTGGGCTGGTTCAACGCATGAGTGCTGCTTTCGACCCCTCCTCCTACACCACCCAGCTGGATGCCAAGGTGGCCCGGCTGCGTGAGCTGCTGGCGCCGTTCGGCGCGCCAGAGCCGGCTGTATTCGACTCGCCGCGCGAGCATTACCGCCTGCGCGCCGAATTCCGCCTGTGGCGCGAAGACGGCCAGCGCCACTACGCCATGTTCGCCCCGGGCGAGAAGCACAAGGCGATCCTGATCGACGATTTCCCCATCGCCAGCCAGCGCGTCAATGCACTGATGCCACGCCTGAAGGCGGCCTGGCAGGCCAGCGAGGAACTGGGCAACCGCCTGTTCCAGGTGGAGTTCCTCACCACCCTGGCTGGCGATGCCATGGTCACCCTGTGCTACCACCGCCCACTGGACGAGGCCTGGGAAGTGGCCGCACGGCAACTGGCCGAAGAGCTGGGCGTGAGCATCATTGGCCGCTCCAAGGGCAAGCGCCTGGTGATCGGCCGTGACTACGCGGTGGAAAAACTCGATGTGGCTGGCCGTGTGTTCAGCTACCGCCAGCCGGAAGGCGCGTTCACCCAGCCCAACGGTGCGGTGAACCAGAAGATGCTGAGCTGGGCCTTCGAGGCCATCGGCGAGCGCGACGACGACCTGCTGGAGCTTTACTGCGGCAACGGCAACTTCACCCTGCCGCTGGCCACCCGCGTGCGCCAGGTGCTGGCCACCGAAATCAGCAAGACCTCGGTCAACGCCGCGCTGAGCAACCTCGACGAAAACGCTGTGGATAACGTGCGGCTGGTGCGCCTGTCGGCGGAAGAACTGACCCAGGCGCTGAATGAGGTACGGCCGTTCCGCCGACTGGAAGGCATTGACCTGAAGAGCTACGCGTTCGGCACGGTGTTCGTCGACCCGCCGCGGGCGGGGATGGACCCGGACACCTGCGAGCTGACCCGGCGTTTCGAGCGGATCCTGTACATCTCGTGCAACCCGGAGACACTGGCGGCGAACATTGCCCAGTTGCAGGATACGCACCGCATCGAGCGGTGTGCGTTGTTTGACCAGTTCCCCTATACCCACCATATGGAGAGTGGGGTTTTGCTGGTTCGGCGCTGACCTTCAGACAGCCGGGGCTGCTTTGCAGCCCATCGCGACACAAGGCCGCTCCTACAGGAAGAACGCGATTCCCTGTAGGAGCGGCCTTGTGTCGCGATGGGCCGCAAAGCGGCCCCCGAGGTCCAACTCAGAAGTCGAAGAACACCGTCTCCCCGTCCCCCTGAATACGGATATCGAAGCGATACGCCGTCTTCCCGTCCACCTCGCAACGCTTGGCCACCAGGGTCTCGCGCCGCTGCGGCTGCTCGATCAGGTTGAGCACCGGGCACTTGGCATTGGCCTCGGCCTCATCATCGAAATACAGGCGCGTGTGCAGATGGATGTTGATCCCCCGGGCAAACAGGCTGATGTTGATGTGCGGTGCCATTGGCACACCGGCGGCGTTTTTCACCACGCCTGGCTTCACCGTATGCGCCGTCCACTCACCCGCGTCAAAGGTGGTAGCCGTGCGGCCAAAGCTGTTGAAGGCGTTTTCCAGGTTGTAGGCATCTTGGTACTCACCGTTGGCGTCGGCTTGCCAGAGCTCCAGGAACGAGTCCCGCACCAGGTGGCCATTGCCATCATACACATGGCCGATCAGCAGAATATGCTCGCCGGGCGCATCCGGCTTGGCCAGGCGGTTCCAGATTTCCTGGTCGCGGGTCGGGTTCCCGGCGGCTTCCAGGGCCAGGCCGATGTGCACGTAGGGGCCGGCGGTCTGCGAAGGGGTTTCCGGCAGCAGTTCGATTGGCATGGCGGGGTCCTCAGCAGTTTTCGAAGTGGGTCTTGCGCTGGCCGCGCAGCACGATGTCGAAGCGGTAGGCCAGGCAGTCCATCGGGTTGGCGTTACTCATGTCGAGCTTGGCAATCAACTGCTGCACGGCTTGCGGGTTGGCGATCGACTTGACGATCGGGCACATCGGAATCAGCGGGTCACCCTCGAAGTACAGTTGGGTGATCAGCTTGGTGGCGATCGACGGGCCGCTGATGGCGAAGTGGATGTGCGCCGGGCGCCAGTCGTTCGGGCCGTTGCGCCATGGGTACGGGCCCGGCTTGATGGTGCGGAAGCTGTAGTAGCCGTCACGGTCGGTCAGGCAGCGGCCGACGCCACCGAAGTTCGGGTCCAGCGGTGCCAGGTAGCGGTCGTTCTTGTGACGGTAGCGGCCGCCGGCGTTGGCCTGCCACATTTCCACCAGGGTGTTCGGCACAGGCTTGCCGTACTGGTCGACCACACGGCCGGCGACGATGATGCGCTCGCCGATCGGCAGGCCACCGTTGTTGAAGTTCAGCAGCAGGTCATGGTCGTGGGCGCCGAAGCCCAGGTGGGAAAAGTCCGGGCCGGTAGTTTCGCTGATCGACTGCGGGATGCTGACCAGTGCCTGGCGCGGCGAGCGGGCAATGGATGTCTTGTAGTCAGGCGTAAGGGCTTTCGGGTGCCAGTTGCGATCACGGATCACGAAGCGGCTGTTGTCCTGGGCGGGCATGCCGGTTTCCTCTCTTGGAATTATGGAAATGCGAGGGGGGCTTCTACGAAACCCTGTCGCGGGCAAGCCCGCTCCCACATGCAGTTTCCAGCAGGTAGCAGGCAATGAACATTGAAATCAGGCATTTCACACATAACCATTTGGTTATGGATAAACACCTTGGCCTGACACTCGCCGTTGTCGTGGACTAATCTTTGCCTTCTTGTTTCACGCTCTGGAGAGCATTCATGGAATGGCGAAAAGGCCGACGCAGCGACAATGTGGTCGATGCCCGAGGCGAAGGTGGTGGTGGTGGCATGCGTTTCGGCGGCGGCAAGGGGCTGGGGCTTGGCGCAGTGTTGCTGATTGTCGGCATCGGCTGGCTCACCGGCCAGGACCCGTTGCAGATTCTCGGTCAACTCGCCGGCCAGATGGAACAGCAGCAACAGCAGGTGCCCAGCAGTGCGGGTGGCAAGGCCCCGTCGGCCAACGACCAGCAGGCCGAGTTCGTCGCCTCGATCCTGGGCGATACCGAAGACACCTGGAAAGCCCTGTTCGCCGAGGGCGGCAAGCAGTACCGCGACCCCAAGCTGGTGCTGTTCAGCGGCCAGGTCAATTCGGCCTGTGGCTTTGCCTCGGCGGCGGTGGGGCCGTTCTACTGCCCGGCGGACCAGCGGGTTTACCTGGACATGTCGTTCTTCCGCGAAATGGAAACCCGCTTCGCCGCCGCCGGCGACTTTGCCCAGGCCTACGTGATCGCCCACGAAATCGGCCATCACGTGCAGACCCTGCTGGGCGTGTCGGCCAAGGTCGATGCCGCGCGCCGCAGTGGTCAGCGCATGGAAGGCGACAACGGCCTGCTGGTGCGCCAGGAACTGCAGGCCGACTGCCTGGCCGGCGTATGGGCCTACCAGGCGCAGAAGCGCCTGAACTGGCTGGAGCCGGGTGACGTCGAAGAGGCGCTGAACGCGGCCAATGCCATTGGCGATGACCGCCTGCAGCAGCAGGGCCGCGGCCGCGTGGTGCCGGACTCTTTCACCCATGGCACCTCGGCGCAGCGGGTGCGCTGGTTCAAGGCCGGGTTTGCCGAGGGTGAGGTAAACCGCTGCGATACCTTCAGTGCGCGCAACCTCTGAGGCTTCGGGGGCCGCTTTGCGGCCCTTCGCGGGGCAGCCCCAATCAAGTCAGTTACAAATCTGCTGAAAAAGCGTTTCAGCTTCCCCCATCACTGCCGATAACCCCTGCACGAGTCAGCAGGCATCCAGAACAACAACGCCTGGCGATCGACGATCAAGCGAGCGAAAAAACTTCTGGAGAGCGTGCATGAACAACTGGTTCGCCAACATCAGCGTCAACCTCAAACTCGGCCTGGGTTTCGGCCTGGTACTGATCCTCACCGGCCTGCTGGCCCTGACTGGCTGGACCAGCCTGGGCAGCCTGATCGACCGCAGCAACTGGATGGGCGATATCGGCCAGCTCAACAAGGACCTGACCGACCTGCGTATTGCGCGCCTCCAGTACATGATTGCCAACGGCGACGATGCCGCCGCCGCCAATACCCAGGCCAAGCTGGACGCCTTCAGCAAGCAGCAGGCCTACCTGGCCAGCACCTTCAAGAGCCCGGAGAACATCAAGCTGCTGGGTGAGCTGGGCGAGACCATCAGCGCCTACAAGGTGTCGCTGAACAAGATGCGCCAGGGCTACGACGCTACCCGCACCGCGCGCACGGCCATGGATGGCTCGGCCAGCCGCGCCGACCAGGCCATGGACACCCTCAGCCAGGATGTCATGGCACGCCCCGAAGCCGACAGCGTGCGCCTGACCCAGTACCAGCAGATCAGCAAGGCTCGCCAGCAACTTCTGCAGGTGCGCATTGACGTACGCGGCTATATTGCCGAAAACAGCACCACCAACGAGCAGGCCGCTCTGCGCCAGCTGGACACCGCCCTGGCCGAGATCGACAACCTCAAGCGCCATCTGCCCAACGAAGACACGCGCCTGCAACAGTTTGAAAGCTCGGTGCTGGCCTACCGTGACGCCGTGCGCCAGTTCCGCGATGCAGTCGCCAATATCACCACAGCGCGCGCCGAAATGACCGTTCAGGGTGCCGACATCGTCAAGCGCAGCGACGCGCTGTACCAGATCCAGCTGCAGCGCCGCGACATCGAGAGCACCCAGGCCCGCAGCCTGCAGACCATCGCCACGCTGCTGGCTCTGCTGGTCGGCGTGTTGGCAGCCGTGCTGATCACCCGGCAGATCACCCGCCCGCTGCAAGACACCCTGGTGGCAGTGGAAAAGATCGCCAGCGGCGACCTCACCCAACACCTGCGCGTCACCCGACGCGACGAACTGGGCGTGCTGCAACAAGGCATCGCCCGCATGGGCACCACTTTGCGTGAGCTGATCAGCGGCATCCGCGACGGCGTCACCCAGATCGCCAGCGCTGCCGAGGAACTGTCGGCGGTGACCGAGCAGACCAGCGCCGGCGCCAACAGTCAGAAGGTCGAGACCGACCAGGTGGCCACCGCCATGCACGAAATGGCCGCTACCGTCCAGGAAGTGGCGCGCAACGCCGAACAGGCCTCGCATGCCGCCACCGGTGCCGATGACGAAGCCCGTGCCGGCGACCGCGTGGTGGGCGAAGCAATTGGCCAGATCGAGCGCCTGGCCGAGGACATGCACCGCTCCACCGAGGCCATGAACCTGCTGCAGCAGGAAAGCCAGAAGATCGGCAGCGTGATGGACGTGATCAAGTCCGTGGCCGAGCAGACCAACCTGCTGGCGCTGAACGCGGCGATCGAGGCTGCGCGTGCCGGCGAAGCCGGCCGTGGCTTTGCCGTGGTCGCCGACGAAGTACGCGGCCTGGCCCAGCGCACGCAGAAATCCACCGAAGAGATCGAAGAGCTGATCGCCAGCCTGCAGCATGGGACCCAGCAAGTGGCTACAGCCATGCAAGGCAGCCGTACCCTGACCGACAGCAGCGTCGAGCTGGCGCGCAAGGCCGGGGCGTCGCTGGAGAGCATCACCAGCACAGTGTCGAACATCCAGTCGATGAACCAGCAGATTGCCGCGGCGGCAGAGCAGCAGAGTGCGGTGGCGGAGGAGATCAGCCGCAGCATCCTGAATGTGCGCGATGTATCGGAGCAGACGGCGGCGGCCAGTGACGAAACGGCAGCGTCCAGCGTGGAGCTGGCGCGGTTGGGCGGGCAGTTGCAGACGTTGGTCAGCCAGTTCCGCGTCTGATCCTGGAATCTGGGGCCGCTTTGCGGCCCATCGCGACACAAGGCCGCTCCCACATTGATCGGCGTACGCAGGTCTTTGTGGGAGCGGCCTTGTGTCGCGAAAGGAGGGCAAAGCCCTCCCAGCGATGGAACAGGTATTACTTGACGATCATCCCTACCCCACGCCCACGCGGATCGGAAGCGGTCTCCAGCTTCGCCCCATCCACCCGGATCGCCTGGATATCGCCCATCTCCCAGCCCTGGTCCTCCAGCACATAGCCCATCTTCTTCAGTTCATCAGCCACAGGCCCGGTCAGCGGCGCGTAGCTGTCGAAATAGATGGTGTCCTTGGGCAGCAACTGATGGTGCACGCGCTGCGCCGCTACCGCCTTGTCCAGCGGCATGCCGTAGTCGTAAAGGTTATTCATCACCTGGAAAATCGAGGTGAAGATCCGCGAGCCACCCGGGGTACCGATGACCAGCTCGACCTTGCCATCGCGGGTCATCAGGCTGGGGCCCATGGACGACAGCATGCGCTTGCCGGGCGCGATGGCATTGGCATCGCCGCCAACCACACCAAAGGCATTCGCCGCCCCCGGCTTGGCGCTGAAGTCATCCATCTCATCGTTGAGCAGGAAGCCGGCGCCTTTCACCACCACGCCACTGCCGTAGTCGAGGTTAAGGGTGTAGGTGTTGCTGACCGCGTTACCCTGCTTGTCGACGATCGAGAAGTGCGTGGTCTGGTGCGGCTCCAGGCCCGGCTTTACCTTGTCAGTGTCGGAAATCGCTTTCGGGTTGACCTGCGCGGCGCGCTTGGCCAGATAATCCTTGGCCACCAGCTGGTCCACCGGCACTTTGGTGAAGGCCGGGTCGCCGAGGTAATCGGCGCGGTCGGCGAATACGCGCTTCTCGATCTCGGCCAACAGGTGGATGTACTGCGCCGAATTGTGCGCCACACCCTTGAAATCCGCCGCGCGGTTTTCCTTGATGCCGAGCAGCTGGGCCAGGGCGACGCCACCGGAGCTTGGCGGTGGAGCGGTGTAGACCACATTGCCACGCCAGCTCACGGCCATCGGCTCACGCCATATGGCCTTGTAGTCCTGGAGGTCTTGCTTGGTGATCAGGCCCTTGTCGGCCTGCATCTGCGCCACCAGCAGGTCGGCGGTCTTGCCCTGGTAGAACTCGCTCACGCCATTGTCGGCGATGCGCTCCAGGGTCTGGGCCATTTCCGGTTGCTTGAACAGCTCGCCGACCTTCATGTTGCCGAAGTAGTCATTGAAATTGGTCGCGGTCTTGAACATGCCCTGGGCATCGTTGCGGTACTGGTACTGCTTTGCAGCCACCTTGAAGCCGTTTTTCGCATAGCCGATGGCCGGGGTCAGCAGCTCGCTCCAGGGCAACTTGCCGAACTTCTGGTGCGCCTCCCACAACCCCATCACAGTGCCAGGTACGCCAGCAGCGCGTGCCCCGACCAGGCTAAGGTTCTCGATGACCTCCCCCTTGTCATCCAGGTACATGTTGCGCGTGGCGGCCTTGGGCGCGACTTCGCGGTAGTCGAGGAAGTAGGGTTTGCCGTCAACGAACAGGGTCATGAACCCACCACCGCCGATGTTGCCGGCCTCCGGATAAGTCACCGCCAGGGTAAACGCCGTGGCCACTGCCGCATCCACCGCGTTGCCGCCTTTCTTGAGGATGTCGGCGGCCACCTGTGCACCATATTGATCAGGCGCAGCCACCGCGCCGCCCTCCAGGGAGGCGGCATAAACCGAGGAACCGCTCAGGATCGCGGCTGCGAGGGCAAGGTACTGGAATGGAACAATACGCATGACACTTCCTTGGTGTTGTTTTTGTTGAGCGTTCAGTAAGGCCGAAGCGCTTCGACTGTGCAATCAACCGCAGGAAGTTTCGCCGCCTGTGGACAGGGTCTGTCGCGTTCAGGCAACTCAGCTGGCGTACATCGCCAACTTGCGCTGGATGAAATCGAGGAAGCACTGGATACGCAGCGCCAGCTGGGTGTTGCGGTAGTACACCGCGTGGATCGGCTGGCGGTAGCCGTTGTTGGCTTCGCTCAGCAACACCTGCAGGCGCCCGGTGCGGATGTCCTCGTGGGTCATGAAGTGCGACAGGCTGACGATGCCCTCGCCGGCCAGCGCCAGTTGGCGCAAGGTCTCGCCGCTGGAGGCGATCAGCGACGGGCGGATGCTCCAGCGGTCACCCTGGGCATGGCGCAGAGGCCAGTGGTTGAGCGATTCGGGCTGGCTGAAGCCGAGCAGGCAGTGGTCGGCCAGGTCCTCGACCCGCTGTGGCGTGCCATGCTGCTCGAGGTAAGCCGGGCTGGCCAGCACCTGTACCGGGCTGCACCCCAGGTTGCGCGCGTGCAGGCTGGAGTCAGCCAGTTCGCCGATACGGATTGCCACATCGGTGCTCTGCTCCAGCAGGTCGATGACCAGGTCGTCAGTATTGAGCTCCAGTTCGATGCCAGGGTATTGGCGGCGGAACTCGCCGATCCACGGCAGGATGGCATGCAGCATGAACGGAGAGGCGGCGTTGATGCGAAGGCGCCCGGTGGGGGTCTGGCGGTTCATCGACAGGCGCTCTTCCATTTCGTCCATCTGTTCCAGAATCAGCCGCGCGCGTTCGAGGAAGAAGCGACCTTCCTCGGTCAGGTCCATGCGCCTGGTGGTGCGATTGACCAGCGTGGTGCCCAGCTTGCCTTCCAGGCGCGACAGGGTACGGCTGACGGCAGACGGGGTCTGGCCTATCTGCTCGGCAGCGGCGGAAATCGAGCCGCAGTCGATGACGGCGACGAATACCTGGAGTTCTTCGGATCGGGTTTTCACATCTGCGCCTGTGGTTGGTCTCTGCAGGGAGTAGATAGCCGCTTGTCGTGGCCAAGTCCAGCAGCGACTGTGCCGGCCTCTTCGCGGGTAAACCCGCTCCCACAGATACTGCACGCTTCTCAAGGACTGTGGGGTACCTGTGGGAGCGGGTTCACCCGCGAAGAGGCCGGCACAGGTAAACCTTACCGTGCCGTGCCAAATACCTTGTCCAGGTGCGCCTCATAGGCCGCCAAGGCAGCCGGCACATCCGGCCGTTTCATCACATCCACCGCCAAAAAGGTCGGCAGCCCGGTCATGCCAAGGAACTGGTTGGCCTTGTGGAACGGGAAATACACCGCATCCACACCCTTGCCCTCAAAAAAATCGCTCGGATCGTCGAATGCCTGCTGCGGCGCATTCCAGGTCAGCGAAAGCATGTACTGCTTGCCGTGCACCAGGCCACCGCTACCGTACTTCTGTGAGTGGTCCGCACGGGTACGGCCGTCGTTGGCATACAAGCTGCCATGGCCTGCAGTGAACACGTCATCGACGTACTTCTTCACGGTCCATGGCGCGCCCATCCACCACCCTGGCATCTGGTAGATCACCACATCGGCCCAAAGGAACTTCTCCACTTCTTCCTGGGCGTCATAGCCACCATCGATGTAGGTCTGGCGCACATCGAAACCGGCCCGGTCCAGATGAGCGATGGCCGCTTCGTGCAAGGTCGCGTTGAGGCGACCATCGGAGTGAGCGAACTGTTTACCACCGTTGAGCAAAAGGATCTTCTTCATGCGAGCCTCGCGGAAAATTCAGGCCGGCAGATTAGGGGCTCGCGGGCGCGGGATACAGTAATCCAGGAGCAAAATACAATTGAGTTGAAGTCACGAATAAACAACACATTATTGCATTAGAATCGCATCACCTCCCATCACCGAGTAGTGCCCCATGAGTGAGCAGTACGCCTTCATCCTCAAAGCCAAGACCCGCCCGGAAATGGCTGAAGCGTTCGAAACCCTGTTCCGCGCCTACGTCGAGCCAAGCCGCCAGGAGCCGGGCTGCATCGAGTACCACATGCTGCGCGACAAGCAGGACCCGAGCCTCTTCATGTTCTTCGAGGTCTGGGCCGACAAGGCCGCGCTGGATGTGCATTCGGCCCTGCCGCACATGACCGCATTCTTCGAAAAACGCATGGACTATCTGGAGCGCGATTTCGACATCCAGATGATCGACATGCTCAGCGCATCAAGCGCTAACCGCTGATCAGCAAATGGCTGGCTGACGCGACCAGTATGGAAGCGGGCTTGCCCGCGAAGCAGACACCGCGGTGGATGGCACGGGCTTCGCCCGTGTTCGCGGGTGAACCCGCTCCCACAGGGTGAGCGGTATCGCTCGGATCGACGCTATACCTGTGGGGGTTTACCCGCGAAGAAGGCTCACACACAATTGCGCCATCACGCCCCACGAAAAGGATTTTCCAGTGGCCTCGATCTACCAGCTCAAACCACGCTTCCAGGCCCTGCTCCGCCCTACCGTACAACGCCTTTACGACCGCGGTGTCACCGCCAACCAGGTCACCGTCGCCGCCGCCCTGCTGTCAATCCTGCTGGGCCTGCTGCTGGCTGCGCTGCCTCATCTCTCCTGGCTGTTCATCCTGGTACCGGTCTGGATGCTGCTGCGCATGGCGCTGAACGCCGTCGACGGCATGCTCGCCCGGGAATTCGGCCAGCAATCCACCCTCGGCGCCTACCTCAACGAACTCTGCGACGTGATCGCCGACGCCGCGCTGTACCTGCCCTTCGCCCTGCTGGTCGGTGTCTCGCCAACCTTGGTGGTACTCGTAGTGCTCAGCGCCACCTTCAGCGAATACGCCGGTGTCATGGGCCCGCTGGCCGGCGCTTCAAGGCGCTACGACGGGCCCATGGGCAAGAGCGACCGGGCCTTTGCCTTCGGTGTGCTGGGCACCGATGTCGCCTTCGGCCTGCTGAACGGCACCTGGGTCAACGGCTTGTTGCTGGTCATCCTCGCACTCTCGCTCTATACCCTCTACAACCGGGTTCGCCAAGGGCTGGCCGAAACCCGCTGAGCCCACTGCCGTCGCAAAAGGATGTCGACCATGCGCCAAGCGCAAGCGCTGCACTTCTCCACCCATGACGGCGTCGAGCTGCACTACCGTCACTGGCCTGCCACCCGCAACCAACACCAGCCACGCCGGGCCGTGGTGATGTTCCACCGCGGTCACGAACACGGCGGGCGCATGGCCCACCTGGCCGATGAACTGGACATGCCAGGCTACGATTTCTTCGCCTGGGATGCCCGTGGCCACGGCCAGTCGCCGGGCGCGCGCGGCGACAGCCCGGGGTTCGCCACCAGCGTGCGCGATGTGCAGACCTTCATCGAGCATATCCAGGCCCGCCACGGTATCGCCGAACAGGACCTGGTGGTGCTGGCGCAGAGCGTCGGGGCCGTGCTGGTCGCCACCTGGGCCCACGACTACGCGCCCAAGGTGCGCTGCCTGGTGCTGGCCTCGCCAGCGTTCAAGGTCAAACTGTACGTGCCGTTCGCCCGCACCGGCCTGAAGCTGCTGAAGGCCCTGCGCGGCAACTTCTTCGTCAACAGCTACGTCAAGCCTCGCCTGCTTACCCACGACCCTGAGCGGGTCATGTCGTACGTGGCCGACCCGCTGATCAGCCGGCCGATTTCGGTGACCATGCTGCTGGGCCTGTACGAAGCCGCCGACCGGGTGGTGGCGGACGCCCAGGCCATTCAGCTGCCGACCCAGCTGCTGGTGTCCGGTGCCGACTTCGTGGTCGAACGCAAGCCGCAGGAACGCTTCTTCGAACGCCTGGGCAGTGCGCGCAAGGAAATGCACATCCTGCCAGGCTTCTTCCACGACACCCTTGGCGAACGTGACAGGGCCCATGCCTTGCGGCGCATCGAGCGGTTTGTCGAACATTGCTTCGCCAGCCCCGCCGCCCTGCCGTCACTGCTCGATGCCGACAAGACCGGCGCCAGCTGCGCCGAAGCCGAAAGCCTAGCCGCACCGCTGCCGCGCAACTCGCCCCGCGACCTTTACTGGCGTGCTACCCGCGCCGGGCTGCGTCTGGGCAAGGGGCTGTCCGAAGGCGTGAAGCTGGGTTTCGATACCGGTTTCGATTCGGGAAGTACCCTCGACTACGTCTACCGCAACCAACCGACCGGCAAAGGCAGGCTCGGCCGCCTGGTCGACCGGAACTACCTCGACGCCATCGGCTGGCGTGGCATCCGCCAGCGCAAACTGCACCTAGAGGAACTGCTGCGCCTGGCCATCGGCCGCCTGTGCGAACAGCAGCGGCCAGTGCACATTGTCGATATCGCCGCCGGCCATGGCCGCTACATCCTCGAGGCCTTGCAGGACCTCGAACAGCGGCCGGACTCGATCCTGCTGCGTGACTACAGCGAACTGAACGTGCAGCAAGGCAGCGCACTGATCGCCGAAAAGGGCATGGCCGACATCGCCCGTTTCGTCCACGGCGATGCCTTCGACCGCCAGAGCCTGGCCACCCTGGAACAACCACCGACCCTGGCCGTGGTCTCTGGCCTGTACGAACTGTTCGCCAGCAACCAGTTGGTGGGCAACTCGCTGGCAGGCCTGGCCGATGCGCTTGAGGATGGCGGCTACCTGGTCTATACCGGCCAGCCGTGGCACCCGCAACTGGAAATGATCGCCCGCGCCCTCACCAGCCACCGCGGTGGCGAGGCCTGGGTGATGCGCCGCCGCAGCCAGGCCGAAATGGACCAGCTGGTAGAGGCGGCAGGCTTCCGCAAGCTGGCCCAGCGCATCGATGAATGGGGCATTTTCAGCGTCAGCCTGGCACAACGGGTGCGCTGAATGAGCTCATCACGCGAGCCCGGGCTGATCCGCCGGGGCGTGTTCTGGCTTCTGCTGCTGGGGCCGCTGTTCTTCCTCAGCTACGGGCTGGCGAACAACCACACGGCCGGGCGCAGTGATGTCGGCAGCCTGGTGTTCAGTTGGGAAAGCCACACGCCGTTGTGGCCGTGGACGATCATCCCGTACTGGTCGATCGACCTGCTATACGGCTTGTCCTTCCTGCTGCCGCGCACCCGCCAGGAAATGGACCGGCACGCGCTGGCGCTGCTCACTGCGCAGTTGATCAGCGTCACCTGCTTCCTGCTCTGGCCGCTGCGCTTCACCTTCGAACGGCCGGAACTGGGCGGGGTATTCGGCTGGTTGTTCGATGTGCTGATGGGCTTCGACAAGCCGTTCAATCAGGCGCCTTCGCTGCATATTGCCCTGCTGGTGATCATCTGGACGATGTTTGCCCGGCACGTGCGGCGCCAACCCTGGCGTTGGCTGATGCATGGCTGGATGGCACTGATCGGGGTGTCGGTGCTGACCACCTGGCAGCACCATTTCATCGATGTGCCGACAGGGGCATTGGTGGGGTTCGTCTGCGTCTGGTTGTGGCCATATCGGGGGCAACTGCCCTGGCAGCAGGTGCACCTTGCGCGGGATGCCAAGCGCTGGCGGTTGGCGTTGTTCTATACAGTGGGTGGGCTGCTGTGCGCAGTGCCTGCCGTTACGCTGGGCGGCGCCTGGCTGTGGTTGACCTGGCCGGCCGTGTCGCTGGCTTTGGTGGCGCTGAACTATGGCGTGCTCGGCGCAGGCGGGTTTCAGAAAGGCGCCGATGGGCGCTTGTCGAATGCAGCCAGCTGGCTGCTGGCACCGTACCTGATTGGGGCGTGGGTCAACTCGCGGTTGTGGACCTGGCGGCACCCGCAGGCCGATGAAGTGTGTGATGGCGTGTACCTTGGGCGCGTTCCAGGGCATGGCGCGCAGTTCGCTGGGGTGGTCGATTTGTGCGCTGAGCTACCGTGTCATGTTCAGAACAGCGCCGCTCCTACACAGGTCGCGTCCGCCATTGGCTACGCATGTTTTCCTACCCTGGACCTGATCGCCCCGGAAAGCCCATTGCTGCACCAGGCCGCCATCGCCATCGAACGCCTGCGCTCCCAAGGCCCGGTACTGGTCTGCTGCGCCCTGGGCTATTCGCGCAGCGCCAGCGCCGTGGCCGCCTGGCTGGTGCTCACGGGCCGCTGCAGTGATGCTCGCCAGGCCGAAGCGCTGATCCGCAAGGCCCGCCCCGGCGTGGTCCTGCACAGCGCACATCGCCAAGCCTTGCAACAGCTAGGGACACAACCATGACGCTGTATGTGGTGGCCAGCCTGCTGGGCCGTGGCAAACAACTGGAACGCCTGTCGGACGGCCTCACCTTGCTGGCCTTGGCCTATGGCCTGGCGCCCTTGCTGGGGACCCAGCTGCAACCGCTGGCCAGCCTGCTGTGCATTGTGCTGCTGGTGTTAGGTGTACTGCACAAGTACTGGGCCATCCGCGTGGCCGTGGATGCCGAACTGTTCGCCCACCTCGCTGCCAGCCGCGACCTGGCAGCGGACACCCAGGCTCTGGACCGCGCCCTGTTCGAGCTGAAACTCAAACCGCAGGCCACTGATTCCCGTGCCTGGCCTGCTCGCAGCCAAGCTGCGCTGGCCCTGTTACGCCGCCAGGCAGTGTGCCTGGGCCTGCAGCTGTCGCTGGCGCTGGCTACCCTGCTGACACTGCCTTTGAAGGGATGACTACCGATCCATGCTCGCCAACCTGACCGCCTACCTCATCACTTCCGCCGCCCGCCTGATAACCGGCGCCCGCGCCCTGTGGCTGGGCTGCACGCCGCTGCCGGTGCAGCGCCTGTATTTCGCCAACCACAGTAGCCATGGCGATTTCGTACTGCTGTGGGCCTCGCTGCCGCAGCCGCTGCGCAAGCGTACCCGTCCGGTAGCCGGTGCCGATTACTGGGCCAGGCCGGGCATTCGCGATTTTCTTATCCGCAAGGTCTTCAATGGCGTGCTGATCAACCGGCAGCACAGCGCCGGCCAGGGCAGCCCGTTGCAGCCGATCCTCGAAGCCGTGGCCCAGGGCGACTCGCTGATCTTCTTCCCGGAGGGCACCCGCAATCTCGGCGACGAGCCGCTGATGCCGTTCAGGAGTGGGCTGTACCACCTGGCAGCAGCCAACCCCGACGTCGAGCTGGTGCCGGTGTGGATCGCCAACCTGAACCGGGTGATGCCCAAGGGCCGCGCCCTGCCATTGCCGTTGCTGTGCACATTGAGCTTTGGCGAACCGCTGCACCTGCAGCCGGATGAAAGCAAGCCAGCCTTCCTCGAGCGGGCCAGCCAGGCCCTGCTGAACCTGGCCCCCAAGGATGCCTGAGATGGACGACAACACCCTTTCCCTGTTCGCCGGCATCGGCGCCCTGCTGCTGCTCGCCAGCGTGATCGGCCGCCTGCTCAAATGGCGCGCCGGCCCGGCCCCGCACGCGGTGATCGACAACCTCAACGCCCGCATCAACGCCTGGTGGGTGATGGTGCTGGTGATCGGCATCGCCTTCCTGTTCGGCAAATACGGCGTGATCGTGCTGTTCTACGGCGTATCGTTCTACGCCCTGCGCGAGTTCATGACCCTCACCCCGACCCGGCGCAGTGACTACCCGGCACTGGTGGCGGCGTTCTATGTGGCACTGCCGGTGCAGTACGTGCTGATCGCCATGGACTGGTACGGCCTGTTCAGCATCTTCATCCCGGTGTACCTGTTCCTGTTGCTGCCGATCCTGGCCAGCTTCGGCGGCGACACCACGCGCTTTCTCGAACGCGCCTCGAAGGTGCAGTGGGGGCTGATGATCGCGGTGTACTGCGTGTCGTCGGTGCCGGCACTGATGACCCTCGACATCCCCGGCTACGAGGGCCGCAACCTGCTGCTGATCGCCTGGCTGATCCTGGTGGTGCAGATCAGCGACGTGCTGCAGTACGTGTGCGGCAAGCTGTTCGGCAAGCACAAGGTGGCGCCCAACCTGTCGCCGTCCAAGACCGTCGAAGGCCTGGCCGGCGGCGTGGCCTTGGCCACCCTGATCGGCGCGCTGCTGTGCTGGATCACCCCGTTCACCTTCTGGCAGGCCGCGCTGATGGCGTTGGCGGTGAACGCCATGGGCTTCTTCGGCGGGCTGGTGATGTCGGCGATCAAGCGCGACCGTGGGGTGAAGGACTGGGGGCACATGATCGAAGGCCACGGCGGCATGCTCGACCGCATGGATTCGGTGTGCTTTGCCGCGCCGGTGTTCTTCCACTTTGTGCGGTATTGGTGGGCGTAGAACGTGTTCGCCTTGAACTTTCTAGTACCCGTAAGATCTAGCGCCGCCCGCGCGGCGCTCGGCCTCACAGGCAATAGAAAACTAAAGGCGAGCACTCAGCGGACTGATCGGATGGCAAAGTAAGCACATGCCTTCTGACACGTAAGAAATCAGCAAGTACCATCGGGCACCTATACCCCCCAGGGGTATCCGTATCGCCATAGCTTGGCCGGTCTGCTACTTGAGGTACGACCGCAGCAACGTCGCCACCTTGTCCGCCTCGTCCTGCCGCTCCTCGGCACTTAGCCCGTCCGCCACCAGGTGTTCGCGGATATGCCCTTCCATCACTTCGGCCATCAGCCCGTTCACCGCGCCGCGCACGGCGGCGATCTGCTGCAGGATCGCCAGGCAGTCCTTGTCCTGCTCCAGCGCTGTCTCCAGGGCAGCGGCCTGGCCTTTGATCTTGCGCACCCGGGTCAGCAGTTGCTTCTTGCTCTTCAGGGTATGTGCCATTGGGTTCCACACCATGCTAGGTATACTGGGGTATAGTATATTTCTCGATGTTCCGGGAGCATGATAAACCATGGCGACACAAACCTCAGACCGCTGGCAGCACAGCCACCAGTTCCATACCAGCAACCTGGGCGCCGAGCGCAAGACGCGCCTGGCGGTGTGGCTGACCGCGGTGATGATGGTGGCGGAAATTACCGGGGGCTGGTTCTTCAATTCCATGGCGTTGCTGGCCGACGGCTGGCACATGAGCTCCCATGCCCTGGCCCTGGGCCTGTCGCTGCTGGCCTATGCCGCCGCGCGGCGTTATGCCGGCGACCGGCGCTTTGCCTTCGGCACCTGGAAAATCGAGATTCTCGGCGGCTACTCCAGCGCCCTGCTGTTGCTGGGCGTGGCCGGGCTGATGGCCTTCCAGTCGGTGGAGCGCCTGCTGGCACCAGGGCCGATCCATTATGACGAGGCAATTTTCATCGCCACCGTGGGCCTGGCCGTCAACCTGGTTTGCGCCTGGCTGCTGCGTGACGACCATCACCATCACGATCATCACCACCATGGCCACGACCATCACCATGACCACGGCCACCATCACCACGACCTGAACCTGCGCTCGGCCTACCTGCATGTAATGGCCGACGCCGCCACCTCGGTGCTGGCGATTGTCGCCCTGCTGGCCGGCAAGTACTGGGGCGCCGGCTGGCTCGACCCGGTCATGGGCCTGGTCGGTGCGCTGCTGGTGGCGCTATGGGCCCGCGGGCTGCTGCGCGATACCGGGCGGGTGCTGCTGGATGCGGAGATGGACGCGCCGGTTGTGGAAGAAATCCGTGGGGTGGTCGCGCAGCTGCCGGTGCCGGCCAGCATCACCGACCTGCACGTGTGGCGCGTGGGCAAGGACCAGTACGCCTGCATTCTCGGCCTGGCCGCCCGGGCCGAATTCAGCGCCGACAGCGTGCGCATGGCCCTGGGCGTACACGAAGAACTGGCGCACATCACCGTCGAGGTCAACCGCCTGGCATAGCGCGACCAGACAGCTGGACGTCGAGCCCAGGCAACTGCGGCTCGGCCGATGGCCCTATGGTGACGAGTCATTCAGCCAGTCACCAGGAGTTGTGCCATGTCCGATTTCATCACCGTCCTGCGCGAAACCTGCCCGACGCCGGTCGTGGACGCCACCAAGTGGAAGCGCATCGGCGGCGATCCGCACACCGTCAACCTCAATGCCTACCTGTCGGCCGACGGCAGCAAGATCATGGGCACCTGGATCTGCACCCCGGGCAAGTTCGAGGTCAACTACGAGAAGTGGGAGTTCTGCCACTTCCTCGATGGCTACTGCATCATCACTCCGGAAGGCGAAGAGCCGAAGCACCTGAAAGCGGGTGATGTGTTCGTGATCGAACCGGGGATGAAAGGCACCTGGGAAGTGGTCGAGACCGTGCGCAAGTACTTTGTCTTTGCCTGATTCCACAAACCACACATAGCCCTGTAGGAGCAGCCTTGTGCTGCGAAGAGGCCTGCCCCGGCTCAGCACTTGTGTTGCCGTGACTGGCCTCTTCGCAGCACAAGGCTGCTCCTACAAACTGATCCAGGCCTGGCACTCGGGCAAAAAAAATCGCGGATCAGACGCCCTTCCCTCTGGTGCGCAGTTACAGAGGGAAGGCCGCCTGGCCCGCGATGAAGCCCACCTCTTGCGTCAATCCTTCTTGCGATAACCCTCGACGATCGCCGAGAAGTCCTTGCCACCCTCGCCGCGCAGGCTCATGGCCTGGTACAGCTGCTGGGCCACGGCACCCAGGATCACCGGTTGATGTGCCTGCCGTGCTGCCTCGGTGGCCAGCCCCAGGTCCTTGAGCATCAGCTCGGCGCCAAAGCCACCGGTATAGCCACGCGATGCCGGTGCAGTCTCGATGATGCCCGGCCACGGGTTGTAGGTGTCCGAACTCCAGCAACGCCCGGTAGAACTATTGATGATGCCGGCCAGCACCTTGGTGTCGATGCCCAGCGCGTTGCCCAGGGCCATGGCCTCGGACACGCCGATCATCGAGATGCCCAGCAGCAGGTTGTTGCAGATCTTGGCGATCTGCCCGGTGCCGACTTCACCGCAGTGCACGATGTTGCGGCCCATCTGCTCCAGTACCGGCTTGAGGGTGGCGAACAGCTCGGCGCTGGCACCGACCATGAAGGTCAGGGTGCCTGCCGCCGCGCCGCCGGTGCCACCGGACACCGGCGCATCGCCCATGTCCACGCCCTTGGCCGCTGCGGCCTTGGACACATCACGCGCCGTCTGCGGGTCGATGGTGCTGCAATCCACGGTCGGTGTGCCTGGGCGAATACCCGCCAACACACCGTCTTCGTTCAGGTACACGCTGCGCACATGGGCAGCAGCCGGCAGCATGGTGATCACCAGCTCGCTGTTGGCCGCCGCGTCCTTGGGCGACGGGCTGACCTGCCCGCCCAGTTCTGCCAGCTCGGCCAGCACGGCCTTGTTCAGGTCGAACAGGTTCAGTTGGTGCCCGGCCTTGATCAGGTTGCGGGCCATGGGTGCGCCCATGTTGCCCAGGCCAATGAATGCGATACGCATGACTCTCTCCTTAGCGCAGGCTGATGGTGGTGTTCACACCATCGTTGACACTGTCGTCATCGAACCAGCGGGCGGTGACGGTCTTGGTCTGAGTGTAGAACTGCACCACTTGCTTGCCGTACGGGCCGAGGTCGCCGAGCTTGGAGCCACGCGAGCCGGTGAAGCTGAAGAACGGTACCGGTACCGGGATCGGGATGTTGATACCGACCTGGCCGACGTCGATTTCGCTCTGGAACTTACGCGCTGCCGCGCCGCTCTGGGTGAACAGGCCGGTACCGTTACCGAACGGGTTGGCATTGACCAGGGCAATGGCCTCGTCGAGGGTGTCGACCTCCAGGGTCACCAGCACCGGGCCGAAGATTTCCTGGGTGTAAACCTGCATGTCGGTCTTCACGCCCGAGAACAGGGTCGGGCCGACGAAATTGCCTTGCTCGTAACCAGGCACCTTGACGTCACGACCATCGAGTTCCAGCTTGGCGCCTTCCTTGATGCCGCTTTCGATCAGGCCCAGCACACGCTCCTTGGCGCGCTTGGAAACCACCGGGCCGACATCGGTACCTGGCTCGCAGCCGGCACTGACCTTGAGTTTGCTGGCCGCTTCCTTGATGTCCGGCAGCCATTCGCGGGCCTTGCCCACCAACACCGCCACCGAGGTGGCCATGCAGCGCTGGCCCGCCGCGCCGAAGGCGGCACCGACCAGGGCATTGACGGTTTGCGTGCGGTTGGCATCAGGCAGCACCACCGCGTGGTTCTTGGCGCCCATCATCGATTGCACGCGCTTGCCGTGCTGGCTGCCCAGGTTGTACACGTGGGTGCCCACTTCGGTGGAGCCGACGAAGGAAATCGCCTTGATGTCCTGGTGGGTGCAAATGGCATCCACCACCTGCTTGCCGCCGTGCACCACGTTGAGCACGCCAGCCGGTATGCCGGCTTCCAGCGCCAGTTCGACCAGCAGCATGGTCGACAGCGGGTCTTGCTCGGACGGTTTGAGCACGAAGGTGTTGCCGCAGACGATGGCCATCGGGAACATCCACAACGGGATCATCGCCGGGAAGTTGAACGGGGTGATGCCGGCGCACACGCCGATCGGCTGGCGCAGGGTGTAGGTGTCGACGCCGCCGGCAACGTTCTCGGCGAATTCGCCCATCTGCAGGGTGCCGATGGAGGCGGCGTGCTCGACCACTTCCAGGCCGCGGAAGATATCGCCTTCGGCGTCGGCCAGGGTCTTGCCCTGCTCGGCACTGAGGACCTGGGCGATGCGTTTGGTGTGTTCGCGGATCAGCGCCTGCAGCTTGAGCATGATGCGCATGCGCGCGCCGATCGGCGTGTTACGCCAGGTCTGGAAGGCGCGGTGGGCAGCGGCGACGGCTGCGTCGACTTCTTCGACGGTGGCGAACGGTACGCGCGCCAGCACTTCTTGGGTAGCCGGGTTGACGATGTCGCGCCATTCGGTGGTCTTGGACTCGACCCATTGGCCGTCGATCAGCAGCTTGACCTGCTCGATTTTGGTCTGGTTAGGGGATTGCGGTGCGTTCATCTGCGTTCTCCTTGGAATTATTGTCGGGACGAGATCGCCATTGCCGGGCAAACGCGAGGTGGCGTCCTGAGGCTTGTTTCGAGTATAGATGTGCAAACATCCAACAAGAACGCACAAAAAAACCGGATCATCATGCAAAAAGACCTCACATCCCTGAGCACACTCAACTGGGACGACCTGAAGTTCTTCCTTGAAGTGGCGCGTACCCGCAAGGCCAGCAGCGCCGCCAAGCGCCTGAGCGTGGACTACACCACCGTGTCGCGGCGCATCAGCTCGCTGGAGGGGGCACTGGGCACCTTGCTGTTCGAGAAATCCCGGACCAACGGCTTTGTCCTCACCGCCGAGGGCCAACGCCTGCTGGGCTATGCCGAGTCGATCGAGAGCACGCTGCACATGGCCTGCGAGCAGGTGTCCGGGTCGGGCGTGGCGTTGTCGGGGCACGTGCGCATGGGCTGCACCGAAGGCTTCGGCAGCTTCTTCGTCACCCCGCAGCTAAGCCACTTCGTCGATGCCTACCCGGCGATTTCGGTGGATATCCTGCCGCTGCCGCACTTCATCAGCCTGTCCAAGCGCGAGGCGGACATCGTCATTGCCCTGGAGCGGCCGGAACACGGCCCTTATGTGTGCTGCAAGCTGTGCGACTACCGCTTGCGGCTGTACGCGACCCAGGACTACCTGGACAACCACGCACCGATCCAGCAGATCGCGGACCTGGCCAGGCACCCGTTCATCAGTTACGTGGACGACCTGGCGTTCAGTTCGGAGCTGCTGTACCTGGCCAACCTGATCCCCAGCGCCAGCGCGCATTTGCGCAGTACCAGCGTGATTGCGCAGTACACGGCAGCGTTGCAGGGGCGTGGGCTGGCGATCTTGCCGTGCTTCCTGGCGGCGCAGGACCCGCGGCTGGTGACGGTGTTGCCGGAAGAGATCGAAGTGACGCGGCAGTTCTGGATGTATTGCCGGGAGGATTTGAGGAAGTTGAAACGGATTACCCTGTTGTGGGATTACATTCGCGGGGTGACGGAGGCGAATGCACCGTTGTTGATGGGAGAGACCCGGGAGATGCGGTTTGCTCAGGAATGAGGGGCTGCTCTGCAGCCCTTTCGCGACACAAGGCCGCTCCTACAAGGGACCGCGAATTCCGGGTAACGCAGAACCCCACAGGGGTATCTGATAGCCCGTAGGCTGCGGTCAATAGGAAGCCACCACAATGGACACGCGCCGGTTCTCGGTACGCCCGGCGCTGGTGCGGTTGTCCGCCACCGGCTGGCTACTGCCAAGGCCACGGGACTGGATGTTCTGCGCCTGCATGCCCACCTCGACCAGCGCCTTGGCCACGCTCTGCGCCCGGCGCTCGGACAACTGCTGGTTATACGCCGCCTTGCCCGACGCGTCGGCGTGCCCGTCCACCCGCACGCCCTGGATGCCAACGCCGAGCAGCGCCTTGCCAATACGCTCGACAATCGCCTGGCTCTGGCTGTTGAGGCTGTCCAGGTCGCTGCCGAACAGCACCTTGCCGGACAAATCGTAGGCCCAGCCTTCGTCGGTCGGGGTAAAGCCTTCACGCTTGAGCACGGCAATCTGTTCGGCGGTCAGGCCTTTGGGCGGATTGCTCTGGCAGCCGGTCAGCGCCAGCACGGCGAGCAACAAGGCCCAAAAGGGGAAACGCAAAACCTGTATCACGAGTTCAACTCCTGTTCTTGATTTCGCTGGCGGACCGTTCCGTCTGCGCCACTTGCCAATGGCCACGGCGTTTGCGCTTGGCCTGGTACATCGCCGCATCGGCAGCATTCAGAAGACTGCCGGGGTCAGCGCCGTCATCCGGGTAATAGGCAATACCGACACTCAACGAAGTGGCGATACTGCGGCCACTGTCCAGCTGCACCGGCAACTTCATGCTGGCAACGATCTTCTCGGCAATGTCCTCGGCGTCCTGGCGCGAATGCAAAGGCGTCAGCAGCACGGCGAACTCGTCACCCCCCAGGCGCGCCATCAGGTCGTGCTCGCGTAGCTGGGCGCGCACGCGGTCGGCCACACTGATCAGCACTTCGTCCCCCGCCGCATGGCCGAGGGTGTCGTTGATCTGCTTGAAGTGGTCGCTGTCGAGGAACAGCACCGCCAGATGATCCTGCTGCCGTTCGGCATTGCGCACGCTACGGTTCAGGCGTCCTTCGAAGAAGGCGCGGTTGGGCAGGCCGGTCAGGCTATCGTGGCTGGCCTGGTGAGCCAGGGTCTGGTTTTCGTTCTGCAGGTGGCTGTGCCACACCTCCAGCTCGTCCAGCAGGGCGTTGAAGTCATTGCCCAGTTCGTTGAGCTCGGCAATCGGCGCTTCCGGCACGCGCCGGTCGAAACTGCGCTCGCGACGGGCAGCGTGGGCGACACTGGCCAGGCCGCGCAGTGGGCGGACGATATCGCTGAGCAGACGCCGCGACAGGTATTGGGCGGCCAAGGCACTGAGCACCGTGCAGAACAGGATGCCAGCCAACCCACTGAGCAGGAACAGCAACAGGCTACGGCCCTGGCCGACCAGTTCGATGCGCCCGACCTGCTGGTGCTGGTGCGCGATCGGCAGGTTGACTGGCTTATCCAGCAAGGCGCTGGCAACCTGCGCCTCCAGCCGCGCGAGCACACCGGCATCGCTGCGCCGCCAATGTGCCAGTTGCTCGCCTTCGTTGTTGAAAACCCTGGCTTCGGCCACTTCCTCGGTACTGGCAATCAGCGCCAGCGATTCATTGGCCGCAGCGCTGTCGTCAAACACCACCGCCGCTTCCACGGTGTAGCTGATCGAGCGGGCGATCAGGTGCAGGTTGTCGTTGGCGTAGACGCGCAGGGCGAGCACACCCAGCAGGGTCAGGGAAATACCGGCCAGCCCCACGGCGAGCAAGGCGACGCTGAGGTGGCCACGGCCCAGCACCGAGCGCAGGGTTGGGCGCATGCCGCGCTTGCGGGTCGGTTTCATGGCTGCACCGCCCGGCGCCGCGACAATTGCAGCACGCTGGGGTGAATACGCACGCCGGAGCGTGCCACCGAGTCTAGGTTGACTTCAAAGGCAACCTGCTGGTCGCTGACCCGCAAGCAGAACAGGCTGCCGACCGTGCACGGGTCGTCTGCTTCGCTGATGCTCAGCACCGGGTGGCCACTGATGCGCTCGAATAGCCGGTCGCGCTGGCCCTGGTCAAGTTTGCCAATGTAGATAGCGTCGCAGGCCTGGGCGACCTGACTATCGTCTGCCAGCAGCCGCCGCACCTGCAGCGGTCGGCCGGACTCCTGCACATGGCCTTTGATCAGGTCATCGGCGTATTCGGTCGGGCCGACCAGGCACAGGCGCAACGGCGAGGGTTCGACGGGCCAGCGGGCATAGCTGAAGATGCCCAGCACCACCTGGGTGACGGCCTTGGCACGTTGCTGCGCCTGGGCGGCAGTCATGGCGGGGTCTGCCTGGGCCGGGCCCGCGGAAAGAAACAGGGCAGCCAGCAATAGCGAAAGCGCACAACTTGTCCCTCGCCTGGCGGCCACGTTCATTTGGGAAATCTCTTAAGGTCCTTTCCGATATCGGCGCAACGATAGCACAAGGCCGCTCCTACAGAGGACTGCCCAGAGTCAGACCTGCTCCAGCATCAACCCGGAAATACGCCGTACCTTGCGTGCGACCGCTTCTTCGAAAATACCCTGGCGAGGCTCGACCAGGCTGAAACAGTGCTTGGCGCGGGTGATGCCGGTGTATACCAGCTCCTTGGTCAGCACCGGGTTGAGCGCATCCGGCAGCACCAGCGCGGTGTGGCTGAACTCCGAGCCCTGGGACTTGTGCACGGTCATGGCGAATACCGTTTCCACTTCATTCAACCGGCTGGGCAAGACGAAGCGCACGCCGCCACTGCCGTCGTTACGCGGGAAGGCCACGCGTAGCAGGGGTTCGCCGCGCTCATCCGGCAGGCGCAGGGCGATGCCGATGTCGCCGTTCATCAGGCCCAGGCCGTAGTCGTTGCGGGTCACCAGCACCGGACGCCCTTCGTACCAGGGCTGCTGGCTGTCGATCAGTCCGGCGTTGTGCAGCACCCGCGTCACCCGCTCGTTGAGGCCTTCGACACCCCAGGCGCCCCGGCGTACCGCGCACAGCAGCTGGAAGTCCTCGAAGCTGTGCAGCACCTTGCCCGCCCACCGCTCCCACGCGGGGTCGTCAACGGCGGTATCGAGTGCCGGGCGGAAACGGCCAAGAGTACGCAAATAGTTGCGGTAACCCTGCGGGCCGTCGCTGCCGCGGTTGAGGCCGTCGAGCAACAGGCGGTCGAAGGCGCGGTCCTGCTCGTGCTTCAGGGCCAGGCTGTGCACGTCGGGCGGCGGCGTGGCCAGCAGGTTGCGCGCCGCATGGGAGTCCTGGCGGTTGACCAGTCGGGCCAACTGGCCAATACCGCTGCCTTCGCCGAAACGTCGCGAGAAGCGCAGCATCACCACCTGCTGGGCCAACGGGTTGCGCTGCTCATCGCCGGCCTTGAGACCACTGCCCGCCAGCGACTCGCCACCGATCTGTTCCAGCCATGCCTCAGTCGCCGGCGAGTAACAGCCCTCCTCGGCATCCCGGCACAGGTCGCCCAGTACCGCGCCGGCCTCGACCGAGGCCAACTGGTCCTTGTCACCCAGCAGCACCAGTCGTGCCCGTGGCGGCAGGGCATCGAGCAGGTTGGCCATCATTTCAAGGTCGATCATCGACGCTTCGTCGACCACCAGCACGTCCAACGGCAGCGGGTTGCCGGCATGGTGGCGGAAGTGACGCGAACCGGGGCGGCTACCAAGCAGGCGATGCACAGTGCTGACCTCGGTAGGAATCTGCCCGCGCACCTCGGCGCTGACCTGCAGGCGCTCGACCTGCTGGCCAATGGATTCGGTCAGGCGCGCGGCCGCCTTGCCGGTCGGCGCGGCCAGGCGAATGCGCAACGGCCTGCCCTGCTCCACCGCCGGCGCCTGCAGCAAGGCCAGCAGGCGCACCACGGTAGTTGTCTTACCCGTGCCGGGGCCGCCGGTGATGATGCTGAAGCCGGCCCGGGTGGCCAGGGCGCAGGCGAGCTTCTGCCAGTCCACCTGGCCAGCCGGCGCACCACCGTCGAACAGCTGCGTCAGGCGGCCAGGCAGGTCGGCCGGAGGCGCTTCGGCCTGGGTCAGGCGCTGGCGCAGCGTATGATCGATGCGCCGCTCGTAACTCCAGTAACGGCGCAGGTACAGGCGCTCACCGCTGAGCACCAGAGGCCTCGCTTGCTGGCCCGGGGTATCGCCGGCGGCCACCAGCGGGCTGCCAGCAATGCGCTGGCGCCAGGCGTGCAGGTCGAGGTTGGCCAGCAATTGCGAGGGCAGCAGCAAGGGGCCGGTCAAGGCGTCGCCTTCGGGCGGCAACGACAAGGCGAAGTCGGGCTCGGCCAGGGTTTGCTGCAGGTCGAGGCAGACATGGCCGTGGCCCAGTTGGTGGCTGGCCAGGGCGGCGGCCAGCAACAGCAGGGGGTCACTACCGGGAGCTCGCTCTTCCAGGAACGATACGAATGCACGGTCCAGGGCGCGCAGCCAGCCCCGTTCTACCCAGCGGTCGAGCAGTTGCAGCAGGTCGCTGCTGTCATGCTGTGGCGCCAGTGCGAGCAGGTGCTCAGCATGCAGCGGGGTGGGCAACAGGTCGACGAGGCTTCGGCTCATATCACGGCTCCGGCAAACAGGTCCTGCTGTGCCGGCGGGTGCTCACCACGGAACAGCGCATCGAGGCTTTCGATCAGCTCACGCGGTGGCTTGGCATGGTAAACGCCGTGGCCGCTACTGCTGGCTCCTCGCAGGAAGATGAACAGGGCACCGCCGACATGGCGGTCGTAGTCGTAGTCCGGCAGGCGGGCGCGCAACTGGCGGTGCAGGGCCAGCAGGTACAGCACGTACTGCAAGTCGTAGCGATGTTCGAGGATGGCCTTTTCCATGGCCTGGGCATCGTAGGCCTGGACGTCCGGGCCAAGCCAGTTGGACTTGTAGTCGGTCACGTAGTAACGCCCGTCCAGTTCGAAGGCCAGGTCGATGAAACCTTTGAACATGCCGTTGAGCACGGTCGGCTGCGCCGCCGGGCGTGCCAGGCCGAGGTGGGTGTGGCGCGCCACCAGGCGGTCGATTTGTTCGGCATCGACCTGGTGGCTGGCGAACCAGAACTCCATTTCGATCTGGTAGTGGCGCAACTGACCGAGCGTCACACTGAGATCTTTGCCCGGCAACGGCAGCGCTTCGCCCAGCAGGCGCTGCAGCCAGTGGGTCAGGGTGGGAATCCAGCCGGTCCAGTCACGACGGTTGCAGCGCTGGCCAACGGTTCGCTCGATCAGCTGTGCATTGCCGCTGACCTGTCTGAAACCCTCGCGGCCAACCCACTCCAGCAAGCCATGCAGGAAAGTCCCGGGGTTGGGCCCGCGCGGGAAGCGGTGGATATCGCCACTGTCTACCGGGACCTCGCGCAGCACCTGGGTATCGACCACTTCATCATCCAGTAACTGCTGGGCCTGGGAGCTGTCGGCACCGAGGGTCTGGTCGCCGACGCGCAGGGCACTGTACGAGGCGATCCACCAATGCTCGGCCCCCGCCGCACGGCGAGGCTTGCGGGCAGGCAGCAACTCGCGTTCGGCGTGCGGCATGCGATACACCTGTTCATCCGCCTGCGGCAGACCCGGGCAGCTGATGTGCGGGCAGGTCGCGGCCAAGGCCTGCAACCAGTCCGTCAGTTGCTGCGAGCCCGGCAAGGCGAGGCCGCCACCCAGCAGGTAGCCGAACGCCGAGCGGTGCAGTTGCGAGCTCTTCTGGTTGCCGCGCTTGAGGTCGGCGACACCCAGCCAACAGGCATGCTGGGCGCGGGTCAGCGCCACATAGAGCAGGCGTAGGTCTTCGGCCAGGCGCTCGTCGTCGGCGCGGTCGATCTGTTCCTGGTCCGGCGTGAGGGTGAGATGAGCGTTGCCCTGGCTGTCATGCCAGGCCAGCGGCAGGCGGCTGCCGTCCACCGGTTTGCTGGTGCAGATGAACGGCAGGTAGACCAACGGGTATTCCAGGCCCTTGGACTTGTGAATGGTCACCACTTTCACCAACTGCTCGTCACTCTCCAGACGCAGGATCTGCTCTTCACCGGCCTGGCCAGAACTGGCCAGGTGCTCGGCCAGATGGCGGATCAGCGCCTGTTCGCCGTCCAGTTCGCCAGCAGCCTGCTGCAGCAGCTCGGCCAGGTGCAGCAGGTTGGTCAGCACCCGCTCGCCATCGCTGCGACGGATCAGCGTGCGCGGCAGCTGGAAGTCATGCAGCAGGTGCCGCAGCATTGGCAGCACGCCCTGTCGCTGCCAGGTGTCGCGGTAACGACGAAAACGCATGACCCAGTCCTCCCAGACCCGCTCGTCCTGGTTCATGCGGTCCAGCGCAGCCAGTGACAGATCGAGGGTGAGGCTGGCCAGGGCGGCCTTGAGCAGGCGCTCCGAGTCGGGCTCGGCGCAGGCCTTGAGCCAGGCCAGCAGGTCGTGGGCTTCCTGGGCAGCGAATACCGAGTCCTTGTCGGACAGGTACACACTACGCACCTGGCGCGCGGCCAGTTCGGCGCGGATCATCTGCGCTTCATGGCCGTCGCGCACCAGGATGGCGATGTCCGATGGCAGGCAGGGGCGCAGTTCCCCCTCGGCACTCTGGAAACCTGCCGTGCCCTGCTGGCCACCATTTAGCAAGGCGACGATATGGCTGGCGCAACTGGCTGCGAGTTGCTGTCGGTAAACGCTGCCGGAGACCGGCTCTTCGCTTTCCAGATGCCAGCATTGCAAGGCTGCACAGACTTCACCGTCGATCAACAGCTGCTCGCCACGGCCTTTGGCGTGGACCTCGATGAACGGCAGCGGGTTGTCATCGGCCTCGCGGAACAGAAATGCACCGCGCCCTGCTTCACGCGCCTCTGCCTGCAGGAACACCTGGTTGACGGCAGCGACCATGGCCTTGCTGGAGCGGTAGTTGGTGTCCAGGCTATGCAGGCGACCACTCGTGGCACGCCGGGCGGCGAGGTAGGTGTAGATATCGGCGCCACGGAAGGCATAGATCGCCTGCTTGGGGTCGCCGATCATGAACAGGCCGGTTTCGGTGCGGTTTTCGCTGATCTGGTAGATGCGCTCGAAGATGCCGTACTGCACCGGGTCGGTGTCCTGGAACTCGTCGATCAACGCCACCGGGAACTGTTCTCGGATCAGGCTGGCCAGGCGCTCGCCAGCCTCACTGGCCAGGGCGTGCTGCAGGCGCAGAAGCATGTCGTCAAAGCCCATTTCCGCACGCCGGCGCTTCTCCACTTCGAAGCGTGCCGATACCCAGCTGGCGGCATGTTCGAGCAGGGGGGCGTCCGGGCTGTCCAGGGCCTGCAACTGTTGCGGCAAGCTCTGCATGGCATGGAGCGCCGGGTGCTCGGGTGGCTCTCCCTTCCAGGCTTCGGCCATGCCCGCCGGGGTTAGGCGCATGAAGCCGGTGCCCAGGTCGAGTTCCACCAGTTGTTCGTCTGCGGCCCAGGCGCAGAGCTTGTCGAACCAGGGCTCGAAGTAACGGGCCTGCATCTTGCGGCCGTCGACCTGTTTGGCGGCCAGCGCATCACGGCAGATCTGCCGCAATTCCTCGGCCCACTGCACCCAGGGCGCCTTGAGCCGAGCCAACTGCTCGTCGCGCTGCTGCAGCGATGCCTGGATCAGTGCCGCCGGCTCTGGCCCGTCCTGCTGAGCGCGCACGCGACCGAACAGCGGGCGAATCCGCGGCAGCAAGGCGTCGGGGCTGCCCCAGTGGCCGCGCACCCAGGCCAGCGCGTCGCCTTGCATGCCGTAGCAGAAGCGCCGCCAGTAGTCGCGCATGACCTGACCCAGCAGCTCGCTATGGTCGGTTTCCAGGGTCTGGGTGAACAGGCTGCCGCTGTCGAAAGCATGTTCGCGCAGCATGCGCTGGCACCAGCCGTGAATGGTCGAAACCGCAGCCTCGTCCATCCACTGCACGGCAATTTCCAGACGGCCGGCACAGCGTGGCCAGGCTTCTTCCGGGTAGTCGTCACGCAGTTGGTGCAGCAGCGGGTCGGCCGCCTCCAGCTCGCCACGGAAGAACCTCGCAGCTTCGGCCAAGCGGGCGCGGATACGTTCGCGCAGCTCTTTGGTGGCAGCGTCGGTGAAGGTCACCACGAGGATTTGCGGTGGCAGCAGCTCGCGGTCGAAGCCCTGCTCGCCCCCATGACCGAGGATCAGGCGCAGGTACAGCGCCGAAATGGTGAAGGTCTTGCCCGTGCCGGCGCTGGCCTCGATCAGCTGGCTGCCATGCAGGGGGAAACTCAGTGCCAGGGGACGGTCCTGGGTCATGCGCCTTTCTCCGGGTTGCCCAGGGTCTGCCACGGGGCGTTGAACAATGGACGGTACAAGGCTTCGCACCAGCCTTCGAAGGTTTCATCAGCGGTGAGTGCGGCAAAGTCGCGGAACTGGCGGGCCAGGGCGATGCTTTCACTGCGCTCGCCGAAGCTGGTGCGCCCGTCACCTTCGTAGGCGCGGGCTGCAGCAGCCAGGGCTTTGTCGCTATCGTCCTGGGCCAGCCAGGCGAACGCGGACTTGGCCGCGACCGGCAACGGCGCATTCATCGCCGCCTGACGGGCTACCAGCAGGTCGCCCAGCAGTTGCGCCGCCTGCGCTTGCGGCAGTGGCGCAAGCAACAAGGTCAGGTCGCTGGCTACCAGCGCGCTGTTATAGGGGTAGCCAGCCGCACAGGCCGCCAGGTGCGTGACCCAGGGCGCGATCAGGCGGTGCCACTTGAGGGCGTTACGCCCGGCGCTGATGGTGTTGGGTACGGTGGTGATGCTGAGCAGGCTCTGGTCATCTGCCTGGAACACCCGGCCCAGCCAGCCTTCGAGGCGGTGCGGGCCGTGCTCGAAGTGCACCGGCAATGCGCCCTCGACCGGCAGTGGCCAGCGTTGCAATAACTGGCGGTGGCGTTGTAGTAAGTCCGGCAGGGGCTCGATCAGCTCGCGCTGCAGCAGTTCGCCGAAACCGGCCAGCGGCAACACGCCACTGGCCTGCAAGCGCCGGGCCTGGGCCTGCAGGGCCTGTTCGGCATTGTCGGGGTCGACCAGCGCTGCACCGAGCAGGCTTTCACTGGCGCCGTAGCGTTGCAGGGTGTCGAGGACGAAGGGCTCTTCGTCCGGGGTTGGTGCTTCCAGTGCTTCGAAGTACACCTTCAGACGCTGGCTGAAGAAGTGCCGCACCGGCTGGCGAAGGAAATCACTCAACTGGGTCAGGCTCAAGGCCTCATCGGCATGATAAGGCGGCAGGCCGGGATCACCCTGCTCGTCTTCCTGGCAGTGATGGTGCAGTACCTGCCATTCGTGGGCAAAGCTGAACAGCGGGCTGTCCTTCTGGAAGTAGCGTAGGCTGAACGGTTGCAGCGGGTGTTCCTGGGTCAGTGCGTGCAGCAGTCGCTCGCCCGGCTCTGCTGGCTGCCCCTGCTCCGCGCCTTCCAGCTGCCAGCCGGCCGCAAGGTGATCGCGCAACTGGCCGATCAGCACCGAGGCCGGGCGTTCGCTGTTGTCGCGGATACTGCGCCCGACCCAGCTGACATACAGCTGGTCGCGTGCTGACAGCAGCGCTTCGAGCAGCAGGTAGCGGTCATCCTCCCGGCGCGAGCGGTCACCGGGGCGGTAGTCGCTGGCCATCAGGTCGAAGTCCAGCGGCTGCTGGGCGCGGGGGTAATCGCCGTCGTTCATGCCCAGCAGGCATACCACCCGAAACGGGATGGCGCGCATCGGCATGAGGGTGCAGAAGTTCACCGAACCGGCGAGGAAGCGCTGGGACAACTTGCCCTGGTCAAGACCAGACAGCCAGGCTTCGCGCACTACGGTCAACGGCAGTGGGTCTTGCAGGCCGACGGCCTCGCACACTTCAAGCCAGCTATCGCGCAGATCCTGCAACTGCATCAGCAGAAACTCGTCGCGCTCGCCCTCGGCCAGGAAAAACACCTGCAGCAGGGCATGCAGGCGCTCGCCCCACTGGCTTACAGTGGCAGGCTCGGACAAGGCCTGGCTGGCCACGTCGAGGGCGTCGAGCAAGGCGACCAGCGGGCCGATCAGTGCCGCATCCAGGCCACCGATTTCATCGTAGGGTTCGATGCCGTCACAGGCCTCACCCATGCCTACGGCATAACCCAGCAGCATGCGTCGCAGGCCGAACCGCCAGCTGTTCTGTTCAAGCCCTGCGGGCAAGCCCAGGCTGGCTCGCTGCTCGGCATTGAGGCCCCAGCGGATGCCGGCCCCCTCGATCCAGCGGTGCAGCGTAGGCAGATCGTTTTCGCGAATGCCAAAACGGGCGCGGACTGCCGGCACATCCAGCAGGTCGAGCACTTCGCTGACCGCGAAGCGGCTGTCCGGCAGCTTGAGCAGGTGTTCGAGGGCAATCAGCAAGGGTTCGCGGCCACGCTGGCCCTGGTCGGTCAGGGTGAACGGGATGTAGCGTGGGTCGTTGCGCTGCAACTGGCCGAATACGGCACGAATATGCGGCGCGTAGGTGTCGATGGCCGGCAGCATGACGATCACGTCACGTGGGCGCAGGGTAGGGTCGGCGCTGAACCGGGCCAACAACTGGTCGTGAAGGATCTCCACTTCGCGTTGCGGGCTGTGGGCGATGTGGAAGCGGATCGAGCGATCCTTCACCGGGTCGACTGGATGCCACCGCTCGCGGGTTTCTGCGAGCGGGCGCAGTTCGAGGATGTCATCCTGCAACTGGTTGAGCAGCGTGGTGGGCGAACCGTCACTGAACAGGTCGATGCGGCCCTCGCTGAACACGCCCTGATAACTGCCAGGGTCGTCGTAGCTGTCGAGCAGGTTGATGTAGTCGCGGCCTTGTTTGCCCCAGGCGGCCAGCAAGGGATGGGCATGCTGGTGCAGCGATTGGTCGTCCAGCTGCAGTGGCATGCCCTGCTTGCGTTGCTGGCGCTTGTACTGGTGGCGCAGCAGGTCCTTGTCGGCAACGATATCGGCCCAGTGGTGGCGACAGGGGTTGTGCACACACAGCAGCACCTGGCTGAAGCGTGCCAGGCCGGCCAACGCCTCAAGGGCCTGGGCTGGCAGCGAGGAAATGCCGAATACGATCACCCGGGCCGGCAGACCGGCAGGTGCCTGCTCCAGGCTGTTGATCCGTTCGATGAAGCGCTGATGGACCCCGGCGCGACTCTGTGCCATGCCCTGCTCGCCAACATCTTCCAGCAATGCGCGCCATAGCTCGGCCTGCCAGCGGTTGCCCGGCGGCAGCGCCTTGCGCTCGCCGCGGGCGGTGTTGAGGATGTGCTCGCCAGCGGCCCAATCCTTGAGCCAGTCGGCGCGGTAGACCTGATACTGGTCGAAAAGGTCGGCCAGTCGCTCAGCGAGTTGGTAGCGCTTGCGCAGGTCGCTGTCGTCGGTGAGAAAGCGCCGCAGCGGCTCGAAATGTGGGCGCTCGATCAGGGCCGGGAGCAGGCGCATCAGGCGCCAGGTCAGCGGTGCCTTGTCGAGCAGGGAGACTTCGGGAATTTCGTCACGGCCCAGCACGCTGCGGTACAGCTGCCACATGAAGCTGCCGGGCAGTTGCACGTCGATGGCTGCGGCGATGCCGCAGCCGCCCTGGTCATCCTCCTGAGGGTCTTCGGCGAGAGCCAGCTTGAGCCATTGGGCGATACCATTGCTCTGCACCAGGACGATTTCGTTTTCCAGCGGCGCCAAAGGGTAGCGACGCATCCAGCTCACCACCAGGCTGCGCAGATCGTCGAGGCGGTTGCCGTGAACGATCATGAAGCCGGGGTGGAGGTGGGTGGTGTTGGGCATCGGGAGGTCTCTGGCAGGCGCTGATGGCTGAGGGGGCACAATATCACGCGGATGCCCGAAAGGGCCGAGAGCCGTCCGGCTGACGCGATCGGTGTGGGAGCGGGCGGCGCGGTGAATGGCACCGGCTTTGCCGGTGTTCGCGGGTGAACCGGCTCCCACAGGGACCGCGTACGCCCGGAAGTTTTTGCGCCAGAAAGACAAAACCCCTACCTGCATGCGCAGATAGGGGTTTTGCGAAATGAATCTTGACGATGACCTACTCTCACATGGGGAAACCCCACACTACCATCGGCGATGCATCGTTTCACTACTGAGTTCGGGATGGGATCAGGTGGTTCCAATGCTCTATGGTCGTCAAGAAATTCTGTTGCCAGAAGGTCTGGGTAGACACTCCAGCG
>Ga0160495_100173_pt1 | contig 81891 bp, 71 predicted proteins | sample DID4MG_4_FD_108251 | JGI IMG/M metagenome (GOLD analysis project Ga0160495, IMG submission 108251) | Enriched soil microbial communities from UW Madison campus, WI, USA - DID2933_E24_FP4 MG | ecosystem: Environmental > Terrestrial > Soil > Unclassified | place: USA: Madison, Wisconsin | collected... | reverse complement strand
CGGTGTTAGCAGCGGCATGTCGTACTCGACGTTGATCACGGGGCCAGAGCGGCGCCGGCGCTGGAGCGAGGATCAGAAGGAGGCCTTGCTGGCCCAGGCCTTCGGGCCGGGCGGCAATGTCACGGAGACGGCCCGCCGCGCTGAGGTCCATACAAGCCTTCTCTATCGCTGGCGGCGCGCCACGCTGGCGCCGGCCCAAGGCTTTGCGCCAGCGGTGCTGATCGGCGAAGCGGATCAGCCAGCGCCGCTGCCAGGCCCGGCCATCGTCGTGGAACTGCCGGGCGGCGTGCAGATCCAGGTGATGGCCGACGCGCCAGCGGATCTAGTGGCGGCGACGCTGCGAGCCCTGCGATGATCGCCATCCCCAGCGGGGTGCGGATCTGGATCGCCACAGGCCACACGGACATGAGGAAGGGCATGCAAGGCTTGGCCCTGCTGGTCCAGGAGCAGCTTAAGCGTGATCCGCACGGCGGCGATCTCTTCGTGTTTCGCGGTCGCGGCGGAAGTCTGGTGAAGATCCTCTGGCACGACGGCCTGGGCATGTCGCTTTACGCCAAGCGCCTGGATCGCGGCCGCTTCGTCTGGCCCGTCGCTAAGGGCGGCGCCGTGGCGCTGTCGGGGGCTCAGCTGGGCTACATGCTGGAGGGGATCGACTGGCGTAACCCCCAGCACACCTGGCGTCCGGCCAGCGCCGGATAGGCACGATCTTTCTTCGCTGCGCCTGCATTTAGGGGCGCCACAAGCGATCAGATTTATGATTCCATCGGGCATGGACGCCATGCCAGAGGCCCTGCCGGACGATGTCGAAGCGCTGAAGGCGGCGCTGGCGGCCATGCGGGCGAGAGCTGATCTGGCCGAGGCTGAGCTCGCCGTCGCTCAAGCCGAGGCCGCCGAGGCCAAGGCGCAGGTCTTGGATTCTCAGGCGCTCATCGCCCATCTGAAGCTGCAGATCGCCAAGCTGCGGCGCGAGCGCTTCGGCGCATCGTCGGAGCGCACCGATCGGCTGCTCGATCAGCTGGAGCTGCAGCTGGAGGAGCTCGAAGCCTCAGCCAGCGAGGACGAGCTGGCGGCAGAGATCGCAGTGGCCAAGACGACGAAGGTCGCGCTGTTCGAGCGCAAGCGGCCATCCAGGAAGCCGTTCCCCGAGCACCTGCCGCGCGAGCGCGTCGTCATCGAGGGGCCGTGCGCCTGCGCCGCCTGCGGCGGCACGCGCCTAGCCAAACTGGGCGAGGATATCACCGAGACGCTGGAGATCGTGCCGCGCCAGTGGAAGGTCATCCAGCACGTGCGCGAGAAGTTCACGTGCCGGGACTGCGAGACGATCAGCCAGGCGCCCGCGCCCTTCCATGTCATTGCCCGCGGCTGGGCCGGCCCCAGCCTGCTGGCGATGATCCTGTTTGAGAAGTTCGGCCAGCATCAGCCGCTCAATCGCCAAGCCGAGCGCTACGCCAAGGAGGGCGTGCCGCTTAGCCTCTCTACCCTGGCCGATCAGGTCGGAGCCTGCGCCGCAGTTCTGATGCCGCTCTTCCAGCGCATCGAGGCCCACGTTCTGGCCGCCGAGCGACTGCACGGCGACGACACGACGGTCCCAGTCCTGGCCAAGGGCAAGACCGACACCGGTCGATTGTGGGTCTATGTCCGCGACGACAAGCCTTTCGCGGGGCCCGCGCCGCCGGCGGCGATCTTCTACTATTCGCGCGATCGCCGCGGCGCTCATCCCATCGGCCATCTGGCGACGTGGTCGGGCGTCCTGCAGGCCGACGCCTATGGCGGCTATGGCGAGCTCTACGCGCCAGGTCGCCAGCCGGCGCCCGTGCGCGAGGCCGGCTGCTGGGCCCATTCCCGGCGCAAGTTCTTCGAGCTGGCCGATGTCGAGGCCGCCGCCCACAGCAAGGCGCGTGGGCAGACGTCCAAGGCGGTCTATCCGCTGGCCCTCGAAGCCGTCCTACGCATCGACGCCATCTTCGCCATCGAGCGCGAGATTTTGGGCCTTTCGCCTGCGGAGCGAAAAGAGGTTCGGCAAGCCCGCAGCAGCCCCTTGGTCGCCGAGTTGGAGGCCTGGCTGCACGAAACGCGCGACAAGCTCACCCGCAGCCACGACCTGGCCAAGGCCATCCACTACATGCTGCGGCGCTGGCCCTCGTTCGTCCGCTTCCTCGACGACGGCCGCATTTGCCTCAGCAACAACGCCGCCGAGCGCGCGCTGCGCGGCATCGCGCTGGGCCGCAAGTCCTGGCTGTTCTGCGGTTCTGATCGCGGCGGCCAGCGCGCGGCGATCCTCTACAGCCTGATCGTCACAGCCAAGATGAATGACGTCGATCCGCAGGCTTGGCTAGCCGACGTCCTGGCGCGCATCGCCGAGCATCCCGCCCAGCAGATCGACGAGCTGTTGCCGTGGAATTGGCGATCCAGCGCCGCGCCCGCCCGGGCGGCCTGACGCTCTAGTTACTAGGTCCAAGCGACTTTGGGAGGGCTGGCGGCTATCGCTCTGCTTGCGTCGTTCGCCTTATCCACATCGATGATGTGCCGCGACGAAAACGGCAACTCGCTACCGCGCCAGAACGTATCGTTCTCAGTAATTGAAGATGGTTCGTTGTCCAAAATACCGATGTATCCATCGCCGGTTCGAGCGGTCACCACGACCCACATGCGCTCACAGGCTTCAGGGTCTTCTTCGCTATCGATCGCAATTTTGAAGATCAGCTTCGCGAAATCGCCTGGCTCAAGGACCTCGCGCACCCGGAGCGGTGGGATCTCAAACGTGTCCGGCGCTTCGGCATGGCGCCGTTCCGCATCGTCTAGCGACCACCCATCATGATCAAAATCCGGTGCGCGCACACTGCCTCCAAAACTGACTACGTGGCCAAGATGCGGCCTCGCGTAGCTTTGGACAATCACAGTTGGGCTTCAGGGTTTTGATGACCGTGGTCGAACCTAGCCGCTGCGGGTCTCACCGGATGCGTACGATTTAAGCGTTTCCTAGTTTGCGCGCTTTAGCGTGGGAAGCGCCGGAAATTCGACCTGCGCCATACCTGCGGTAACTCCGAGCCAGCCGTTGATGTGAAGCCCGGTCAGCGATGCATGCTGCGGTTTTGCCGTGGGCGGTACAGCCCTATCAAATAGCTCTCTTCGGCCATGTAGGCGTTGAAGGTGCCGACTTGAGTCGTCACCTCCGTACCTTGCCGCGCGTAGACCGCTCCAGATCGGCCTGAAAGCAATTCGCGCCACCCCTGAGCTTCTTTCGGTGGTGTTGATGTCCGCCCCCCAGCAAGAGCGCCTGAAACGTCCCTTTGCCAGCTTCTCATTCTCGCTCCGAGCGGGGCTTTGCTTGAGCCGATGCGGACGATCTCGTCGCCAACGACGAACGCATAAAGGCACATGGGTTCACGGGCGAGCTCTTGGTCTTCAACCTTGATCAGGAAGGTGTCGCCTTCGATCCTGACTTCGGCAAACCGCAAAAATCCGCAGCTTTCCAAGGCTGTAACCGGCATCGCGCACCCTTAAGATTGCGCCGAGGATGTCGAGGCGTCGATGCATATCTCATTGGATACCCGCAAAGAGAGGTTCACTCTCGGCGGTTCCAAGGGCGTCGCCCAATCAACGGGCGCAGGGCTTCAATGAGGAAATTATCCAGATCGCGAACTAGTCCGCAAATGAAGTCGTAATCGGCGTCCAGGTCGTTGATGCTGACGTGACCGGCTTCTCTTCCTCGGTGGGCGATGTCACCGCGTTTGGAAATGAACACCCTCAGAGCATTCTCGTGAGGCGCGAGAAATGCGGCGGTGTCGACGCCGACAAAGCGATCGAATAGGTCGTCTAAATTTGTTTTATTTGGTGTATTTAATGAGGCGACTTCAGCGGTGGCTAAGCTGGACAAATATGTTCGCCAGCCCTCACCCGCCATCTGCAACACTGCGAGTTCATGCTTATCGTGCTTTACCGCCTTTGCGAGTGTTGTCCTGACAGGTTTTGGAAGGGTAAGGGGCGCGTTGGCCGCCGCGAGCACAAGCTGGAATGCTTCCAGAATAACCTCTTCCGTGTACCATTCCCAAGCCGCGCAGAGAAGGAACACGCCACTGCGGGTTAGATCGGAAGATGGGCGACCCGGTTGTTGGCCGGGATGCGCATTGCGATGTCGAATCCTAAGTTGATCCACATCCCTCAAGAGGTGGCGTTGGAAGCTGGTGCGACTGGCTGACGGCATGGGCTTTTGGTGTTGCTCTCCTGGGTATTCCAGCAAAGCTTACAAGCAGAGGTTTTGTCCAGCCCTCCGCACAACGCACGTGGCGTATGCGCCGGCTCATACCAGGTAAAAAAATTGAATGTTGAACCCCACCAGCACGCCGGATGAAGCGCACGGTGGGGTTCAGCCTTAGTCAGGCTACCTCTTGCTTGGCCGCTCCCGCCTCGACGGCTGCGAGCAGGGTGTCGTTGGCTAGGTGCGAGTACCGTTGGGTCGATTGGTAGCTGGCGTGGCCCAGCACTTTGCCGACCGTGAAGATATCGACGCCACTGTTGACCATGAACGACGCCGCCGAATGCCTCAGATCGTGGATACGCAGCCCTGGAAGCCTTGCCACCCGAATGGCCCTCAACCAGGCGTGCCGGATGGTCACGAAGGGCTTGAGGGTGTCCGGGTTCGGCAACAGCCACGGACAGTTTTTGAAGCGCGGCAGGCTTGCGATGATCGCCAGGGCCGCGCCCGAAAGCGGAACGTGACGCGACTTTCCCGTCTTGCTTGTCGGAATGAGCCAAGCCTTACGCGCGACATCGATGTGTTCCCATCGAGCGTCGAGCAGTTCTCGCACCCGAGCCCCCGTCAGCAGCAGGAGGCCCACGATGTGCTGGAGCTGGGTGTTGTAGGACTCAGCCACGGCAACGCGCAGCCGAGCCGCTTCCTCAGCCGACAGGAAGCGTTCACGGGCGTTATTCAGTGGCTTTCGAGGCAGGCCGCGCGTCGGGTTCTTCTCGCAACCTGGAACGTCCCAACGCGCGCCCAGCTCGAAGGATCGCCCAAAGATGACCCTGATCTTTTCGACGGATGCAGGAGCAAGCCCTTGAGCTTTTTTCTCGGCGAGCCATTGAGCAACACCCCGACTGTCGATGTCGGTCAAGCGTACCTTGCCCCACTTCGGCAGGATGTGGCGTCGGACATACATCTCCATCGTCGAGTAGGAGCGAAGGTGAAGCTTGGCGTCGGCCAGGTGCATGTCGGCCAGCTCACGGTAAAGCGGGATCGACTTTGCCCGCGCCTTGCTCGCGCCAGGGTCGTTGCCGGTCACGACGTCCGATCGCAGTCTCTCCGCCATCTTCCTGGCCGTGCTGAAGCTGATGTCACCAGCGCCGCCGATCTTATGCTGTTTCTGGCGGCCGCCCTGGTCCTGATAGCGGAGGTAATAGGTGCGCCCTCCGCTGGAGCGGCACTCCAACACGAAGCCCTTGATGGTTTCGTCGTACCAGTCGGTCTTCTTCTTTCCGGGCTCGCACTGGGCGGTGGAGGCGAACGCGCTGGTGAGTTTTGCCTTAGGCATGATGGTGTCCTTGCAATGTTCGGGGAACCGGCGGGCGAGCGCCAGGGAGCCGCGACGGGGCGCGGCGGGGCAGGGGTGAGTGGGGTCGAGTGGCCCCAGAGGCGGCCGGAGAGGCGGCGCTTCGGGGGCGGGGGTGGGGTCTGCCTTAGCTGACCATTTCGGGCACCAGCGGGCCACGTCGGGGGGGGGGCGGCGGGGCCGAGGTACGGGGCAGGTTTTCAGAAAATCAGTTTGGCGCAGATCCCTCAGAAGCGCCGTCGTGGGCACCCGCGCGGAACTGAAAAACTGAAAAACTGTGACGCTTAGGCCCCGTCATTTGGGTGGCGGAAGAAGCTCGTACTTCTGGACGCCTCGGGGGCCTCGCCGCATGGTCCAGAAGCACTGATCTTTGGCATCGTTTCCCGCGTAGCGTTCGAGAATGCCTATCGCCGCGCGCTGTGTGACGCCGCACTTTTCAGCGGCCGCTCTGGCAAGTGCCATCTTGCCCTCGTAAGCGCCGCTTTCGATCAGCCTCACGAGCGCATTGATGACGGGCCCTTCCTCGACCGTCACCTCTTTGTGGGGGACGTAGTCGTCCAGCTCATCAGGGTCGATAGGCTGAACCGACGCCACCATGCCCTCGTAACTGAGGCCACGCTCCACGGCGTAGGTATAGGCCACAACTTCAGGACAAATCGCCCGGCTCTTCAATTTCACGAACTTCACGACTTTGTTGGCCGCCCCGGATTTGGGGTTGAAGAGTTGAGCGACATAGGAGGCGTCGCCGTCCTCCAACATGTCGGTCGTGCCCTGGTAGCGCGGCGTCCCATCGGCGTTGGCATTCTTGGTGGTGTGCGCGATCGAGATGATCGTGCCTCCCGCCGAGACAAACAGGCGGCAGATTTGAGCGAACTGGGCGGACCGCTTCTTGTCCATGAGATCGGTGAACTTCTTTAGCGTGTCGAGGACGACGCACATGCCTCGCGCGAAGCCACCTTCGGCGGCCTCGGCAAGCAAGTTCTCCAGATCCCTGGTTTGAAAGCCCCGTTCACCGGGAGCGATCATGTGCGCTCCAGCTTCCTCCAAAAGCGCCGTTTTGGTGGCTAGGCCGAGGCTGTTGTCGTCGGCGTTAAGGTAGTAGAGCCGGTCGGGGTCAATGAGCCCGCGCCGGATCGCCTCTAGAAGAATGTAAATCATAATCAACGTCTTACCGGTCCCCGGTGCGGCATAGATCGTGGTCATGTGACCCAGGAAGATGAACTTTCCCGGCAAGGGCGTGGCCTGCGTGGCGTTGAGAGCGAGATCGGCTGCGCGCCCACGCAAGCTGTGTCGTCGAAAGGGGTTTCGATCCGCCGTTAGCGCCGAGGCCTGAACAACATGGTCCAGATCTTGGAGCGTCGGAACATTGCGGTTCTGCTCGCGTAACAACTCCCGAGGGAGTGGCACGGTGAACCTCGGGGGCGGAACTTTCTTTGGTGGCTCGTTCGTCATAGGTGTTTCCAAACTAGGGCGTCCCCTCCACAGGCGTGGAGGAGTCGCGGATGATTGAAGGAGGTGAGCCGACCCTGCTTTTGGGGTCGTAGGCCACTTGGCGCGTATCGGTTCGACGCCGCGTTGGAGACAAGGTGCGCCTTAAGCGACACCCAGCCCGGTGATCACAGTGGGTAAGTTAAACGGGGTTGAGTTTGAGGCATGGTTTGCCTCTTCTGACACTAAATTGTGCCACTTCGAGGCATTTTGTGCCTATTGCTGCGGGGGCTTTTACGAGAAAGCCGCGTTGATCAATTGAGGGTCCGCATCTGACGGTCCCGAGATCGCTTCTAGTTTGAGTGGTGTTCCCGGCCATCCGTCAGGAGCGCCAAGTTCCGGGGCTTTCTCCTCGCGCCCATCACGGCGACCATCACGCCAACAACACCAAGCGTAATGATAGAGGCGAGAGGCTGCGCCGTAGCCAAGCCGAGGAGACTCAGGACGCCTAGGAGGGCCAGCGTACCGACTGGCCGTGCGATGAATACGAGCAGTAGTGATAGCAGCAGTGCGACGACCAGGACGATCGCCGCCGCCTTGAGAACCGCGAAGGCCGCGCCCAGGACGAGCAAGGCAATGATTTTGTTGGTCATGAGCTCCCGTCCTTGGTGGGGCGGTTGCAGGAGGCGAGGCAATTGAAGCGCAGGCAGAAGTTCGTATCGGGATCGTCCGCGACGAACACCAACATGCCGAAGTCATCGGTGAGGATGTAGGCGATCTCGAACCAGGTGCCGTGGTCGTTGATCCACTCGAACCCCGGCTGATCGGCTTGGTCCCAAGTTATCGGATATCCCACGGCTTCGTGTATGGCCTCCGACGTGTCGCCGGGTTGGACGACGACGATCTGGAGAACATCGCTGAGAGGTTGGTGGCGGTCGGTGTCCACCTGCCAGACGCGCAAGCCGATCAGGGCGCGCAAGGTGGGATCTAGGGCGGGGTCGGTTAGTGCGCTTGTAACTGCATCGCGGTCGGTGAGTGAAAGCATGGCGCTCTCCTTTGCGGGCAAAGAAAAAGCCCCCGCGACGATGGTCGCGAGGGCTCGGATGTTGCGCGGGTGTCGGTTCCCGCGTGTGGTTGAGTGGTTATGCTATGGCATTGATTTTATAGCGTTTCCATAGATCGCTGCAGCGATTGGGTGTCTATCTGGCCGGTCTTTGGCGCGTCAGGAACAAAACGGATGCTCCAACGACGAGCGCGACGGTTCCCCATATCAGAATCGCCTCCAAGAGGCTGATCCGCTCCTCCACGGTGTCGACGTCATCATGGGTCAGGGCGTAGGCCGTTATGTATTCATCCGCCTTTTTGTACCTCGGGTCCTCGCTCCAGCTGAGATCCTTGTACGACAGCACGACGCTTCTCATTATATCGTGCTGCCTATAACGCTCTTTCAGTGGAAAGTAGTTCGTAGCCCAAAGCCCACCAATGACGACATAGAAGGTGGCAATGATCGCTAGGGCTGCGCGCTTTATATTTCCATTCATGTTTAAGTTCCGTCAATGTTATGTTTGGTGTTGGGATGCGTATATTTCTCACATCATATAAGGTGGCGGATTTTGCGCGCGTTCAGCGGAGGCGTATTGATCCTATCGTCTAGACTTCCGGCAAGTATTCACAGGCGTAGGCGTAGGCGTAGGCGGTGGTGGTTGAGGGACGGCGCATCAAGATAACCCGTTCTGGGATATACCAGAATAGGATTTAACGGAAGCGCCTCACCTCGAAGGGGCGCCCATTGCCGTCATCGGTCTTCACCCAACGGCATCAGGAGTTCATTCAATTCCTCGTCGCCGCCCGGAAGGCTGCCGGCGTCACGCAGGTCGAGTTGGCCGACCGCCTGGGTCGCCCTCAGAGCTTCGTGTCAAAGGTTGAGCGAGGTGAGCGCCGGATCGACGTGATCGAGTTCTGCCAGGTCGCGGAGGCGCTCGGCCGGGACCCGTCAGAGCTGCTCGGTGAGTTTGTTGGCGGAAATCCGCGCTGAAGCGCCACCGTTCAGTGCAGCGCCACGCCCCGTCACATTCCGCCTCGGGCGGATCGATCCGGCCCTTTCTCTACTCGTCGGCGATGGAAGAATTGAGCAGGGAGCGCATGCAGGCGCTGGAAGCCTATTTGGCCGGTGCTTTCGACCTGTGCGGCCCTGGTGGGTAAGGCCGCCCGCCTGAAACGCCCTCAGAGCTTCGTGTCGAAAGTCGATCGAGGGGAACGTCGGATCGACGTGGTTGAGTTCTGCCAGGTCGCGAAGGCAGCTTGGCTGCGAACCGTCGGGGCTGCTCAAGGAATTTGTCGAGTAGTGGCACGGGGTCTAGGCGGTCCTTGCTGTCTCTGGAGCGATCGCGCAGGTGATCCACAACGCATCAGGTTGGTGGACTCCCTTCCGAACTATCACATCGGAAGCTAGAATTCTTGATCCAAGCCTTGTATTGTAAGTGTACGAGGTCTCCCCTCGCATCCGCGCTGTGATAACCGCGGCGTAAGAGCTCATGTCTGCACATATCGTGCGCGCCACTTGTTCAATGGGCAACTTGGCGTGATTGGAAGGGAGACCTCGTGCCATCTGCGTTTTGGGGGCGCCCAGCTAGCAGGGTGAAGCCGCCAGCCGAGCTTGCGAGTGAGGCTGCCCTGTTGGCGCATCTCGGCGTGTCACCGTCCGAACTGCGAAAGATTTGGTGGTTCCGTGGAAAGATGTACACCAATTTCAACGCGAGTAGGCCTCGCAAGAAGGCTAGGTACATTAGCGCGCCCGACGAGCGTCTTAAGTATCTTCAGCGTAAAATCGCGCCACTGCTGGATCAAATGTATAGGGTGAGGCACCCGGTGCATGGCTTCGTGGCTGGAAAATCTGTAAAAACAAACGCCGAAGCGCACCTCCGTAAGCGATACATCGTCAACCTCGACCTGAAAGACTTCTTCCCAACAATCACCGAGAACCGCGTTATCGGTATGTTGGAGGCGTTGGGACTCGACGCTCGGGTTGCCAGTATTGTTGCTCGCATTTGCACGAACCGGGGCTGCCTTCCTCAAGGAGCGCCGACAAGTCCTGTGCTTTCAAATATGATTTGCTTTCGAATGGATAAGGAGTTGTTGGGCTTCTCCAAATCTGCACGATGTATATATACGCGATATGCTGACGACATTACGTTTTCGAGCTATCAACCTATGGCGTCGTTGTTTGAGTCTGCGGTTCCGGGCGCGGGGCGATTTGCCGTGGAATTGTTGTCTGTTCGTTTGAGGTCTATATTTTCCAATAATGGCTTTCAGTTAAATGAGGAAAAATCCCACTATGCCGATAAATATTCACGCCGAATGGTTACGGGTCTAAAAGTAAATGAAATAATAAATGTAGACAGAAAGTATGTCAGAAATATTAGGGCGGCACTTTTGTCTGTTGAGTGTGGTGGGGTGGCTGCGGCGGACGCCAAATTTAAATCACAACTCGGTGGCGGTAGAAAAGATCTAGAAGATCATTTGTTTGGAAAGATTGCATGGCTTCGACACATTCGAGGTCAATCTGATCCGGTATTCCGTGCCATAGCATTGAGATTTAATGCCTCATTCCCTGGTCGTAAGATCGAAGTTGTTCCCACGCGTGATGAAGTGCGGGACCGTTCTGTTTGGGTCGTTGAGCACTTTGAGGGTGACATGGCGCAAGGGAGCGCATTTTTCCTCAGCGGCGTTGGCCTAGTTACGGCGGCACACTGCGTTACCGGCGCAACGGAAGTTGATTTGTATCACCCGAGTAAGCCTGCCAATAAATTCAAAGCATCAATAGATAGGGTGGGCAAACATTTCGATATCGCAATTCTGAATCATTCCATACCTCAGACAGAGTACTTTGAGTTAACAAGATCCATAAATGTAGTGTCTGTCGGTGATGCGCTGACTGCTATGGGGTATCCGGGCTTCGCCGTGGGGGATCGGTTGAATGTAAGGCCGGGTACGGTTAGCTCTCTGCCGACCAAGAGCGGTGTGAGTTACATCGAGGTCACTCAGAAGCTCTCTCAGGGGATGTCAGGGGGGCCGCTGGTGGATGCTCATGACGCTGTCGTGGGGATTACGCATAAGGGCGGACCCGATGAGGGGCGCGATTTCGCTGTGCATATTGATATGCTCGATAGGCTTTGACCGCTACGCCCGGCGCGGCACGTTTGCCGCCTCGCCCATACGTAAGATGTAGTCTGCCCCCCTTAGACCTGCGCGATGAGGGCCGGCCCATATGAGGTAGTAGAGGGGGTGGTCGCGCGTGTTTTTGATCAGGCGAGGCTTAGAGGCGTAGCCAAAAGCTGCCTCAAGGTGCTGCACATAGAAGGCCAATAGGCGCTCGCGAGCATCGCGTCGCTTGATAATCATGGGCGGCGCTTCGTGCGTAGGTGCAAATAGACTGACTTGAGCGCTGTGATCGTAAGCTTGATCCCACCAACCCGGGGGGAAAAATGCGTCTAGCTGTTCACGCCATGTGGATGGGATATCTGCGTCTCGTTTGAGAAGACGATTTATGCACATATCCAAAGGGAAGTTTATCAAGACTTCAAAGACGCCCGTGCTGGCTAGGCTGGAAACAGATCTCCATGCTAGGTGCGCACCAAACGGGTCGAGAAATGCTAGGCCTCTACGCCCTCTAAGTCGGTCTTTGAAGCTGAGAACCCAATCGATTTCAGCGGCGGCATCGCCTTCTCGAACGGTGATCTTCCTGTTGGGGTATTCTGACTTCAGGCCATTGAGCATCTTGGCTCGAGCCGGGTCTGCATCGATAAAAATGTAAGCGTCGAATGGGTTGGCAACTTGAAGGCTACGGCGCGGACTTCCCTCAACGAAGGCTTTCACTTCAGGCGCTGCAAGTTCCGGATAATCGTCGGGATCGAATAGGGCAGAGGAGTAGTCTATTATCTTTTGCCTCACACGCGCCCGCCCCCCTCCGGCAAACGCATCCAAGTAGATCGTTTTCAATCCTTTGTTTTTTAGGACTTTTGTATAGTAATCGAGGTAACGTTCCAGGGCGTCGAGCTTCTCGGCTGCCCAGGGACCGACCTCTGCTTCGATTGGCGAATCGCTGTTCATTCAGCGGCTATCGTTACCGATCCTAGTGGTTGTGGGAACTGGCTCCATTCGCGTCCATCTAGTTTCCGTCCGCCGGACTTGGGGCGCGGCCCGCCCCATTGCTTGAAGAAGAAGGCTACGTCCTGTCTCAGGCAGCTGTCGCGTACTTCCCGTACCCATTCTGCTTCAATGGGGCGCGCACGCGGACCGCTCTCGCCGCCAACGATTACCCAGGAAATCCCAGACAGGTCGATGTCGCCAACAGGTCCGAGCAGTGGTTCAATTGATAGGAAGCGGATGGTGGCCGGTGCTTCTGAGAGATGGCGTACCCGGGCAGTTGATCCTGCATTCTCTACCGAAACGCCGCACCAAATATGGGCGGGCGCAAGTGCATCACGATAGCGGTTCCTGAGGTAGTCGCGCATGCGAGAGCTTCGCTTGGTGAGCAATTGATACGTATGCCAATTTCCCTTCTCCATCGTTTCAAATACTTCATCGACAAAATAAAATGGAACGTCTTTGTGGAATAAGTCACTCATAGAGTTGACGAAAATCATACGTGGCCGCTTCCATGCAAGCGGCTGCAAAAGTCGATGTGGCTTCAATTCTAAATCGAAGCCTCTCTCAAATGGGTGCCCGGGTGTTCCTCTAAAGCGTTCGGCAAACCGCTCAGCGTAGCAGTTATCGCAGCCCGACGTGATCTTTGTGCATCCCGTTACCGGATTCCATGTGGCGTCAGTCCACTCGATTGCGCTGGAATCGGCCACTTGAACACCTGAGACTGGGCTGCCTGTCGCGGTGACAGTGCGTCGGTTAACAGATTCCTAGAATTCTATTAACCAAACCTTTCGTAGGGAGTTTGGTGATGAAGTGCGACTTCGAGCTGGGACCCGCAGAAGGCGCGAGGTCAAATCTCGACGGCTCCCTGCTAGGCAAAGCCACACCCACCAGGAACCCAAACCGCGACCGGGTTTAAGGCCCTGCCGGTAGGATCGAACTCGTTGTCCTGCTGGAAGTGGTGGTGCCGCCTAGGTGACTCGAACACCTGACCTACGCATTACGAATGCGCCGCTCTACCGGCTGAGCTAAGGCGGCCCACGGCCCGTCTGGCGAGATTCGCCGGGCGGAGGGAGCGCCTATTTAGCGGGGCGCGGGCCGCTTGCCAAGCGCCGTCGTGCGCCTGTGTTGCGACGGGGCGCCGGAGCCGGTCCGGGAGCGTCCGGCGAGGGCGGATCGTCGAGTCCGCCGGCGTCGTCCAGGCCTGGGTGGTCAAGGAACGGGATCAGAGCGCCGCCGGTCTCGGCCGCGTGCACGAAGGCGGTGGATTCGGCGTAGGCCGACTGTCCGTAGGCCGAGGGCAGCTCGGGCAGGTCGCTCATCGTGCGCTCGCGGCGCTCGAATCGCGGATGCACCAGTTCGCCGGTCTCGGCGTAGCTGGCGGCCAGGCGGGCCCAGTCCTCGCGGCCGTAGGCGAAGGCCTGGCCCTCGGGGTCGAGATCGCTCCAGTCGGGCTCCTGCGGGGCAGCGATGCCCCGTGCGACCCAGGCGCGGGCCTCGTCGGGCTGGCCATTGGCGAAGGCGACCCGGGCCATCAGCCCGGCCAGGCGCGCGGTCGGGACCGGCTCCTCGGGCAGCAGGCGGGCGGCGGCGCTGGCGGCGGCGGGATCGCTGGCGATCAGGGCGCTCTCGACCTTGAGGATGCGGCTTTCGCGGGCCTCGGGCTTCAGTTGGGCCAAGGCGGCCAGGCGCGCGGCGCGGGCCTTGGGAGTCTCGCTGGTCTTCAGGTCGCGATAGGCCAGCCACAGGGCCGGGTGGGGCGCGCCCTTCCAGGCGGCCTCGATCAGGGTTCCGGCCTTGGCGGCCTTGCCGTCGGCGGCCAGCAGGCGGGCGGCCATGACCACGCCGGGCGCGAAGTCGGGCTTCAGCTTCACCGACTGCAGGGCGAAATCGAGGGCCTGCGACAGGCTCTTGGGCTCGTCGGACTCTTCGAGACTCGCCGCGGAAGCGGCGAGGAGCGCGGCGCGGGCCCGCTCGGCGACCGCGGGCGAGACGATCTTGCGCTCCTGGCCGCCCTGCACCAGCTGCAGGGCCGCCGCCCAGTCGCCGGCCTCCAGCTTGGCTTCCAACAAGGCGCGCCAGGCCCACAGGGCCGACCGGGCCAGGCCGTAGGCGGTCTCGGCGTGGCGCAGGGCCAGTTGGCGGTCGCCTTCGGCCAAGGCCAGTTGCATCAGGCCGCGCAGGCCGGCCAGGCGCATCTCGGGAAAGCCCAGCATGGCGTTCCAGGCCTGGCGGGCGGCGACGTTGTCGCCAGCGGCTTCGGCCGCCTGGGCGGCCAGCACGCGGACCAGGGCCGGGGCGTCGTCATTGAGGTCGGCGGCCTTCTGGGCCAGGCGGCGGGCTTCGGAGCCATCGCCGGCGGCCACGGCCAGGAAGCCGCGCGACAGGGCCTCGGTCGCCTGCTTGCGCCGGGCCTCGGCGCGGGCGCGGGCGGCGCGGGCGGGGGCCTCGATGATCCATAGCAGGCCGCGCCACAGGGCGGCGGCGACCAGGGCCAGCAGCAGGGTCAGCAGGGCGGCGGCGGCGGCCGTCATCTCGACCCGCCAGCCCAGCCACTCCAGGCTGGCCGCGCCCGGCTCGCCGGTCAGCGAGACCACGACCACGGCGACGACGGCGATGACGACCAGGGCGAAGAGGGCGCGGATCATTGAGAGCCCCCGGCGAGGCGGGCGTCGGCCTGGCTGCGCTGCACCTGGACGAGGCCGGCCAGGGCCTGCTGGCGGACCGAGGCGACCAGGCGGTCGATTTCGGCCCGGCGCTCGGCCTCGGCCCGCCAGGCGGCGAGGGCGGGGCGGGCGCTGGCCGGCAGGGCGTCGAGCAGGCGCAGGGCGCCGCCCACGTCGCCGGCGTCGAGCCGGGCCTGGGCGCGGGCCAGCAGGGCGTCGGGACCGCTGCCGGCCGTCGAGCCGACCTGGCGGATGGTGACGACGCGGGAAAGGGCGTGGCCCAGGCGGGCCAGGGCGCCAGCGTCGGGGCCGGGATCGTGGGCGGCGACCGAGACGCTTCCGGCCAGGTCGTCGAAGCTGGCGGCCAGGCCCGCCACGGTCGGGGCGCCGGCCCGGGCCAGGCGTTCGAGGGCGCGGACCTCCGACGACATCGGCAGCACCCGCTCCAGGCTGGCCACGGCGTCGGCGAAGGGCTCGCTGCTCTGCGCGGCCTCGGCCAGGCTGGCGGCGGCCAGGGCCCCGGCGGCGGCGTCGAGGGTGCCCTGCTGGCCCGATTCGAGCAGGGCGATGCGACCCTCCAGCCGGCCGATCTCGGCCGAGGGGGCGGGCGCCTCGGGCGTGGTCGCGACGACGGGCGCCGACGAAGACGATGTGGCGAAGCCGCCGGCGACGGGCGCGGGGGCGGCGGGCGCTTCCGGGGCCGCGCCGCGTTTGGCGAACCAGGTCGGGCCGTAATGGGCGATGGCCGCGCCAGCTCCGACGCAGATCACGCACAGCCCGATCATCACCCAGAACATGGGGCCGAGCAGGGGCTTCCTGGCGTAGAGGGCCGGGTCGCTGGGGGCGACGATTTCGGTGGGATCGGGGGCGGCGCTCATGGTCCATTCGTGCCCCACGCGCGGTTTGCGTGCAACTTCGCCTTAAGGGACGAGCAGGTCGAACAACGCTGTTTCGCGGGGGCGCGGCGCGGCGGCCACAGCGCCGAGCCGTCCGGCGGCGACGAGGCCGGCAAGCGGCGCGGCCACGGCGGGCGACAGGCACAGCGCGCGCAGGGCCGGGGCGGGGCGGACTTCCAGCACCGCCGCCAGGGCCCGCGCGGCCTTGGGCGAATGGAGCAGCACGGCGGCCAGGTCGTCGAAGGCGTCCAGCGTCGCCGTGTCTGGCGCGCGCGCGACCGTCTCGTAGACGGCGACCGATCGCGCCTCGATCCCGGCGCTGACCAGGGGCGAGACGAGGTCGCCGGCCGGTTCGGCGGCGGCGGGATGCAGCACGGCGCCGGTGGGGCGGCGCTCGACGATCAGTGCGGCGAGGTCAGCGACGTCGCCCTGAGCCGATTCGACGTGGGTGAAGCCGGCCTCGGCGGCGACCTCGGCCGTGGCGTCGCCGACCGCGAACACCGGCAGGCTCCGCTCGCCGCTGGCGCGGGCGAAGGCGGCGACGCCGTTGCGGCTGGTGAAGGCGAGAGCGCCGACGCCGGTAAGATCGACCGTCCACGGCAGGTCGCGGACCTCCAGCAGCGGGTCGATCAAGGGGGCGAAACCGAGGGCCGGAAGGCGCGCGGCGGTGGCCTCGGCGCCGGGGCGGGCGCGGGTGATCCAGACGCGGGGCGCGCCCGTCGTCATTCGCTCGGCGCGATGATGGCGTCGCCGCCCTCGGCCTTGACGACCGCGCCCAGCTCCAGGCCCAAGGCCCGGGCCTGGCCCTCGTCGTCGGCGCCGGCGAGCGTGATTTCGCGCTCGTGGCGGATGCGGATCACGCCGTCGGGGCTGAGGGCCTCGACGATCAGGTGCAGCTTCGTACCGTCGAGGCGGGCATGGGCGCCGACGGCCGTGCGGCACGAGCCTTCCAGGGCGTAGAGCGCGCCGCGCTCGGCGGCCACGGCCAGGGTGGTGGCGCGGCAGGCGATGGCCTGCAGCCAGGGCAGGCCGGCGTCTTCGGCCCGGCTCTCGATGGCCAGGGCGCCCTGGCCCGGGGCCGGAGGCGCGGCGACCGGATCGAGCCAGCTCTGCGGAATGTGGCCCAGACCCAGGCGGTTCAGCCCCGACTGGGCCAGCAGGATGGCGTCGGCCTCGCCGCGCTCCAGCTTGGCCAGACGCGTATCGACATTGCCGCGCAGCATGACGATGTCGAGGTCGGGCCGCACGTGCAGGGCCTGCGCCTGGCGACGCAGGGAGGCGGTGCCCAGGCGCGCGCCGTGGGGCAGGTCTTCCAGCCGCTGGGCCTTGTGGCTGATGAAGGCGTCGCGGACGTCTTCGCGCTCGGGCGTCGCGGCCAGGACGAGGCCCGGCGGCAGCACGGCCGGCATGTCTTTCAGCGAATGCACCGCGCAGTCGATGCGGCCGTCGAGCAGGGCCTCCTCGATCTCCTTGGTGAACAGGCCCTTGCCGCCGATCTCCATCAGCCGGCGGTCCTGGATGCGGTCGCCGCTGGTGACGATCGGGATCAGCTGGGCGTAGGTGGCGATCTCTTCCGGACCGGCGCCGTCGGGGGCGCCGAGGGCTCGGGCGATCCGCGCCTGCATGTGGCCGGACTGGGCCAGCGACAGCTTGGAGCCGCGCGCGCCGATGCGGATGGGTTGCCGGGACACGGTCTGGACGTTACCTGCTGAGCGAAACAACTGCCTTCGCTGCTACAGGAGCGGCGGGAACCCCGCAACCGAATGACAACCCTTACGAACTCGGGCCTGGACAAGGGTCTCACCATCCTCGGGCTGGAGACCAGCTGCGACGAGACCGCCGCGTCCGTCGTGCGCCGGGACGCCGACGGCCGCGTGGAGGTGCTGTCCTCGATCGTCGGCACCCAGTTCGAGCAGCACGCCCCGTTCGGCGGGGTGGTGCCTGAGATCGCCGCCCGCGCCCACGTGGAGGTCATCGACAGCGTCGCGGCCGAAGCCATGCGCGCGGCCGGGATTGGCTACGACGCCCTGGACGGCGTGGCGGCCACGGCCGGCCCGGGCCTCGTGGGCGGGGTGATGGTCGGCCTGGCGTTCGGCAAGGCGGTGGCCCTGGCCCGCGGCCTGCCGCTGGTGGCGGTCAACCACCTTGAGGGCCACGCGGTCTCGGCGCGGCTGGGGGCGGAGGTCGCCTATCCGTTCCTGCTGCTGCTGGTCTCCGGCGGGCACTGCCAGCTCTTGGAAGTCGGCGGCGTCGGCGCCTGCAAGCGCCTGGGCACCACCATCGACGACGCGGCCGGCGAGGCCTTCGACAAGATCGCCAAGAGCCTGGGCCTGCCCTATCCGGGCGGTCCGGCCCTGGAAAAGCTGGCCAAGACCGGTGACGCCAGCAAGTACGAGCTGCCGCGCGCCCTCTTGGGCCGCAAGGACTGCGACTTCTCGTTCTCGGGCCTGAAGACCGCAGCCGCCCGCATCGCCGTGACCCTATCGACGGATCAGGAGCGGGCGGATCTGGCCGCCGCCGTGCAGTTCGCCATCGCTCGCCAGCTGTCCGAACGCACCGACCGGGCGATGAAGCTCTATGCCGCCGATCACGCGGCCGGTGAGCGCCGCTTCGTCGTGGCCGGCGGGGTGGCCGCCAACGGCGCGGTGCGCGCGGCCCTGCTGAAGGTGTGCGAGGACAACGGCTTTTCGTTCGACGCCCCGCCGCTGGCCTATTGCACCGACAACGCCGCCATGATCGCCCTGGCCGGGGCCGAGCGGCTGGCGGCGGGCATTTCCGATGATCTGGACGCCGTGGCGCGTCCTCGCTGGCCCCTCGACGAGGCGGCGGCGTTATCCAATCCGAGCAACAGTTTCGGTCGAAAGGGAGCCAAGGCATGAGCTTCAAGCACGCGGGCGTCGTCGGCGCCGGGGCGTGGGGCACGGCCCTGGCCCAGGTCGCGGCGCGCGCCGGTCTCCAGGTGACCTTGCAGGCTCGCGAGCCCGAGGTCGTCGCCTCGATCGCCGACAAGCGCGAGAACACCATGTTCCTGGCCGGGGTCGCGCTGGAGCCGGCGATCACCGCCGTGTCCGACATGGCCGCGCTTGCATCTTGCGACCTCATCCTGGCCGTGCCGCCGGCCCAGCACCTGCGCTCGGCCATGGCCGCGCTGAAGCCGCACCTGAAGCCGGGCGTTCCGGTGGTGCTGTGCTCCAAGGGCGTCGAGCAGGGCTCGCTGAAGCTGATGACCGACGTGGCCGCCGAGACCCTGCCGGGCGTGGCCATCGCCGTGCTGTCGGGGCCCAGCTTCGCCGGCGAGGTCGCGCGCGGCCTGCCCGCCGCCGCCACCCTGGCCTGCGAGGACGAGGCCCTGGGCAAGGCGATCGTCGAGGCCATCGCCATCCCGACCTTCCGCCCCTACTGGGCCGCCGACGTGATCGGGGCCGAGGCCGGCGGGGCGGTGAAGAACGTCCTGGCCATCGCTTGTGGGATTTCGGAGGGCAAGGGCCTGGGCCGCAACGCCCACGCCGCCCTGATCACCCGGGGCTTCGCCGAGCTCACCCGCCTGGCCCTGGCCCTGGGCGGCAAGGCCGAGACCGTCGCCGGCCTCTGCGGCCTGGGGGATCTGGTGCTCACCTGCTCGTCCAGCCAGTCGCGCAACATGACGGTGGGCCTGGCGCTGGGCCAGGGCCAGACCCTGGAACAGGCCCTGGCCGGCAAGGTCAGCGTCGCCGAAGGCGTCGCCTCGGCTCCGGCCGTCCGGGCGCTGGCGCAAAAGCTCGGCGTCGAGACCCCGATCTGCGAAGCCGTCGCCGCCATCCTGGCCGGCGAGGTCGACGTCGACAGCGCCATCCTTGGTTTGCTCTCCCGCCCGCTGAAGGCGGAGGGGTAAGGGTAACAAGATCCTCCCCCTCTGGGGGAGGTGGCGCGTAGCGCCGGAGGGGGGACGGTTTCAGCTTTCGAGGCGCTGGCCGTCTCATCAGCCACACCCCCCTCCGTCGGCTTCGCCGACACCTCCCCCAAAGGGGGAGGATCCTTTAGGACGGCCTCGCTCACTGACTTCAACAAGGAACCTCGCCCATGCCGCTCTACGCCATCGTCTGCAAGGACAAGCCCGGCGCCCTCGAGACCCGCCTGGCCGTGCGTCCCAAGCACCTGGGCTACCTGAACGCCTCGACGGGCCTGAAGGCCGCCGGCGCCCTGCTGGACGACGACGGCAATCCGATCGGCTCGATCATCGTCGTCGAGGTCGAGGACAAGGCCGCCGCCCAGGCCCAGGCCGACAACGACCCGTTCACCGCCGCCGGCGTGTTCGAGAGCGTCGAGGTCCGTCCCTGGCGCCTGGCCATCGGTTCGTTCTGATCCCCCGACACTGAACGATGAGCGACAACCCCGCCCGCCCCGCGCCCGGCCAGGCGATCTGCGCCCTGGCCGACATCCCCGAGCCGGGCGCGGCGGGCTTTCGCTATCGCGAGGGCGAGGCGATGTTCGCCGGCTTCGTCGTCCGCAAGGACGGCGGGGTCTTCGCCTATGTCGACAGCTGCCCGCACGCGGGCTGGCCGCTGGCCGGGATCAGCGGCCGGTTCCTGACCCGCGAGAACGACCTGATCCTGTGCGGCGGCCACGCGGCCCTGTTCCGCATCGCCGACGGCGCCTGCGTGGCCGGCCCCTGCGGCGGCAAGAGCCTCACCGTCTGGCCCGTGCGGGTCGAGGACGGGCAGGTCGTCGCGGCCTGAATCCTGATCGCCTGACCCTTCCTTAACCGATGGTCGGTAAGGCTCTCTCCACTCAAAGAGGAGCCAGGGCCATGGCCGACGGATCTAATCCCGCTTTCGACGCCGAACTGACCGACGCCGTCGACGCGCGCGGGGCCGGCGCCAAGCTGCGCTCGCTGGGCAAGATCAATCCGCGCTTCGCCTCGCAACTGGCCCGCACCATGCTGGCCAAGACCCGCGACCACGACAGCGCCGGCCAGTTCGCCGCCTATTCCGAGGCCAAGGGCTTCGAGTTCACCTCGGCCTGGGCCGCCAACAATATCCCGTTCGTGGCCCCGCTGCTGCGCGACTTCATGGACAAGCGCCCGGCCGCCGGCCCCAAGGTCCGCTACATGGAGATCGGCGCCTACGAGGGCCGCAACCTCGCCTTCATGGACTGGATGTTCCCCGATCGCCTCGAGGTGACGGTGATCGATCCCTGGTTCGACGAGACCCTGAACCCGGAAGAGAAGTACCACGCCGTCGAACCGCGCTTTCACCGCAACATGGCGCGCACCACCTTCGGCAAGGTCCACACCCACAAGGGCTTCTCGACCTACGAACTGCCCAAGATGCTGCAGGCCGACCAGAAGTTCGACCTGATCTATGTCGACGGCAGCCACACGGCCCTGGCGGTGATGATCGACCTGTGCTGCTGCGCCAGCCTGCTGGAGGTGGGCGGCATGATGGTGCTCGACGACTACTGGCACGACATCAGCGAGATCGGCGGCCCCGGCGTGAAGCAGGCGGTCGACCAGTTCCACGCCGCCTTCGGCCGCTACTTCGACGTCGCCGCGGTCTACCGCCAGGTGGCGCTGGTGAAGACGGCGGAGATTCCCCGGTAGGGAAGGGGCTAGGGCGGATCGACATTCAGCTTTTCGCGCCCTTCAAATCCGTGTCTCCCCGCGAAGGCGGGGATCCAAGCTGGATTTCATGATGAGGCGCGGCCGTGGATCACCTGCGGCCTCGGCTTGGATCCCCGCCTTCGCGGGGATGCTCGGTGAAAAATGAGTTCAGGTCGGTGAATGTCGATTGGCCCTAGGGCGCGCCCAGTTTCTGGTCGAGCCATCCGGAAATGCGCGCCAGCACCTCGGGCAGATGCGAGGTCCCGGCGGCGTCGACCATCGCGTGGTCGTAGTCCGCGTATTCCCAATAGGTGAGGTTGGCGCGCTTGCGCGCCTCGAACGCGTCGCGAAAGGCCCTGGCCGAAGAGACAGGGTTCGACCGGTCGCGCGCGCCCTGGACCACCAGCAGGCCGCCGTGGGCCTTCAGCGCGTCCTCCCACAGCGGCCGGTCGGCGATGTCGGCCCACCAGCGATAGGAATTTCCGCCCCATCGCTCGGCGCCGAGCGGGTTGCGACGCGCCGCGTCGAGCTGAGCCCGCGCCTCCGCCGCCACCGGCGGCGGCAGGACCTGGACGAACGCGTCCCGAAACGGAATCCCGGTCGCCGACGAGAAGATCACGGCCGCGCTCGCGTCCGCCTCGGCCGCGAGGATCTGGACCACGGCCCCGCCCTCCGATCCGCCGAACAGCACGAGCTGGCCGTTCCACCACGGCTGGGCCTTCACGGCGTCGAGGACCGCGCGATAGTCCTTCACCCGCTGGCTGACGGTGTGGTTCGCCCAGAAGGCCGGCGAGCAATCGTCCGCGTCCTTCTGCACCGCGCCCGGCGCCACGCCGTACTTCTCGACGGTCAGCACCGTAAAGCCGGGACGCAGCGACTTGGCCGCCTCGATGTTGCGATTGCCGGCGACGGACCCGCAGCCTGATCCCTGGGCCAGAACCAGGATCCCCTGGCGCGCCGACGGCGCCTGCCGGTCGAGATACCAGTCGATGGTCGAGCCGTCGGGCCGTTGGAGCGTGTGGTGTTCGGGCGCGGCGACTGCGCCGGTGGCGACCAGCGCGAGCAGCAGCCCGCACCGCAGGGAATGGAACAGGTTCATGAAAGTCCCCCTCGACCGCCAGAGCCTCGGCCGCCGGCGTGGCCGGAAGGTGGCGGTGAAACGGGACTTCGTGTCGCTTCCGCAACCTCAGGTCCGTGACCATCGGTCGCTGGCGTGGTTAAGGCCCGTTAGAGACCCCGCCCCGCATCCTTGCGCGTGAGATCGCGGGGGAGGGGCCTATGGCTTCGCTGAGTCAGAAGATCATGGGCGCCAGCGTCGGGGCGGCGCTGCTGTGCGCGGCCGCGGCGGGCGCCGGCCTGTGGGTCGCCGTCAGCCTGTCGCACGCGCTGGACCGCTCGGCGGCCTCGTCGCGGGTGCTGCGGCTGCACATGCACGCCGACATGATGCACGACGCCCTGCGCGGCGACGCCAGCGGCGCGATCATGGCCACCGACCCGTCGCTGGGCGTCGACCTCAAGCAGGTCCAGGCCGATCTGGCCGAGCACGTCGGCGCCTTCGAGACCGACATCAAGCAAGGCCGGTCCCTGGCCCAGGACCCCGCCGCCCAGGCCGCGCTCGACCACGTGTCCGGGCCCCTGGCGGCCTATATCGCCACCGCCCGCAAGCTGGTCGGCGCGGCCGGGAGCGATCCCGCCGCCGCCCGCGCCCTGCTGCCGCAGTTCAACAAGCAGTTCTCGGCGCTGGAGACGGCGATGGAGGACGCGTCGCAGAAGATCGAGGTCGCCGCCCAGGCCGACGCCGACGCCGCCAAGCGCATGGGCGATCTTGGCCAGGTGCTGATGGCCGCCCTGCTGGGCGTGGCGGCCCTGTTCGCCGCCGCCATGGTCATCGCCGCCCGCCGGGTGCTGATCGCGCCGCTGGTGGCGATCACCGGCTGCCTGCGCCGCCTGGCCCAGGGCGACCTGACCGTGGTGCTGCCCAGCAGCGCCCGCAAGGACGAGATCGGTCAGATGACCGCCGCCCTGCATGCCTTCAAGGACGCCGTCGTCGCCCGCCAGCAGGAGCTGGAGGCCGCCGATGTTCGTGAAGCGCTGGAAGAAGAGCGCAAGGCCGCCGAGGCCCGCCGCGACGAGGCCGACGCCACCCAGCGCGCGGTGGTCGAAGCCCTCGGCTCGGCCCTGCAGAGCCTGGCGGTCGGCGATCTGTCGCAGCGCATCGACCAGGCCTTCCCGGCCGGCTACGAGGCCCTGCGCCAGGACTACAACCTCGCGCTGGACAAGCTGGCCGGCCTGGTCGCCGCCTCGCTGGACGGGGTGGCGATGATCCAGGGCGGCGCCCGCGAGATTACCGAGGCCGCCGACGACCTCTCCCGCCGCACCGAGCACCAGGCCGCCAGCCTGGAAGAGACCGCCGCGGCCCTCGACGAGATCACCAGCACCGTCCGCGCCGCCGCCGACGGGGCCGAGCGCGCCCGCCAGGTGGTCGCCCGCGCCCGCCAGGCCGCCCAGGCCAGCGGCGACGTCGTCGACCAGGCGGTCGGGGCCATGGCCGGCATCGAGCAGTCCTCCAGCCAGATCGGCCGGATCATCGGCGTGATCGACGAGATCGCCTTCCAGACCAACCTTCTGGCCCTCAACGCCGGCGTCGAGGCCGCCCGCGCGGGCGAGGCCGGCCGCGGCTTCGCCGTGGTGGCCTCCGAGGTGCGGGCCCTGGCCCAGCGCTCGGCCGAAGCGGCCAAGGAGATCAAGACCCTGATCGCCGCCAGTGCGGCCGAGGTCGGGCAGGGGGTCTCTTACGTGGGCCGCGCCGGCGAGGTGCTGCGCGGCATCGCCGGCCAGGTCGAGGAGATCGACACCCTGGTGCGCGAGATCACCGCCTCGGCCAAGACCCAGGCGCAAGGGTTGGCCGAAGTGAACGCCACCGTGAACCAGATGGACCAGGTCACCCAGCAGAACGCCGCCATGGTGGAAGAGACCACGGCCGCCAGCCACGCCCTCTCCAACGAGGCCACGCGCCTGGCCGACCGCATGGGCGAACTGAAGATCGCCGGCGGGGCCGAGCGGCCTGTCCAGCGTCCGGGTGAACGTCCGGGCGGGCGCCGCGCGGCCTGATTTCCTCCCGCCGCGCTTTGGGCTATCGGAGGGGCGTGACCGCCGCCGATCTCCACGCCCTCGAAGCCTGCACCGACGCCGTCGAGCGCAACGCCCTGGCCCTGAAGCTGGCCGACGCCGGGACGCCGGGCCTGGCCGAGGTGCTGGCGCGGCTGATCCGGCGGCCGGATCTCGCGCGGCAAAGGGGAACGCTGGTCCACGCCCTGGGCATGCTCGACTGCGCGCCCTATGTCGGGCTGCTGGTCGAGCTGGCGATCACCGGCGGGTTCGAGGTCGCCCACGAGGCGGTCGCGGCGCTCGAAGCGATCGACCCGATGCCGGCCGACGAAGGCCGCCGGGCCCAGGCCCGGCTGGACTCGGCCCGGGCGGGCGCGGTCGCCGAGGATTGGCGGCAGGATCTGCTGGAAGAGGCCTGGGTCCTGTTCGGCTAGCCGCGCGCCCTCGCTCAACCGCGCGCGGGCTGGTATGGGCAGCGCACGGAGTTTCTGACCACATGACCGATACGATTTCCGACGCCGTGGCCGTGGGCCGCCGGGTGCTGAGCATCGAGGCCCAGGCCCTTTCGCAGATGGCCGACGGCCTGGGCGAGGCCTTCACGCAGGCCGTGCGGGTGATGCACGACGCCAAGGGCCGCATCGTCTGCACCGGCATGGGCAAGTCGGGCCACGTGGCGCGCAAGATCGCCGCCACCCTGGCCTCGACCGGCAGCCAGGCGATGTTCGTCCACCCGGCCGAGGCCAGCCACGGCGACCTGGGCATGATCGGTCCCGACGACGTGGTGCTGGCCCTGTCGAAGTCGGGCGAGGCCCGCGAACTGGCCGACACCCTGACCTACTGCAAGCGCTTCTCGATCCCGCTGATCGCCATCACCGCCGTGGCCACCAGCCAGCTGGGCAAGGCCGGCGACGTGCTGCTGCTGCTGCCGGATGCGCCGGAAGCCACGGCGGAGGTCAACGCCCCGACCACCTCGACCACCCTGCAGATCGCCCTGGGCGATGCTCTTGCGGTGGCGCTGCTGGAAAGCCGCGGCTTCACCGCCAGCGACTTCCGCATCTTCCACCCGGGCGGCAAGCTGGGGGCGGTGCTGCGCACCGTGGCCGACCTGATGCACGGGGCCGAGGAACTGCCGCTGGTGGCCGAGAGCGCGCCGATGGGCGAGGCCCTGCTGGTCATGAGCCAGAAGCGCTTCGGCGCGGTGGGCGTCACCGACGCGGCCGGCGACCTCGTCGGCCTGATCACCGACGGCGATTTGCGCCGCCACATGGACGGCCTGATGGGCCACGCCGCCGGCGAGGTGATGACACGCAGCCCGTTGGTGATCGCCTCGGGCGCCCTGGCCGCCGAGGCCCTGAAGGTGATGAACGAGCGCCGGATCACCGTGCTGTTCGTCGTCGAGGCCGGCAAGCCCGTGGGCGTGCTGCACGTCCACGACCTGCTGCGGGCGGGGGTTATTTAAAGACCCCTCTCTCTGAGAGAGAGGGATCTTATGACGGCGCCTAGACCCGCGCCTCGGCCCCGAACGCCGCCAGGTCCTTGATCAGCGACACGACCGCCTGCTCGACCAGCTCGCCGCCCTTTTCCGGGGTGGCCAGGGCCGGGTCGGAGCCCATGCGGCCGTCGGCGTAGCGGGCGCGGAAGTCCAGCGCTTCGCGGATCGGGCCGGTGGGGGCGATCTTGGGCTCGTAAGGCGCGGTCTTGATGCTGTCGGGATAGCCCCACTGGGTCACCGCGATCTCCGACGGGGTGGCGTGGCTGCCGTGGCCGACCGGGAATTGGCGCATGGCCAGGCTGTTGACGCCGTCCAGATCCCACCAGTTCTTCAGCTTCATGGCGAAGGGGCAGCGCTCCTTGCGGAAGCTGTACTCGGCGTAGATCTCCGAGAACGCCGCCTCGATGGTGGCGACGTTGCCGCCGTGGCCGTTGAGGAAATAGATCTTCGTAAAGCCATGGGCGCCCAGCGAGCGCGTCCAGTCGCCGATCGCGGCCATGAAGGTCGACGGGCGCAGGAAGATGGTGCCCGGGAAGGCCAGGTGATGCTGGGCCATGCCGACATTGAAGGTCGGGGCCACCAGCACCTCGTCCGAGCGCTTGCTGGCCTCGTGGGCGATGATCTCAGGGCACAGCCAGTCGGTGCCCAGCAGGCCCGTCGGGCCGTGCTGCTCGTTGGAGCCGATCGGAACCACCACCGTCTTCGACCGCGTCAGGAAGGCTTCGATCTCGGGCCAGGTCGAAAGGGCGAGCAGCATGGCTGGAAACTCCGAAAGAAATCCTGGGTCGGCGCGGCGGGGGACCCGCGCCTAGTGTCCGGCCACGGCTTTACGCCCGATGGCGCGCGGAGCCGACCCGAAATTTCAGCATGGGAGCCCGCCATGGGCCTGCAACTCGGCGACATCGTTCCGGACTTCACCCAGGCCTCGACCGAAGGCCCGATCCAGTTCCACGACTGGGCGGCCGGTTCGTGGGTGGTGCTGTTCTCGCACCCCAAGGACTTCACCCCGGTCTGCACCACCGAGCTCGGCACGGTGGCCAAGCTGAAGCCGGAATTCGACAAGCGCGGCGTCAAGGTGATCGGCCTGTCGGTCGACGGCCTGGAGAACCACGGCGGCTGGGCGGCCGACATCGAGGAGACCCAAGGCGCGAAGCTGAACTTCCCGCTGATCGCCGACACCGACCGCTCGGTGTCCAACCTCTACGGCATGATCCATCCCAACGCCTCGGACACCCTGACCGTCCGCAGCGTCTACATCATCGACGCCAACAAGAAGCTGCGCCTGACCCTGACCTATCCGGCCTCGACCGGGCGGAACTTCGACGAGATCCTGCGGGTCATCGACAGCCTGCAGCTGACTGACGGCCACAAGGTCGCGACCCCCGCCAACTGGACCCAGGGCGGCGACGTGATCATCGTTCCGTCCGTTTCGAACGAGGCCGCCAAGGAACTCTTCCCCAACGGCTGGGACGAGCAGAAGCCCTATCTGCGCGTGGTGCCGCAGCCGGCGTAAGGGCTTTCGTCCTCGTCGTTCGGCCATTTTTCTTCGAGCATCCCCGCGAAGGCGGGGACCCAAGCCGAGCTAGAGGAAGCTGGCGCTGAACGCGCCCAAACCCGAACGTCAGCTTGGATCCCCGCCTTCGCGGGGATCTAACGGTTTGGGGTGGCCGCGCTTACTGCCGCACCCGCTCCACCTTCGCGCGCTTGCACGGGAGCGCCGCGCGCGCGCAAAGTCCTCCTCCTGGCGTCAACGAAGACGCCGGGGGAGGAGACATCGATGGCCGCAGCCCACGCCCGGGACGTGCTCGCCGTGCTCGACGGCGCGGGACCGGCCCTGTCGCCGGTGGCGGCCTCCTGGCGGCGCAGCCTCGTCCTGCACGGCCTCGACCCCGAAAACCGCAAGGCGCCCGACACCCTGACCCAGCGCGAGCTGGGCGAGGCCCAGGAGCGGATGGGCGCCTTGCGCGCGGCCGCCTCCGACACGCTGGACGCCCTGTTCCAGGCCGTCGGCGCCTCGGGCGCCTGCGTGCTGCTGACCGACAGCGTCGGGGTGCCGGTGGATCGGCGCGGCATGGCGGCCGACGATCCGGTGTTCCATCGCTGGGGCCTGTGGCCCGGCGCCATATGGAGCGAGGCCCGCGAGGGCACCAACGGCATCGGCACCTGCCTGGCCGAACAGCGCACCCTGACCATCCACCGCGACCAGCACTTCCACACCCGCAACATCGGCCTTAGCTGCACGGTCGCGCCGCTGTTCGATCCGCAAGGGCGGCTGGCCGGGGCGCTCGACGTCTCGTCCTGCCGGCCGGGTCTCGACGGCATGACCGGGCTGATGGAGACGGTGGTCAATGACGCCGCCCGCCGCATCGAGTCCAAGGCCTTCCGCGAGGCCTTCCCCGGCGCGCGCATCGTGCTGCTGGGCGAGGTGCGCGCCGACCGCGCCTCGACCCCGATGCTGGCCGTCGACACCGACGACGTCGTCATCGGCGCCACCCGCGCCGCCCGCCAAGCCCTGGAGCTGACCGACGACAAGCTCAAACGCGGGATGCCCTCGCCCGATCGCGGGGCCGACCTGGAAGACGCCGAGCGCGCGGTGGTGCGCCGGGCGCTGGGGGCGGCCGGCGGCAACGTCTCGGCCGCGGCCACGGCCCTGGGCGTCAGCCGGGCGACGCTGCACCGGAAGATCAACCGCCTGGGGCTGGGGCGGGGTTAGGTCGGGGCGGCATTCGGCGCCCAGGTCACTCTCATCCGAGCATCCCCGCGAAGGCGGGGATCCAAGCCGCGCCTGGAGACGCCCCACGGCCGCGCTACATCCTGAAAGCCAGCTTGGGTCCCCGCCTTCGCGGGGAAAGACGGCTTTGTGTGACTGCGAAGACCTGGGCCGCGCCGCCGATCAGCCGCATCCATGCTTCGCATTCAGGGATTGAATTTTCCGCCCCCGGGAGCGCTGGCTAGCCTGCTCCCGAAACGAAGCGCCCGCCGAGGCGCCGACAGGGACGGAACGATGACCAGGAAAATCCGAGGGCTCTCGAGGCTCGCCGGCGCGATCCTCGCGCTGGGTCTGGCCGCCGGGGCGCTGGGCGCGGCGGCCGCCGACCCGGCCCCCTCGGCGCCGCCGAAGACGCAGGTCATCATCCTGACCGACGTGCTCAACGAGCCGGACGACACCCAGTCGCTGATCCGCGCCCTGCTCTACAGCAACGAGATCGAGATCAAGGGCCTGGTCGCCACGACCTCGGCCTGGCAGCGGAGCGCGGTTCATCCCGAGGAAATCCGCCGGCTGATCGCCGCCTACGGCCAGGTCCTGCCCAATCTTCGCGTCCACGCCTCGGGCTATCCCACGGCCGAGCAGCTGCTGGCCACGGTTCGCGCCGGCAGCGCCAGCTACGGCCTGTCCGGCGTGGGCAAGGGCAAGGACACCGAGGCCTCGCGGCTGATCGTCGACACCGTCGACGCCGCCCCGGGGCCGGTATGGATCTGCGTCTGGGGCGGGGCGGCCGACCTGGCCCAGGCGCTGCACCACGTCAGGCAGACCCGCTCGCCGCAGGCGCTCGCGGCCTTCGCGCGCAAGCTGCGGGTCTATTCCATCTCCGACCAGGACGACGCCGGCCCGTGGATCCGCGCGCGGTTTCCGGAGATCTTCTGGATCGCCAGCATCCACGCCTTCAGCGACTACCCGCAGGCCGCCTGGCAGGGCATGTCGGCCGACACCGTCTTTCCCGATCCCGGGCCCGACACCAAGCTGATGAGCCCCGACTGGCTCGATCGCCACATCCGCCTGGGCGCCCTGGGCGGACTCTATCCCAAGCCGCTGTTCGCGATCGAGGGCGACAGTCCCTCGTTCCTCTATCTGATCCCGAACGGGCTGGGCGATGTGGAGCACCCGGACTACGGCGGCTGGGGCGGTCGATACGGGGCGCTGGCGCCCGGCGTCGGGCTGTTCGCCGACACCCAGGACAGCGCGATCGGCGCCGACGGCGCGCCGCACCTGGACAACCGCGTGGGCGTCTGGCGCTGGCGGGACGCGGTGCAGTTCGACTTCGCCAACCGCATCCAGTGGACGCTTCGCGCGGACTACGGCTCGGCCAACCATCCGCCCCAGGTGCTGCTGCAGGGACAGGGCGGGCTCGCGCCGCTGGAGATGACGGTGAAGGCCGGGGCGACCATCACGCTCGACGCGGCGGGGTCGGCCGATCCCGACGGCGATCCGCTCGTCTACAAATGGTGGTGGTACAGGGACGCTTCGCCGCCGCTGTTCCCGATGACCCCGCCCGAGATCCGCACCCCCGCCGGCGCCTCGACGGAGGTCGTGCTGCCGACCAAGCAGATGGTCCCGGGCGAGAAGGTCTATCACCTGATCCTGGAAGTCCGTGACCAGCCCAAGGCCGGCGGCCCGCCCTTCGTCCGCTACCGCCGCGCGATCATCCACGTCACGCCCTGAGGCGGCGTCAGCCGCGCGACCCCGCACCGGAAGATCAACCGGCTGGGTCTGGGGCGGAGTTGAACGCCGCTGACGAGCGTTGTGGAAAGCGGCGCCGTCACCGATAGTCCGGCGATGTTCGGAAACTGGTTCAAACCCAAGGCGGTCCTGTCGAAGAACGGTCGCTGCGGGATGTGCGGCCGAAGGCTGGACCAGGCGAACGATCCGCTTTCCGGCGATTGCGGAGGCGATTGTTGGGGCTGCATTGGAGAGGTCGAGGCCGGCATGGGCTGGGACGCCTCCGTTGAGGCCGTTCGCCGGGAAATCCGCGAAGGATGGCGTGACCATAACAGCAAGGCGCGATCGCCGACCGCCTTGGCCGCCCTCGAAGCGATCAAGCAGCTTCTACGCGACGACTGGGATCCCATCGACCTGATGCCGCACCTTCCCGCCGACGAGTACGACAGGTACGCCATCGAGGTGTTTTCGCGGCTGAGCGCCGGCGCCTCCGTCTTCGAGATCGCGAACTATCTGGGCGAGGTGGAGATGACCGGAATGCCGGATCGCGAGCGGGACCTTCGGGTGGCCCAGAGGGCGGTGACGATCATGAGCGCCCCGGATCTGTCGCAAGCCTGAGACACCTCTACCGCCCTGCCGCTTGCGCCCCGCTCCAGATCAAAAATCGGGGCGCAAGCTCCTCCCAGACGCCGAAGACGGCGCGACGGAGGAAACCATGACCAAGCCAGAGTTCATCGACTCGCTGTCCCGCCCGCCGTTCAAGGCGCGCTACGACAACTTCATCGGCGGCCAGTGGGTCGCCCCGGCCGACGGCCGCTATTTCGACAATGCTTCCCCGATCACCGGCCGCAAGGTCTGCGAGATCGCCCGCTCGCAAGCCGAGGACGTCGAGCGCGCCCTCGACGCCGCCCACGCCGCCAAGGACGCCTGGGGCAAGACGAGCGCCGCCGATCGCTCGCGCGTCCTGCTGCGGATCGCCGACCGCATGGAGGAGAACCTCCAGACCCTGGCCACCGCCGAGACCTGGGATAACGGCAAGCCGATCCGCGAGACCATGGCCGCCGACCTGCCGCTGGCCATCGACCACTTCCGCTATTTCGCCGGCTGCCTGCGCAGCCAGGAAGGCTCGATCTCCGAGATCGACCACGACACCATCGCCTATCACTTCCACGAGCCGCTGGGCGTGGTCGGCCAGATCATCCCGTGGAACTTCCCGCTGCTGATGGCCTGCTGGAAGCTGGCCCCGGCCATCGCCGCCGGCAACTGCGTGGTGCTGAAGCCCGCCGAGCAGACGCCGGCCTCGATCATGGTGCTGTTCGAGCTGATCGGCGACCTGCTGCCGCCCGGCGTGGTCAATGTCGTCAACGGCTTTGGCCTCGAGGCCGGCAAGCCGCTGGCGTCCAGCCCGCGCATCGCCAAGATCGCCTTCACCGGCGAGACCAGCACGGGCCGGCTCATCATGCAGTACGCCAGCCAGAACCTGATCCCGGTGACGCTGGAGCTGGGCGGCAAGTCGCCCAACATCTTCTTCGCCGACGTCACCGCCGAAGATGACGACTATCTCGACAAGGCGCTGGAGGGTTTCGCGATGTTCGCCCTCAATCAGGGCGAGGTCTGCACCTGCCCCAGCCGCGCCCTGGTGCAGAAGTCGATCTACGACCGGTTCATGGAGAAGGCGCTGAAGCGCGTGCAGGCGGTGGTGCAGGGCAATCCGCTTGATCCCGCGACCATGATCGGCGCCCAGGCCTCCGAGGAGCAGCTGAAGAAGATCCTCGGCTACATGGACATCGGCCGCGACGAGGGGGCCAAGCTCCTGACCGGCGGCTCGCGCACCGTGCTGCCGGGCCAGCTGGCCGACGGCTTCTATGTCGAGCCGACGGTGTTCGAGGGCCACAACAAGATGCGGATCTTCCAGGAGGAGATCTTCGGTCCCGTCCTGGCGGTGACCACCTTCGAGACGGAAGAAGAAGCGCTGGAGATCGCTAACGACACCGCCTTCGGCCTCGGGGCCGGGGTGTGGACCCGCGACGGCTCGCGCGCCTATCGCTTCGGGCGCGGCATCCAGGCCGGCCGGGTGTGGACCAACTGCTACCACGCCTATCCGGCCCACGCGGCCTTCGGCGGCTACAAGCAGTCGGGCGTGGGCCGCGAGACCCACAAGATGATGCTCGACCACTACCAGCAGACCAAGAACCTGCTGGTCAGCTACAGCGCCAAGGCGCTGGGCTTCTTCTAGGCTTTTCGGTTCCTCCCCCTGGGCCTTCGCCGACGGCGGCGGAGGCCCCTTTCTTCCGCCCAGCCACGGCGGAAAGGGGAGCGTGGACGGCCTCAAAACCGACAAATCGAACAAGACCAAGTTTCTGTCGTCAGAAACAGAATTGGTCTGCTTGCGCAGGGGGCGGCGCTTCGCATACTCCCGCTCGCAAGACGACGACTGACGCAGCGGCAACATCGCTGGCGACGACAAGATCGACTGTAGAGACCTTAGGGAGACGCGTGGTGAGCGACGGACAGCTGTTTCCGGTGCCGGAAGACTGGGCGGGCAAGGCCCATATCGACGCCGCCGCCTACGAGGCCGCCGTGGCCCGGGTCGAGAGCGATCCCGAAGGCTACTGGTGCGATCTCGCCGCCCGCCTCGACTGGATCAAGGCCCCCACCAAGATCAAGGACGTCTCCTACGCCAAGGACGACTTCCGCATCCGCTGGTACGAGGACGGGGTGCTGAACGTCAGCGCCAACTGCATCGATCGCCACCTGCCGCACCGCAAGGACGACGTCGCCCTGATCTTCGAGGGCGACGAGCCGGGCGTCTCCGACAAGATCACCTACGGCCAGCTGCACGACGACGTCTGCCGCATGGCCAATGTGCTGAAAGACCTGGGCGCCAGGAAGGGCGACCGGATCACCATCTACCTGCCGATGGTGCCCGTCGCGGCCGTCGCCATGCTGGCCTGCGCCCGCATCGGCGCCATCCACTCGGTGGTGTTCGGCGGCTTCTCGCCCGACAGCATCGCCGGCCGCATCCAGGACTGCGACTCGCGTCTGGTCATCACCGCCGACCAGGGCCGGCGCGGCGGCAAGAAGGTGCCGCTGAAGGCCAATATCGACGAGGCGCTCGAGCAGTGCCCGCAGGTCGAGAAGGTGCTGCTGGTCCGCTGGACCGGCGCCGAGGTGCCGATCATCGAGGGCCGCGACGTGGTCTGGAACGACGTCCGGGACGCCGCCTCGAACGTGTGCGAACCCGAGCCGATGAACGCCGAGGACCCGCTGTTCATCCTCTACACCTCCGGCTCGACGGGTAAGCCCAAGGGCGTGCTGCACACCACCGGCGGCTATCTGGCCTGGGCCAGCTGGACCTTCGAGTCCGTCTTCGACTATCGCCCGGGTGAAGTGTTTTGGTGCACGGCTGACGTCGGCTGGGTCACCGGCCACAGCTACGTGGTCTACGGCCCGCTGGCCAACGGCGGCACCAGCCTGATCTTCGAGGGCGTGCCCAACTACCCGACCCCGTCGCGGTTCTGGGAGGTGGTCGACAAGCACAAGGTCGAGATCTTCTACACCGCCCCCACCGCCCTGCGCGCCCTGATGCGCGAAGGCGACGAGCACGTGACCAAGAACGACCTGTCGTCCCTGCGCCTGCTGGGCAGCGTCGGCGAGCCGATCAATCCCGAGGCCTGGCTCTGGTATCACCGCGTGGTCGGCAAGGATCGCCTGCCGATCGTCGACACCTGGTGGCAGACCGAGACCGGCGGCATTCTCGTCTCGCCGCTGCCGGGCGCCACGGCCCTGAAGCCGGGCTCGGCCACCAAGCCGCTGCCGGGCGTCAAGCTGCAGCTCGTGGACGCCGAAGGCCAGGTGCTGGAGGGCGCGACCGAGGGCAACCTCGTGATCACCGACAGCTGGCCGGGCCAGATGCGCACGGTCTATGGCGACCACCAGCGCTTCTTCGAGACCTATTTCTCGACCTATCCCGGCAAGTACTTCACCGGCGACGGCTGCAAGCGCGACGCCGACGGCTACTACTGGATCACCGGCCGGGTGGATGACGTCATCAACGTCTCGGGCCACCGCCTGGGCACCGCCGAGATCGAGAGCGCTCTCGTGGCCCACGAAGCCGTCGCCGAGGCGGCGGTGGTCGGCTACCCGCACGACATCAAGGGCCAGGGCGTCTACGCCTACGTCACCCTGAAGGCCGACGCGACGCCGACCGAGGAACTGCGCAAGCAGCTCGTCCTCTGGGTCCGCCACGAGATTGGCCCCTTCGCCGCGCCGGACGTCCTGCAATGGGCCCCGGGCCTGCCCAAGACCCGCTCGGGCAAGATCATGCGCCGCATCCTGCGCAAGATCGCCGAGAACGCGGTGGACGCCCTGGGCGACACCTCGACCCTGGCCGACCCGTCGGTGGTGGATGATCTGGTGAGGAACCGGGCGGGCGCGAAGGCGGCTTAACGCCCACCGCGCTCGTCATCCCGGGCGAAGGGCCGCGTAGCGGACCGTAGACCCGGGACCCAGGGGCCGGCGCAGTGTGGTTACCTCCGCGAGGGTGGCCCGTCTGGATGCTGCACCCAGTCCTCTGGGTCCCGGCTCTGCGCTGCGCTCCGGCCGGGATGACGACGGAAGGTGGGCAACTTGTCCACAACCCCCTTCCGGCCTATAGTCAAAACGCCGTCGAGCTGGCGGCGTTTGGCTAGGATCGCATGGCCCCGGTCGTGAAAATCCAGGAACTGTTTGGCGGCGAGGCGGTCACCGGCCCCCTCGTCACGGAGTTCGACGTCGTCCGTCTGGTCCGCAAGGGCTTATCGGTCGCCGCGGTCGATTGCTTCCTGGCGGTTACGCATCAGCCGTTCTCGGCTATCGAGCCCTATGTGATGCCGCGGCGCACCTTCAATCGCCGCCGCGACGCCGACCAGCTGCTCGACCCCGCCGAGTCCGACCGGATGGTGCGCATCGCCCGGCTGGTGGCCGCCGCCGAGGACACCCTGGGCGACCAGGAACGCGCCTGGCGCTGGCTGGAGCGGCCCAACCGCGCGCTGGAGGGCCAGGCGCCGCTGTCGCTGGCCGACACCGACCTGGGCGCCCGCAACGTCGAACGGCTGCTCGGCCAGATCGCCCACGGCCTGGCGGCTTGATCGTCCACCGCATCGCCAAGGCCGCCCATGTCGGCCTGGACGGGGAGGGGGCGCGGCTCTACGGCGGTCGCTGGAACTCGCCTGGCCGGCCGATGCTCTACACCGCCGCCAGTCCGAGCCTGGCCGTTCTGGAGGTGCTGGTCCATCTCGACCTGCCGCCCGACCTGCTGCCGTTGGACTATCGCCTTCTCTTCATCGAGGTCCCGGACGACGCGCCGAGGCTTGAACTCGACGCCGTTCCAGCCGACAGCGTCGCCACCGGCGACGCCTTCCTGACCGCCGGCCAAGCGCTGTGCCTGCGCGTCCCCAGCCAGGTCGTGCCGCAGGAGATCAACACCCTGCTCAATCCCCGCCATCCGGCCTTCGCCGAGGTGCGGGTCGTGCGCGACGAGCCGTTCCGGTTCGATCCGCGTCTGTTCTGAGCCTCGCCCTAGCCTCATCCCCCGCCAGGGTTTATAGCCCGGCCATGTTTGAAGGCCTCTCCCCCCTCGCCCGCGAAGCCCGCTCCTGGCCGTTCGAGCAGGCGCGCGCCACCATCGCCCGCGTCCTGCGCGTGCGTCTTCCCGACCGCGCCGATCAAGAAGCGGCGAAAGCCCTGATCGACGCCGGCAAGACCGACGAGGCGGTGAAAGCCTATCCGGCCCTGGCCAAGGCGGTGATCTTCGAGACCGGCTACGGCCCGTCCGGCCTGCCGCACCTGGGCACCTTCGGTGAAGTCGCGCGCACGACCATGGTGCGCCAGGCCTTCCGCGCGCTGACCGACGACGCCATCCCCACGCGCCTGATCGCCTTCAGCGACGACATGGACGGCCTGCGCAAGGTGCCGGACAACATCGAGAACAAGCAGCCGCTGATCGAGGACCTGGGCAAGCCGCTGACCGTCGTCCGCGACCCGTTCGGCACCCATGACAGCTTCGGCGCCCACAACAACGCCCGCCTGCGCGCCTTCCTCGACGGCTTCGGCTTCGAGTACGAGTTCGTGTCCTCGACCGAGTGCTACAAGGGCGGGCTGTTCGACGAGACCCTGCTGACGGCCCTGGCCCGCTTCGACGCCATCCAGAAGGTGATGCTGCCGACCCTGGGCGAGGAGCGTCGCGCCACCTATTCGCCGTTCCTCCCCGTCAGCCCCAGCACCGGCAAGGTGCTGCAGGTGCCGACCCTGGAGCGCAACGTCGAGAAGGGCACGATCGTCTTCGAGGACGAGGACGGTTCGCGCGTCGAGGTCCCGGTCACCGGCGGTCACGTGAAGATGCAGTGGAAGCCCGACTGGGCCATGCGCTGGACCGCCCTGGGCGTCGACTACGAGATGAGCGGCAAGGACCTGATCGACTCGGTCAAGGCCTCGGGCGCGATCTGCAAGGCGCTGGGCGGCGTTCCGCCGGAAGGCTTCAACTACGAGCTCTTCCTGGACGAGAACAACCAGAAGATCTCCAAGTCCAAGGGCAACGGCCTGTCGATGGAGGACTGGCTGCGCTACGGCGCGCCGGAGAGCCTGTCGTACTACATGTTCCAGAGCCCCAAGTCGGCCAAGAAGCTCTATTTCGACGTCATCCCCAAGGCGACGGACGAGTACCTGCAGCAGCTGGACGCCTTCGGTCGCCAGGAGCCGGCCAAGCAGCTCGACAACCCGGTCTGGCACATCCATTCGGGCAAGCCGCCGCAGCAGAGCTCGCCGGTGTCGTTCAGCCTGATGCTGAACCTGGTGTCGGCCGCCGACGCCTCGACCAAGGAGATCCTCTGGGGCTTCCTGTCGCGCTACATCCCGGGCGCTTCGGCCGAAAGCCAGCCGCTGCTCGACCGCCTGGCCGGCTACGCGATCAACTATTACGAGGACTTCGTGAAGCCCACGAAGACCTTCCGCGCCCCGACCGACGTCGAGCGCGCGGCGATCCTCGACCTGCTGGCCAAGCTGAAGGCCATGCCGGCCGGAACCCAGGACGCCGAACTGATCCAGAACGAGGTGTTCGAGGTCGGCAAGACCCACGGCTTCGACCCGCTGCGCGCCTGGTTCCAGGCCCTGTACGAGGTTCTCCTCGGCCAGAGCCAGGGCCCGCGCTTCGGCTCCTTCGCGGCGATCTTCGGCGTGGATCGCACGATCGCGCTGATCGAAGAGAAGCTGGGCTGAGGTCTTAACTCCTCCCCCGTGCAACGGGGGAGGGGGACCACGAAGTGGTGGAGGGGGCGAGACTGGGCTCGGCGCTCTGTCACTCGCCCCCTCCGTCACGGCGCTGATAGCGCCGCGCCACCTCCTCCGTTTCACGGGGGAGGAGTGAAGTCGGCGGAAGCTGAAAACAGCCCCTTCAAGTCTTTCCGGTCCCCTCTCTCGGAGGGAACAGAGTGCGACACCGTGCCTCGTTTGATGAACGCTTTCTGAATTTCGAATTAAGGGTTTGTGCGAACTTCGGAGTCTAGGCTGGAACCATCAGAACCAGGAATAGTCCGATGGCTTCCTTCACGCTTCGCCCGCACGACCGTTCGGAATTCGACTCCCTGATCGGCGGCATCGCTTCGCAGTTCCCCGGCGCTCGCATCGAGGCCGCGCACAACGACACCTGGCAGTCCTACCGGGTCGACGTGTCGTGCGAGGATCCCCGCGCCACGGCCCTTCGCGACTGGCTCAACGGCCACCACGCCGCCTGCCCGCGCACCTGATCTCGCGAGCGTTCCCCGATAAGTGCGAAGCGGTTATCGGATAAAGGAATGCTCGAAAGAAGGGTCGGCCGCTACTGGCTGACCCACTGGATGCAGGCCGCCCAGGCCACGCTCATGCGGTCGAGCACCCGGTCGTCGCCGTCGCGCAGCACCGAAGTCAGTTCGATCGTCCGGGCCGTCAGGCGGCCCATCTCGCGGATCAGCACCTCGCCCTGCGTGGTCATCACCACCACCCGGTCGCCGCGTCGCGGTTCGGCCGTCGGCGAGACCAGCAGCCGGTCGCCGTCGCGATAGACCGGCGCCAGGGCGTCGCCCTCGATCTCCAGGGCGAACAGGCCCTCTTCCCGCGGCCCCGGCAGCTCCACCTCTTCCCAGCCCGACCCGCGCGGCGCCCCCGCCTCGTCGAACATGCCCGGCGCCCCGGCCCGCGTGAGGCCGATCAGCGGCACGCCCGCCCGGCGGCCCGGCGCTGCGGTCTCCGTCAGGGCGGCGAATTCAGAAAACCCCACCCCCGTGGCTTCCAGCACCTTGGCCAGGCTCTCGGTCGAGGGCCAGCGCGGCCGCGTGTCGGCGTCGCCGCGTTTGGAGCGATTGAAGGCGGTGGGATCCAGGCCCGCCAGCTTGGCCATGGCCGAAGGGCTCATGTCGAAGCGTTTGGCCAGGGCGTCGATCGCCGTCCACAGTTCGGCGTGCGAGAGCATCGGATCGTCCCCGAGTCCTGATGACGCCGAGCCGCGGGCGTCCCGAGGAAATTATGCCCAGGGCTTAGGAATGTAAACCTAGCGACAATGGTCAAGATTGACGTTTACGTAAGCGTTGACGTTCCGCAGGGTCCGGCGTAGCGTGAACGCCGATAACCAACGACCCGGCCGGGAAGGCCGGCCGCACCCTGGGAGGGTAACGATGGTGGCTGATCTTCGACGTCCCGAGCGCACGTTCTCGATCCGTCAGCTCTGCAACGAGTTCAAGGCCACGCCCCGGGCGCTGCGCTTCTACGAGGACAAGGGCCTGCTGACGCCGGCCCGCGAAGGCCTCAACCGCGTCTATTCCCACAAGGACCGCGTCCGCCTGCAGCTGATCCTGCGCGGCAAGCGCGTGGGCCTGTCGCTGTCGGAAATCCGCGAGTTGCTGGACCTCTACGACGAGAACGACGACGGCGCGGCCCAGATGGCCCGGTCGCTGAAGAAGTTCCGCGAGCGCGCCGCCGCCCTGGAGCAGCAGCGCGAGGACATCGACGGCGCCCTGATCGAGCTGCGCGAGGCGTGCGATCGCCTCGAGAAGCGCCTGGCCGAGATCCGTCCGGACCTGCTGCCGCGCTCGGCCGATTACGAGCAGCTGCTGCGCGCCCGCCTCGACGGCCACGCCGACATGGCGCTCGGCAAGTAGTCAGCCCTTTTGATCCCTTCCGCGCCCGCTTTCGCCAAGACCGGCGGAACGGGCGGGTTTCCCTTCGCCTTTCTCCCCGATCCCGATCAGTCAGGACCGCTTAAATGACCTATCAGCCGCCCGTCCGCGACCACATGTTCCTGCTGCGTGACGTGCTCAACATCGAGCAGTACGGCAATCTGCCGGCCTTCGCCGACGCCTCGATCGACGTCGTCGAGCAGATCGTCGAGGGCGCGGCCCAGTTCACCGGCGAAGTCCTGGCCCCGCTGAACAGCGTCGGCGACAAGACCGGCTGCAAGCTCGACCCGGTCACCAACACCGTCACCACCCCGCCGGGCTTCAAGGAAGCCTACAAGGCCCTGTGCGAAGGCGGCTGGACCGGCCTCGGCTCGGATCCGACCTACGGCGGCCAGGGCCTGCCCCACGTCGTGAACCTGTCGTTCTCGGAAATGTCGAGCTCGGCCAACATGGCCTTCTCGATGTATCCGGGCCTGGCGCACGGCGCCTATTCGGCCATCCACACCGGCGGCACCGACGAGCAGAAGCAGACCTACCTGCCCAAGATGATCACGGGCGAGTGGACCGGCACCATGAACCTGACCGAGCCGCACTGCGGCACGGACCTCGGTTTGCTGCGCACCAAGGCCGTTCCCAACGGCGACGGCAGCTACAAGATCACCGGCCAGAAGATCTGGATCTCGGCCGGCGAGCACGACATGTCGGACAACATCGTCCACCTGGTGCTGGCCCGCATCGAGGGCGCCCCGGCCGGCGTGAAGGGCATCAGCCTGTTCATCGTGCCGAAGTTCTTCCCCAAGGAAGACGGCTCGGTCGGCGCGCGCAACGAGGGCGCCAAGTGCGTGGGCCTCGAAGAGAAGATGGGCATCCACGGCAACGCCACCTGCGTCATGCAGTACGACGACGCCGAGGGCTATCTGATCGGTGAAGAGAACAGCGGCCTGAAGCTGATGTTCGTGATGATGAACGAGGCCCGTCTGGGCGTCGGCCTGCAGGGCGTCGCCCAGGCCGAAGCGGCCAACCAGGCCGCCGTCGCCTTCGCCAAGGACCGCCTGCAAGGCCGCTCGCTGACGGGCCCGAAGAACGCCGAAGGCCCGGCCGACCCGATCATCGTCCACCCGGACGTGCGTCGCCTGCTGCTGGAGAACAAGGCCATCATCGAAGGCGGCCGCGCCTTCCTGTTCTGGACCGCCCTGCACGGCGACCTGGCCCACAGCCACCCCGATGAGGCCGTGCGCACCAAGGCCGACGACTACATGGGCCTGCTGACGCCGGTGCTCAAAGGCTACCTGACCGACCGCGGCTTCCAGGTCTGCTCGAACGCGGTGCAGGTGCACGGCGGCTCGGGCTTCACCGAGCACTTCCCGGTCAGCCAGTACCTGCGCGACTGCCGCATCGCCCTGATCTACGAAGGCACCAACGGCGTGCAGGCCCTCGACCTCGTGGGCCGCAAGCTGGCGGCCAAGGGCGGCCGCGGCGTGATGACCTTCTTCCAGGAGATCGACCAGTTCGTCGGCGAGAACGACGGCGACGCCGACCTGAAGCCCTTCGTCGACGCCCTGGCGGCGACCAAGGCCCAGCTGCAGGACGGCACCATGTGGCTGATGCAGAACGGCCTGCAGAACCCGGATAACGCCGGCGCGGCCTCGACCGACTACATGCACCTCTTCGGCCTGACGGGCCTGGCCTACATGTGGGTGCTGATGGTCAAGGCGGCCAACGCCAAGATCGCCGAGGGCTCCACCGACCCGTTCTTCACGACCAAGGTCGCCACGGCGCGTTATTTCATCGAGCGGGTCTTGCCTGACGCTGCGGCGCATCTGGCCAAACTGAAGACCGGCTCGGCGACCCTGATGGCGCTGCCCGCGGAGGCCTTCTGATCATGAGCGTGCTCGACGTCGCCAAACCCGCCCTCATGGCCGAAGAAGACATCACGATCTTCGAGGACGCGGTGGGCAAGTTCTTCGACGAGCACGCCCCTGAATCCGTCGTCGCGACCTGGCGCAAGAACCACTGCGTCGATCGCGCGATGTGGAACAAGGCGGGGGAGGCCGGTCTGCTCGGCCTCTCCACGCCCGAGGAATACGGCGGCTCCGGCGGCGACTATCGCCACGAGGTCGTGCTGATGGAACAGCTGGGCAAGAAGGGCGTCGACGGCTTCGGCGCCAGCCTGCACAACGCCATCGTCATGCCGTACATCACCCATTACGGCACCGAGGAGCAGAAGCGCCGCTGGCTGCCGCGCCTGTCGACCGGCGAGCTGGTCGGCGCGATCGCCATGACCGAGCCGGGCGCGGGTTCCGACCTGCAAGGCATCAAGACCAGCGCCAAGAAGGACGGCAACCAGTACGTCCTCAACGGCTCCAAGACCTTCATCACCAACGGCCAGACGGCCAATCTGATCATCGTCGTGGCCAAGACCGATCCGGCCGGCGGCGCGCGGGGCACCAGTCTGCTGGTGGTCGAGACCGACGGGGCGGACGGCTTCGAGCGCGGCCGCAACCTCGACAAGCTGGGCCACGAGGCCCAGGACACGTCCGAGCTGTTCTTCAACGACGTGAAGATCCCGACCGAGAACCTGCTGGGCACGGACGAGGGTCAGGGCTTCTTCCAGCTGATGGCCCAGCTGCCGCAGGAGCGGCTGAACATCGCCGTCCAGGGCATGGCGACGATCGAGCGGGCGCTCGAGCTGACCATCGCCTACGTCAAGGAGCGCCAGGCGTTCGGCAAGCCGATCCTGGCCTTCCAGAACACCCAGTTCGTGCTGGCCGAGTGCAAGACGGAAGGCACCGTCGCCAAGGTGTTCGTCAACCACTGCATCGAGCGCCACCTGAAAGGCGATCTCGACGCCTCGACGGCCTCGATGGCCAAGTACTGGGTGACGGACCTGGAGAACAAGATCGTCGACCGCTGCCTGCAGCTGTTCGGCGGCTACGGCTTCATGAACGAGTACCCGATCGCCCGGATGTACAAGGACAGCCGTGTCCAGCGCATCTACGGCGGCACCAACGAGATCATGAAACTGCTGATCGCGAGGACGCTCTGATGTTGTTCGCCGACGCTCCGCCTCCGCCCGCTCAGGATACGGCCCGCGCGGCCGTGGTCTGCGTGCGCGCCGAGGGCCGCCGCCCGCTGCAGTTCTCCGGCAAGCTGGAGGGCAAGCGCCCGCAGCCCGGCGCCTTCGACCTGCCGCTGAAGCCGGGCGTCGAGCAGTGCAACAACCTGCTGCGCTCCAAGATCGCCACCTGGACCCTGACCGTGAACACGCCGGGCTTCACGCCCTGCCGCCTGCCCGCGCCGGAGTTCGGCCAGCGGGTGGTCTATTCGGCCAAGGCCGGCGCGCGCGGCCTGTCCTGCGCCCCGATCCACAAGTCGCCGATCGGCGCCTGGAAGAAGTGATGTCGACCCACGTCGCCATCATCGACTGGAAGCTGGAGGCCGGGGCGGATTTCCCCAAGGGCCGCTACAGCCGCGCCCATACCCTGTCGTTCGACGGCGGCGTGACGGCGCTCGGCTCGGCTTCGCCGTCGGTGGTGCCGCTGCCCTGGTCGGACCCCGCGGGCGTCGATCCCGAGGAGATGTTCGTGGCGGCGCTGTCGTCCTGCCACATGCTGACCTTCCTCGATCTGGCCCGTCGCGCCGGTTTCTTCATCAGCGCCTATCGCGACGAGGCCGAGGGGACGATGACCAGGAACGAGCATGGCGCTCACTGGGTCAGCCATGTCGCCCTTCGTCCCGACATCGTCTTCGAGGGCGACGCGCCCGACGAAGCCAAGCTGGCGGCCCTGCACGAGGCCGCCCACCACGCCTGTTTCATCGCCAACTCGGTGCGGACGGATGTCCGCGTCGAGCCGGCGGTCAAAGAATCCCCTTTGGGGCTAACGATTTAAAAGATCGCAGGAAGGAGCCATTCAATGGCCGACGCTTACATCTTCGACGCCGTGCGCACCCCGCGCGGCAAGGGCAAGAAGGACGGCTCTCTGCATGAGATCACCGCCCTGTCCCTCGCCAGCCAGGTCCTGGAAGCCATCCGCGACCGCAACGGCCTGGACACCTCCAAGGTCGACGACGTCGTCCTGGGCTGCGTCGCCCCGGTCGGCGAGCAGGGTTCGGACATCGCCCGCACCGCCGTGCTGACCGCCGACTACGCCGAGAGCGTCGCCGGCGTGCAGATCAACCGCTTCTGCGCCTCGGGCCTGGAAGCCGTGAACATGGCCGCGGCCAAGGTCATCTCGGGTGAAGCCGACCTGACCATCGGCGGCGGCGTCGAGAGCATGAGCCGCGTGCCGATGGGCAGCGACGGCGGCGCCTGGCCGACCGACCCGTCGTCGGCCTTCAAGACCTACTTCATGCCGCAGGGCGTGTCGGCCGACCTGATCGCCACCCTCTACGGCTTCAGCCGCGACGACGTCGACGCCTACGCCGTCGAGAGCCAGCGCCGCGCCGCCCAGTCGTGGACCGAGGGCCGCTTCTCCAAGTCGGTCGTGCCGGTGAAGGACCAGCTGGGTCTCAACATCCTGTCGCACGACGAAACCGTCCGCGCCTCGACCACCATGCAGACCCTGGCCTCGCTGAACGCCTCGTTCACCGGCATGGGCGAGATGGCCTTCGACGCGGTGGCCACCCAGCGCTACCCGCAGGTCGAGCGCATGACCCACGTGCACCACGCGGGCAACAGCTCGGGCATCGTCGACGGCGCCGCCGGCGTGCTGATCGGCACCAAGGAAATGGGCGACGCGCTCGGCCTCAAGGCCCGCGCCCGCATCAAGGGCATGGCCTCGATCGGTTCGGAGCCGTCGATCATGCTCACGGGCCCGTCGCTGGTCACCGAGAAGCTGCTCAAGAAGCTTGGCATGGAAGTCGCCGACATCGACCTCTACGAGCTGAACGAAGCCTTCGCGGCCGTCGTCCTGCGCATGATGCAGGCGCTGGACATCCCGCACGAGAAGATGAACGTCAACGGCGGCGCCATCGCCATGGGCCACCCGCTGGGCGCCACCGGCGCGATGATCCTGGGCACCATGGTCGACGAGCTGGAACGCTCCGACAAGGAAACCGCCCTGATCACCCTGTGCGTCGGCGCCGGCATGGGCACCGCCACGGTCATCGAACGCGTCTGACAACCACACAGATCGTCATCCCGGACGGCCGTAGGCCGATCCGGGACCCAGGGGCCGGCGCATTGCGGTTCACCTGGGTCCCGGCTCTCCGCTTCGCTACGGCCGGGATGACGACCGAAATTCTGAAGGACTAGTCCAAATGGAAAACTTCAAGATCGAGGTCGACGGCGACGGCATCGCCCTGGTCACCTTCGACGTCCCCGGCCGTTCGATGAACACCCTGACCGCTTCGGTGATCAAGGAAGTCGGCGAGCTGGTCGAGCGCATCAAGACCGACGCCGAGATCAAGGGCGTCGTCATCACCTCGGGCAAGACCACCGGCTTCTGCGCCGGCGCGGACCTGGGTGAACTGGGCGGCAACGGCGGCCTCGGCGGCGGCGACCTGCAAGCCGCGTTCGACGCCGGCTTCGCGCTGAACAAGGCCTTCCGCGGCCTGGAAACCAGCGGCAAGCCGGTGGCCGCGGCCATCAACGGCCTGGCGCTCGGCGGCGGCCTGGAATTCGTCCTGGCCACCCACTACCGCGTGGTCGCCGACCTGCCGAAGCTGCAGCTGGGCCTGCCGGAAGCCAAGGTCGGCCTGCTGCCGGGCGGCGGCGGAACCCAGCGCCTGACGCGCCTGATGGGCGTCATGGCTGCGGCCCCCTACCTGCTCGAAGGCAAGTCGATGAAGCCGGCCGAGGCGCTCGGCGCCAAGGTCGTGCACGAAGTCGTGCCGGCCGGCACGGAAGTCGAAGCCGCCAAGACCTGGATCAAGACCAAGGGCGACCCGGTCGCGCCCTGGGACAAGAAGGAATTCAAGATCCCCGGCGGTGGTCCCTACACCCCGACCGGCGCCCAGGTGTTCATCATGGGCAACGCCATGCTGCGCAAGAACACCTACGGCAACTACCCGGCCCAGCAGAACATCATGAAGGCCGTCTATGAGGGCCTGCAGGTTCCGTTCGACGCGGCCATCCGCATCGAGACCCGCTACTTCCTCAAGACCCTGATGACCCCGCAGGCCAAGGGCATGATCCGCACCCTGTTCCTGTCGCTCCAGGAACTGGGCAAGGGTTCGGGCCGTCCGGCCGGCGTGCCGTACTACGACGTCAAGAAGGTCGCCGTGCTCGGCGCCGGCATGATGGGCGCGGGCATCGCCTACGTCCAAGCCATGGCCGGCATCGAGACCGTGCTGATCGACCAGACGCAGGAAGCCGCCGACAAGGGCAAGGGCTACGCCGAAGGTCTGGTCAAGAAGGCCGTCTCGCGCGGCAAGCTGACGGCCGAGAAGGGCGAGGCCATCCTGGCCCTCATCCATCCGACGTCGGACTACGCCAACGTCAAGGGCAGCGACCTGGTCGTCGAGGCCGTGTTCGAGAACCGCGACGTCAAGGCCGCCGTCACCAAGCTGGCCGAGGCTGAGCTGGCCGACACCGCCGTGTTCGGTTCCAACACCTCGACCCTGCCGATCACCGGCCTGGCCGAAGCCTCGATCCGTCCGGAAAGCTTCATCGGCATCCACTTCTTCTCGCCGGTCGACAAGATGGGCCTGGTCGAGATCATCCTCGGCGAGAAGACCGACCAGGCGACCATCGCCAAGTCGATCGACTACGTCCTGAAGATCAAGAAGACCCCGATCGTCGTCAACGACAGCCGCGGCTTCTACACGTCGCGCTGCTTCGGCACCTTCGTGCAGGAAGGCATGGAACTGCTCAGCGACGGCATCGCCCCGGCGATCATCGACAATGTCGGCCGCGCCACCGGCATGCCGCGCGGCCCGCTGGAAATGCACGATGACGTCGCGCTGGACCTGTCGCACAAGATCGCTGTCCAGACGAAGAAGGACCTCGGCGACAAGTACGAGGAGCGTCCGTTCACCGCGATCATCGCCAAGATGGTCGAGGACCTGGGCCGCTACGGCCGCAAGAACGGCAAGGGCTTCTACGACTATCCGGAAAAGGGTCCCAAGACCCTGTGGCCGGGCCTTTCTGAGCTGGTTGAAGTCAAAACCACCGAAGCCGACAAGGCGCTGATCGAGCAGATCCGCACCCGCCTGCTGTATCGCCAGGCCGTCGAGGCCGCGCGCTGCTTCGAGGAAGGCGTGATCACCGATCCGCGTGAAGCCGACGTCGGCGCCATCCTGGGCTGGGGCTTCGCGCCCTGGACCGGCGGCCCGGTCAGCTTCATCGACGGCATCGGCGTGGCCAAGTTCGTCGAGACCCTCGACCAGCTGACCGCGTCCTACGGCGCGCGCTTCGCCCCGCCGGCCCTGCTGCGCGAGATGGCCGCCAAGGGCGAGACCTTCTACAGCCGCTTCGGCGTCAAGGAGAAGGCGGCCGCCTGAGGTCGCTTTCGCCTGCAAGGTGAAATGAGGAGGCCCGGCGGCGACGCCGGGCCTTTTCTTTTCGCCGCCGCATCATTGCCGACATCCTCGCGCCCCATGGGCTCTGTAACGGGAACGCCTCGCGCCTGTTGCGCGGAGGTAAGGATTCGGGATGGCCGGTAGGCGATCGACAGCTCGCCGCAGAAGGCCTTTCGCCCTCGCCCTGATCGCGGTGAGCGGCCTGCACGTGCTGCTGGGCGTGGCCCTGGTCAGCGGCATCAAGATCATGCCGCCGCCGGTCGAGCCGCAGAGCCTGATTGTCGACCTGGTCGACGTCGCCCCGCCGCCGCTGGCGCATCTGCGGCTCCCGGACGCCGCGCCCGCGCCGCAGGCCGCCGCCGCCGCGCCTCCGGCCCACGCCGTGGTTCCGCCGCCGCCCCTGGCGCCATCCAAGCCGCCGGCCCAGGTCGCCAGCGCTCCGACGCCGGCGCCGGCCGCGCCCGACGCGCCCCGCGCCGCCGTCGCTCCGCCCGGCTTCAAGTCGCGCGGCACGCCCACGCCCGGCGGTGATGCGCTGCGCCAAGCCGCTCGCGAAGGCGGCGGCTGCAACCACGCCGACCTCTACCGCCTGACCAAGGCCGAACGCGCCGCCTGCGACGACAAGCTGGGGATCAAGGCCAAGGACGCGCCGATGTACGCGGTGATCGACCAGTCCAAGAAGGACTTCTTCGACGGCGCCTGCAAGAAGGACGACGAGTGGTGCCTCTACCGCACGGGCCAGGGGCCGTATCCGGGCCTGTTCGCCTTGATGAAGAAGAAAAAGGACGAGTGGTGAGGGCTTGAAGGAACCTCCCCCTGTGGGGGAGGCGATCGCGTAGCGATCGGTGGGGGGAGCATCGCAAGAAGGTTCCGCCGCCGCGCAAGCTGAAACCGTCCCCCCTCCGGCCTTCGGCCGCCTCCCCCACAGGGGGAGGTTCAAACAAAAAGGGCGGCCCTCGCAGGCCGCCCTTTCCGGTTTTCGGGAGACCCGAAACGCTTACCAGGTCTTGCTGACGCTCAGGAACACGCGGCGTTCGACTTCCAGGCCGGCGCTCTGGCGCTGGCGGTTGTCGCCGAGGTTCTGGCCGCTCAGGGCCACGGTCACGCCGTGGTCGAACGCGCGGGCCACCCGGCCGCCGAGGGCGGCGTAGGCGTCGATGTCCACCAGGTTCGGCGCGGCCGCGGCGCTGTAGAGCGCGTAGGCGCGGTGCTCGCCGACGAAGTGGGCGTAGCCGTCGACGGTCCAGGCGCCGCCGGTCCAGCCCAGCGAGACGTTGCCGCGGTTTTCCGGGGTGGTCTCGGCGTAGGCGGCCGTGCGGAGCACCGGCGAGAAGCCGGCGGTCGGCTCGTCGTCGACCTCGGTGTGGGTCCAGTCGGCGCTCCAGCGGAAGCCGCCCGTCAGCTGACCCGAGGCGGCCAGCTCGAAGCCGGTCATCTTGCTGTCGCCGATGTTGCGGTAGCTGAGCACCGGCAGGCTGACCAGGGTCGCCGCCACGTCGATCTGGGCCGAGGTCGGCTGGCCCTTCACGTCCTCGGTCTTCTGCACGAAGGCCTTGGCGCTGACTTCGGCCTTCAGAGCGGGCAGGGCGCGCTCGTAGGTCAGCTGGTAGTTGGTGATGATCGCCGGCTCGAGGGTCGGGTTGCCGGCCAGACCGATCGTGTACGGACCGACGGTGACGCGGGCCTGCAGGGCGCCCAGGTCGACCAGGGTCGGAACCTGCACGCCGCGGGCGGCGGTGGCCTTGAAGGTGTCGACGTCGGTGGCGCGCCAGACCAGGCCGAGGTTGTAGCTCGGCTCTTCGATCTTGCGGTCCCAGTAGCCGTTGCCCAGCGGCGGCGAGCCGGCCGGGAACGCGCCTTCGCGCGACAGGTCCAGGCTGTCGTAGCGGCCGGCGGCGGTGAAGGCGAGCTTGTCGGTGATCGCCCAGTTCCACATCGCCGAGGCCGACAGCACGTCATAGCTGACCTGCGCGCCGCCGATCGGGGCGGTGTTGACCTCGTTGTGGCGGTACTCGCCGCCGACGCGCAGGGTGTGCTTCGCGCCGATCTTGAACAGGTCCTGCACCGAGACGACGCGGATTTGGTTCTCGAAGCGCGAGGCCTGGCCCAGGATCAGGTGCTTGGCGGTCAGGTCGTTCTGGTAGGCCGACAGCTGCAGCTGGCCGACCTTGGTCTCGGCGGTCAGGGTGCCCTTCACCGAGCTCGTCAGGTACTTGCTGGGCGAGTAGGCGTAGTTGGACAGCATGTCGCTGACCTGGACGTTCGAGTACGAACCCTCGACGCGCAGTTCGGCCTTGTCGGTCAGCTGGGTGACGGTGTCGATGTTGGCGGTGACGCGCGACGGGTCGTTCAGCTGGCTCTTGGCGACGCCGACGGTGTTTTCGTACTCGTCCGACTTGGCCGCGCCGGCCGAGATGCGGGCGCTGAAGCGCTCGCCAACCTTGAACGACTTGGCGGCCGAGACTTCACCATAGCGGGCCGAGCCGGTGCGCAGGGTGATGTCGCCGGTGTTGTCGAACTTCGGGTTGACCGTGATGATGTTGACGACGCCGCCGACGGCGTTGAAGCCGAACAGGGCGCTGTTGGGGCCCTTCACGACTTCGATCTGGCGGATTTCCGACAGCTGCACGGGCAGGGTGGCCCAGGCGGTGTAGCCGTAGTGGTCGAGATAGACCTGGCGGCCGTTGATCAGCACCAGCAGGCGCGGCGACATGGCCTGGTTGTAGCCGCGGACGCTGACGTCCGAGGCGCCGGCGCCGCGGTCTTCCACGTCGAGGCCGGCGACGCGCGACAGGATGGTCGGCAGGTCGGTCGCGCCCGAGCGCTGGATGTCGGCGGCCGAGATGATGGTCATGTCCACCGGCGCTTCGGTCGAGCGCTGCGGGGCGCCGGTGGCGCTGGTGGTGACCGGTTCGTTGAACAGCTGCTCGAGCGAGCCGTAGTCGATGGATTGCGCGTGAGCGGCCGAGGCGGCGGCGACGAGGAGGCCCGCGGAAACGCCGGCCAGGAGAGTCTTTTTCATGGGATTATGTCTCTTCAGCTGGCCGGGATCAGACTTCGCGGATCATCATGCGGAAGGCGGACTTGAAGACCGCGCCGACGGCCGCGGCGGCCGAACGGTTGACGATGATCTCGACCTTGGGATCGGCCGACACGCTCATCACGCACGCGCCGCTGGCGGCGCAGGAGGCGTCCGAGCCGATGGTGATGATCTTCTTGGCCTTGGCGGCCGCGCCGACGTTCACGCCGGTGGTGACGTAGAGGGCGGCCACGCCGCTGACGCCGCCGACGGCGCCGGCTTCGACCGGCTTGGCCGTCAGGGTCAGGGCGCCGGTGTTCATGCCGCCGCCGATGGCGGCCATGACGGCGTTCTTCTCGGCGACCGAGGCCGGCTTGGACGGATCGAACACCACGCCCAGCACTTGCTTGCCGGTGGGGCCGTTCTCGAGGAAGGTCAGCGCGCGGCCAGCGATCTGGATGTCCTTGGCGGCGTCGGCGTGAGCGCTCAGAGGCGCGATGATGAGGAGCGCGGCGGCCAGCGCCGCTGCGGGTTTCGTCTTCGACATTCTGTTGAAATCCCCTGCCCTTTGTTGGGCTTATGAGCGGGGTGATGGCGCGCCGGACGTAAAGAAGAGGTAACGCCGCCTAAATCACGACGTTATCCGACTAACCAGGAATGTCCGGTAGTCGACCAATGAACAACTCTAGATCGGCATTTCCCTATAGGGCAGGGTGGGGTCTTTCCCTGCTTTGCCGTCATCTTGAGTTGTGTTCGGACAGAATGTCGCAGGGATGGTTTATTTTCAGATCGACAGGCGCTCGGCGGCGACTCCGGCGGCGCGCAGGGCCGCCAGGCGGGCGAAGGCCAGGGTCAGGGCCTTGCGGCGGGCCGGCGCCAGAGGCGTGACGGGAGCGGCCCGCACCACGGCCCCGCCGAAGCCGTCGGCGACGATCAGGCCCGGCTCCTCGGGCAGGATCCCGTCGGGAAAATGCGGCGCGACGGCGAAGTGGAAGGCGTCGCAATAGGGCGCGTACTCGCCCCACTTGCGGTCGACGCGGTAGTCTTCCAGCCCCGACTTCACCTCGACGATGACGATGTCGCCCTTGGGGCCCAGGGCCATCAGGTCGGCCCGCCGGCCGTTGGGCAGGGTCACCTCGGCCAGCGGCGCGTAGCCCAGGTCGACCAGCAGCCGCGCCGCCCCGCGGGTGACGGCCAGGGTGGTCTCGGGGCGGGACCTGTCCGAAGGGGAGAGAGCGATGTCGACGACGACGTCCATGACGCCACAATGTTCCATCTTTGTTCGCTGCGCAAGCGGGGCGGCTCATTCAGGTCTTCGGTGGTCTCGTGCGGTTCGGCGAGGCGGGCGCCGGCGTTCGACTCTCCCAAATCCGACGTTCCCCGCGAAGGCGGGGACCCAAGCTGACTTTCAGGAGGAAGCCCGGCCGTGGGTCATGCTCAGCCTCGGCTTGGATCCCCGCCTTCGCGGGGATGCACGGTGAAAAGGGGGCAGCGTGTGAGCGCCGCCAGGCCCTACTCCACCAGCACCGGCGGGGCGACAGCTCGGGCCGGTGAGCCGCGCTCGCGCCAGGCCTCCATCTCGGCGAGCAGGGCCTTGGTTCCGACGGTCAGGGTCCTGGGCAGGACGCCGTCGACGCCGGGGCCGCGCCCGAAATTGCCGACGGGCGCGTGCTGGGGCTTTTCGCGCAGACGCCAGGCAACCATCGTCCCGCCCTTGGGCAGCTTCCAGGCGAAGAACGCCTCGACGTCGCCCCAGGCCACCTTGCCGCCGGTTTTCAGCCCGCCCTCGACCTGGAAGCCGTCGGCGTCGAGCACCAGCCGCTGGGGCTTGAGCAACTGCACCAGGAAGGCCGCGGCGCAGAAGCCGAAGAACAGGATGCACAGCCAGGGCATCAGCCGTTCGTCGTCCTTGGTCGTGTCGATCAGCCAGGCGCCGACCGCTACGAAGGCCAGGCTGCCCGCCAGGCCCAGCGCCAGCTTCCACCGCGCGCTCTCGATGACTTTCCGTTCCATGGACGCCCCCGTCGATGATGGCGGCGAGCCTGCCACGACCGCCGGACGAGCGCTACAGCGACGCTCGCCCTAGCCCGGCGCGTGCTTCGTCACCCGCAGGCGCGAGACGTCGTAGCCCATGGCCTTGGCGCGGTCGGTCAGTTCCTGGGTGAGGGCGGGGGTCGGCTTGTCGCGGGTCAGGAGCCAGAGATAGCGGCCGCTGCCCTCGCCGACGATCGACCAGCTGTAGTCGTCGGCGTGGTCGAGCACCCAGTAGTCGCCGACGAAGAACGGGCCGAAGAACGACACCTTCAGCTTCGCGCCGGTCGCTTTGTCGGCCAGCTTGGCCTTGCCCAGAGAGACCTTCTCGACGCCTTCCGGCCCGCCCTGGCGACAGGTGTTCCGCACCTCCACCAAGCCGTCTGGGCGCAGGGAATATTCGGCGGTGACGCCGTCGCAGCCCTTCTCGAAGCGGAAGTCGTAGCGGGCGGCCTCGTACCAGAGGCCCAGATAGCGCTTGAGCTCGACGCTCTTGGCCGGCTGCGGCGGGCCGGGATTGCCGGTCGGGCGGGCGGCGCAGGCGGCGGCCGCGCCCAGGGTCAGCAGGATGACGCCGGCGATGGCCGGAGAGACGCGCCGCATGCTCAGGCTTCCGGCTGTTGCGGGAAGACCAGCTTGGCGTAGCCCAGCGCCTTGACCCGGGCCAGGGCCGCCTCCTTGGCCGCCTCGTCCATCACCGGCTTGCGCGACAGCAGCCAGACGAAGTTGCCGCCGGGCGTGGCCATGATCGCCCAAGACTCGTCGTCGGCCCGGTCGAGCACCCAGTATTCCTGCTTCTTCATCCCGCCCAGGAAGCTCATCGAGAACTTGGCGTTCTCGGACCCGGCGACGATCTTGCCGGTGGTGTTGAAGGTGCGGGCCTTGCCGTCGGCGCTGTCGCGGCGACAGACCTGGCGCACCGAAAAGCTGTCGGCGGTTTTGGCCGTGAATTCGGTGGTCGGGGCCTCGCAGTTGCGCTGGCCCGAATTGGGGGTGCGGGCGATCTCGTACCACTTGCCCGTATAGAAGGCCGCCGCCACCGGCTTGGACGGCGGCTGCGCGCCAGCGAAGGCCAGCATCGGGCCCATGGTGGTAAGGGCGGTGAGGACCGCCGCGATGGTGATCAGGCCTGCTCGCATTCCGACACCTTGCTGCGTACTGGGGAAGGCGGGCTTTTTCGCCCTGCTCAAGTTCATCCCCTGAACGGAAGCAAACGCAAGGCGGCGCGCGGGTGTTCCAACCTGCGCGCCGCGTTCGTGGGGCGTCCAGGCCGCCCAATATTATCCCGTCATTCCCGCCCTTGTGGCGGGAACCCCTCTTTCAGCCGCAGGTGCGGATGAGGCGGCGTGCTGGGCACGCCGCTTGCGCTTCCCTTGCGAACGGAACCAGGGTTTCCCGCCACAAGGGCGGGAATGACGGGAGTTTAGAGGGGCTTACGCCTACTCCGCCGCGATGGTCACCGGGGCGACGCGGTCCTTGAAGTTGATGGCCTGCAGGTGGCGGATGCCTTCCTCGGCGATGTCGTCGCCGACCATGCGGTCGCCCTCGGCGCGCAGTTCGTCGAGGTCGACGTACATGGCGTAGAAGGCCTTGGTGCGGTCGGTGATGATACCGGCGTTGAGCAGGGTCTTCACCAGCACCCGGAAGATGTTGGTCTGCTCCTTCATGTTCTCCCGACGCAGGTCGTCGGTCATGATCTTCCCGTACTCCTCGACCACCTTGTCGGGATCCAGGCCGAACTCGCGGTAGAGATCCAGCTGCTGGTGCGGCGAGACGAGGTTGAACAGCAGGGTCTGGAAGCAGTGGGCCGCCCAGTCCTCGATGATGGCGTGCTCCTCGGGCGTCAGCTTGGGCACCGTGCGGTCGGCCCAGATCTTCCCGAACTTGTGGTGGAAGGCCTCGTCGGTCATCACCAGCTGCAGCAGCTTCTTGCCGAGCGGATCGTGGATTTCCTTGAAGAAGGTGGCGAAGGCGCCCATGGCCAGGCCCTCGACCAGCATCTGCATGCCGATGATCTTCTTGTAGACCTCGGGGGCGGCGATGATCTCGACCAGCAGGGTCTTCAGCGCCGGGCCGCATTCGACCGGCTTGCCCCAGCGGGCCTTGATGTACTTGGCGAAGGCGGTGACGTGGCGCGCCTCTTCGCGGGTCTGGTTGGCGGCGTATTCCTGCGCGCCCTGGTCCTTGAGCACGTGGCACAGGCTGGCCGACAGGTTCAGCGCGCCCTGCTCGCCGTGCAGGATCGACGAGAAGCTGCGCAGCACCGACTGGTTGATGAAGCGGGTGCGCTGCTTGGGATCCGACAGGTGGTTGGAGACGTAGTCGGTCGACAGGGCGATGACCAGTTCCTCGGGAACCAGCGGCTGGTTCTCCATGTCGAACGGCTCGTCGAAATCGATATAGGCCTTGTCGAGCGGGTCCCAGAAGTGGTCGTGAGTGGCCGAGATGATCTTGTCGAAAGCGGTCGAGCGGTTGTTGTACCGGTCGAGCTCGAGCATGGACTCGAAGTCGTCGGGCGCCACGGCGTCGTACATGGCGTCCTTGGTGATGTTCTTGTCCGTCACGGTCGGCTCCTCTCCTATGGGCGCGGCGGGGCCCCGTCTGGCGCGGGTCTCTCGTCGAGTGAACACTGTCCACTCAAACTTCCGGTACGGTCAAATTAAAAATGACGACAGCGTCACCTTCGTCGCAGTCGCTTGAAGCAGAAAGAGAAACGTCGCCATGGGGCTACCAAAGGGCCTGAATGTCTTCGTGCTTACCGGAGCCGGGGTTTCCGCCGAGAGCGGGCTGGGCACCTTTCGCGACGAGGGCGGGGTGTGGACCCAGTACGACCTTTCGGAAGTGGCCACGCCCCAGGGCTTCGCCCGCGATCCGGCCAAGGTGCGGGCCTTCTACGACGCCCGTCGCGTCAACCTGGCCGGGGCGGCGCCCAACCCCGCCCACTTCGCCCTGGCGCGGCTTCAGACCGAGCTGGCGGCGCGGGGCGGGCGGCTCTTTCTGTGCACCCAGAACGTCGACGACCTGCACGAGAAGGCCGGCTCGACCGAGGTCGTGCACATGCACGGCGAACTGGCCGTCACCCGCTGCCACGCCTGCCAGGCGACGCGGCCCGATCCGGGTCCGCTCGACGCGGCGGCGGTCTGCGAGGCTTGCGGCGAAGTGGGCATGGCGCGGCCGCACGTCGTGTGGTTCGGCGAGACGCCGCTGTTCATGAACGAGATCTTCGACGCCCTGGAGGAGGCCGACCTCTTCGTCGCCATCGGCACCTCGGGCTCGGTCTATCCGGCCGCCGGCTTCGTGGGCGAGGCGCGGCGGATGGGGATCCGCACCTGCGAGATCAATCTGGAGCCCTCCGACAACGCCCGGGCCTTCGACGAGCGCCTCTATGGTCCCGCCGGCGAGGTCGTGCCGCGCTGGGTGGAAAGCGTGTTGGCCTGAGGCGTATCGGCATTCTGCGGCCTGGGCTCATTTTTCACCGAGCATCCCCGCGAAGGCGGGGATCCAAGCCGAGGTTGGGTTCGACCCGCGGCCGCGCCTCATCCTGAAATCCAGCTTGGGTCCCCGCCTTCGCGGGGAGGCTCGGATTTGAAGGTCGTGAACAGCTGACCGTCGATACGGTCCTAAGCCAGGCGCGGCCGGAACTGTTCCATCAGCGCCTCGGCCTCGTCGGCGTCGTCCTCGTAGACGGTGTCGGACGACAGCACCTTGGCCAGGCAGCGCACGGCCGCCTCGACCGAGCGCCGCACGCCGATGCCTTGCAGGTAGCACTTGGCCAGCTGCAGGCAGGCGGAGTCGTCGCCCGCCGCCGCGCCGCGCGCGAACCAGCGGACCATGGCGCGGTGGTCGCCGCGCTCGCGATAGAGGATGGCGATGTTGTTGGCCGCGACCGTGCAGCGGGCTTGCCGCCAGGCCCGCTGATAGAGGCGCATGGCCTCGTCCTTGTCGGGCGGGGCGCCGAGACCCGTGTCGTGCATGTAGGCCAGGTTGGTCAGGCCGGTGATGTCGCCCAGGTCGGCGCAGCGGGCGTAGCCCTCTCGGGCGCGGGCGTAGTCGCCGGCCTGCTCGGCTTCGCAGGCGATGTGCAACAGGGCTTCGGTCTCGATCATCGCCCAAGCTATGGCACAGGCGCGGCGGCGCGGCCTAGTCCTTCGCCGCCGGTTGCGGGATCAGTTCCAGGAAGTTGCGCACCAGGGGCGAGGCGTCGCCGGCTCGGGTGGCCAGCGCCAGGGGCACGCGCGGCGTCGCGCCGTCGAGCGGACGATAGACCACCCCGCGCACGGCCAGCTGGGCGATCGAGCCGGGGATCATGGCTACGCCCAGGCCCGCGGCGACCATGTTGATCATCGCCACGATATGCGGCGTCTCCTGGGCGATGACGGGCTCGAAACCCTCCTGCGCGCAGGCCTGCCGGATCAGGCCCAGGAAGGTGCGCCCGATCCCCTGCGAGAAGATCACGAAAGGCTCGCCGCGCAGCTCCGCCACCGGCGCCCGGGCCTGGGTCGCCAGCCGATGGCCGGCCGGCAGGGCCAGCACCAGCGGCTCCTCGCCCAGCGGCAGCAGGTCCAGCCCCTCGGCCGCGACATTGCCGGGCCGCACGAAGGCCGCGTCCAGCTCCGCGCGCCGCAGCCGCTCGGCCAGGCGGGCCGAATGGCTTTCCTCGACGATCAGGCTGGCGTCCGGATATTTCCAGTGGAAGACGGCGAAGGCCTCGGTCACCGCCGGGTGGAAGTTGGCCGACGAGGTGAAGCCCACCCGCAGCGCGCCCACGTGGCCGCCGCCGGCCCGGCGGGCGGCCTGCAAGGCGCGGTCGGCCTGTTCGAGGATCTGGCGGGCCTCGGCCAGGAAGACCCGTCCGGCCTCGGTCAGTTCGGCTCCGTGCGGGCGGCGCAGGAACAGCGGATAGCCGATCTCGGCCTCCAGGTCGCGGATCTGCTGGCTCAGCGGCGGCTGGCCGATGCCCAGGCGCGCGGCCGCCCGCGTGAAGTTCAACTCCTCCGCAAGGGCGACGAAATAGCGGACGTGGCGCAGTTCCATGGACGGGACGGGGACTCGAAAAGCGGGTTCAGGCTGGTGGAAACTTGCCCGGAGGCGCCGGCCGGCTGGCCTTCCACAGCGTGACGGCCAGGGCCGCCAGCGCCGCGGGAACCAGGGCGACCAGCCATACCAGCACCACGGCCGTCAGTTGCAAGACCGACAGCAGGACCACGAGGGTCTTGTTCTCCGGCCTGCCGACCTTGGCGCGAGGGGTGAACACGGGACGCAATCTCTCGCAACGCGGCTGACCGCCACGCGTCCACGTCGTGGAGCGTCGGGCGGCCAGTCGTCAGCGGTGTTGCATCAACCTCCGACGAATCTGCGGAAAGTATTGCGCAGAATCCATGATATTCAATCGCAAACTCTCGTGACGAGGGATATTGTGCTTTTACGCACCGATCATTGAGCGAAACCGGGCGATAATCGCCGTTTTATCCTCAGGTATCGCTTGGAACTCTTGATCGATTGCTTTTAGCTATCGTCGTTAGGCCTCCAGGGCGGCCAGCACCTTCGGATCGCGCCGGGCCAGGTCGATCAGGCGCTCGACCAGCGCCTCGCGGCTGTCCAGGGCCAGGCCGTCGCGCAGGCGGGCCATGCGGTCGCGCACCGCCTGCAGGCCGGGCTCGTCCAGACCGTTGGCGGCGACCACCACGGCCGCCTGGTGCTTGCAGGCGCCGAACTTCTCGAAGCCCGGACAGTCGCAGCGGCCCTCGCCGGCGGGGCTGCGCAGCTCGACCACATAGAGGTCGCCGGCGCTGCCGGTGACGTGGGCGGTCACCGCGTCATCCTCGATCGCCACCAGGTCGACGTCGCCCTTTTCGGCGATGGCCACGCCGCTTTCGAACCAGCGCTCGTCCATGCGCTCGCGCCAGGTGTCCCCATCAAAAAGGGGGGTGTCGAAAAGGCTCATGCCTCGTCCTCGATGCGGTGGATGTCGTCGTCCGACAGCCCGAAATGGTGGCCGATCTCGTGGACCAGCACGTGCTCGACCAGTTCGCCCAGGGTGACGTCGCCGCGTTCGGTCCATTCGTCCAGGATCGGACGGCGATAGAGGAACACCATCGACGGGTTGGGCAGGGTGTCCAGCACCGAGCGGCGCGACAGGTCCACGCCTTGGTAGAGGCCGGTCAGCTCGAACGGATCCTCGATGCCGAGACTGGCCAGCACGTCGTCGGTGGCGAAGTCGTCGATGCGGAAGACGACGTCGCCGGTCAGGCGGCGGAAGTCCTCGGGCAGGGCGTCGAAGGCGGCCTTGGCCAGGGCGGCGAAGTCGTCCAGCGAGGGGGCGAGGCGGTCGGTCCAGGTCATGGACTCCAAATAGCGTCATTCGTCCTGTGGGGAAGGGCTGATCGCGCTCTCGCCGCGCGCGGTCTAAGCTGCCAAATCTGATTCGACCTTTCCGCCTTGTTGGGGCCTAGCGACACGCCGGATGACATCGCTTGATCTGATCCTGGCCGCGGCGGCCGGCGCGGTCTGCCTGGCGATCTGCGCCACCCTGTGGGCCCTGGCCCAGCGGCGCGCCTTCGACGCCCGCATGGCCGCCATGCTGCGCCGCCTGCAGGAGCTGGAGAGCGGCTCGCTCGCCACCCAGGCCTCGTCCGAGGCCTTCGACAACGCCCTGGTCGCGGTCGAGGACGGGTCCGCCCGCCTGGTCTCCGGCGAGGACAGCCTGGCCGCCTGCGCCCAGGTGCTGGGCGTCGCGGCGACCCCCGATGCGGTGGTCCAGGCCCTGACCGTCGGCGATCCCGACCACGCCGCCCGCCTCAAGACCCTGTTCGAGCGCGGCGAGGCCTGCGCCTTCGAGGCCCGTGGTCCCGGCGGCCGGGTCATCGTCGAGGGCCGTGCGGCCGGGGCTCTGGCCTGGCTGCGCCTGGCCGCCCAGACCGGCGATGCGGGCCTGCCCAGCGCCGCCCGCTTCGCCGCCTTCGTCGACGGCCTGTCGGAACCGGCCTGGATCGCCGCCGCCGACGGCGCCCCGACCTGGGCCAACGCCGCCTATCTGCGCGCCACCGGCGTGGAGAACGCCCAGCAGGCCGCCCGCGACGGCAAGACCTTCGACCGCGCCGTCGACGCCCTGGCCGTCGAGACCGCCGCCAAGGGCGAGCGCCGCGAGACCGTGCGCTGGACGCCGATCGACGGCCGCCGCCGCGCCTTCCGCTTCACGGTCAAGCCGCTGGAAGGCGGCGGGGCCGGGGTGTTCAGCGCCGACGTCACCGAGGTGGAAGACGTCCGCGAGACGCTGAAGAACCACGTCGCCGCCCACGACGAGACCCTGAACCACATCGCCGACGGCGTGGCGATCTTCAGCGCCAGCCGCCGCCTGTCGTTCCACAACACCGCCTTCGCCGACCTCTGGGGCCTGGAGCCCGCGTGGCTGGCCGAGCGGCCGACCCACGGCGAGGTGCTCGATCGCCTGCGCCAGCGCCGCCGCCTGCCCGAGACGGTCGACTACGCCAAGTGGAAGGCCGCCGAACTGGCCCGCTACGAGGACCTCGGTCCCCAGGCCGACGAGCTGTGGGACCTGCCCGACGGCCGCACGCTGAAAGTGGTCCGCCAGCCCCACCCGCTGGGCGGCATGCTGCTGCTCTATTCCGACATCACCGGCGAGCTGCGCCTGAAGGCCCAGTACAACGCCCTGATCCAGGTGCAGCAGGCGACGCTCGACAAGCTGAACGACGCCGTCGCCGTGTTCGGCTCCGACGGCCGCCTGCGCCTGCACAACGAGGCCTTCGAGACCTTCTGGAACGTCACCCCGCTCGCGCTTCAAGCGGCCGGCGACTTCGAGGGCGTGGTCGAGCTGTGCGTGCGCCGCCTGCACGACCTGACCTTCTGGCGCGAGCTGAAGGGCCGGGTGGCCGATCCGGATCCGCAGATGCGCGCGCCCACCTCGGGCGAGGTGCGCACCTCGGACGGCCGCATCGTGGTCTACCAGAGCCGGCCGCTGCCCGACGGCGCGACCCTGATCGCCTTCGCCGACGTCACCGACACCCGCCACCTGGAAAGCGCCCTGGCCGACCGCTCGGCCGCCCTGGCCGAGGCCGAGCGGCTGAAGCGCGACTTCGTCGGCAACGTCTCCTACGAACTGCGCACGCCGCTGACGACGATCATCGGCTATTCGGAGCTGCTGGAGCGGGCCGAGGGCCTGCACGAGCGCGGCAAGGGCCACGTGGCCGCCGTGCGCGCGGCCGCCACCCAGCTGGCCCGCTCGATCGACGACGTGCTCGACATGGCCCAGATCGACGCCGGCGAAATGGCGCTGGAGATCGAGGACATCCGCGTCGGCGACCTGCTGCAGGGCGCGTATCAGCGCGGCGGCAAGGACGCCGAGATCGGCGGCGTGACCCTGGAAGTGATCTGCGAGGAAGAGGTCGGCCTGATCCGTGGCGACGCCAAGCGCCTGAACCAGACCGTCGACCACCTGGTCGAGAACGCCCTGCGCCAGACCCCGCCGGGCGGCAAGGTGACGATCTCGGCCACGCGGGCGCTGGGCGAGGTCAAGCTGCACGTCACCGACACCGGCCGGGGCGTGCCCTTCCACGTCCAGGCCCACATCTTCGACCGCTTCGTCGGCCGCGATCGCGGCGGTCCCGGCCTGGGCCTGGCCCTGGTCAAGGCGCTGGTCGAGCTGCACGGCGGCTGGGTGGCGCTGGAGAGCGAACCGGGCGCCGGCTCGACCTTCACCTGCCACCTGCCCGAGACCCAGCACCCCGGCGCGGCCCAGCCGGAGTTCGGGTTCTAGGCTCTGGTCGCCTGACCGGCGCGAAACGGCTTTCCTGCCCGGGCGTTGTGTCGGGACCTCCAAGGCGAGCCGGAGCCGATGAACCTTCTGATCCGCGCCGCCTTCGCCGGCGCCAGCCTGCTGCTGATGATCGCGTCCCTGGCCCTGGTGGCGCTGGGCTTCGCCGATGTTCTGCAGAGCCTTCGCCAGGCTAAAGGCGACGGAGCGGACGCCGTGCTGGACGGCCTGGGCTACCTGATCGTGGCCATCGCCGTCTTCGACGTCGCCAAGTACCTGTTCGAGGAGGAGGTGCGGCGGGGCAAGGAAAAGCGCAGCGCGGCCGAGGCCCGGCGCAGCCTGACCAAGTTCCTGTCGACCATCGTCATCGCCCTGTTCCTCGAGGGGCTGGTCGTGGTGTTCAAGACCGCCCGCACCGACGTGGCCCTGCTGGTCTATCCGACCATGCTGCTGCTGGCCGCGGCCGTCATCCTGGTCGCGCTGGGGGCGTTCCAGCGCTTTTCGGCGGCGGTCGAGGAGAAGGTGGGCGAGGACGACGACGCCGAGGAGCGCAAGGAGCGCACGCATTGAGCGCGCGCGGGCGCTCTCAACGCGCCGGCCAGTCCATCCGCCAGTGGGTCGCGGTCTCGCCGGTGGCAGCGAAGCCGAGCCGCTCGTAGAGCGTCCGTGCACGGACATTGTCCTTGAGCACGTGCAGCCAGACGCCGGGTGAGCCCCGGCGACGGGCCTGGGCTTGGGCGGCCTTCAGCAGGTCGCCGCCGATCCCCTTGCCGCGCACCAGCGCCAGCAGGCCGATATCGACGACCAGCAGGCCTTCGGGCGTGTCGTCCAGATAGAGCCGGCCGACGGCCTTGCCGCGCCGTTCGACGATCAGCCGCCAGGCGTGCGGATGGGCGCGGCCGAAATGGGCGTCCTGCAGGTCGTACTGGCTGTCGGTGAAGGCGCGCTTCTGGGCCGGCGGCCAGTCGACGGCCGCCAGTTCCTCGGCGCGCAGGTCGGCGTAGAGGTCGCGAAGGAAGAACGTGTCCTCGAAACGGATCGAGCGAAGGGCCAGGCCCTTCGCTCGCCAGTTTACGGGCGCGAGGTTCGGCGGCGGGACAGGTCCCGCCGCCGACGCCGTCAGGTCAGTTGAAGCTGGGGAAGACGCCATAGAGCGCGATCGACCAGTTCAGGGCCAGGAGCGGCGAGTTGTTCTCGTGCGGCAGACCGCCGCCCGTGGGCAGGATGGTGTTGGGCGCCAGCGACGTATTGGGCGACTGGGCGGCCAGGAACACCTTGGTGGCGCCTTGCGAGATCAGCGCGCCCGAGGTGGGAGCGGCCGACCGCGTGGCGGTGCCGCCGCTGTAGGTCTGGAAGGCGTGGGTGTGCTGCGGGATCGTGTCGGTCGTCAGGGTGACGCTCGACGTCCCGAAGGTCTCGCCGATCGTCCGGGGCGACAGGCCGGCGCCCGTGCCCTGGTTGGCGACGCCGCGATTGACCAGGTTCGGCAGCTGGAAGGTGCTGCTGCCGTTGCCGCCATAGTAGGTGCCCAGCAGCGAGAACAACGCGGTGTTCTGCTGGACCGCCAGGGTGGCGCCGTTGCACAGCGCCCACTGGTAGGGCGCGTAGCTGAAGGCGAAGAGCTGGATCTCGCCGACGAAGGGTTCGCTCATGGTTGGATCTCCAGCTCAGTTTTGCGACGGGAAGATGCCGAAGGCGGAAATGCAGATCGACACGGTCAGGGTCGGCGCGCAGTTCTGGTGCGGCTGGCTGCCGCCCGTGAAGCCGACGGCCTCGGTGTCCATGGCGACCACCGTCGTGCCCGCGGAGTCCGGCAGATAGAGCGTGTCGGTGCCGCCGATCGTGCCGGGGAACAGGGTCGGCCCGGGGGTGATGGCGGTGGACGCGCCGGCGACCGCGACCATGGTGTGGTTGTGGGACGGGATCTGCTGGGTGATCAGCGTCACTTCTTCCGTGCCCGACTTCTGGCCCAGAACATAGGTGCTGCCGCCGGGCAGGGTGCCCCAGTGGATCGGGCGGCGGCCCTTCAGGTCCGGAATCCCGAAGGTGGTGACGCCGTCGCCACCGAAGGTGGTGCCCAGCAGGGTGTAGAGGGTCTGGTAGTCCGCGATCGACAGCAGTCGTCCATCGCAGGGAAACCATCCCGAGGGCGTGCGCGAGAAACCGAACGCACGAATCTCGCCGACATACGGCTGGCTCATTTTAGAACTCCGTTTTGACGGCTGATCAGTTGCGCGAAGGGTAGATGCCCGACAGGGCGATCACGAACGTGATGGCCTCGTAGGGCTGCAGGTTCGGGTGCGGCTGGGTGCCGCCCGTCACGCCGATGGTGGCCGGGTAGAGCGGCTGCAGCGAGCCTCCGCCTTGCGCCACATAGGCCGACGTCGTGCTGACGCTCGAGGTCGCGAACAGGCCGCCGGTCGGGTTGCGCCCGCCGCCCACCTGGTTGGTGGCCGTCGCCGTGTGGGTGTGAGACGGCAGGTTGCTGGTCAGCAGCGTGACGTTCTCCACGCCCGTGACCGTGCCCAGCTGGTAAGGCGCGGGTTGCCAGGACGGATCCACCGAGCTGCCGAAGCCGACCGGCGTTCGGCCGCGCAGGTCGGGTAGGGCGAAGTTGGAAACGCCGTTGCCGCCGTAATAAGTTCCCAGCAGAGAAAATAGCGCCGTATTCTGATTGATGGGCAAAAGCTGCCCGTTGCAGAAGGCGAAATACTTCTGCGCGAAGTTGTAGCCGGTCATCATGACCTGGCCCATGAAGAATTCTGCCATAGCCCTCCCCCGGGATAGACGCGCAAGGAGTGCGCGCCCAGGCCAAGCATGGCCCGGGATAAAATCAACTGTAAAGCGAAAAACCGAGATCTCGGTTTTTGTCCGGACTGTCAGGTTCCGGACTAACAGCAACCAAAGAATGCGAATTTTTTGAAATCTGTGCATAAATGCACTGGAGCGGGCAATTAATTCGCTCTAGCGTTGAGATGGGGCGGCTGTGCGTTTTAGCCGCGAAACGCGTTTGGATTGTGCACCGCGGGGGCGGTGCGTTTGGGGGACGGCTTTTGAAAAGCGTCAGCATGCTTCGCGCCGGTTATCCGGCCGCGGAATCTTCGTCCGTGTTCGCCAAGATATTTTCGGCGTTCGCGTCCCGGTTCGGCAAACTTCTCGCCGTTCCATTGATCTTCGCCTCCGTGCTTCTGGGGGCGAGCCTCGGGACTCCAACGGAATCGAGAGCCGCTGACTGCACCCTCTCGTCCATGACCTTCACCTCGGTGGGCGCCACGCAGACGCTCAATGCGAGCAGCTGCGACATCTTCATCACCTATGCGGGCGACAGCTTCTGGGGCGGGATCCACTCCGTCCAGGGCGAGAACGCCATCGACTATCCGGGGGAGGGGTACAGCAACATCTACCCCTATCCATCCGCGGACACGACGGTCACGACCGCCAACGCGACCTACAAGTTCCGGTCCAACAGCGCCCAGTCCGACGCCTCGGCCACCGACATCTTCACGGTGACCCTGATGTCGGTGAACGCCAACGCGCCGGCGAGCGAAACCCTGACGCTCTATACCTGCCCGTCCTACGGCGGCGGGGCGACCTGTAGCGCCACCAAGTCGGTGGGCATCACGGTGAACCTCAACGTTCCGCCGGCGGTGAGCTCGCTCAGCCCGACCAGCGGCTCGACCGCGGGCGGCACCAGCGTCGTTCTGACCGGCTCCAACTTCGTCAACATCACCGCCGTCACCTTCGGCGGCACGAACGCGACCGGCTACACGGTCAACAGCGCCACCCAGATCACCGCGACGGCCCCCGCCGGCTCGGCTGGCACGGTCAACGCCCGCGTCACCTCGTCCACCGGCGGCCAGAGCGCCACCGCGGCCGGCAACCAGTACACCTACGTGGCCCCGCCGACCGTGACGAGCATATCGCCGACCGCCGGACCGACAGGAGGCGGGACAAGCGTCACCATCACCGGCACCAACCTCAGCGGCGCCTCGGCCGTGAGCTTCGGCGGCACGGCGGCGACCGGCTTCACCGTCAACAGCGCCACCCAGATCACCGCGACGGCTCCGGCCGGCACCGGCACCGTGGACGTTCGCGTCACCACCACGGGCGGCACCAGCGCCACCAGCGCGGCCGACCAGTACACCTATGTCGCGGCGCCGACCGTGACCGCGGTCTCGCCGACCACGGGCAGCACGGCGGGCGGCACTTCGGTGACCATCACCGGCACGAACCTGTCGGGCGCCACGGCCGTGACGTTCGGCGGCACGGCGGCGACCGGCTACACGGTCAACAGCGCCACCCAGATCACGGCGACCGCGCCGGCCGGTTCGGCCGGTACGGTGGACATCCGCGTCACCACGGTGGGCGGCACCAGCGCCACCAGCGCGTCCGACCAGTTCACCTATTCGGCCCTGCCGACGGTGACCTCGGTCTCGCCGACCGCGGGCCCGACAGGCGGCGGCACGTCCGTGACGATCACCGGCACCAATTTCACCGGCGTCACCGCGGTGACGTTCGGCGCCACGGCGGCGACCGGCTTCACGTTCAACAGCGCCACCTCGATCACGGCGACCGCGCCGGCCGGTTCGGCCGGTACGGTGGACATCCGTGTCACGACGCCGGCCGGCACCAGCGCCACCAGCGCGGCCGACCAGTACACCTATGTCAACGCTCCGACGGTGACCTCGGTCTCGCCGACGGCGGGTCCGACGGGCGGCGGCACGACCGTGACCATCACCGGCACCGGCTTCGCGGCCGCGGCCGGTACGGGCGCCGTCAAGTTCGGCGCGGCCAACGCCACCTACACGATCAACAGCAACACCCAGATCACGGCGACGTCGCCGGCCAACTCGGCGGGCACCTACGACATCACCGTGACCACGGTGGGCGGCACGAGCGCCACCAGCGCTTCGGACCAGTACACCTACGTCGCCGCTCCGACGGTCACCTCGGTCTCGCCGACGGCGGGTCCGACGAGCGGCGGCACGAGCGTGACCATCACCGGCACGAACCTGTCGGGCGCCACGGCCGTGACGTTCGGCGCCAGCGCGGCGACCGGCTTCACCGTCAACAGCGCCACCCAGATCACGGCGACCGCGCCGGCCGGTTCGGCCGGCACGGTGGACATCCGCGTCACCACGTCGGGCGGCACCAGCGCCACCAGCGCGGCCGACCAGTACACCTATGTCACCGCTCCGACGGTGACCTCGGTCTCGCCGACCTCGGGTCCGACCGCGGGCGGCACGACGGTGACCATCACCGGTACGGGCTTCGCCGCGGCGGCCGGCACGGGCGCCGTCAAGTTCGGCGCGACGACGGCCACCTACACGATCAACAGCAGCACCCAGATCACGGCGACGTCGCCGGCCAATTCGGCGGGCACCTACGACATCACCGTGACCACCGTGGGCGGCGTCAGCGCCACCAGCGCCTCCGACCAGTACACCTATGTCGCGCCGCCGGTCGGCAGCTCGCAGACCTACGGCTCGATCGTCGCCTACAACACCGGCTCGAACGCGACGACCAACATCGACCTGTCGCTCTACATCACGGGCGGCGGCACGCCGACCAACTACGCTGTCGGCTCGGCGACGACCGCCCAAGGCGGCAGCGTCAGCGTCAACAGCAGCGGGATCGCGACCTACACGCCGCCGATCGGCTACCGTAACGCCAACGACAGCTTCACCTACACGGCGTCCAACGTCGGCGGCACCTCGGCGCCGGCCACGGTCACCGTGACCATCGGCAATCCGACGATCACCCTGACCCTGCCGTCCAGCACGGGCACGGTCGAACGCGTCTACAATTCGGGCGCCGCCGCCGTGACCTTCGCGGGCGGCCGGGCCAGCTACACCGTCAACAGCATCAACGGTCTGCCCTCGGGCCTGACCGACGCAGGCGGCGGCGTCATCAGCGGCACGCCCTTGGCCAACGGCGTGTTCACGGTCACCGTCAACGTCACCGACAGCTCGCTGGGCGCGGGTCCGTACAACGCCAACACCACGGCGACCCTGACGATCAGCCTGCCGCCGGCGCCGGTGGTCTCGTCCTTCAGCATCAACGGCCTGACCTACAACAGCGGTTCGGCCACGGCGACGACCTTCAGCGCGGCTCCGCACGCCACCGAAAGCCCGACCGGCTACCAGGTCGGCGCCTCGTCCTACGGCGCTACGGTCAGTGTCGATAGCGCGGGCCTGATGAGCTACACCCCGCCTGTCGGCTTCCGCGGCACCGACACCTTCAACTACGTCGCCACCAACGCCGGCGGCACGTCGAACGTCGGCCAGGTCTTCGTGACCGTGGACGACCCGGTGTTGTCGGTCACCCTGCCGGCCTCCACCGGCACGGTGGGCGCCGTCTACAACAGCGGCTCCTCGGTGGTGACCATCAGCGGCGGCAATCCGCCCTACAACAACTTCTCGGCCACGGGCCTGCCTGCCGGCCTGACCATGGACAGCTCGGGCGTCATCAGCGGCACCCCGACCACGGCGACCACCGCCACGGTCGTGGTCACCGTCACCGACAGCTCGGGCGGCAACGGCAGCTACACCGGCACGGCCTCGGCCAACCTGACCATCGCCGCGCCGACCATCACCCTGTCGCCCGCCGCGGGCGCCCTGCCGGGCGGCCAGGCCGGCGTCAGCTACAGCCAGACCTTCACCAGCACGGGCGGCGTCACGCCGACGACCTTCAGCGTCACCGCCGGCGCCCTGCCTCCGGGCCTGTCGCTGAGCACCGGCGGCATCGCCTCGGGCACGCCGACGTCGACGGGGACCTACAACTTCACGGTCACCGCCACCGACAGCAGCGGCAACAGCTACACGGGCTCGGCCGCCTACAGCATCACGGTGAGCGCTCCGACGATCGTCGTGTCGCCCTCGACCCTGCCGGCCGGGACCGTGGCCGCCGCCTACAGCCAGACGATCACCGCCAGCGGCGGCACGACTCCCTATGTCTTCTCTCTCGACAGCGGGACTCTGCCTGCCGGCCTGACCCTGACGACCGGCGGGGTGCTCTCGGGCACGCCGACGCAAGGTGGTTCGTTCCCGATCACCATCAAGGCGACGGACGCGACCGCGGGCGGCGCCTATAGCGGCACGCAGACCTACACCCTGGTCATCGGCGCGCCGTCGATCGCCCTGTCGCCCGCTTCGGGCGCCCTGGCCGGCGGCCTGATCGCCACCGCCTACAGCGACACGGTCACCGCCAGCGGCGGCACGGCCGGCTATACCTTCCAAGTGACCGCCGGCAGCCTGCCGCCCGGTCTGACCCTGTCGACCGGCGGCGCCATCAGCGGCTCGCCGACGGGTGGTGGAACCTACAACTTCACGATCACCGCCACCGACTCCAGCACGGGTTCGGGTCCCTATACGGGCGCGGCCGCCTACAGCATCACCGTCGCCTCGCCGACGATCACGCTGTCGCCGACCTCGCTCGCCAACGGCACGGTCGCTGCGGCCTACAGCGCCTCGATCACCGCCAGCGGGGGCACCACGCCCTACAGCTACGCGGTGACCAGCGGCGCCCTGCCGGCCGGCGTCACCCTGTCGACCAGCGGCGCGCTCTCGGGCACGCCGACGGCGGGCGGGACTTTCACCTTCGACGTCACCGCCACCGACAGCTCGACGGGGACCGGCGCGCCGTTCGCCGGCGTGCGGTCCTACAGCCTGACCATCGCGGCGCCGACCATCACGGTCTCGCCGACCAGCCTGACCTCGGTCGCGGTCGGTACGAGCGTCAACGAGACGATCTCCGCCACCGGCGGCACCAGCGGCTACACCTACGCGGTGACCGCCGGCGCTCTCCCGGCCGGGGTCACCCTGTCCGGCGACGCGCTCTCGGGCGCGCCGACGGCCGCGGGTTCGTTCACCTTCACGATCACCGCCACCGACTCCAGCACCGGCACGGGTCCCTATACGGGGTCGCGCGCCTACACCTGGGTGATCGGCGCGCCGACGATCACGGTCGCTCCGACTTCGCTGTCGAACGGCCAGATCGGCGCGGCCTACGTCGCCACGATCACCGCTAGCGGCGGCGTCAGCCCCTACGGCTACGCTGTCACCAGCGGCGCCCTGCCGGCCGGCCTGGCCCTGTCGTCGACCGGTTCCATCACCGGCACGCCGACCGCGGCGGGTTCGTTCACCTTCACGATCACCGCCACCGACTCGGCGACGGGGACCGGCGCGCCGTTCACCGGCGGCCGCAGCTACACGATCTCGATCCTCAGCCCGGCGCTGACTCTCACGCCGAGCACCCTGTCCGGCATGACGGTGGCTTCGCCCTTCACGGCGACCATCACGGCCGCCGGCGGCACCGCGCCGTACAACTACTTCATGTACGGCGGCACGGTTCTGCCGACGGGTCTGTCGCTGTCGTCGACCGGTGAAATCACCGGCACGCCGACCGCTTCGGGCAGCTTCAGCTTCACGATCGCGGCCACCGACGCCTCGACCGGAACTGGCGCGCCGTTCACCGTGGCCCGGGCCTATAACGTCACGGTCGGCGCGCCGACCCTGAACATGAGCCCGGCCAGCCTGTCGGCTGCGACCCAGCACGCCGCCTACAACGAGACGATCACCGCCACCGGCGGCACGGCGCCCTACACCTACACCGTGACGTCCGGCACGCCGCCGACCGGGGTCACCCTGTCGCCCACCGGCGCCCTCTCGGGCACGCCGACCGTCACCGGGACCTTCAACATCACCATCCGGGCCACCGACTCCACGACCGGCGGCGGGCCGTACATCGTCGAAACGGCCTACAGCCTGGTCGTCAACGTGCCCGCGCCGCCGACGCCGGGGGCGGTCTCCACGACCGTCGCCGCCAACAGCAGCGACAACGTGGTCACTCCGGCCCTGTCCGGCGTGCCCGCGACCTCGGTCACCGTCGCCACCGCCCCGGCTCACGGGACGGCCACGGTCAGCGGCATGACCTTCCTCTACACGCCGACGGCCGGTTACTCGGGCGCCGACAGCTTCACCTACACCGCCTCCAACGCCGGCGGGCCTTCGGCTCCGGCCACGGTCTCGATCACCGTGACCGCCCCGGTCCTGGTGGTCGCCGGTTCGCCTCCGGGCGGCACGGTGGCGGCGGCCTACGCCGGCGCGACCTTCACGGCCACGACCGGTACGGTTCCCTACACCTTCACGGGTACGGGCCTGCCGCCCGGCCTGACCCTCAGCACCGCCGGCGTCCTTTCGGGCACGCCGACCGCCGGGGGGACCTACAGCACGGTGATCACCGCCACCGACGCCTACGGCGCCACCGGTTCGGCGACCTTCTCGATCACCATCGCCGCGCCGACCCTGTCGGTGACGCCGACCTCGCTGCCGACGGCCGACTACGGCGCCGCCTACAGCCAAACCTTCCACGGGGTCGGCGGCGTGGCGCCCTACACCTACGCCCTCACCGGGACCCTCCCGACGGGCGTGTCGTTCAACACCTCGACCGGCGTGCTCTCGGGCTCGCCGACCGATGACGGCAACTTCCCGCTGACGGTCACGGCCACCGACTCGGCCGGCGGCTCTGGTCCCTACTCGGCCAGCGTCTCCGTCACCCTGTCGGTCAACGTGGCCCCGCCGCCGGTGGTCGAACCGACCAACACCTCGACCCCGGCCGGCGCGCCGACCACCATCGACGTCGCTCCGCTGATCGACGGCTTCTACGACACCGTCATCATCGTCGACCCGCCGCAACACGGCACGGCGACGGTCAGCGGCGGCGCGTCGCGGATGCACTCGCAAGGCTCGGGCTCGGTTCAGATCATCTACACGCCGAACCCCGGCTACTATGGCTCGGACAGCTTCACCTACGCCGCCACCGGTCCTGGGGGCACCTCGTCGCCGGCCGCGATCAGCGTCGCCGTCGCCGCCCCGGCCCCGGTCGTCGTCAACGACACCGCCACGCTCGCCGCCAATGCGACGGTGAACATCGCGGTGACCGCCAACGACACCGGTCCGATCAGCACCATCGCCATCGCCACGGCCCCGAGCCACGGCACGGCGACGGTGTCGGCCCTGACCGTCAACTACGTCCCCGCCACCAACTTCTTCGGTACGGACACCTTCACCTACACGGCCACCGGCGAAGGCGGCACGGGCGGTCCGGCGACGGTCACCGTCACGGTCACCCCGCTGGCCACGCCGACCCAGACCGCTCAGGTCATCACCGTCCTGGCTGGCCAATCGGCCACCCTGGCGGCGACCCAAGGCGCCACGGGCAGCCCGTTCACGAGCGTCACCGTCGCCACCGCCCCGACCAAGGGCACGGCCACGATCAACGGTCTGAACATCGTCTACACCCCGGCCGCCGGCTTCTCGGGCGCCGACGCCTTCACCTACCGGATCAACAATCCCTTCGGGGCCTCTGATCCGGTGCCGGTGACGGTGACGGTCAACCCGGCGCCGCTCACGGCCCCGCCGATCACCGTCGAGATCCTCGCCGGCCAGAAGGCGGTCGTGAACCTGGTGACCAACGCCAGCGGCGGGCCGTTCATCGGCGCGGCGGTGGTGGCGATCACCCCGGCCAACTCGGGCGCGGCGGTCATCACCAACCCCTCGACCGGCGCCTACACCCTGACCTTCACCCCCGACAACGCCTTCGCGGGCACGGCGGTGGTGACCTACACGCTGAGCAACGCCTTCGCGACTTCGGCCCCCGGCCGGATCAACGTGATCGTCACGGCTCGTCCCGATCCCTCGCAGGATCCGGAAGTGAAGGGTCTGGTCGCGGCTCAGGACGCGGCGGCCATCCGGTTCGCCGACGCCCAGATCAGCAACTTCAGCCGTCGCCTCGAGCAACTGCACAACGGCGGCGGCGCGGGTCGCGGGTTCGGGGTCAGCGTCCGCGGCGGCAACACCGAGCGGGAAGACGGGCTGGAAGCGCGCGAGCGGTTCCGCAAGTACGCCAGCCTCGGCATGAACGACGCGGCCGATCCGTCCTCGCCGCTGCTGCCGGCCGCCTCGTCGGCCGACGCGGCGCCCGGGAACGACGGCGAAGACGGCCAGGCCGGTCCCCAGCGCTGGGGCGTGTGGGCCGCGGGTTCGGCCGACTTCGGGATGCGTGACACGGTCGGTTCGCAAAGCGGCTTCCGCTTCACGACCGACGGTCTCACCGCCGGCGTCGACTACCGGGTCAACGGGCAGTTCGCCTTCGGTGTGGGCCTCGGCTACGGCCGAGACTCCAGCCGGGTCGGCAAGAACGGCACCAAGAGCCGGGCCGAAAGCTACAGCGCCGGCCTCTACGCCAGCCTGCAGCCGAGCGAGAAGACCTTCGTCGACGGTGTGGTCGGCTTCGGGTCGCTCGACTTCGACAGCCGCCGCTACGTCACCACGACGGGCGAGCTGGTGACCGGCAAGCGTGACGGCGACCAGACGTTCCTGGCTCTGACCTTCGGGTACGAGCACCGGACCCCGACCAGCCTGCTGTCGCCCTACGGGCGCATGGCTTACAGCCGGTCGGTTCTGGACGCCTTCTCGGAGAACGGCGGCGGACCCTACGGTCTGACCTACCACGAGCAGACCGTGCGCAGCCTGACCGGCACGCTGGGCCTGCGCGGGGAGTTCGCCCGCAAGACCGCCGCCGGCCTGCTGGCGCCGCGCTTCCGGGTCGAGTACTCGCACGACTTCGAGAAGGCCGCTGACGCCATGCTCAGCTACACCGACTGGGTGGGCGGGCCGACCTACCGCCTGGCGGTGGATCCGATCGACCGCGACCAGCTGCGGCTGGAGCTCGGGGCCGACCTGACGGTCAAGAGCGGCTGGAAGATCGGTCTGGACTTCGACAACTCGGTGTCGAAGGACAGCGACAGCCAGGGGGTCCGCCTCTCGGTCCAGTCGCCCTTCTGATCGGGACGACGAACTGAAGACTAGGAAGGGCGGCGCCAGCAAAGGCGCCGCCCTTTTTCTTTCTCCTCCCCCGCATCAGCGGGGGAGGAGAACCACCCCCGGGTCGCGCGAAGCGCGCGCCCGAGGACAGGCTCCGTGGTGGAGGGGGCGAGACTGAGCGCCGAGCTTGAACTCGCCCCCTCCGTCACGCTGCGTATCCGCAGCGCGCCACCTCCCCCGCTAAAGCGAGGGAGGAGCCGGCGCTGCGAACGAAAAACGCCCGGCGGGTCGGACCCGCCGGGCGTTCTTGTTTTCAGCGATGCGCGAAGATCAGCGGTCGAAATTGCGGGCCAGCAGGAAGCCGAACACCGCGCCTGCCACGAAGGTCCCCAGCGCCAGGGCCAGGGGGTGGTCCTCGGCGGCCTTGTGGGCGGCTTCGGCCTTGGGTTTGGACCAGGCGATGGCCGCGTCGGTCTTGTCGTGCACGTAGTCGCGGGCGACCTGGGTCTTTTCGGTCGCGGTCTCGGCGACGGTGGCGGCGGCCTTCTTGACCGCGGCCGTGGCCTTGGCGGCGGTCTTCTTGGCGCTGCTCTTGGCGCGGGCGGAAGCGGCGCTGGCCTCGCCGGCGAGATCGGTCTTGATGGTGGCGTCGGTCATCGGCGTCTCCCGGTTTTGGGGTGTGTTCGAAGGCGCGGCGCTGCGGCGCGCGGCCGTGGGTCTGGAGACTAACACCTGGCGAGCCGGTTTGGTTCGGACAAGAGGGGCGGGCGACAGCTTTTGCGTGCATCGCCGCACGGTCGTCCCGCCGTCGTCCCGGAGGAGGCCGGCCTCAGTTGTCGCGCACGACCTTCAGCACGGCCTCGCCGTAGCGGTCGAGCTTGCCCTGGCCGACGCCGCCGGACTTGCCCAGGGCTGGCAGGGTCGTGGGCCGGGCGGCGGCGATCTCGGCCAGGGTGGCGTCGTGGAAGATGACGTAGGGCGGTACGTGCTGGGCCGAGGCCTGGTCCTTGCGCCAGGCGCGCAGGGCCTCGAACAGCGCCTGGTCGCCCGGCGGCACGGTGAGGGCCTGGCGCCGGCGCAGGCTCTTGCCGCCGGAACCAGCCTTGCCGCCGCCGGCGTCGCCGCCCGGGGCCTGGCGCAGCGACACCTGCCGCTCGCCGCGATAGACTTGGCGCACGCCCTCGCCGTCGCCGAGGCCGATCAGCGGCCGGCCGTCATTGGGGTCCTCGCGCAGCAGGCCTTCGAACACCAGGGTGTCGAGCAGGTCGCGCCAGCCCTGGGGGCTGAACTCCTTGCCGATGCCGAAGGTCGACATCTGGGCTTCCTGCTGGGTGACGTCCTTGGTCTTGCCCAGCAGGTGGTCGATCAATCGGCCGCGCCCGAAGCGCCCGCCCAGGCGATGGGCGGCCGACAGGGCCTTCTGCGCCGCCTGGCTGGCGTCGATCCCGCTCGGCGGCGAGACGCAGATGTCGCAGGTTCCGCAGCGCTCCACGCCCTCTTCACCGAAATAGCGGCGGACGGCGGCGGCCCGGCAGGTCATGCCTTCCAGCATGGCGTAGAACTGCCGCAGCTTGCGGCTCTGCACCTGCTTGACCTCGTCGGGGGCCTCGCGGCTGTCGATGCGGCGGCCGGCCCAGGCGAGATCCGAGCTGCTGTAGAGGGTGATGCCCTCGGCCGGCTGGCCGTCGCGCCCGGCGCGGCCGATCTCCTGCCAATAGGCCTCGATGGCGGCCGGCGGGTCGGCGTGGATCACGAAGCGGACGTCGGGCTTGTCGACCCCCATGCCGAAGGCGATGGTCGCCACCATCACCGCCTCGTCGGCCTCGAGGAACTGCTCCAGGCGGCGGGCGCGCACGGTCTTGTCGAGGCCGGCGTGATAGGCCAGGGCCGGCACGCCGTTGTCGATCAGCGCCTGGGCCAGCTTTTCGGTCGAGTCCCGGCTGCCGGCATAGACCACGCCGGCGCGGCCCGGCCGCTCGGTGACCAGCTCGATCACCCGGTCATGGCCCTTGCCGCGCTTGCGCTCGGCGTTGAGGGCCAGTTCGGGCCGGGCGAAGCTGTCGACGAACTCGGCCGCGCCCTGCAGGCGCAGTTCGGCGCGGATGTCGTCGCGGGTGCGGGCGTCGGCGGTGGCGGTCACCGCCAGGCGCGGGGCGTTGGGGAACACTTCGGCGATGCGACCCAGCATCCGGTATTCGGGCCGGAAGTCGTGGCCCCACTGGCTGACGCAGTGGGCCTCGTCGACGGCCACCAGCGACAGCGGCAGGCGCGACAGCCGCTCCAGCATCCAGCCCTGCATCAGGCCTTCGGGCGACAGATAGAGCAAATCGAGCTGGCCGGCCTCGATGCGCCGCCAGATCTCGGCGCGCTCCTCGGGCAGGGTGTTTGAGTCCAGGCGCTCGGCGGCGACCCCGGCCTGCTGCAGCCCGGCGACCTGGTCGGCCATCAGGGCGATCAGCGGCGAGACGACGAGGCCCAGGCCCGGGCGCACCAGGGCGGGGATCTGGTAGCAGAGACTTTTCCCGCCGCCTGTGGGCAGCACGGCCAGGGCGCTGCGCCCTTCCAGCAGTTCGCCGACCACCTGGGCCTGCAGGCCGCGGAAATCCTGGTGGCCGAAGGTGCGGCGCAGGACATCGCGCGCGGCGTCGAGCGAGGGCGGGGAGGCGAGGGCGGTGGACACGTGGCTCTTCTGGCAGGGGGAGGCTGACCCGCCAAGTGCGGAAACAGCGGATTTTCCAAGATCCTCCTCATGAAGGGGGAGGTGGCGTGGAGAGGCGGAGGGGCGCCCAGAAGCAAGCCCTAGCCTTTCCCCCGTAAAATCCCCGCGAAAGCGGGGACCCAGGTGTTTTCTGAAACGCGTGGCGCCTGACGATAAAAAGCCTGGGTCCCCGCTTTCGCGGGGATTTTACGGATTTGGGGGCCGCTGACGAATAGGCGAAGGCCGGCCGCCCTTGACTCTTAGTCAATCGACTAATTAGTCTCTTGCCTCATGAACGAGGTGTTCAAGGCCCTGTCGCATCCCGCCCGCCGCCGCATGGTCGCCATGCTGCGCGACGGGCCGCTGGCGTCGGGCGAGATCGCCTCGCGGTTCGAGATGGCTTGGCCGACGGTCACCGCCCACCTGGCGGCGCTGAAGGCGGCGGGGCTGGTCGAGGCCGAGAAGGACGGCGTCTCCGTCCGCTACCGCCTGGTGATCTCGGCGGTCGAGGAGGCGGTAGCCTTCATGATGGACCTGATGGGCGCGGGCGAGACCGTCGATGCGCCCGACACATCCTTGCGAGGGGAGAACAAGGCATGAGCAGCGAGCATCCGCGCGGCCTGACGTCGCTGGACGGCGTCTCGATCCTGGTCACGGCGGCGATCGGGGCCGCGGCCCTGGCCGTCTGGCGGCTGGGACCGCCCGGTCCGATGCCGATGCACTTCGACCTGGCCGGCCAGGTCGATCGCTGGGGTGACCGGGCGGAGATGGCCCTGGCCATCGGCTTCATCGGCCTTGTGGCCGGCGGCGTCGCCGGGCTGTGCGCGGCGCTGGAGCGGCAGGCCAAGGACCCGCTGGGCGAGCGCTTCACCTGGCGACTAGGCCGGATCGTCGGTCTGGCCGTTCCGGCCTTCACCGCGGCCCTGCTGACCAGCGTGGCCTTCGACCTGCTGCCGCGTGTCGGCGGCCAGGACCTTTTCCTGCGGCTGATGATGGGCGGCATGGCCGTGCTGTTCCTGGGGCTCGGCGCCTTCGTGGGCCGGGTCAAGCCCAACCCCGTGGTGGGCGTGCGCACCTACTGGGCGCTGCGCAGCCGCCTGGCCTGGGACAAGTCCAACCGCCTGGCCGGACGGCTGCTGAGCCTGACGGGCCTGCTCGGCCTCGTCGCCGCCCCCGTCGTTCCCCAGCCCGTCGGCTTCCACGTGATGATGATCGGCATCGTCGCCTCGGGGCTGGCCGCCGGCGTCGAAAGCTGGCGGGTCTGGCGCACCGATCCCGACCGCGCCTGAGGGTGACGGATCAGGCTGACGGACGCCGGGGAACCGCGCTATCATACAACCTGGTCGCGAATTGGGGGGGTGCGCGGTGTTCCATAAAGCCATGCGATGGGCGGCCCTGCCGGCCGTGATGATCGCCGTCTCGGCGCAGGCGGCCGGGGGGACGCCCTACGTCAATCATAACTGGGGCTACGCCGTCGCCCTGTCCGGCAAGGTCAGGCTGATCCAGAACACCCCGCCGGCGCCCAACCACGGTTTCGGCGTCCGGGTGGCCAAGCGCGCCTATCTCTGGGTCGACGGCAGCTCGTCGGACGGCGAAAACCTGGCCGAGACCGTCGATGAGAGCACCGGCTTCCTGCTGCGCGACGAGGGCTGCGTCGTGCTCGAGCGCGCCGCCGACAGTCTCGGCGGCAAGCCGGCCCAGCGCCTCGTCCTGCGTTGCCCCGCCGACAAACTCCGGACCGGGACGCAACTGCGGCGCACGGTGATCGCCCTGGCGGCCCCGCCGGGGCATGGCGCCGCCGCCTACTCGGTCAACGTGACCTATCCGGAAGACGGCGGCGCGGAGGCCAGACGGGCGCTGGCGCTGTTCGACGACGCCCAGCGCGGCTTCCGCTTCCTGGGAAAGCGGTAGGCGAATCGGCCGCGCCACTCGCTCCATGCCAGCCGCCGCGACGGCGGGGTTAAACCGCGTTCATCTCTCGTCAATCCTATCGCGTGTTTGGTCGGCGTGAGCTATGACACCGCCACGCGTGCGGGGTTGCACGAGACCTAGGGTTACAGATGGCTAACGGCGCCTTCGGCGGAAACAAGCCGGCGAAGACTTCTCGCACGCCCCTGCAGGCGGCGCTCTATTGGGCGACCGTGCTGGGGGTCTGGGGACTGATCTTCGTGGTCACCTTCTTCGCGGTGTTCGCGCGCGACCTGCCCGACACCTCGAAGCTCTACGACGTCACCCGTCAGCCCTCGATCAACTATCTCGACCGCTCGGGCGCCTTGCTGGCCGTGCGTGGCAGCCAGTACGCGCCGCCGGTCGACATCGACGCCCTGCCCGAATACGTGCCGGCCGCCTTCGTCGCCATCGAGGACCGCCAGTTCTACCACCACTTCGGGTTCAACCCGTGGGGCATCGGCCGCTCGCTGATCTGGAACCTGACCCACGAGGGCGGCCCCCAGCGCGGCGGCTCGACCATCACCCAGCAGCTGGCCCGCAATCTCTTCCTCAGCCCGGCCCAGAACTACAAGCGCAAGGCCCAGGAGCTGATCCTGGCCGTCTGGCTGGAGCTGAAGTTCAGCAAGAAGCAGATCCTGGCCCTGTACATGAACCGGGTCTATTTCGGGGCCGGCGCCTACGGCATCGAGGCCGCCTCGCAGCGCTATTTCAACAAGCCCGCCTCGCAGCTGACGATCGGTGAATCGGCGCTGCTGGCCGGCATGATGAAGGGCCCGGCCCGCTATTCGCCGGTCAGCGCCAGCGAGCGCGCCGCCCGCCGCGCCACCGTCGTGCTCGACGAGATGGTGCGCATCAAGGCCATCACCGCCGAGCAGCGCGACGAGGCCTTCAAGACGCCCGTGCAGGTCTCGGCCACCCTGGCCAACCAGCGCGCCCAGTACTTCACCGACTATGTCGACGCCCAGGTGCGCTCGCTGGTCGGCGAGCCCACCGAGGACCTGGTGGTCGAGACCACGCTCGACCTGCCGATCCAGGTCGCGGCCGAGCGCGCCGTGCAGCTGGGCGTCGAGGGCCACCTGAAGCAGGGCGTGCAGCAGGCCGCCCTTGTGGCCATCGACGGCGAGGGTCGCATCCGCGCCTATGTCGGCGGCGAGGACTACGGCGAAAGCCAGTTCGACCGCGCCACCAGCGCCCGCCGCCAGGCCGGCTCGGCCTTCAAGCCGTTCGTCTACCTCACCGCCATGGACCAGGGCCGCAACCCGTCGGTCATGGTGGTCGACGAGCCGGTGAAGATCGGCAACTGGGAGCCGCGCAACTACACCAACACGTTCCTGGGTCCCATGACCCTGCAGACGGCCCTGGCCCAGTCGATCAACACGGTCGCAGCCCGCCTGGCCAACGAGGTCGGCACCAGCAACGTCGCCGCCACGGCCCGTCGCCTGGGGATCACCAGCAAGATCCAGCTGGACCCGTCGATGGCCCTGGGCGCCGTCGAGGTCAGCCCGCTGGAAATGGCCCAGGCCTACGCCCCGTTCGCCAACGGCGGCTTCCTGGCCAAGGGCTACGGCATTGAGCGCATCCGCACCGCCTCGGGCAAGGTTCTCTACGACCACAGCGTCGACAAGCAGCCGCGCTCGTCGGTGATCGGCTCGCCGTCGCTGCAGTACATGAACCAGATGATGCGCCAGGTGGTGAACGGCGGCACCGGCGGCCGCGCCAAGGTCGCCGGCTACGACATCGCCGGCAAGACCGGCACCACCAGCGACTACAAGGACGCCTGGTTCGTCGGCTACACCGGCGGCTTCGTCGCCGCGGTCTGGACCGGCAAGGACGACAACACCGCCATGAAGCGGGTCAGCGGCGGCGGTCCGCCGGCCGAGATCTGGAAGGTGTTCATGAGCTCGGCCCTGCCGCGCCTGAAGGCCACCCCGATCCCCGGCGGCTTCGCCGAGGCGCCCGCGCCGACCAGCGATCCGATCGGCGACCTTCTGAACGCCGGCGAGACGCCGACGGCCGACCCGGGCGCGACCCCGCCGCCGGCCGCAGGTCAGCCGGCCCAGCAGACGGCCCCGGAACTGCCGTACTAGGGGCGGACGGAACCTCGAAGCCTCCCGGGAGCTAAGCCTCCGCTGGAGCCAAGTCTCCGCTTCGGGGGGCTTCGATGACCGGCGCAACGATCAAGCGCGACCTTCGCACCGGTCGCTCGCTCTGGGCGGACAGTCCGGGCCTGGGCGTGCCGACACGGCCGCTCACCCGGGCGATCAGCGTCGATGTCGCCATCGTGGGCGCCGGGATCAGCGGCGCCTTCATGGCCCATGAGCTGTCCCGGGATCACGCCGTGGCGGTGCTGGACCGCCGCCGCCCGCTGACCGGCTCGACCATCGCCTCGACCGCCCTGCTGCAGTGGGAGATCGACCTGCCGCTGACGGCCCTGGCGGAGAAGATCGGACTGGCCAAGGCTCGGCGCGCCTATCTGCGATCGCGGGCCGCCGTCGACGCGCTGAAGCGGATCGTCGACGAGGAGCGGATCTCCTGTGGCCTGAAGGCCAAGTCGTCGCTCTATCTGGCTGGCGACGACCATGGCCACCGCGCGCTCGAGGCCGAGGCGCAGGCGCGGGCGGCGATCGGGCTGGACAGCCGCTATCTCGGCCCGGCCCAGCTGCGCGAGCGGTTCGGGATCGACCGGACGGGCGCCATCGTCTCCAGCGGCTCGGCCAGCGGCGATCCGGCCCGGCTGGCGGCGGGCCTGCTGCGGCGCGCGGCTGCGCGCGGCGCGAAAATCTGGTCGCCGGTCGAGGTGCTGCAAGCCGTCAGCGACCCCGACGGCGTGACCCTGCTGACCGACGCCGGCCAGGCCGTGCGGGCAAGGGCGGTGGTGTTCTGCTGCGGCTATGAATTTCCCAAGGGCGTGCCCACCCCGGGCGCGAGCGTGATCTCGACCTGGGCGACGGCCTCCAAGCCGCGCAATCGCTGCCCGGCCTGGCTGCGCGACATGTTGGTATGGGAGGCGTCCGATCCATACCTCTATCTGCGCATGGGTGGCGACGGGCGGCTGATCGCCGGCGGCGAGGACGAGGCCTCGCCCGACGCCCACCAGGACCCGGCCAAGCTGAAGCGCAAGTGCGAGACCGTGGCGAGAAAGCTGAAGGCCCTGCTGCCCGACGCCGACTTCGAGATCGACTACGGCTGGGCCGGGGCGTTCGGCTCCAGCGCCACGGGCCTGCCCAGCATCGGACCGGTCGAGGGCATGGACCATACCTGGGCGGTCATGGGCTTCGGCGGCAACGGCATCACCTATTCGGTCATCGCCTCGCAGATCGTGGCGGCCCAGATCCGTGGCGGCGACGATCCGGACGCGGATCTCTATCGCGCCTGACTCCGTCTTCGCGACGGGAACAGAGGGCGGGGCGCTTCGTTGCTCCGGCCAGGCGGGACGAGAAGGCGGCATGACCCACGCATCGGTCTGGAAACTCAAGCGCTGGCCGCCGAAGGCCCTGCGCCGGCTCGACCTTCGCACGCTGCTCGAATGGGCCTCGCGGCTGGGCTACGCCGCGCGGGGAGCTGTCTATGTCGGGCTGGGCGGCCTGGCCCTGCTGGCGGCGGCCGACCTCGTGCCCCGGGCGCGCGGCGCGACGGCGATGCTGGCGGCCTGGGCCAGCTGGCCGCCAGGCCTGGTGCTGATCGCCGTGGTCGCGGCCGGGCTGATCGGCTTTTCGCTCTGGCGGGCCTTGCAGGCGGTGTTCGACGCCGACCGCCACGGAACCTCGCCCAAGGCCTGGGCGATCCGCGCCGGCCAGGCGGTCAGCGGCGTCGTCTACGGCTCGCTGGCCTGGTCGGCCCTGGAGTTGCTCGACGCCTTCGAGGACGTGGGCGAGGCCGACGAGGAGCAGACCGCCGACGCCACGGCCGCGACCATCCTGGCCCTGCCCCATGGCGACCAGCTGCTGATGGCGGCGGGCCTCGTTTTGCTGGGCGTCGGGATCGGCGGGGTCGTCCAGGGCCTGGCCCAGGACTTCGCCAAGCGCCTGGACTGCGGCGAGGCGGCCTGCCGCCGGCTCGTGCCCCTGGCGCGATTCGGCTATGCGGCGCGCGGGCTGGCGACGCTGTGCGTGGGCCTGTTCGTGGTGGGCGCCGGCTGGCACGCCCGCAGCAGCGAAGCCCGAAGCTGGGCCGGGGCCTTGCAGGCCCTCGAACGCCAGCCGTTCGGCGCCTGGCTGCTGGGCGTGCTGGCCCTGGGACTGGTGGCGTTCGGGGTGTTCGGCTTCGGCGAGGCCGTCTATCGCCGCATCCGGCCGCCGGCTGAGATCGGGTGATGAACTCCCTTCTCCCATAGGGAGAAGGTGGCGCGCAGCGCCGGACAAGGGGTTAGGGACCATCGACGGCGTGCCGGCACGCCGGCTGGCGGCGTAACCCCTCACCCTCCCACGCTTCGCGCGGGCCCCTCCCTCTCCCTATTGTTCAGACCGGAGACATCCGTGACAGGTGTTCGGAGACATCCGTGACGGTTTGAGGATGCTCACACCGGCTTGTTGAGGTCGATGGTGGAGATGGTCTTGGACCTGAAGACCAGATCGAAGCGTCCGTCGATGCTGGTGGGACGAAGCGCCAGGGTCTTGCCGGTGAAGGCCTTTGGCACGCGGATGAGGCGGGCG
>Ga0160495_100172_pt1 | contig 82613 bp, 80 predicted proteins | sample DID4MG_4_FD_108251 | JGI IMG/M metagenome (GOLD analysis project Ga0160495, IMG submission 108251) | Enriched soil microbial communities from UW Madison campus, WI, USA - DID2933_E24_FP4 MG | ecosystem: Environmental > Terrestrial > Soil > Unclassified | place: USA: Madison, Wisconsin | collected... | reverse complement strand
GTTATTGCGGCGGGGCTCACCTCTTCCCATCCCGAACAGAGAAGTTAAGCCCGCCTGCGCAGATGGTACTGCATCATTGTGGGAGAGTATGTCGTCGCCTTTCTTTGAAAAACCCTATCCAATACGGATAGGGTTTTTTGTTTTATACAAATTCCTTAGATCCTTTTTCCAAATCGATTCTTCTGTATAATTTATAAAATAATTCTAAAAAATATAGTATTCAATTTTTGTTAAATTATAGTCAATTGTGTGTCTTAGCTAAGGATACTTTAGATGTTTTAAATTTGAATGAGTATTTTTGTGTTTAAATTACTATTTAAACATGAGAAAAAATATTTTACTGTTGACGCTTTTTGTTATTACAAGTATGAGTGCGCAACAACGTCCTAAATTAGTTGTAGGTATTGTGGTAGATCAAATGAAAATGGAATATTTATATCGTTTTTCAGATGATTTCTCTCCAAACGGCTTTAAGAGGTTAATGAATGATGGATTTGTTTTCCAAAACATGCATTACAATTATATGCCAACCTATACTGCTCCAGGACATGCCTCGATATATACAGGAACTACTCCTGCAACACACGGGATTGTGGGTAATGAATGGTTCAGCAGAACTTTAGGTAAAGAAAGATATTGTACAGATGATGCTGGAGTAAAAACTGTTGGAGACGGTACAGCTGAAGAAGGTGCAATGTCTCCTAAAAATCTTCTAAGTACTACGATTACAGATGAAGTTAGAATGGCTACTAATTTCAATGGAAAAGTAATCGGGATGAGTTTAAAAGACCGTGGTGCTATTCTTCCAGCTGGGCATTTTGCAAACTGGGCATTTTGGTATAGTAAAACGGGCTCATTTATTTCCAGTACTTTTTACGGAGAAAAATTGCCTGAGTGGGTAAATGAATTTAACAATGAAAAAAACTACTTAAAATATATTAATAAAGGCTGGGATTTGTATAAACCTGCTTCGGTTTACAATGAAAGTCTTCCTGATAATAATCCTTATGAAGGAAAGTTATATGGAAGTGCAGCTCCGGTTTTTCCATATGATTTAAAATCAATGTATGAGAAAAACGATGCAGGAGTTATTCGTGCGACTCCTTTTGGAAATGATTTGTTAGCTGAATTTGCCAAAAGAGCGATTGAGAAAGAAGAATTAGGAAAAGATAATATTACAGACTTTTTAACGGTTAGTTTTTCTTCTACAGATTATGTAGGGCACTTGCTTGGTCCAAGATCTATGGAACTTCAGGACACTTACTTGAGATTAGATCAGACAATTGCTGATTTTTTAGCTTATCTGGATAAAACGGTTGGAAAAGGGAATTATTTACTTTTCTTAACGGCTGACCATGCTGGAGCCGAAAATGTTATTTATTTAAAAGACCGTAAATATAATGTAGACAATTATCCTTCTAAAGAAGTTAGAAAAACTCTGCAAGATTTTTCTACTAAGACTTTTGGGGTAGATTTGATTCAAAATTATTCAAACTTTAATATTTTCTTCAATAAGGAAATTATTAAAGAAAAAGGATTAGAACTTGTAAAAGTAAAACAAGCTTTTAAAGATTTTTTAATTACGCAGCCACAAGTTAAAAAAGTTTATACTGAAGAAGAAGTACTGGCTAACGCTGGAAATGATTATGCTCTTAATTTTGTAGCTAAAGGATATGATGTTACGCAAAATGGTGATTTAGTTATTGTAGATAAGCCAGGTATGATTGAATATACACCAACTGGAACATCTCATGGAACTATCTATAGTTATGATACTCATGTTCCGGCTATTTTTTACGGGTGGAATATTAAAAAGGGTGAATCTTATGATAAAAAAGCAATAACAGAGATAGCTCCAACAATTGCTCAAAAGATTAAAGTTACTTTCCCAAATGGAACTGAAGCCAAAGTAATGACTGAAATTCTTGACAATAAAAAATAAAAAACATACGATTTAAAAACCTGTCTTCATGACAGGTTTTTTTATGCAATAAAAAAGGCTTTTCAACTAAGAAAAGCCTTTATAATAGTGACTTAGTAAGCACTTATATAAGTATTAGCCTATGCGTTTGCTAATACTATTTCTTCGTTAAAAGGAAGATTCCAAGCTTCTGCAACTCCTTTGTAAAGAATTTTTCCATTAGCTACGTTTAATCCTTTTTTCAATTCTTCATTTTCGGCGCATGCTTTTTCCCATCCTTTGTTTGCTAATTGTACAGCATAAGGTAAGGTTGCGTTTGTCAAAGCTAAAGTAGAAGTGTAAGGAACAGCTCCCGGCATATTAGCTACACAATAGTGAACGATATCATCAATAATGAAAGTTGGGTTTTCGTGTGTTGTAGGAGTACAAGTTTCAATACATCCACCTTGATCTACAGCTACGTCAACAACTACAGTTCCCGGACGCATTAATTTAAGCATATCACGAGTAATTAAGTGAGGTGCTTTTGCTCCTGGGATTAAAACTGCTCCAACAATTAAATCAGCATCTTTAATTGCTCTTGTAATGTTGTAATGATTAGACATTTCAGTATTTACGTTTGCAGGCATGATATCATCTAATTGACGTAAACGTGGTAAGCTTAAGTCCATAATTGTAACCTGAGCACCTAAACCAGCAGCCATTTTTGCAGCCTGAGTTCCTACGATTCCTCCACCTAAAACTAATACTTTTGCCGGCGGTACACCTGGAACACCTCCTAAAAGAATTCCTCTTCCTTTTAATGGTTTTTCAAGGTATTTTGCTCCTTGTTGAATTGCCATACGACCAGCAACTTCAGACATTGGAACTAATAATGGTAAACTTCTGTCTGTTTTTTCTACAGTTTCATAAGCTAAACAAACAGCTCCTTTTTCTAACATTGCATGTGTTAATTCTTCAGAAGATGCAAAGTGGAAATAAGTAAATAATAATTGATCTTTTTTAATCAATGGATATTCAGAAGCAATAGGTTCTTTTACTTTGATGATCATTTCTGCAATTGCATAAACTTCTTCAATTGTTGGTAAAATTACCGCACCAGCCTGAGCATATTCTTCATCAGCAAAACCACTTCCTAAACCTGCAGTAGCTTGAACATACACTACATGCCCGTGTTTTTTCATTTCAGAAACACCAGCTGGAGTTAAAGCAACTCTATTTTCGTTATTTTTTATTTCTTTTGGAACACCTATTATCATTTTATTATATTTTGTTGTTTTTATTGAATTTGTTTTACAAATCTACAGCGAGAGAATAAATTATGGTTTGAGGAATAATAAATAAGAAAATATTATTTTATTTTTTAATTTTACAGAAAATTATTCTGTTTTAGATGGTAATTTATTCCTGAAAAAGAAAAAATGACTAAAAAATGCAAATCTAATAAAACGTTTTCGTTATGGCTTTAGATGAAATTGACAAAAAAATCCTACGTCTTTTGCAAGAAGATGCGCACTATACTCTAAAAGACATTGCAAACAAAATAAACTTGTCTTTGACTCCTGTTCATGACAGAGTGAAACGTCTTGAAAAAGATGGGATTATAGAAAAATATGTCACACTTTTAGACAAGAAAAAATTAGGAAATAATTTGACAGTTTACTGCCAAGTTACGCTTACAAAACAAACTTATGATACTTCGGAAGGATTTAACCAGTCAATTTTAAATTTACCTGAAGTTGTAGAGTGCAATTATGTTTCGGGAAATTTTGATTATATGCTTAAAATTATAATTCCGGATATGGAAAGTTATCATCATTTTCATCAAAAGAAATTGTCTGTTTTGCCCGAGGTTTCTCTAATAAATACTGTTTTTGTTATTTCTGAAGTAAAAAGTACAACGGTTCTGCCTATTTAATAAAAAGAAAAACCACCAAGAGAACTTGATGGCTTAGAAATGAGTTAGTTTGGTTGAATTAATAATAGGTATAACGTCTTACCTTGGCAATATATTTTGCTAAACGAATAACTTGGTGACTGTAACCGTATTCATTATCATACCAAATATACAGCACTATATTTTTTCCATCTTTTGAAACAATCGTAGCGTTGCTGTCATAAATTGATGGAGCAGAAGTTCCCACAATGTCAGATGAAACCAATTCGTTGTTCAAAGAATATTTTATCTGCTCCACCAGTTCTCCTTCAAGAGCATATTTTTTCATTATTTTATTGATTCCCGCAATAGATGTTGCTTTTTTAACTTCTAAATTTAAAACAACAAGCGATCCGTTTGGTACAGGAACTCTAATGGCATTTGACGTTAATTTTCCTTCTAATGACGGCAGTGCTTTTGCAACGGCACTTCCGGCACCAGTTTCTGTAATTACCATGTTTAAAGCAGCAGCTCTGCCACGACGGTATTTTCTATGCATATTATCAACCAAATTTTGGTCGTTTGTGTAAGCATGAATCGTTTCTAAATGACCTTTTACAACTCCTAAACTTTCCTCAATTACTTTTAAAACTGGGGTAATAGCATTTGTTGTACAAGATGCTGCTGAAAAAATATCATTTTCATCTGGATTATAATCATTGTGATTTACACCATGAACAATATTCGGAACTCCTTTTCCAGGAGCAGTCAATAAAACTTTGCTGACTCCGTTTGAAGTTAAATGTCTTTTTAAAGCCTCTTCAGTTGTAAATGCGCCAGTATTATCAATTACCAAAGCATCGTTAATTCCGTAAACAGTATAATCGATTTCTTCAGGAGAATTTGCAGTAATAATATGAACTGTGGTTCCATTAATAATTAAAGCATTATTTTTAGGATCAGCAATTACAGATCCTTGAAAATCGCCGTGAATTGAGTCATAACGCAATAATGAAGCTCTTTTTTCTAAACTCGACGCATCATTTTTATCTCGGGTAACAATTGCTCTTAAGCGAAGTTGATTTCCTTTTCCGGTTTTAGACATTAATTCTCTGGCTAATAAACGTCCGATTCTTCCAAAACCGTAAAGAACAACATCTTTTGGCTGAATTTCTTTAGTGGATTTTGCGTTTTTTAATTTGTCCATTACAAAATATCTTGCATCAGGATATTTTTCATCTTCTAAACGATACTCATAGGTTAGTTTTCCTAAATCTATTTTTGAAGGCGGAAGATCTAATGATAAAACTACTTTTGCAATTTCGACAGAATCGAAGATTGTTATAGGTTTCCCTACAAATTCACCCGCATATTGATGCAGATTGATAATATCGCTGACATTTTTATCCAGTAATTGATTTTTAAATAAAACCATTTCAATGGATTTGTCATACCATAAATCACTTATCACTTTGATTAATTCGACACCAGCTCTTCTTCGGTCGACTTGTAATGATACCTCTTTTTGGTACAAAGAATTTTTGCTCATAATTAATTAAATTGAAATAATAAAACACTCACTTATTTTATAATTTGGCGCAAAAGTATCTATTTCAATCGATTTCGTAAACTATTTTAGCATTTATTTTTGAAAACAAAAAAGCTATCTTAAATTTCTTAAGATAGCTTTTTTTGTAGTTTTTAGTCGCAGTCTCATTGTGCAGTTATAAAACTGAATACTGAGGCTGAATATTGCGACTTAAATTATAATTCTAAAAATTTCTCCGTTTTTGTTGATCATTTCTATACGTACACTTTGACCTTCGTCTTTTTTGTTTAAAAGTTTAGAAACAGTTTCAACATTCGTTGCTTTTACATTGTCAATACTCAAAATGATATTTCCTTGCAATTCACTTTGATATTGCATTAGATTTTCATTGGTGATATTTTTAATTTTTACACCATAATCAATTCTGAATTTCTTTTTATCTGCTGCATCAATGTTTTCTAATTCAATACCTTTAAATTCTGTGCTGAAAAATTCATTTTTGCTTAAAGTTACAGGAACAGTTTTCGTTTTTCCGTCTTTAATGTAAGTCACTTTTACAACATCATTCGGACGTTTTGTATTAATGTAACCAGAAAGATCAGCAAAAGTCGAAATATTTTGTTCGTCTAATTTTACAATAATATCACCTTTTGTAAGACCAGCTTTTTCGGCACCAGAATTTTTAGAAACTTTATTAATATAAAAACCTTGAGTTTCAGTAATTCCTAATTCTTTAGAAGCTGTACTGTTTAATTCGCCGCCTTCAACGCCCAGAATTCCTCTTTGCACATTTCCATACTCCATAATATCCTCAATAATTTTTCGGGCAATATTAGAAGGAACAGCAAACGAATAGCCTACATAAGATCCTGTCATAGACGAAATCATAGTATTAATACCAATCAATTCACCTCTTGTGTTTACCAATGCACCGCCGCTGTTTCCAGGATTTACAGCCGCATCAGTTTGAATAAATGACTGAATACCGCTTTGATCTAAATTTCTGGCTTTCGCCGAAACAATTCCGGCCGTTACCGTAGAAGTCAAATTATACGGGTTTCCAACTGCTAAAACCCATTCTCCAATTTTTACAGAATCTGAATTGGCAAAAGCAGTATAAGGTAATTTTTCGTCGGCATTAATTTTTAATAATGCGATGTCCATTTTAGAATCTGTGCCGACTAATTTTGCCTTGTATGATTTTTTGTTGTTCAGTGTAATTTCAATTTCTGTCGCATCTTTAATTACGTGATTATTCGTTACGATGTAACCATCTTCAGAAATAATAACACCAGATCCGGTTCCTACTTGTTCTTGCTGTTGTTGTCCGCCGTATCCGTAGAAAAATTCAAGCATTGGGTTAGTCACCGTTCTTCTCGAAACATTTTTTACGTGAACAACAGTGTGAATTGTTTTGTCTGCAGCTTCGGTAAAATCAACTGCTTCTCCTGGCATTCCTACAGCTCGTCCGTATGAATTAGGAGCAAGAGTAACAACAGAATTTCCTTTTCCAAAATAAGAATTACTGCCGTCAAACAATAACTTGTAAGCACCAAGTGTAGTAGCGCCACTTAGTAGTGAAACTAAAAATAAGGTTGAAAATCTTTTCATATTAAATTTATGTTTTTGAGTTATTTTTGGTATGTGTTTTTAACATTTTATAACGTAAAATTATACCAAAAAATTATTTTGTAAAATGGTTTAACGCTCTTTAACAATGATTAACATTTCATTAATTAATAGTTCGTACTTTTGTACTTCTAACAACTAAAAAATGCAAATAGAATTTTATAAATATCAAGGAACGGGGAACGATTTTGTCATGATTGATAACCGTTCGAATTTCTTTCCAAAAGACGATGTAAAACTTATTGAACGTCTGTGTGACAGACGTTTTGGAATTGGTGCCGATGGACTTATTTTATTAGAAAATGATTCTGAAACTGACTTTAGAATGGTTTACTATAACTCTGACGGAAACCAAAGTTCGATGTGCGGAAACGGCGGACGCTGTTTAGTGGCTTTTGCAAATAATTTGGGAGTTATTGATGACAAAACGACTTTTATAGCAACCGATGGTTTGCATCACGCATCTGTAGGAGATGATGCAATCGTTTCTCTTCAAATGATTGATGTTGATGAAGTACAAAAAAAGGATTCTTATACTTTTTTAAATACAGGTTCACCACATCATGTTCAGATTGTAGACGATCTGGAACATTATAATGTAAAAGAAAATGGAGCAGCTATTCGTTACGGCGAATTATACGGACAAAAAGGCAGTAATGTTAATTTCGTAAAAAAAGTTGATGACAGTACTTTTTCTCTCAGAACTTATGAAAGAGGTGTTGAAGATGAAACTTTAGCCTGCGGAACGGGAGCAACAGCAGTTGCTATCGCTATGAATGCCATTGGAGAAACAGATAAAACATCTATTAACTTAAATGTTGAAGGCGGAAAACTAGTTGTTTCTTTTGATAAATCTGGAGATCATTTTACAAATGTTTTCTTGACCGGACCTGCAAAATTTGTTTTTAAAGGAACAATTGAAATCTAATAAACAAATTCCAATTTTTTTAAGTTCCAGATTCCAATAATAAGAATCTAAAATCAACAATCTAAAATTAAATGATAACACTCAAAGGCGATACAATTTATCTTCGTGCACTTGAACCGCAAGATCTGGAATTTGTGTACAAAATGGAAAATGATCAAAGCATTTGGGAAGTCAGCAATACGAATACTCCATACAGTCGTTATTTAATTCGTCAGTATCTTGAAAATGCACAGCAGGATATTTATGAAGCAAAACAATTGCGTCTTGCGATTTGTCAGGATGAAGATTTTCCGGCTGTAGGATTAATTGATTTATTTGAATTTGATCCCAAAAATAATAGAGCCGGTATTGGAATTGTTATTCAAAAAAAAGAAAACAGAGGACAAAATATTGGTTCTGAGGCATTAGAGCTTTTAATAAAATACTCCTTTTTTAATTTAAATCTGCATCAGATTTATGCAAATATTAGTACAAATAATGAAGCAAGTATAGCTCTTTTTACTAAATTTGGTTTTGAGAAAATAGGAATTAAAAAAGACTGGATTTTGCTAAACAACCAATATCACGATGAAGCAATTTTTCAGTTAATCAATACAAACAATTTAAACCAATAAATAGCTTTGAAACTAAAAAAAATAATCACACTAACTGCTGTAGCCGTAATTTCTGTTTTACTGATTTACGGTTTTATTTTAATCAGCCGAATTTTCAGTTCTAATACTAAATTTGAAGAAAAAGAAGTTTACGTGCATGTTCCAACTGGTGCAAATTATGCAGATGTAAAGAAAATATTAGCACCTTATATTAAGAATTTTGACAATTTTGAATTGGTTGCCAGCAAAAGAAGTTATCCGGAAAATGTAAAATCAGGACGTTTCCTTCTTAAAAAAGACATGAATAATATTGACTTAGTTCGTGCTATGCGTTCTAATGTTCCGGTAAAGTTAGCTTTTAACAATCAGGAACGTTTAGAAAATTTTGCAGGAAGAGTAGGTTCAGAAATTGAAGCTGACAGCACATCTTTATTAAAAGCTTTTAGAGATCCTGAATTTTTGTCTCAAAACGGATTCAATGAAGAGAATGTTTTTGCAATGTTTATTCCTAATACATATGAAGTATACTGGAATACATCAGCAGAAAAATTCCGTGATAAAATGATTAAAGAATATCACAATTTTTGGACTCCAGAAAGAATTGAACAAGCTAAAAAACAAGGGTTAACTCCGGTTCAGGTTTCAATTTTAGCGTCTATCGTACACAAAGAATCAGTAAAAAAAGACGAAAGACCAAGAATTGCGGGTGTTTACTTAAATCGTCTTCGTCTTGATATGCCGTTACAGGCAGATCCGACTGTGATTTATGCTTTAAAACTTAGAGATAACAATTTTGATCAAGTTATAAAAAGAGTTTTTTATAATGATTTGGTTATGAAGTCTCCTTACAATACTTATATTAATATTGGACTTCCTCCGGGACCAATTGCAATGGCTGATATTACGGCACTTGAAGCAGTTTTAAACCCAGAGAAAAACGATTATATCTACTTCTGTGCAAGTGTTGATCGATTTGGTTATCACGAATTTGCTTCTAATTATGCAGATCATACCAAAAATGCAAAAAGATATTCTGACTGGATTGCCAGCCAGGGTGTAACAAGATAATATCTCTTTTTGATTAAAAAGATTATCAAACCGAAGTTTTATGCTTCGGTTTTTTTATCGAATGAAAGGAGTAAATATTTCGATTTCAAAATAATTTCAAAATATAGAATCAGCCCGATTTTAATTTATTAATAAAAAGAAGACACTCGTTTTAAGTTTATTTTTCACAAAATTTTCCAAATTTTCATGAATTCAAATTTAAACTTTAGTCTAAAATCGTCTTTTTCTGTAAGTATTATTTTATTATTTTAACATATTTGGTAAAAAAATGATAAAAATGGCATTTTTAAGAATTATTTTTCTGCTGTTTTTTGTCAAAATTCATCTTAAAAGAATTTCCCCGAATACTGCATGACTAAAGGGGTTAAGCAGAATTTTAGAATTTTTAAAAATGCTTAAGTACTTGATTTATAGAGTTTTTTTATATTACTTATCTTTGCACCGTAGAAATTTCAAGAGGGTGACAGCGTTTTGAAGAAAAACAATTTATGATAAAGAAGTGGTATTTTTATGCGAGTTTGATCGTAATTATTACATTTTTAAGTTTGGGTTTTAAACCCTTTAGTGTCGAAACCAAACCGTGGTTTCTAACAGAAAAAACAGATGGATCAGAATATATCTTCCCATCTTTAGAAAAGGATGAATATCCTAAAGTAAATCTAAACGTCCCATACACCGGAAATCATCTTATCGGTTTTAAAGAAGCAGTCGCTTTTAAAGAATCTCAGGGAAAATACCGATTGGTAAACTCACTGGGCTACATGGGAAAATATCAATTTGGTTCAAAAGCCTTACGCGCTATCGGCATCAAGAATGACGATGACTTTTTAAAAGATCCTGCATTACAGGAAAAAGCTTTTGTTGCATTATTATCTAAAAACAAATGGATTTTGCGCAATGAAATTAGAAAGTACGAAGGTAAAGTGATTAATGGTGTTGAAATTACAGAATCTGGAATTTTGGCAGCAGCACATTTAGGAGGCGCGGGATCTGTTAAAAACTTTTTTAAACATGGCGGAAACAGGCATTTTAGAGATGCTTTTGGAACGTCTTTAAAAAGTTATTTAAGAGACTTTGCAGGTTATGACCTCTCTTTTATTGAAGCAGACAACAATGCGACAATAAATAACTAAAAAAAATCCCGAATTTATTTCGGGATTTTTTTTGATCTATTTTAATCGATTAGTATTTCTAATATCTGAATTGCCGCTTCGCTGATTTTAGTTCCCGGACCAAAAATTGCCGTTGCGCCTGCATCAAATAAAAACTGATAATCCTGCGCTGGAATTACACCGCCCACTATTACCATAATATCGTCACGTCCATGTTTTTTTAGTTCCTCAATAACCTGTGGCACCAGTGTTTTGTGACCCGCAGCAAGAGATGAAACGCCTAAAATATGAACATCATTTTCCACAGCTTGTTTTGCTGCTTCTGCCGGAGTTTGAAATAACGGACCTATATCTACATCAAATCCTACATCGGCATAACCGGTTGCAACTACTTTTGCGCCTCGGTCGTGGCCGTCTTGTCCCATTTTGGCAATCATAATTCTTGGGCGTCGGCCTTCTTGTTTTGCAAAGACATCAGCTAATTGTTTTGCCTTTTCAAAATTTTCGTCATTTTTTATTGCTGCACTATACACACCGCTAAATGATTTAATCTGCGCTTTAAAACTTCCAAAAATACTTTCAAGAGCTAAACTTATTTCGCCTAAAGTTGCTCTGTTTCGGGCAGCCTCAATGGCAATTTCTAATAAGTTTCCTTCTCCGGTTTTAGCACAATGAATTAATTTTTCCAGTGATTGATTTACTTTTTCAGTATCTCTTTTTGTTTTAATATCTTCAAGTCGTTCTATTTGTTGCTTACGAACCATTTGGTTGTCAACATCCAAAATATGTAACGGATCTTCTTTTTCTAATCTAAATTTATTAACTCCAACAATAATATCCTGACCGCTGTCGATTCTGGCTTGTTTTCTGGCTGCCGCTTCTTCAATTCGAAGTTTAGGAATTCCCGCTTCGATTGCTTTTGTCATACCGCCCAGTTCTTCAACTTCTTCAATTAGTATCCAGGTACTTTCTAGAATTTCATTTGTCAGAAATTCAACATAATAACTGCCACCCCACGGATCTACAGTTTTAGTAATTTTAGTTTCTTCCTGTAAATATATTTGAGTATTTCTGGCAATTCTGGCAGAAAAATCAGTTGGCAGAGCAATTGCTTCGTCAAGAGCATTTGTATGTAAAGACTGTGTGCCTCCAAACACCGCAGCTGCTGCTTCGATACAAGTTCTGGCAACGTTATTAAACGGATCTTGTTCTGTTAAACTCCAGCCACTGGTTTGGCAGTGTGTTCTTAAAGCTAATGATTTATCACTTTTTGGATTAAACTGCTGAATTAATTTTGCCCAAATCATACGGCCAGCTCTCATTTTAGCAATTTCCATAAAATGATTCATTCCAATTGCCCAAAAGAAAGACAATCTTGGAGCAAATTCATCAATTGTCATTCCTGTCGATAATCCGGTTCGAATATATTCTAAACCATCGGCTAATGTATAAGCAAGTTCAATATCTGCTGTTGCTCCGGCTTCCTGCATGTGATATCCTGATATCGAAATCGAATTGAATTTTGGCATTTTTTTGCTTGTAAATTCAAAAATATCAGCGATAATTTTCATTGATGGAGCAGGTGGGTAGATGTACGTATTACGCACCATGAATTCCTTCAGAATATCATTTTGAATAGTTCCCGAAAGTTTATTCAGTTCAACTCCTTGCTCTTCGGCAGCAACAATATAAAATGCCATGATAGGCAAAACAGCTCCGTTCATGGTCATTGAAACCGACATTTCGTCTAATGGAATCTGGTCGAATAGAACCTTCATATCTTCAACAGAATCTATAGCTACGCCGGCTTTTCCAACATCGCCAACTACACGTTCGTGATCTGAATCGTAACCGCGGTGTGTTGGTAAATCAAATGCTATAGAAAGTCCTTTTTGCCCTGCTGCGAGATTTCTTCTGTAAAAAGCATTACTTTCTTCTGCGGTCGAAAATCCGGCATACTGGCGAATTGTCCACGGACGACGAACATACATCGTGGCGTAAGGCCCACGTAAATTAGGAGTAAATCCGGCTCCAAAATCAAGAAACTCTAGATCTTCTATATCTTTTTCAGTATAGTTTTTTTTGAGCTCAATTCCTTCAGCAGTAGTAAAGTTATGAGAAGCAGAATTAATATCTGGCTTTTCATTTTTTACTTCTAACTTAATATGTTTAAGGTCTTTTCTTATCATAGACACTTTTTCTTTTATTTGAATATTAATTACGTTGAAAATTATTCTTGTTCCAGTCTTTCTTGTTCCAGTTTTTCGGCTAATCTTTTTTCTATAATGGGCGTAATTAATGTTTTTCTTGGTTTGATTTTTACAAAAGGAAACAATTCTAAATCATGTTTCATTTTGTCTTCCTTATTAGGATATTTATTGGTTCCCAAAAGAATTTCTTTTTTAGAATCGAATAATTCCTGTTCCTTATTAGCACTTTCCTGAATTTTCTTTTTAATTGTTCCGTCATTCAAGAGTTTAAGAAAACCTCCGTTAGCTTCAATATCTTTGAATAATGCTAAACTTTTTTCGGCTAATTGTATAGTTAAACTTTCAATATAATAACTTCCATCGGCAGGATTGTCGACTTTATCAAAATAACTTTCATGTTTTAAAATTAAAAGCTGATTTCGGGCAATTCGGTCACCAAATTCGTTGTCTTTATGATATAATGAATCATAAGGTAAATTAGCAACGGCATCCGCTCCGCCTAAAACAGCCGACATACATTCGGTTGTGGTACGAAGCATATTAACATTGTAATCGTAAATCGTTTTATTGCGTTTAGTTGGCGTAACCAGAAAATGACAGTCTAAGTCAGTATTATACTCGACTGCAATTAATTTGAAAAGCATTCGCAAAGCACGTAGTTTGGCAATTTCAAAAAAATAATTTGTTCCCACAGATATTTCAAAAACGAAAGGTTTTCTATAATCAGGAAAACGATTTAAGTATTCATTGGCATGTGCTAAACTGTAAGCAATTTGCTGGGTAATATTGGCTCCTGAATTTTGATATAAACCAGAATCAATACTTAATAGAGAAAGATTGGCAACTTGTTTCGAAATTTTTTCAAGTGTTTCAAAATTATTTTTGTCTGATGTTGTAAACCAGTTTCCTTCTCTGGCAATATGACCAATTGGATCTAAATTACTGTAAAAAATCGCCTTTTTTTGAATAGATATTGCGTCCAGTTTTTTTACGAAATCGATTGAGAGAAAACTCAAATGAAAATAAACAGATCTGTTTTCTAAAGGAAGATTTTCTAATAGTTTTTGTACGTCTGTATTTTCGTTTTGTATTGTAAAACGTAAACTTTCTGCACCTCTTTCAATTGTATTGATTGCTCTTTTTATCGATTTATCGATGTCATGAACAAAAATGTTTTGACAGATTTTAAATTCTGAAGCCTGAGTTTTTACAAATGCACTTTTGGTAAATTCATCACTGTGATAAAAAGGTTTTACCTGAATATCTTCGGGAGAATTCCAAATTACAGTTTGGTTATAATCGGCTCCATCTAATTCAAACTGAATTTTTTGTTTCCATTGTTTGGATGAAATCGGGTTAAAATCTTCGAATAGGTTTGCAGCCATTTGGTTTTTTTCTGAATTATTCTTTTTCCTGAATAGTGTCTCCTTCAAAATGAATGATGTAAATATCTTCGCTGTCTTTTTTCATAAAATACTTTTCGCGAGCATATTTTTCTATTTGTTCAGGATTTTTAAGTTGTTTGATCTGTTCCTGATCTTTTTTTATTTCGTCCTGATAGTATTTTTTATTGTCTTTCAGTTCATTAATCTGTCCGTCTAAAAAACGATGATCAAAATAGGAGTAATTGTCTAAAAATAACATCCAGATAACAAAAAACAAAAGTACCCAGACATATTTATTGCCCAGGAGTTTAAACCATTTTTTGTCTTTGTACGGATTCTTGAATTTCATATAAGATTGTTTCTTTTGTATATGATTGGTTTTTTAGACATTATAGAAAGCAATCCCGAAAATTATCGGGAAGCTTGTATTTTTATGGTTTAAATTTACGACAAAAATTATAAAATTCTTTGATTAATTACAGCCCGGACAACGTCTATAGCTACCGTATTGTATTTGTCATTTGGAATAATAATATCTGCAAAAGCTTTAGTTGGCTCGATAAATTGCTCATGCATAGGTTTTAAGGTAGTCTGGTAACGGTTTAAAACCTCGTCAATATCACGTCCGCGTTCTGAAATATCTCTTTTTAAACGACGAATTAATCTTTCGTCAGAATCAGCGTGAACATATACTTTAATGTCAAAAAGCTCTCTTAATTCAGGATTTGTTAAAATTAAAATTCCTTCCACAATCATAACTTTTCTTGGATGCGTTGAAATCGTATCGTCGGTTCTGTTATGCTGAATGAACGAATAAACCGGCTGATCGATAGTTTCTCCAGCTTTTAATGCTTTTAGATGTCTTACCAGTAATTCAAAATCGATCGCACGCGGATGGTCAAAATTGATTAATGCTCTCTCGTCAAAAGACAAGTTATGGTTTTCTTTATAATATGAATCCTGAGAAATTACGCCAACTTCTGTGTCTGGTAATTCATTCATGATTTGGTGTACAACTGTTGTTTTTCCGCTTCCTGTTCCTCCTGCAATTCCAATAATGAGCATAAATTTGATATTATATATTTGTTGGGCAAAAATAATAATTTAACTGATTTGCTAAACATATTATTTGTTTTAAACCATATAAGTAACAGAAGTAAAATTAAGCAATAAAATGTTTAAATATTTTTTTACTTCATTGAACTTATATCACTTATATGGTGAAAATTCAAAAAAAATCCCGAAAGTAAACCTTCGGGATTTCGTGCAATCAGTATAGTTTTAAAAAATATTCTGAATTTAGTAAGCACTTGTAATTATTTATTCTTTTTTGCTTTAATCATCATTTCAAGCTGATCCCATAATTCTTCCGGAATAGCTTCTAATAAATTGAATTGTCCTGCACCTTTCAGCCATTCACCGCCGTCAATTGTTATAACGTCTCCGTTTACATATGCAGAGAAATCAGAAACTAAATAAGCCGCTAAATTGGCTAATTCCTGATGATCTCCAACTCGTTTTAAAGGTACTTTTTTAGCCATATCAAACTTTTCAGAAAGATCTCCCGGCAATAATCTGTCCCATGCACCTTTTGTTGGGAATGGTCCCGGAGCAATTGCATTAGAACGGATTCCGTATTTTGCCCATTCTACAGCTAAACTTCTTGTCATGGCTAAAACTCCTGCTTTTGCTGTTGCACTTGGTACTACATAAGCAGAGCCTGTCCATGCATAAGTTGTTACTATATTTAAAATCGTCGCCGATGTTTGTTTTGTGTCAATCCAATGTTTTCCAAAAGCCAGCGTACAGTTTTTAGAACCTTTAAGTACAATATCGATCACAGTATCAAATGCATTTGCAGACAAACGTTCGGTTGGCGAAATAAAATTTCCTGCCGCGTTATTTAAAAGAACATCTACTTTGCCAAAAACTTTTAAAGTTTCCTGCAGCATGTTTTCTACTTCTTCGTAATGACGAACATCACATTGAAGCGGTAAACATTTTCCACCAGTTTCATTTTCGAGTTCAGAGGCCGTAGTTTTCAGCTTTTCTAAATCTCTTGAAGTAATAGCAACCTGAGCGCCTAATTCTAAAAAATATTTAGTCATTGCTTTGCCTAAACCGCTTCCGCCGCCAGTAACTACAATAACTTTTCCTTTTAAAGCGTCGTCTCGTAACATTTTATCTGTGTAACTCATACTTTTCTTTTTTTACAATATTAGTTAAAATAATAGGATGCACGCATAACATTGTTATAAAATTTTAATAAACTTTATATTTGGCTTAGTTTTTTTGCAGCAGATTCTAGTGTGAAATTATCCTTTGCAAAGCAAAAACGAATTAATTTCTGGTCTTTGTGATCTGAATAAAAAGTAGAGATTGGAATTGCCGCAACGCCATGATCTATAATTAAATTTTTGCAGAAAGTCACATCGTCTTCGTTTGAAATATTAGCATAAGAAGCCACTTGAAAATAAGTTCCTTCGCATGGTTTTAATTCGAAACGGCTGTTTTGAAGCAGTTTTTGAAAATAATCTCGTTTTTCCTGATAGAATTTTCCAAGTAAATTGACATCAACAACATCAAGATATTCGTTGATGGCAAACTGAGAAATACTGTTTACACTGAAAACCAAAAACTGATGCACTTTTTTAATTTCTTTCATTAAATGCTCGGGTGCGATTGTGTAACCGATTTTCCAACCTGTGATATGAAATGATTTTCCGAAAGAAGAAACCATTACGCAACGGTCTAAAAGGAAATCTTTGGTATGTGCCGAAATATGTTTTTCTTCAAAAGTGATATATTCGTAAACTTCATCAGACAAAATGATGATGTCGGGATATTTTTCAAGCAGATTTTTTAACTGAATAAAATCATTTTCAGTTAAAATTTTTCCCGTCGGATTATGCGGATTATTGATAATCATCATTCTGGTTTTGGCAGAACATGCTTTTTCAATTCGTTCCCAATTTGGTGTATAATCGTCGTTTAAGGCAACTCGAACAGGTTTTGCTTTACAAAGTAAAACGGGAGATTCATAAGAATCATAACTCGGATCGAGAATAATAACTTCGTCTTTTTCTTTTACCAAAGCCAAAATCGTGGTAAAGATTCCCTGCGTTGCGCCGGCAGTAACAAGAAGTTCAGATTCTGGATTTATAGTTCTTTTGTATGAGTCAAAAGTAAGTTTAGCAATTTTATTCATTAATGGAGGATAACCTGCCATTGGTGTATATTGGTGTAAGTTTTCTTTAGATAATCTTGCTAAAATATCTGTCAGCCTTTCATCAACAGGAAAATTTGGAAATCCCTGCGAAAGATTTATCGCATTATATTCGGATGCCATTTTTGACATGACCGTGAAAATGCTTGTGGTTACGTTTGGGAGTTTACTCATGATAAAGTTTGATTTTGAAAAGTTGCTAGAAAAAGTAAAACTTTAATCGAAATGATTATACGAATTGTCCATCGGTATTGATAAGTGAAAAAGTACTCTAACAAGTTTGTTATTATGGGTTCCGGGAATCCATTTAGGAGCTTTTTTTAATACACGAATAGCTTCGTCTCCTGTGCCAAAACCAATGTCCTTAACTACATTTATTGTACTCAATTTACCGTCTTTTTCTACTATGAAATTTACTTCTACTACTCCTTTTACTGGAATTTCTTCTTCGTAATATTTATAATTATATCGAATGTATTTCTGAAACCGTTCTATTCCTCCTTCGAATTCTGGTTTTACTTGTACGGAATCAATAGCATAGATTTTTTGAGAATCAATAGATTCTTTTTCCGATGCAATATGATTATTGGAATTGTTATCTCGAGTGACTACAGATTTTGAGTTTTTTGTTTTGGTAACTGTATTATCCAGACTAGTTTTATTGTCGGGAGAGGAAATACATTGTGTAAAACAGATTAAAATAAGAATCAGAATTGATAGTTTTTTCATTAATGATGTTTTTTTACATTCTATGAATAATAAAAATAGTAGGACGCTTGTCAATATCAATTTTCAATTTCTTCCAATCCGAAACTTTCATAGTTTTAATAAACTCTGTTGGCAAAGTAATATCTGTTGCAATACATAAATGTGTTGATGGGTTTAAAATCTGTAAAAGATCTTCAATCAATTTATTGTTTCTGTATGGCGTTTCAATAAATAACTGTGATTGGTTTTTGTCATAAGATAATTTCTCAAAATGACGAATCGCAGATTTTTTCTCGTCTTTATCAATTGGTAAATATCCGTTAAAAGTAAAACTTTGTCCATTCATTCCGGAAGCCATCATAGCCAATAGGATAGAAGAAGGGCCAACTAAAGGCACAACCTGAATTCCTTTTTCATGAGCCAGTTTTACAATTACAGCGCCGGGATCTGCAACACCTGGACAGCCGGCCTCGCTCATTAAACCCATGTTTTTTCCTTCTAATAAAGGTTTTATAAAGTCTAAATGTTCGCTGGTTTCGGTTCTTTTATTTAAAGTAAAAAGAACCAGTTCTGATTGTTTTTTCTCGGGATAAACCGCTTTTATAGATTTTCTTGCCGTTTTGTCGTTTTCAACAATATAATGATCAATAACTTCTATCGTTCTTCTTACGGTTTGTGGTAAAACATCCATTGGATCGCTTTCGCCCATTGTAGTTGGAATTAAATATAATTTTCCTAGAAGTTTCATGTGTATTTGTTTAAAATTAAAAAATTCAATTATCTCTGTTTTAGAAACAATTGAATTGAATTAGGAGTGTTTTTTTAGAAGCTGATCAGCGATTAGATCAGTTACTTCGTCCAGCATTTGGTAAACATTGTCAAAACCGTTTACTGCGCCGTAATATGGATCTGGAACATCAACATTTTCGTCTGGAAATAATTCATTCAGAATCATTTTAACTTTGTTTTTATGTTCTGGAGTTTTTGCTAAATGAACGACATCTCTAAAATTTGAGCCGTCCATTACATATATATAATCGAATTCGTCGAAATCTGCGGATTTAATTTGTCTGCCTTTTTGCGCGCTTATATTGATTCCGTTTTTTCGGGCAACATCAATAGAACGTTTGTCGGGACAATGACCAACATGCCAGGAACCAGTTCCGGCAGAATCAACAATAAATTTATCTGCGGGTAATTTTGATGCTAAAATTCCTTCTGCTAAAGGAGATCTGCAAATATTTCCCAAACAAACCATTAAAACTTTTACGGGCATGATTCGCGTTTACAGCGTTAGTTTTTTGTTGATATCTTCGACAAATTTTTTGAATTGTTTGTCTGTAGAAACTAGGTTGTCGACAGTTTTACAAGCGTGTAAAACGGTAGCGTGATCGCGGTCTCCAATTTGTGAACCAATGTTTGCCAAAGAAGCTTTTGTGAATTTCTTTGCAAAAAACATCGCCAGTTGTCTCGCCTGAACCACGTGTCTTTTTCTGGTTTTAGATTGAAGTGTTTCAATATCCAGTTGGAAATAATCTGAAACAATTTTCTGAATATAATCGATAGAGATTTCTCTCTTTACGTTTTTAACAAATTTCTCAACTACACTTTTTGCCAGTTCAATCGTAACTTCTTTTTTATTGAAAGAAGACTGAGCAATTAACGAAATAATAGCACCTTCTAATTCTCTTACGTTAGATTTAATATTACGTGCAACATATTCCAATATATCTTCCGGCATATCTACACCATCGCGATATAGAATGTTTTTTAAGATTGAGATACGTGTTTCGTAATCAGGCTGGTGTAATTCTGCAGATAATCCCCATTTAAAACGAGATAATAAACGCTGCTCAATATCCTGCATGTCTACAGGAGCTTTATCAGAAGTTAAAATTACCTGTTTTCCGTTTTGGTGTAAATAGTTGAAAATGTGGAAAAATACATCCTGAGTTCCTGATTTTCCAGATAAAAACTGAACATCATCAATAATCAAAACATCGATTAACTGATAAAAGTGAATAAAATCATTACGATTATTCTTTTTAACAGAATCGATATATTGTTGTGTGAAAATTTCGGCAGAAATGTATAAAACCGTTTTTTCAGGATATTTATCTTTTACTTCAACACCAATAGCGTGTGCTAAGTGTGTTTTTCCTAAACCAACTCCTCCAAAAATCAATAACGGATTAAATGAAGTTCCTCCCGGTTTGTTGGCAACTGCCATACCCGCAGAACGCGCCAAACGGTTTGAATCTCCTTCAAGGAAATTATCAAAACTGTAATTAGGATTTAACTGAGACTCAATTTTTAAGTTTCTAATTCCGGGAATTACAAACGGATTTTTAAGTTCAGGATTTAGGTTTTTAAACGGAGCATCAACCTCTTGCGGTTTCATTGGCACTCTGTTGGAACTTGGCAGCTGCTCGGTAAACGGCTGTTTATTTCCATAAGTGTTCTCCATTTTAATTTTATAGAGTAACTTTGCGTTTTTTCCCAGTTCTTTGGTAAGCGCAACTTTTAGTAATTTTACGTAATGCTCTTCGAGCCATTCGTAGAAAAATTTACTTGGTACTTGAATGTATAACGCGTTATCGGTTAGCTCAACTGATTTGATTGGTTCAAACCAAGTTTTGTATGCTTGATCTTGAATATTGTCCTTTATAAAAGACAAACAGTTTTCCCATACCGATTGAGCAGTTTTAGTCATAGATTCAAATAAATTTTTATATTATTAATAAAGATTCTCCTGTAAAAAAAGGAGCGATTTTATTCCTTATTTCGGGATAACAAATATGTGAACAAATTTCTGTAAAAAAAAATATTTTGGTATCTAATTTTATAAAAAAATGTTGTAAGAGGGCTTGAATAATTTAAAATTTTTTAATACATTAATAATGAAAAATCACCAGACGCAAGTGCGTGTTCGTTACTCCGAAACTGACCAAATGGGAGTCGTTTATCACGGAAATTATGTGCCTTATTTTGAGATTGGACGCGTGGAATGGCTTAGAAATAAAGGGATTTCGTATAAAAGCATGGAAGAAAGCGGTATTGGACTTCCTATTGTTTCCATGCAGATCAATTATAAAAAATCAGCTCGTTATGATGAGCTTTTAACGATTCATACTACATTCAAAAGTCAGTCATCTGTTAAGATTGAATTTGACTGCGAAATTTATAACGAGGCAAATGAGTTATTAACAACTGCAGTGTTTATTTTAGTATTTATTTCGTTAAAAACAGGCCGCCCAACTGCGCCTCCAGATTATATTTTAGAATTATTTAAAACCCTAACATAAACTGTTAAATTAAGGATCAAATTTATACTAATTTATATAATTTTAACGTCGATTTCAAACATTAAATCAAAAATGTCGAATATAGATTCGGCATTTTTTTTTCGCGTTTTGGTGATTATTTTGCCAATTGGAAGACCGGAATCCTCATCAATTTCCATTTCCTGAGACGTAATTTCTAACTTCTTTTCTTTAATAACACGCATTACTTTATTCATGTTTTTATAATCGAAAGAAATTAAAAAATGTACATCAATGGTTTTTTCAACAATTTCACAAACTTCTAATGTCATTTGTGCCGTTGTTCTGTAAGCTGCTATTAAACCGCCTACGCCCAGTTTTGTACCTCCAAAAATACGAACCACAACTATAAGAACGTTAGTTAATCCGAAAGATTGTATCTGACCGTAAATTGGCGCTCCGGCTGTGTTGCTTGGCTCTCCATCGTCGTTAGCACGATAAGAAATTTTGGGCGCTGTGCCCAGCTGGTAAGCATAGCAATAATGTACAGCATGCGGATGAAGTTTTCTTAAATCGTCGATTATAGGTTTTACTTCATCTTCATTTTCTATAGGAAAGGCATATCCAAAGAATTTACTCCCTTTTTCTTTAAAAAGGACTTCTTCAGACTCGCCGGCAATAGTTTTATATGTATCGTTATATTCCAAAATAAAAATTCTAGATTGTGTTTTATTTTTTTGCCGCAGATTAAAAAGATTTACATAGATTTTATCGTAGAAGAAAAGAAATTCTTTTAATCTTTTTAATCTGTGGCTAAATATATATTATAGTAAGTTTTTAGAAAATAAATCTACGACATCTTCCTGTCCAACTTGAAGATTCCAAACCTGAATTCCTAAATTGGCAGCACTGTCTGTGTTTTCCTTTTTATCATCAACAAACAAAGTATTCTGCGGAACCAGATTATGTTTGTCAAGTAAGAACTGATAAATCTTTGGATCTGGTTTTCTTAATCCCATATCAAACGAGAAATACACTTTTTCAAAACAATTGTAAAAATCAGTATAAAAAGGGATTCCGCTTGTTTTTTCAAAAGTAGCAATATGAATAGAATCAGTATTGCTCAATAAAAACAATCTGTATTTTTTTGAAAGCTCTTTTAGAAATTCAAGTCTGTAAGCTGGAAAATCAGCCAGAACAGCATTCCACGCTTGCAGAATTTCTTCCAGACTGGCATTAGGAAGTTGTTTTTGAAAACCGTCTAAAAAATCATCATACGAAATATCTCCTGTTTCAAACAACAAATTCAAACGATCACATTCAGAATTCCATTCTGTCATTCCTAATTTCTGCAATCCCGAAATAGTTCCTTGTTTATTTAAATTGATAAAAATATCGCCAAAGTCAAAAATTATCGTATCAATCATCGTTTCTTACGTATATTAATTCGTCGTTTTGAATAAAAGTTTTAACTGCGTTTTTCTTTTGAATTTCTGGTGCTTTTGTACCGTTTTTAAAAACGTTTTTTCCAATAAAAATTCTGGCTTCGTCCCAAATGTTTTGATCTATAAAAGACTGAATCGTTTTTTTTCCGCCTTCTATAATCACAGATTGAATTTGATGTTTGTATAAAACCGATAAAATATTCTGAATTATATTTTCATCAAAATCAATTTTTTCAAAAATCGTGTTTTCGGTCGAAATATTGTTTTCAGACTTTGTTAAAATAATCGTTTTTACGCTGTCGTCAAACACAAAACTGTCTTTTGAAATTCGGTTATTCTGATCTAAAATCACTCTTACCGGATTGTTTCCAGACCAGTCTCTCGTGTTTAGTTTCGGATTATCGTCAATTACAGTTTGAGTTCCTGTTAAAATGGCTTGTTCTTCACTTCGCCATTTGTGAACCAATTGTCTCGAATATTGATTGGTAATCCAAACAGGTTTTCTTTCCTGGCCAATTTCTTTTTCAGGTGCTAAAAATCCATCCTGACTTTCGGCCCATTTCAATATTATATAAGGTCTTTTCTTTTGGTGAAAAGTAAAAAAACGTTTGTTGAGTTTGTTACATTCATCTTCTAAAATGCTTACCGTTACATTTGCTCCGGCTTCGAGAAGTTTTTTAATTCCGTTTCCGGCCACTTTTTCATTTGGATCTACAGTTCCTACAACGACATTCGGAATTTTGTTTGCAATAATTAAATCACAGCAAGGCGGTGTTTTTCCAAAATGCGAACAAGGTTCAAGGCTTACATAGATAGTAGCTTTTTTTAACAGCGATTTGTCTTTTACAGATTGTACTGCATTGACTTCGGCATGTGGTCCGCCGGCTTTTTTATGCCAGCCTTCGCCAATAATCTTATCTTCATAAACAATTACACTTCCTACCATTGGGTTTGGATAAGTAGTTCCAAAACCGTTTCTGGCAAGTTCTATGCAGCGTTTAATATATTTCTCATGTATTTTCACTTTGCAAAAGTAACTTATTTTTGAATTTTGTGTCTAATGTTACATGTATTGTTGTGAAACATTACAAATTGTTATGAAACTATCAAAAAAGTATTTTTATTTTTGTAAGGATATAGGTGAATAGAAAATGAAAAACTGGAATATCAGAAAAATTAAAAAAGAAGACAATCAGGCAGTTGCTAAATTAATACGATCTGTTTTTGATGAATTGGAAATTCCAAAAACGGGAACAGCTTATGAAGATCCTTATTTAGATCTAATGTTTGAAGAATATAATAAACCAAAATCAGTTTATTTTGTTGTCGAAAGTGAAGGTGAAATTTTAGGCTGTGCAGGAATCGCTCCGCTGGAAAACGGAGATACTGAAATATGCGAATTGCAAAAAATGTATTTTCTGCCAGAAGTTCGCGGGTTAGGCATTGGAACTAATATGATGGAACTGTGTTTAGAAAATGCGAGAAGTTTTGGTTTTAAAAAATGTTATATTGAAACAATGCCGTTTATGCATGCGGCTCAAAAATTATATAAAAAATCCGGATTTGAATATTTAGATGCGCCAATGGGAAACACCGGACATTGTTCTTGTCCAGTTTGGATGCTGAAAAAATTATAAGCCTATGAAAAAGAATATTTTTGCCATTATTTTAATTTCAATTTTATTCTCCTGCAAGGATAATAAAGAAACTAAAGCTGTAAATAATACCGTAATTGCTAAAGATACAGTTGTTGAAACTGCAGAAAATGAAATTACTGCAGAGGAAGAAGAATTCAAAAAAGATTTTACTATTCTGCTGCCCCGCACTTACAGAACATATAATGATATAAATGAAGCGGCTTCACTAAATGAAAAGTGGCTTGAATTGTATGAAGAAAACGGACAATATTATTTAGGGAAAGCGAAATTTAAAATCGAAAACGGCTATGATGAATGCGTAGGAGATTCTACAAAATCTATTTCTCCGGAAAATAAAGCTTTAATTTTTATTGAGAATCCAGAATTAAAAACAGGAAAAATAAAGTCTTTAAAAATCGATAAAAATAAAATCTGGCCTGGCGAAAAACATAGTTTTACTTTTAACAGCCAGACTTATACATTACGCGGCGAAGGAAAAGTGCTTTCTGAAGAAAAAGTAAGTACAGACGATGATAAAACTGAAATTTACAAGAAAGTAGAAAATTATAAACTCTACTTAAATGCCGGCAGTAACGAAAAGCTGCTTTTAAAAGAAGCGTCGTTTAACGACACATTTGTTGAACTGCTTTTTGCAGGAGATATTGATGGAGACGGAAAACTGGATTTTATATTTGGTGCAAACAGAGATTATGAAGAAGAAAGAGTAATTTTGTTTCTTTCTTCAAAAGCTGAAAATGGAAACGCGGTAAAAAAAGTTTCAGAAATAGCGGTGCAGTTCGACTGCTGATAAAAAGATTATCTAATACACAGATATATAAAATGAAAATCAAACAATATCGTACTCAGTTTATTAAAGAATTATCTTCTTTGTACGATGCGTACGAAGCCGAGAGTTTTTTCTATTTAATTTTAGAAGATAAACACAAACTACGTCAAATAGATTTGGCTTTAAATCACGAATTAGCTTTTTCTGAAGAAGATTTTGTTGTTTGGGATTCATTATTAACACAGCTTAAAAAAGAAGTTCCTATTCAGCATTTATTAGGCAAAACCAGTTTCTACGGGTTAGATTTTGAAGTCAACGAAAATGTTCTGATTCCGAGGCCGGAGACAGAAGAACTTGTTGAGTGGATTATTAGTGAAAATAAAGGAATTGATAAAAAGAGAAAAATAAAGATTCTGGATATTGGTACAGGAAGCGGCTGTATTGCCATTTCATTAGCTAAAAATCTTCCAAACGCGGAAGTTTATGCAATTGATGTTTCTAAAAAAGCTATTGAAACCGCAAAACGAAATGCTATAAGAAACGATGTTGAGGTTACTTTTATGTTTCAGAATATTTTAGAAACAGAGGAACTCAAATGCAAATATGATGTAATTGTTTCAAATCCGCCTTATATACGTAATTTAGAAAAAGAAGAAATCAAAAATAATGTATTGAATTACGAACCGCATTTAGCTCTTTTTGTAGACGATAATGATGCATTGATTTTTTACAGAAAAATAGCTTCTCTGGCGCATAATAATCTCCTTGAAAACGGACAGTTGTATTTTGAAATTAATCAGTATTTAGGAAAAGAGATGATCGATTTACTAGGTAAAATGGATTTTGTAAACATTGATCTTCGAAAAGATATTTATGACAACGACCGAATGATAAAAGTTAATATATAGTTTTCAGTCTCAGTATTTAGTATCAGTAAAAAACTAAAAACTGAGACTGTATAATTATTCATAACGCAAAGCTTCAATAGGATCAAGCTGTGAAGCTTTTATAGCAGGATATAAACCGGAAACAATGGCGACCATAAAACTGGTTGCAAAAGCAGCAAAAATTGCCATCCACGGAATCACAAAAGCAAAACTCATAGCGGCGGCGAAAGCAAAACCAATCAGAATTCCTAAAACAATTCCAACCAAACCGCCAATTTGTCCAATTAATAAGGTTTCAATAAAAAACTGAACAGAAATTGTCACTTTTGTGGCGCCGAGTGCTTTGCGAACACCAATTTCGCGTGTGCGTTCTGTAACCGAAACAATCATAATATTCATTAAGGCAATCGAAGAGCCCAGAATGGTTATAATAGAAATAATCCAGGAGGCCCAGCCTAAATATTGGGTAATGCCTAAAATTCTGTTGATTAAATCGTCGCTTCGGCCAATTCCGAAATTATTATCCCTAACCGGACTTAGTTTTCGAACTCTTCGCATAGTACTTGTTGCGTTATCAACAGCTTCGTCTAAAAGCTCTTTTTTAGAAACCATTACACTAATTGTATAATTAATGTTTGGAGCTGTAAATAAAGATCTTGCGACCTGAATAGGAATTAAAACCCGTAAATCCTGACTGTTTCCAAAAGTTGAACCTTTCTCTTTTAAAACACCAATAACTTTAAAACGAGCACCGCGAATTGAAATTATTTTATCAATTGGGTTAACGTCTTTTAAAAGGCCTTTTTCAAAATCAGAACCTACAACGCATGAATAAGTGTTGTTTTCAATATCAAACTGATTAAAAGATCTGCCTAAAGTCGTTTCTAAACCAGAATTAGAAACAAAATGCTCGTCGACACCCAGAATTGTAATTTCAGGATCTGTTTTAGTATCTAAATATTTTACCTCGGCTTTTGAAGTTGCTGTAAAAGAAAGTGAAGTCTCGGTAAAAGGATATTTGTATTTGTTTTTAAAAGCTACAGCTTCCGGATAAGAAATAATTGGATTAATAATTTCACGTTCATTACCACCGCGGTTTCGAACCGTATTTTCATATTGGTTAATGTTAAAAGTATTTGCGCCCATAGATGCAAAATTGGTCGAAACTGTATTTTCAAGAGCCGTAACAACGGTCAGGATTCCAACCAGAGCTGTAATTCCAATTGCAATGATAAGCACGGTAAGAATAGTACGCAGAATTTGAGTTTTGATAGAACCAAAAGCAATTCGGATATTTTCTTTAAATAATTTTAGCATCATGACCAATTTGTCACGAAAATACGGTTTTTGTTACAAGTTTGTTTTCGAAGCTGTATTATTTATTTTAAAAAGTAAGATATTTGCAGACGATTTTAAATTAAGTTGAAAGTTGGAAAGTCATAAAGTCGAAAATGCAATAACCAACAATCAAAAAACTAAAATAAATTAATATTAAAGGTTTTTGAAAGAGATTGGAAATAATCTAAAATCAGAAATCTAAAATCTAAAATAAAAATTAAGATGGCTTCAAAACCAAGCATTCCAAAAGGAACCAGAGATTTTTCACCTGCCGAGGTGTCAAAACGACAATATATTATTCAAACGATAAAAGCGAATTTCGAAAAATTTGGTTTTCAGCCAATAGAAACACCGTCGTTTGAAAATTCAGATACTTTAATGGGGAAATATGGTGAAGAAGGTGATCGTTTGATTTTTAAAATTCTAAATTCAGGTAATTTTTTCTACAACAAAAGTAAAATCGAACTGCCTGAATCAATCGAAGAATTACAAATTAATTCTGCCGAAAAAATAACTTTAGAACAAAGAATCGAGCTGAATAAATTTACAGGAAAAATTTCTGAAAAAGCTTTACGCTACGATTTGACAGTTCCGTTTGCGAGATATGTGGTACAGCACCAAAGCGAAATTGAATTTCCTTTTAAAAGATATCAAATTCAGCCGGTTTGGAGAGCTGATAATCCGCAAAAAGGACGTTTTAGAGAATTCTTTCAGTGTGATGCCGATGTTGTTGGTTCAAAATCACTTTGGCAGGAAGTTGAGTTGGTTCAGTTATATGATACCGTTTTTACATCTTTAGGATTAGAAGGTGTAACAATCAAAATTAATAACAGAAAAATTTTATCTGGAATTGCTGAGGTTATCGGTGCATCTGATAAATTAATCGATTTTACAGTTGCCCTTGACAAACTGGACAAAATAGGAGAAGACGGAGTAAAGAAAGAGATGATCGAAAAAGGAATTTCTGAAACTGCTTTGGTAAAAGTACAGCCGCTTTTTAGTTTCTCAGGAACTTTTGCAGATAAAATTCAACAGCTTTCAAATATGCTGGCTTCATCAGAAGAAGGAATGAAAGGTGTAGAAGAACTGAAATTTATTTGCGACAATGTGGCTGATTTAGGTTTGTCGACAGCAATTTTAGATCTTGATGTAACTTTGGCACGTGGTTTAAATTATTACACAGGTGCTATTTTTGAAGTAGCGGCGCCAAAAACGGTTTCAATGGGTTCTATTGGCGGTGGTGGAAGATACGACGATTTGACTGGTATTTTTGGTTTAAAAAATATGAGCGGTGTTGGTATTTCTTTTGGACTTGACAGAATCTATTTGGTTTTAGAAGAATTACAATTATTTCCTGAAACTGTTTCTGCAACATCAAATGCATTGTTTATTAATTACGGCGATAAAGAAGCTTTATATGCATCAAAAGCTATTCAGAAATTAAGAAAAGAAAATATAAAAGTCGAATTGTATCCGGATAATGTAAAAGTGGGAAAACAATTTCAATATGCAGATAAACGATTAATTCCGTTTGCGGTAATTGTTGGAGATCAGGAAATTGCTTCAAATTCTTATGCTTTAAAAAATCTGGTTTCTGGAGAACAAATCACAGTAGATTTTGAAGGGTTGAAAAATGCTTTGCAGGCTTAAGATTTAGCCCTAAAGACAGTTTTTTTATGTACCAAATTTCAAAAAAATGCAAAGTTTGCCACAGAATAAAGTAGATTTTCTTTTTTCTTTCAAAATTTACAGATTTGAGCAGATTAATTTGAGTTTTTAAGTTAAAGATACAGAGAGACTTGGCTTAAATCGACTTAAATCCGCATAAAATAACTTGGTAGAGAAGAAAAAAAGCTTTTAATTTGCGACCTCTTAAAGTTACGGGCGTAGTTCAAGGGTAGAATAGCGGTCTCCAAAACCGTTGATGGGGGTTCGAATCCCTCCGCCCGTGCAATAGAATAATCAGATAACTAATGGTTATTGATTACAAAAACAAAAAACATAAAAAAAAGCTTCGTCTTTCTGTAGGCGAAGCTTTTTTTAATATAAGGTAAACTTGAATTAATAATTATTTAGAGGCCGAAGCCAACCCTTAAATTCAATTTTTGGTGGTAATAATTTATGTTTTTTATTAGTCTCAAAGATAATACAAACTATAACGTAATAGTCTTAAAATTATAATAAAATTTTATTGGCTATTTTTGCTTTTTAAAACTCTCATAATTAATAGAGTGACAATTTGACATTTTATAAGATTTGGCAGTACTTTTGCAATCCAATAGAAAGAAATAAAAAATGAAGTTTAAAAATATTTTTAAAAATAAAAGTAATATGACTACGGAAAATACAGAATTCGATCAGGAATTAGATGATGCAACGATAGAGACTAACGCTAATGGAGAGCAGTTAATTGTTGAGGAATTAAGTGTTGAGGAGCAATTAGCTCAAGACTTGGCTAAAGAAAAAGATAAGTTTTTGAGATTATTCGCCGAATTTGAAAATTACAAAAAAAGAACTTCAAAAGAGCGTCTTGAATTATTTAAAACAGCTAACCAAGAAGTTTTATTGGCAATGCTTCCAGTTTTAGATGATTTTGACAGAGCAGCTGTAGAAATCAACAAATCTGATGACGAAAACCTTAAAAAAGGAGTGGAGTTAATTCACGAAAAACTAAAAAGCACATTAGTTTCTAAAGGTTTAGAGCAGGTTGACGTAAAAGCAGGAGACGATTTTAATGCTGATTTTGCAGAAGCTATTACGCAAATTCCGGCACCTTCTGATAAGTTAAAAGGTAAAATTGTTGATGTTATTGAAAAAGGATACAAATTAGGAGACAAAATTATTCGTTACCCTAAAGTTGTTACTGGAAACTAAAATGCAAATAAAAATTTCAAGTGCATTTTTGGAATTTTAGAATTTGGAATTTAACCTAGATTATGAAAAAAGATTTTTACGAAATACTTGGCATTTCAAAGAATGCTGATGCTGCCGAAATTAAAAAAGCGTACAGAAAAAGTGCTTTAAAATATCATCCTGATAAAAATCCAGGCGACAAAGAGGCAGAAGAAAACTTCAAATTAGCGGCAGAAGCTTATGAAGTTTTAAGCGATCCGCAAAAGAAAGCAAAATACGATCAATACGGGCATCAGGCTTTTGATGGCTCTGGCGGATTTGGCGGTGGTCACGGCGGCATGAATATGGATGACATTTTCAGCCAGTTTGGTGATATTTTCGGAGGCGGATTTGGCGGTTTCGGAGGCGGAGGCGGAGGCCCGCGTCGCGCAAAAGGAAGCAATCTTCGTATCAAAGTAAAACTTACTTTAGAAGAAATTGCAAATGGAGTTGAGAAAAAAGTAAAAGTAAAACGTAAAGTTCAGGCTAAAGGTGTAACGTATAAAACTTGTACGACTTGTAATGGTCAAGGTCAGGTAATGCGTGTAACGAACACTATTTTAGGAAGAATGCAGTCGGCTTCGACTTGTCCTTCTTGTGGAGGTTCTGGTCAGATTTTAGATAAAAAACCTTCTGAGGCCGATGGTCAAGGAATGGTTCAGGAAGATGAAACAGTATCAATCAAAATTCCTGCTGGAGTTGTAGACGGAATGCAGTTAAAAGTTTCAAACAAAGGAAACGATGCACCTGGAAGCAACAGTATTCCTGGTGATTTGATTGTTGCCATTGAAGAAATCGAGCACGAATTCCTGAAACGTGAAGGCGAAAATGTTCACTTCGATTTATACATTAGTTTCCCGGAAGCCGTTTTAGGAGCATCTAAAGATATTGAAGCTATTAACGGAAAAGTTCGTATTAAGCTTGAAGAAGGAATTCAGTCTGGAAAAATCTTAAGATTAAAAGGAAAAGGAATTCCTAGTTTAAACGGTTACGGAAGCGGAGACTTGCTGGTTCACGTAAATGTTTGGACTCCGAGAACATTAAATAAAGAACAAAAACAATTCTTTGAAAATGCTCTAAACGACGAACATTTTGTTCCAAGTCCTGAGAAATCAGAGAAATCATTTTTTGAAAAAGTAAAAGATATGTTCTCATAATCTAAACTTTTTTAAAATGTTTATATAAAATCAAAACCCATTCTACACAAATAGAATGGGTTTTTTGCTTAATATAATGCAGATTCGCCGCGAATTATTTACTTTTACAGATTGTTGGCCAAAATAAAAAGCCACAAGAAAGAAAACCTAAAAATAAAATGAGCAACTTACTCGAAGTACACAAAGTCGTAAAAAAATATGGCGATTATGTAGCGCTTAACGAAGTTTCATTAAATGTGCCAAAAGGCAGTATATATGGACTTTTAGGTCCAAATGGAGCTGGAAAAACTTCCCTGATCAGAATTATAAATCAAATTACAATGCCGGACAGCGGTGAAGTAATTCTTGATGGAGAAAAACTGAATCCTAAACATGTACAAACCATTGGCTATCTTCCGGAAGAAAGAGGTTTATACAGTTCTATGAAAGTTGGGGAGCAGTGTTTATATCTGGCGCAAATGAAAGGACTTTCTAAATCCGAAGCCAAAAAACAATTGGATTATTGGTTCGATCGTTTAGGAATTCAAGGCTGGTGGAACAAGAAAATTCAAGAACTTTCTAAAGGAATGGCACAAAAAATTCAGTTTGTGGTATGCGTACTGCATAAACCAAAACTGCTTATTTTAGATGAGCCATTCTCTGGATTTGATCCTGTAAATGCAAACGTTATTAAAGATGAAATTCTGGCATTAAAAGAACAGGGATCAACCATTATTTTTTCGACACACAGAATGGAAAGTGTTGAAGAACTCTGCGAAAATATCGCCCTGATTCATAAATCAAATAAATTAATCGAAGGGAAAATCGGCGATGTAAAACGCCAGTTTAGAACCAATAGTTTCGAAGTTGGAATCCTGACAAATAATGTTGAAGGATTAATGTATGATATTACACAAAAATTTACTGTTTCGCCTGCAAGCTTTAAATCACTAAACGATGATTTAAAACTAAACATTCAAATAGGAAATGCTGCGCCAAATGAATTATTAAATGTTTTGACTCAACGCGGACAGGTAACACATTTCGTAGAAAAAATTCCGAGCATAAACGATATTTTTATTCAAACAGTAACAGAAAATAAAATTTAAAAATTCCAAAATAGAAATTTCAAAATCCAATTGTATAGTTTGGAATTTGAGATTTGAAGTTTTAAAAATTAAAAATATTTATGAGCATTATCTCGTTGATTATAAAAAGAGAATTTATTGCCAAAGTCCGCAATAAATCATTTGTTGTCATGACATTTTTGAGTCCGCTGTTATTTGTAGCGATAGCCGTTTTTATTGGCTATTTAAGTTCAATGAAAGCAGAAACAAAACGTATTGCTATTCATGACGAAACCGGACTTTTTGCTGCCGATTTTTTAAAGGAAAACAAAAAAGGTTCTGAATTTAAATACTATAATTTATCTGAAATAGATGTAAAAGCACTTAAAGATAGTATTACAAAGGAAAGTTTCAACGGCCTGATTGTTATTCCAAAAACAAGCGATAAAAAAGATTTAGAAAGTAAAATCGAATTTATTTCGAACAATAGTCCAAGTATTTCTTTTATTGAAAGCACACAAGATATTATTGGAAATAAAATCACAAAACTAAATCTTGAAGAAGCAAAATTAGATACGCTTGCGATTCAAAAAGCACAATCCAATGTTAATATTCATTTAGTAAAAGCTTCGGGAGAAGAAAGTCTGAAAGGGTTAAACGAAATCAAAATAGGAATTGGCGGTGCATTTGGTTATTTGATTATGATGTTTATTATCATTTACGGAAATATGGTAATGAGAAGCGTAATCGAAGAAAAAACTAACCGAATTATCGAAATCATTATCTCATCTGTAAAGCCATTTCAATTAATGATTGGTAAAATTGTAGGAACTTCTTTGGCGGGGATTTTACAATTTATAATCTGGGCGATTATTGGTTTAGGATTAATGTTTGCAGCTTCGGCATTTTTTGGCGTAAATGTTGGGCCAACAGCAAGAATTTCACCAGAATTAATGCAGTCGGCACAGCACGAGTTTTCAGGATCGGCACAAATGTACATTGCCGAATTATGGAATCTGCCTATTGCCAGTATTATAATTGGATTTGTAATTTATTTTGTTGGAGGCTATTTTCTATACAGTTCATTTTATGCTGCAATTGGGGCAGCTGTAGATAATCAAACAGATTCGCAACAGTTTCTTCTGCCAATATTAATGCCTTTAATTTTAAGTGTTTATATCGGATTTTTTACTGTTGTAAATGATCCGCACGGAAGTGTTGCCGTAATCTTTTCAATGATTCCGCTTACTTCGCCAATTGTAATGTTAATGCGTATTCCTTTTGGTGTGCCGTGGTGGCAAATTGCAATTTCGGTATCATTATTGTTTGCAACCTTTTTCCTTGTTGTCTGGTTTGCTGCTAAAATTTACCGTGTAGGTATTTTAATGTACGGCAAAAAACCAACGTGGAAAGAATTGTATAAATGGCTGAAATATTAATTTTATAGTTGCAAAGGCACAAAGTAACAAAGTGACAGAGTTTTTCTCTGTATAAAACCTTTGTCCCTATGTCCCTCTGCACCTTTGAACCTAAAAAAAATGAGTAAAATACTAATTATAGAAGACGAAGCAGCGATCAGAAGAGTTTTGGTAAAAATTTTATCAGAAGAAAATGATTCATATCAGGTTGATGAAGCTGAAGATGGAGCGGCTGGACTTGAAAAAATAAAAAACAACGATTACGATTTGGTTTTGTGTGATATCAAAATGCCCAAAATGGATGGTGTTGAGGTTTTAGAAGAAGTAAAAAAAATAAAACCAGAAATTCCTATGGTGATGATTTCGGGTCATGGCGATATGGAAACTGCAATTCATACCATGCGTTTAGGAGCTTTTGATTATATCTCAAAACCGCCTGATTTAAATCGTTTATTAAATACAGTTCGTAATGCTTTAGACAAAAAACAATTAGTTGTAGAAAATAAAATTCTAAAGAAAAAAGTCAGCAAAAATTATGAAATGGTTGGCGAGAGCGAATCTATTAATCATATTAAAGTAATGATTGATAAAGTAGCTCAAACCGAAGCCAGAGTTTTAATCACCGGACCAAACGGAACCGGAAAAGAATTAGTGGCGCATCAGTTACACGAAAAAAGCGAACGTGCTAATTTTCCTTTAATCGAAGTAAACTGTGCGGCGATTCCGAGTGAATTAATCGAAAGCGAATTGTTTGGACACGTAAAAGGAGCTTTTACATCGGCAGTGAAAGATCGCGCAGGAAAATTTGAAGCGGCAGACAAAGGAACTATTTTCTTAGATGAAATTGGTGACATGAGTCTTTCGGCGCAAGCCAAAGTGTTACGCGCTTTGCAGGAAAGTATGATTACGCGAGTTGGTGCAGATAAAGATATTAAAGTCGATGTACGTGTCGTAGCTGCTACAAACAAAGATTTAAAAACAGAAATAGCTGAAGGCCGTTTCCGTGAAGATTTATATCACAGATTAGCGGTAATTTTGATTAAAGTACCGCCATTAAATGAAAGACGCGACGATATTCCGGCTTTGATTTCACATTTTGCAGAAAAAATAGCTTCTGAACAAGGAAATGCTGTTAAAGCTTTTTCGGCGCAAGCCATTAAATTATTACAGGAATATGATTGGACAGGAAATATTCGTGAACTTCGAAATGTTGTAGAAAGATTGATTATCTTAGGAGGGAACGAAATTTCGGAAAATGATGTGAAAATGTTCGCAAGCAAATAATGATGTAGATTTTATCTGAAATCTAAAATCATAAATCTAAAATTTAGAAATGAAACTTAAAAAAATAAACGAGAAATTACAAGACGCTTTAATTGAAAATGGTTTAACAGAAGCAAATGTTTTGCAGATGGAAACTTTTTCGACCATAAAAAGCGGAGCTGACTGCATTGTTATTTCTCCAGATGGAACCGGAAAAACTACTGCAATTGTTTTGAATGTAATTCAGCAACTGGCAGGAAAAAATGAAGAATCGCCCCGTGCTTTGATTATTGTTGAAGACAAGGAAAAAGTTTTGGCAATGGAAGAGCTGTTTGAGAAGTACGGAAAATATACCAATCTAGAGGTTTACGGCGTACACGATAAAGGTGACATGGATTACGATAAAAACTATGTTTCTACAGGAATTGATGTTTTAATTGGAACGCCAACGAAACTAAATGAAATGTTCAGCACGGCAGGATATAATGTTAATCGTCTTAAAATGTTTATTTTAGATGATGCTGATCCAATTTTGAAATTACGCCATGAGCCTAAAATTATGCGTATTTCTAACAGTATTGCTAAAACCCAGCGTTTGATTTTTGCAGAAACCTTAACAGAGCGCATCGAGATTTTAGCAGATAAAATGCTTATTGAACCATATTTGTTTGATATGGATGAAGAAGGCGAGGAAGAACTTGACGAAGAAGAAGACGATATCGAGGAAGAAGAATAAAAATACTTATAGAAACTTGAATTTGTAATAAGAAAGCGAATGAAAAAACATCCTGTATATTTTTTAATCACAATGTTTATTACAACAAGTTTTTTGGGTTGTGCCAGCTTTTCAAAAAAAGCATTTGAAGCAGAATTTCAAAATCTGGAAAAAGAAAATATTTCTAAGCTTGAGGGAAGTTATGCTCTCAATCCTATTATGAAATATAAAGATAAAGTTCCGGAAGAAGTTAAATTAAATGAAACACTTCCGGATTCTTTGGTTACCAATAATGCTTACCAATTTATGGTTACGCCAAATTACAGTTACAAAAAGAATTTATACCGCAGGAGCGAAAATTATAATCGTTCTATAAATCTTAAGTTTCAGACTGCAAATTTGTTATCTGTAAAAGTATATGAAGATAATACTGTTATAAAAGATACAATTCTTTCGGGGAAATATAAAAAAGGAATGTTTTATCTCGACAACAAGTATTCAAAATCCAGTGGTATTCCGTATCTCTTGGGAGGTGTTAATAATAATAAAAGAAGAATAGGATTGACCAAAAACGGCAATCTTTTGGTTAATGAGGCGCATTCTGACAATGGCGCTTTTCTGTTTCTGTTTTGGGCGGGAACAGATTATAATTTGACTTACGAATATCAGAAGAAATAGCTGCAGTTCGCAATATCAGTATTCAGTTTTAAAAAAAAAGATATAAAACTTTAATTTGATTAATGGAAATTTTTAAAACATTCAAATTTTTGATAATTGTACTTTTGTGCTTTTTTCTTCTAATTTATATTTTGATTATTTCCTACGTTTATTTTAATCAAATTGAATTAGTATTTCATAACTCAAAATTACCTAAAGATTATAAGTTTGATTATCAGCATAATTTTGAGGAAATTAATATTGCATCATTTGATGGGATAAAATTAAACGGACTTTTATTTAAAGCTGAAAAATCAAAAGGACTGGTTTTTTATTTACATGGAAATGCAGGAACACTTGAAACCTGGGGCAGTATTTCACAAGTTTATACTTCATTGGGGTATGATATTTTTATTCTTGATTACAGAAGTTTTGGAAAAAGTGAAGGAAAAATCGAAAATGAAGAGCAATTATCAAAAGATATCTCAATTGTTTATAAATCAATTTCAAAAAGATATTCAGAAGATAAAATTATAATTACCGGATATTCTATTGGTTCTGGTTTTGCGACAAAATTGGCTGTAGAACATAATCCAAAAGCTTTAATACTTCAGGCTCCATATTATAATTTCTTAGAGTTATCAAGCGCGCATGTTCCTTTGTTTCCTGATTTTATGAAAAAGTTTAGTTTGGAAACAAATCTATATCTTCCAAAAGTAAAAGCTCCAATTTATATTTTTCATGGAACCGAGGATCAGTTGATTCCTTTTGAAAATTCCGTTCGTTTAAAAAAACTTTTAAAATCGAACATTCACTTTTTTCCTTTGAAAAATCAAGGTCACATTGGAGTAAATGAGAATGAAGATTATCAAAATGAATTAAAGACAATATTAAAATAAATTAATAATTACATAAAAACAAACGCTATGGGATTAATGAAAGTGTATTCAGGAAGCGAAATACTTGCTATTGCTTTGCAGGAAAGATTAGAAGAAGCAGGGGTAGAGACAGTAAAAAAAGATAACATTCAATCAGCTCGTTTAGGAGGTTTTGGCGGTACAGATCTGGCTGTTGAGATTTTTATTCAGGAAACAGATTTTGCAAAAGCAAATCCGGTTATCGAAGAATTTAGAATGAGCCTTTAAAAGTGTTTAGTGTTCGGTATTTAAGTAAACAGTTACTAGGCTGTCTGCTAAGACTGAACACTAAATACTGAAAACTAAAAAATATGCAATACAAAATGCTAGTTCTCGACATGGATGATACCTTGTTGACAGACGACCACAAAATTTCAGATTTAAATAAAAAAGTATTATTAGAAGCTCAGGCAAAAGGTGTTTATGTAGTTTTAGCTTCAGGAAGACCAACTATTGCAATGACGACTTACGCAAAAGAATTAGAGCTTGATATAAACGATTCGTATATACTTTCGTTTAACGGAGCTATAATAAGCCGTGCAAAAGACGATTTAGTTTTGTTTGAACAGAAATTAACTGTCGAACAAATTCATGCTTTATACGATTACAGTGTTAAAATGAATACACATATTATAACGTATTTAGATGATGAAATAATCAGCGAAACAGATTCAGAATATATTGAAATCGAAAAAGAAATTACGGGAATGGTTCACCGTAAAGTTTCGAGTTTTAAGGATTATGTAGACAGACCCGCCGTAAAATGTATTTTACTGCAAGATCCGGAATATTTAAAAACGGTAGAAAAAGATCTTATTGATTTTATGCCGCATTTAAGTGTTTCAACTTCCAAACCCTTTTTTCTGGAAGTTGCTCAACTGGGTATTGATAAGGCAGCGAGTTTAAAACTTTTAGCCGAAAAGCTGGGGATTCTTCAAAGTGAAATTATTGCTGTTGGAAATGCAGGAAATGACCTGACTATGATAGAATATGCCGGACTTGGTGTGTGGGTTGATAATGTAACACCGGAGTTGCGTGATAAGGCTGATGTAATTGTAGCTTCAAATAATAATGACGGAGTGGCAGAAGTAGTGCAGAAATATATCTTAAATTAAATTTTATGAAAAATCCAATTGAAACAGATCGTTTATTATTGCGGGAATTACTTCTTTCTGATGCTGATGGAATGTTTGAATTGGATTCGAATCCAAAAGTACATTTATTTGTTGGTAACAATCCTGTAAAAAATATTGAAGAAAGTATCGAATATATTCATTTTGTTCAAAAACAATATAAAGATTTTGGAACAGGAAGATGGGCTGTTATTCTTAAAGAAACCAATGAATTTTTAGGCTGGTCCGGAATAAAGTTTATTACAGATGAAATAAACGGACATAAAAACTTTTACGAAATCGGCTACCGTTTTATAGAAAAACATTGGGGAAAAGGATATGCTACAGAGGCCGGAAAAGCTTTTGTAAATTATGCTTTTAACGAAATGAAAGTTGATGCGCTCTATGCGTATGCTGACGCCGGGAATGAAAACTCAAGAAAAATTCTCGAAAAACTAGGCTTACACTATGTAAACTCTTTTGAATATGAAGGAGAAACAGAAGTCTGGTATGAAATAAAAAATCCAAACTTGTAGATTTAAAAAGAAATGCGTTCCAAATCTTTGAAAGCTTACAGAAGCCTGCAAAGATTTGGAAAACGTAGTTCTTTTGAATTTATTTTTTAGCTACAGAAACAAAATACTTGTTTCCGTCACCCATTGTAAGTTTTACACGTTCGTCGCAAAGGTCGATTGCAAAGTTTGCACTTTCGTAGCAGCTGCAAGTAGTGTTTTTGTCTTTAGACATTTCAGTTTTGCAATTGTTATTTTTAAATGTAGCCAATTGCGGAGTATATAAACTTACTAAGTCAGTAGAAGCAGTTACTAATGAAATAATACTTGCTGAATTGTTGTTTGTAATTCTGTACACAATTCTATCAGTATAGTTTACTTCGTTTACAGTTACTTTACGGATATAAGTATAAGCTGTAGATCCTTCACCTGGTTCCTTTACTTCAAATTTAAATCCTACTGCACGAATAGCAATATCAAATTGTGATTGTGAATTTAAACTCGCCCAATTTGTTAAAGTACTGATAGAAGGAAATGGATTTGCAGTTGCAGCCGGAGCACTAGTTTGCGCTTGCGAACTAAAAATGGTTAAGAACATCAAGCAGATTGTGGGTAAAAATGCTTTCATAGTGGAGCTTTAATTTTTTTAATTTTTGCCTACTCTTTCTGGTTTTCGGCGTTCCCATTCGGTTTTTTAATAACAAAACAACAACATAACGTTTGAAATTCAAAATTGTTATGTATGATTTGTTATAATATTAATATAAACACTTAATTTTTTTATATTTCTAATTAAATCTCGTAAAATATCTAAACAAAGTTAAATGTAAGAAAATTTAAATTTAAAAATCAAAAAAACGCACTTAATCGATAAAATTTGCACTTAATCGATGTTTTTGTCATTTTATTCTTATCGAATCAAAATTTGATTTTCTGCATTGGCATTAAAAAAATTGTGAACGTTTTTTAATAATATACTTTTTAAGAACACATTAAAATAGATGTTTAATGCAAAATGTTGATATATAGTATATTATTGATTTTATTTTAAAGAATATTGTATGTAAATTTGCAAACTCTTCAAAAGAGATGTAAATATAATATCTTACCACTATAAATGTAGTGTATTCCTATGGAAAATAGAAAAAAAGTTGCTTTTTATACGCTTGGTTGCAAATTGAATTTCTCAGAAACGTCTACCATTGCCCGAAATTTTAATGATGAAGGTTTTGATCGTGTCGATTTTGAAGATGTTGCAGACATATATGTCATTAATACTTGTTCTGTAACAGATAATGCTGATAAGCAGTTTAAGCAGGTTGTAAAAAAAGCAATGAAACTTAACGATAAAGCTTTTGTGGCTGCAGTTGGGTGTTATGCGCAATTAAAACCTGAAGAATTAGCCGCTGTTGATGGTGTCGATTTAGTTTTGGGTGCTACAGAAAAATTTAAAATCACAGATTATATTCATGATTTGAGTAAAAACGATATGGGTGAAGTTCACTCATGCGAAATCTCTGAAGCTGATTTTTATGTAGGAAGTTATTCTATTGGCGATCGTACACGTGCTTTTCTTAAAGTTCAGGACGGCTGCGATTACAAATGTACCTATTGTACAATTCCTCTAGCGCGTGGAATTTCTAGAAGTGATGCGCTGGAAAACGTACTGAAAAATGCTAAAGAAATCTCGGCTCAAAATATTAGAGAAATTGTTTTAACCGGTGTAAACATTGGCGATTATGGAAAAGGTGAGTTTGGAAACAAAAAACACGAACATACTTTTCTTGATTTAGTTCAGGCTTTGGATAAAGTTGAAGGAATTGAACGTCTTCGTATTTCATCTATTGAACCTAATTTATTGAAAAATGAAACAATCGAATTTGTTTCAAAAAGCAGAACTTTTGTACCGCACTTTCATATTCCGTTACAATCTGGAAGCAACGATATTTTAAAATTAATGAAACGTCGTTATCTGCGTGAAGTTTATACAGATCGTGTTAATAAAATTCGTGAAGTTATGCCGCACGCATGTATTGGTGTTGATGTAATTGTTGGTTTTCCAGGTGAAACAGATGAGCATTTCTTAGAAACTTATCATTTCTTGAATGAAATGGATATTTCATATTTACACGTTTTTACCTATTCTGAAAGAGATAATACAGAAGCTGCAGATATGGCTGGAGTTGTTCCGGCTAACGTAAGAGCAAAACGCAGTAAAATGCTGCGCGGACTTTCTGTTAAAAAGCGTCGTGCTTTTTACGAAAGCCAGTTAGGAACAAACAGAACCGTGCTTTTTGAAAGCGAAAATAAAGAAGGCTACATTCACGGATTTACTGAAAACTATGTTAAGGTAAAAACGCCTTGGAATCCGGAATTGATAAATACGCTGCACGAAATTAATTTAACAAAGATTGATGAAGACGGAAGTGTACGCATGGAATTTCTAAATAAATTAGCAGAAGCATAAAATCTTATCTAAATAAAAAACAAAAGCCTCTTAAAAAAGAGGCTTTTATTTTTATAATTACTTCTGATCTTCAGAAATTATCAGTTTCAAAGAATTAATGTAATCCGTATCAAATTCTATAACTCTGATTTTTTCAGGATTGAATTCTAATTCGCCTCCAAATTGTCCTCTGGTATCCAGAAAATTAATTGTAAGTTCTTCATCTGTTAAAGCAATTAATTTTCCTAAATAAGCCGATTTTGCTGATTTTTTTGAAATTTGAAAAATACCGTAACGGCCGTCGATGAATTTTAAAATCGAATTCAAATCGCGAATCGGAATAATATCTTCGGCATTTGTTTTTAAACCTTTCAAACGGATTACTTTTTCGGTAAAAGCAAGATCCTGATCTCTGTGAACGGCTTCAATATTTTTGTTTCTTAGAATTACATAACCATCCAGAATAAAATCAACAGGATTGTTGCGAAGTAAAATCCAATCGTCAGAATAATCAATAAGAAAACCGGTAAAAATTTCTTTTTTATCCTGAAATTCGATGGCAATTAATTGTCTTAAATATTGTTCCATATTTTTTTTAATTTCAATTTTTAAATCCCAAATGTTGTTGAAATTCCAATCCCGAAGTCTCGGGATAAATTCCAAACTCTAATTCTTAAAGTTAGGTAATTGGAATTTGGAATTTATTTTTTTTTAAATTTAATTGTTAAGGATTAGTAGACCAAATACTGCTGTTTTTAATAAAAACTCTTCGGTTTAATTTTAACTGTGCAATAATTAAATCAGCCATATCTTCAGACTGCATTACTTTTTCAGGATTTCCGTCTGTTAAGTTTAAGTCTTTTGCCATGTCAGTCGCAACGGTGCTTGGAGTTAAAGCCGTAACACGAATATTGTGTTTTCTCATTTCCTGCATCAAAGAATCAGTTAAACCTAAAACAGCAAATTTAGAAGCACTGTAAGCACTTGTTAAAGCGTTTCCGTTTAAACCCGCAGTCGATGAAATATTAATAATATCTCCGGCTTGTCTTTCGATCATATTAGGAATCACGGCACGCGTTGTGTAATACGTTCCCATTAGGTTTACCTGAATGATTTTTTCAAACTGAGCAGGTTCTAATTCAAGGAATTTTCCAAAAGGCGCAATTCCGGCGCTGTTAATTAAAATATCAATATGTTTAAATTGTGCCAAAGCTTTTTCTACAGCTAAGTTAATAGAATTAATATCAGAAACATCTGCTGAAAGAGCTAAAGCTTTTACACCAAGATTTGAAGCTTCATCTGCCAGCTGATCAATGTCACTTTGGGTTCTTGAAATCAGAATTAAATTTACGCCCTCTTTTGCCAAAGCAATGGCAACGGCTTTCCCAATTCCTTTTCCAGCACCTGTAATAAGCGCATTTTTATTTTTTAAGTCTGTCATGATTTATGTTTTAGAAATGCAGAAAGCATCATTTTAAGTCTTACAAAAATAAAGTTTTTGAAAACTAAAATGATGCTTTTAATTGTTTTCTTAATCTAAGTTTAACAACTTTTTTATTCTTTTAAAACCATGTCAATACACATTACTGCTGCAAGGATTAATTGTCTAAGCGGACTGTCTGGCGCTACTGTTTCTTCAATTTGAAGCACATAATTATCAGCGCTTGTAAAAAACTCTTTTCCTAATCCTGCCCATTTTTTGTTAACCTGTGCAAGTTGTTTGTTTTCGTGTGAGAATTTAAAATCCCATCCTGTCCATTTTCCCTGTAAAGTTGCAGCAGGTTTTTCGTTTTTATCCAGAATATCAAATTTACCGCCAATAGAAAAGAACTTTTGTTTGAAGGTTCCAATTAATCTGTCTTTTTCGTCAAAAACTTCAACCGTAGAACGAAAAATTGCTACTCCTCTTTTTACAGAAATTAATTTTTCGCCAGAAGCGGTTGTGATTTCAATATTAAAAGGCGTTGCTCTTTTATAATCAGTAAAGCGAAAAACTTTAGTGAAAAAACCAAGATTGTTTTCTCGGCAGTTCATAATAATCTGATTCGTCTGCGGATCGTAAATGTCGTAGTTGTTTGCAGCTTTAAACATTCCGATATGTTCTTTAACTAAAAATAGATTTTGGCTTAAAATTGGATTCATACGTTTGTAATAATTTAGTGTTTCGAATAAAGCCCAAATGTAATATAATTTTTATTAATTATACTGTTTAGAAGTTTCAACAAGACGAATAAATTCGGCTTTGTAACCTTCGCTGTCGTTTGAATTTCCTTGTTTTGCTAATTTTAGAATTTCATCAGATGATTTATCAGCAATTAATTTTGAGTCTCTAAGTTTTAATCCAAACCAGGCAACGGCCGAACTGAATTTTAAATCATCACTTGCTTTATCTAATGCAACTGATTTATTATCAATTGTCTGAACCATTTCGATACTTTTTTCACCATCAGGTTTTTTATAGCGGAATTTTATGGTAGCCAGTTCATTGTTGTAATTATTCGGGCTTGTTTCTGTTTTTGTATATTTTAATTCATCTGGCTGTACATTTAAATAATCACTTTTTACACCAGTCGGAATTATTTCATACAAAGCCGTTACAGTATGATTGCTTCCTAATTCCCCAGCATCGATTGCATCGTTTTTAAAATCTTCCGGACGAAGTTTTCTGTTTTCATAACCAATTAAACGATAAGCCTGAACTTGTTTTGGGTTAAACTCAATTTGAATTTTTACATCTTTTGCAATAGCAAACATCGAACCTTTAAATTCTTTTCCTAAAAAGCGGTTAGCTTCCTGAATATTATCGATATAAGCATAATTTCCGTTTCCTTTATCGGCAAGCGTCTCCATTTTACTGTCTTTATAATTGCCCATTCCGTATCCTAAACAAGTTAGGAAAACGCCGGTTTTTCTCTTTTCTTCAATTAATTTTTCCATATCAGAATTAGAAGAACTTCCCACATTAAAATCACCGTCGGTTGCGAGAATTACACGGTTGTTTCCGTTTTTGATGAAATTTTCTGCAGCAATTTTATAAGCCAGTTCAATTCCTGCGCCTCCGGCTGTACTTCCTCCGGCCTGCAATTGATCAAGAGCATCAATAATTGTTTTTTTCTCATCTCCAGAAGTTGGTTTCAAAACCATTCCTGCAGCGCCTGCATATACAACAATGGCAACTTTATCTTTAGGACGTAATTCGTTTACCAAAATTTTCATAGATTGTTTTAGCAGCGGCAGTTTATTCATGTCGCTCATTGAGCCCGAAACATCAATTAAAAAAACAAGATTAGATGCCGGAAGATCATTTGTTGGAATATTTTTTCCCTGTAAACCAATTTTAAGGATTTTATTTTTTGAGTTCCAAGGCGAATCACTCACTTCTGTATTTATAGAAAACGGATGCTGATCTTTTGGCTGTGGATAATTGTATTTAAAAAAGTTGACCATTTCCTCTACACGCACGGCATCTTTTGGAACTTCTTGTCCGTTATTTAAAAAACGTCGGATATTGGTATAAGACGCATTATCTACATCAATAGAAAAAGTAGAAAGCGGAGCTGTTTTTGGACTCTCAAAAGCATTTTCTACAAAAGTGTCATAATCTTCCTGAGTTGGTTCAGAAGGAATTGGTCTAATAATATTTAGTTTTTTATCCAGTTCTTTTTCAGAAAGATCTTTATAGATTTCATTTTTTGTTACAATTACAACAGCACCGTTTGCAGCTGTGTTTCCGTAAAGTGATGTGGCAGATTCATCTTTTAAAACTTTTACTTCATCAATATCATTTGGATTAATTTTTGCCATTTGATCTGCTTTTATTGTCACACCGTCAACAATATATAAGGGTTCATTTTTAGGAGCAGCAGATTCGGCATTTCGCATAGGCACACTTTGAGCCGGAATATAATAATTGTTAGAAGCAATTTGAGCTATCGGAGCTGCGGCTCGAACCATCATTCGTGATTCTTTTGCCATTTTTCTTTTAGCTTTTGAAGATGCGTAGCCCACCGTGACAACTTCTTGTAATTGATTTGCACTTTCTTTTAATATCACATTGATGACATTAGAATCTTTTACAGCGACGGTTTCACTATTCATGCCAACATAAGAAAAAACCAAAAGATCTCCTTTTTGAGCCTTAATGCTGTATTTTCCATCAAAATCTGTAGCGACAGATTTTTTTGTTTTTTTTATATAGACACTGACGCCCGGAAGTGCCTGCGAATGGGCATCTGTAACAGTTCCTGTAATGGTTCTCTCTTGCGCCATGGTTACGAAACAAATAAGCATAGCAATGGCTGATGAAATAAGTTTTAGACTTTTCATGATAGTAAGTTTTTAAATTAATGTTCGGATTTTTTCTGCCAAAGCTTTTAAACTTTGGCAGGGATTTTTTTGAAGGCTATTTTTTCTGAGCCGGTTTTCCTGTTTTTGTGGTAATTATAACAACTCCTTTTTTTCCTTTTTCTCCATATTTTGCTGTGGCTTCTAAATCCTGCAAAATGGTTATGGTTTTTATGTCCTGCTGATTTAACGGCGCATAAGGACTGGTTGGATTTGTGCCGAATAAATCATTTTCAGAATAATAAATTCCGTCGATGATATACAAAGGTGAATCCAGAACAACGAGAGAATCTAGATTTTCGGCGTGGATATTGTTTAATTCGCCCTGAATCATTTTGTTTCTTTTTGCATCGTCGCTGTGTGATATGGCATTGCCGTTAATAACAACCAAAGGAGCGCTTTTTTTAGGTGCTTGCACTTGTTTTTCTGCCGGAATACTGAAAGTTTCTCTAGCGGCAGCTTTTTTTGCATATCCAAAACTTGGTTCTGTCTTTGCTTTAGATCTGGCCTCAATTTTTTCTTCTTCATCTTTTGCTTCTTCTGCACGTATTGCAGCTGCTGGTGCTATAACTGCATCATAACTGGCAGCTTCAGCTTCGATTGGAGGAACAGAAGCAGCATTTGGCGCAGCTTGAATTTCCTGAATCGCTACATTTTTCTGTTCTTTAATCTGCTTGTCCAGAATTTTTACGGCTTCTTCTTTGGGAACTAATTGTGAATCTGCGGAAACTACGTCTTTATTTTTCTCTAAATCAGGATTTTCAATTGTTTCCTGAGTTTCTTCATTAACGACCACTTTAGGATTTACAAGAATGTCTTTTTTATTTGTTTTTAAAAACTGATATCCTAAAGAGATGACTAAAAGGAAAGAAGCTGCTACAGCAATTTTTTTCCATAAAGAAATATTCTTTTTGTCTACTTTTCTGTCAAGTTTGTCTTCAAGGCGCGACCAGACTTTTTCCATTCCCGGAAAGTCTTTGGTTTCTGCATTGTCTGCAGCTTCCTTGAATTTGTTAAATATTTTATCTTGATTGTCCATGACTATTTTGCTTTTTGATAATACAATTTATTTACTAATTCCTTCAGCTTGGTTTTTGCTGCATTTAATTGTGACTTTGAAGTGCCTTCAGAAATATTAAGCATTGCCGCTATTTCCTTGTGTCCGAAACCTTCTATAACAAAAAGGTTAAAAACGGTTTTACAGCCGTCTGGAATATGGTTTAATAAATTGAGTAAATCTTCTTCTTCTAATGCGTTCATTTCATCTGTAAATGGCTGAGAAAGTACTTTTACATCATCAAGATACATGTTGAAATTTGTGTTTTTTTTGATGGATGCCAAACAGTGGTTTACAGTAATTTTTCTGGCCCAGGCTTCAAAAGCTTTTTCTTCTTTAAGCTGTTCTAATTTTGTAAATATGGTATAGAAAGCATCAGCAAGAGCTTCTTCGATTTCTTCTTCTTTCTTGAGGTATCGTTTGCAAACGCGATACAATTTTGGAGCCATGTGCTCATAAACCTGACGCTGGGCATCACGGCTCATTTTTTTGCAGTTAGAAATTAGTGTTTCGTTTATCACAATTTTGGTCTTTAATTATAAAGAGAGATAAAAAGATAAAAAGGTTGGGACGAAGATGAAAAAAAGTTTTATTTTTTTATTTGTTTGTTCTGTAGAGACGCACCGCAGTGCGTCTAATGACAGAGAATCCGCAATCATTTCGTATTCTAAATTTTATATTCGTTGCGTAGACGCACTGCGGTGCGTCTCTACGTTACTGTTGTAATCGAAATATTTTGCGAATCTTTGCGTAGTTCTTAGCGAACTTTGCGGTAAAATTTTGCACAAAGATTTTATCTTATCGGTAAGATTAATTTATAAATCTTGGTTTCTAAAAGTTCTGTGTCATTGTCTTCGCAAAGCAAAAACTCAATTTTGTTATTTTCTTTTTTATAAAAAGTCAAACCTTCAAATTTATTGGTTGAAGTGATTTTTTGCGTAAAATCGATTTTCATGGTTTTAAGATCGATTCTTCCAATAAAACTTCCAAGAATTTCTCCGTCGTCGTAAGTCGATTTTGTGTCTTCGGCAGTAGAAAGAAAATAGATTTTATCTTCAACTAAAACGGCATCGGTAAAACTGGAACGCACGCCTTTTATTTTTGGCAGTTTATAATTGGTGGCAACCAAAGCAAATTCGTCTCCCAGACTTTTGGCATGAATAGTAAAAATGGTGTTTTTGTTTGAAATTCCGTTTCCGCGATTAAATAAATACCAGTTTTCGCCGTCAAAAACAGCACCTTCAAGATTAAAATCTTCGGGTTTTATTGAACCAAAATTCTGCATTACGGCATATAAATCGACTAAATTATTTTTTTGTAAAACGGTTTTGGACTTAATATCGAATTCAATCATTTTGTTTCGGTTTTCGGTAGAACCGGAACCAAAAACATAAAGCGTGTCGTTATGATGTGTTATAGATTCAAAATCTGGTTTTAAATTTTTTGGAATGTTTTGCGACGGATTGTCAATTAAAGCATGCTGATTTAACTGCTGATTCTGGATATTGTATTCGTATAAAAATCCGCTGTTATCGCCAATAACGTAAAGCGAATCGTTGTTTAAAAATAATCCTGATGCCGAACCGATTCCAATGATTTGAAATAATATTTCTAATGTGAATTTTTCCATGAATTGTATTTTGTAAAGTATTGCGGTAAATAGCAGTCCCGATAGTAATCGGGATTCGTAAAATTACTATATTTATGATATTAAATGTTGAAATATGAAATCAATAGACCCGAAAGATTTTAAAGTTACAGATAAAATTAAGTTAAGTAAACTTCCAACTTTATTAAATGTCGATGCAGATGACGATGAAAAAGAAGAAAAACTGGATAAGGTTCAGGCGAAATTGAGCGACTTGCAGGATGTAATGTATGCGTACAATAAATATTCGGTTTTGATATGCCTTCAGGGAATGGATACTTCCGGAAAAGATAGTTTGATTCGTGAAGTTTTTAAAGAATTTAATCCGCGTGGTGTTGTAGTTCATAGCTTTAAAACTCCAAATTCAACTGAATTAGAACACGATTATTTGTGGCGTCATTATATTGCTCTGCCCGAAAAAGGAAAGTTTGCGATTTTTAACAGAACACATTACGAAAATGTTTTGGTAACGCGTGTGCATCCTGAATTTATTTTGGCTGAGAATTTGCCGGGAATTAATTCTGTTGATGATATAACGCCTAAATTCTGGAAAAACAGAATCGAGCAGATTAATAATTTTGAAAAACATATCGCTGAAAACGGAACCATTGTTATGAAGTTCTTTTTGCATTTGAGTAAAGAAGAACAACGTAAACGTTTATTGCGCCGACTTGAAGAGGAAAAACATAATTGGAAATTTTCGCCCGGAGATCTTAAAGAACGTGAACATTGGGATGAATATCATGAATATTATGAAGAAGCCATAAATAAAACTTCGACTGATCATGCGCCTTGGTACATTGTTCCTGCTGATGATAAAGATATGGCGCGATATATTGTTGCTAAAATTATCTGGGAAGAAATGAAAAAATACCCAGATATTCAGGATCCTGAATTAGATGAGGAAATTAAAGGTAACTTAGCCCTTTATAAAGAACAGCTGAAAAAAGAGTCTTAATGACTCTTTTTTTTTGTAATTAATTTATTCAAAATAACATTTTGAAATTACCGTTGGTCAAAACAGAAATGCAGTTCGTCAAATTTATTATAACAGTGGTTTAGGTTTGTGCTCTTTTGCTTTTCGTTCGGAAATATTAAGACTAATTTTGAATACAATTTTTTACAAGTTATTTAGATGACTGCAATCTATAAAAATAAACATTGGCTGTTTTTAATCTTTTTTTGGAGTTTATTAGGTATTACCATTTGGGCACAAATGATCGAAAGCTACGATTTTTGGTCGGCTCTTATACAGGCTGTTTTAGTATTAATATGCTCTGTTTTTTTAGCGCATTTTTTAAGTGATATTTTACTTCCACGGGCGTTAAAGCAAAATAAAATGAATCAGTTTGCGGTGCAGAGTTTTCTTATTGTACTGCTTTTGTCTCTTTGTCTGGCATTAATTTATACTGTTTTTACCGATGAGATTTCCAGAGATAGAACTTATCCGGATGATATTGGATTAAATTCTCTTCAGTTTTTATGTGCAAGATTTTTTGGAAGCATTCCGGCCGCTATTTTAATAAACGGAACGGCTTGCGGACTCAGGTTTTATCAGGAACATAATGTTATCGAGAAAAATCACGCACAATTACAGCAGGTTCACCTTGAAGCGCAGATTAAGATTTTGCAGGATCAGATTAATCCGCATTTAATGTTTAATATTCTCAATCATATTCATATTCTCATGCAGAGCAATGTGCAGCTGGCATCGGTTTTATTGGTTCAGTTTTCAGATATTCTTCGGTATCAGTTATATGAATGCAATAAAGAATATGTGCCCTTACATCTTGAAATTAAATACTTGAAAGATTTAATTGCTGTTGAAGAAACCCGCTGGGGAAATGAATTAGAGGTTAAAAGTAAATGGAATATCGAAGACGGACAGCTTCAAATCGTGCCGTTGCTTTTGGTGCCTTTGATAGAAAATGCTTTTAAACATGTTTCCAGACTTCCTAATCAAAAAGGATATGTGCATGTATTGTCTGAGCAGATAAATCATCAGCTGTATTTTAAAATTGAAAACTCGCATACGGAACAATATAAAAAGCTGACTAAAAATCAGGGTTTAGGTCTTGAAAATGTAAAGAAAAGGCTCTTGATTCAATATCCTGAAAAACACGAATTGAATATTATAAAAACAGATTCTGATTTTACGGTTACGCTGGTTTTGGATTTAAAATAGAAGAGCAGATAAATTAAAAAACATCAAAAATATGACGATCAAATGTCTTGTTATCGACGATGAACCTATTGCCAGAAACGGAATAGCTGATTTTATTTCTAAAATTGATTTTTTAGAAGTTGTAGATACTTGTGCTTCGGCATTAGAAGCGACTTCGCATCTTCAGGAAAAGCAGATTGATTTGATGTTTTTAGATATCAACATGCCTTATCTTACCGGATTAGAATTTCTGGAATCTTTAGATAATCCGCCTTTGGTTATTTTTACAACAGCATATTCTGAACACGCGATGGACGGATATCGTTTACAAGTTGTAGATTATTTACTAAAACCTATTACATTTCAACGATTTTATCAGGCTTCTTTAAAAGCAAAACAATGGTTTGAAATGATTCAGTCTCCAAAGCAAAATCAATTAGATCCATTTTTGTATGTGCGTCAGGAAGAAGGATTTCAGAAAATTTCGTGGATCGATATTTTGTATATTGAAGGAATGCAGAATTATGCCAAACTTCATTTTAAAGATAAAGTGATTGTTATTCATCAAACGATGATTTCGTTAGAAGAAATGCTTCCTGCTGAAATATTTTTTAGAATTCATAAATCCTTTTTAATCAATATTACACATATAGATTCAGTTTCTGGCGGCCGATTATTTATTAAAGGACAAGAACTACCTATTTCAAGAACACGCCGTGAAGCATTATTGAAAGAGGTAGTTTATAAAAATTTATTAAGCAGATAATTTTAGAATTTCCATTTTAGAGCTATTGCTCCATAAAAGGTTGTTGTAAATCTAGGATCGGCAATATCTTTTTCTTTAAAAATATCTTTAATTTTTCTGTTAGTTGTAGAAAAGCTGCGAAGTAAAGTTGTTCCGGCTGTCGGCTCTAAAGTCCAATGTTCGCCAAACTTAAGCTGAGGTCTTAAACCAGCAATTATCTGCTGATAACCTAATAGCGAAGATTTGTTTCCAATTTTAGTTTCTGCTGTCATACCGGTTATTTCGCCTACGAGTTTTAAGTCTAAATTATCATACATTCGATAACCTAATTCTACGCCTTCGGGAAAAGCAACTTTAAAATGCAGCGCTCCTTGAGACTCCCAATTAAAATAAATTCCCGGCAATACCATTGGCACACCAAAACTATTGGTTAAAACCGGTCCCGCGCCCAAAGCCAGATCAGGATTAAATTGTTTGATAAAAATAACACCGCCTTGTATTAGAACATCATCTTTATTAATTTCGACCATATCAGTATAAACACCAACAGAAGCCATTACCAATAAAGACCAGGATGAAGAAATAGATCGTAAGTGCTTTATACCAATTTGCGTGTTCAATAATTCCTTAGGAAATCCGCCCTGATATTCTACAGGAAGATCCTGAATATTGTAGTTTTTGTTTTCCATTCGGGCATAACTTCCATTAACAACAAGCGACCAGAGTTTTGGGTGATTGTATTTATCGATTTCTAAAGAAAGAGGCACTTCAAATGTCAGCTGAGCTCTTTTAAAATTGCTTTCTGCATTTGTTTTCGTACTGTCTATAGGACGTACATATTTAGAAAACGGAACGTAATCGACTTTAAACTCACCCGAAATTCCAGATTGTGATTGTGCAGCTGTAGAAGTTAGTAAAATAATAAAAAGCTGCGATAGATAAAAAACTGTTTTGCTCATGATTTAGATTAATTTTTAAGCGAATTTCTTCGTTCTTAATCAATCTTAAAAAATCATTTGACTAATGGTAATTCTGTTTTGACCAATGGTATAAAATACAAAACCCGGAAGACTATGAAAACTTCCGGGTCTGTTACCAAAAACAAAAAAATAAAATAAACCTTTCTTTTTATAATTTAAAACCATAGGCTAAACGAAGAGCCACTTGATTGGTTTTGAATTTGTTGTAATCTTCATAACGAACACTAATGTCGATGTATTTATTAGCGTACCCAATTCCCGGCGCCCATAAAAAAGTAGTGTCGTTGTAGCCATTTGTAACCGCAAAACCAGCACCGGCTTCACCCATTACATAAAATTGATCTTTTAATACAAAAGCTTTAAAACCGGCTTTTGCAGGAATAAATCCAAGATCTTTAACATTGTTACCCAGATCATCTTTACCAATAAATAAATTAGTAAAACCAGTAGTTAATGTTAACGATGTTTTTTTAGATAAGTCATATTGTAAACGAACGTCTCCGCCAAGTGACCAGTCATAGTCATTATCGGTAGGAATACCACCGTTTAATCCAATTCCTAATCTAAATCCCTGATCGTAATTTGTTGCTGCATCGTCTTGTGCAAAAGTTGAGTTGGAGTATAAAAAAGCGAAAGCAGCGAGGCATATAAATTGTAATTTTTTCATGGCAAATATTTTTGAATTATTAATAATGTAAAAGTAGATTAGAGGTGTTTTGAGGTCGTTATATAATTTTTAAAAATCGTTATATAATATTACGGTATGCTGATTTTAGGCTTAAAATTGGCTTATGTTTTTATTAATAGGATAGAATTCGAAGCTTCTGACTATCTTTGCGCTCAAAAAAGATTACAAGTGAATTTAAAGCAGTACACAAAAGAGTTTTCATATAATTTAAAACTGGCATACCCTGTTATTTTAGGAATGGTGGGCCATACTTTAATTGGTATTGTCGATAATATAATGGTGGGTAAAATAGGCAGTACAGAACTGGCGGCAGTGTCATTAGGAAACAGCATGATTTTTATTGCCATGTCGCTGGGAATTGGTTTTTCGACAGCCATAACGCCTATTGTAGCCGAAGGAGATGCCGAAAAAAATGACAGTAAAATTCGTTCTGCTTTTCATCACGGATTGTTTTTGTGCACCATTTTAGGATTAGTGCTTTTTAGCGTAATCATGTTTGCAAAACCTATAATGGAACTTTTAAAACAGCCGGAAGATGTAATTGTTCTGGCAAAACCATATTTGGGCTGGGTTGCTTTTTCTTTGATTCCGTTAATTATGTATCAGGGATATAAACAATTTGCAGACGGAATGTCACTTACCAAATATTCTATGTATGCCATGGTTATGGCAAATGTACTGCACGTAGGTTTAAATTATGTTTTGATTTACGGAATCTGGATTTTCCCTAAAATGGGAATTATCGGCGCTGCACTTGGTACTGTAATTTCGAGAATATTTCTTGTCATGTTTATGCACATCATGCTGTCTAGAAGAGAAGACTTAAAACGTTTTTTTAAAGGTTTCAGTTTTGATGAAATTAAAAAATCGACTATAAAAAAAATCATCAGCATTGGTTTTCCATCTGCAATGCAAATGTTGTTTGAAGTAGTATTGTTTACAGCTTCAATCTGGCTTTGCGGTAATATTGGAAAAACAAGTCAGGCAGCCAATCAAATTGCTTTAAGTCTTGCATCAATGACTTTTATGTTTGCTATGGGATTAAGCGTAACTTCGATGATTAGAGTAAGCAATCAAAGAGGATTAAATGATATTAATAAGTTAGTTGTTGTAGCCCGTTCGATTTTTTTACTGGCTATTATACTCGAAACATTTTTTGCTATCGTATTTGTTGTATTCCATAATTATCTGCCTCATATCTTTTTGAATATGGAAAATACGGGACAGGTTCTGGATAATACTGAAGTAATTGCCATTGCCTCAAAACTGCTTTTAATTGCAGCGGTTTTTCAAATTTCAGATGGAATTCAGGTTGTGGTTCTGGGAGCTTTACGCGGCTTGCAGGATGTAAAAGTACCTATGTATATTACTTTTGTTGCCTATTGGATTATTGGTTTTCCAATTTCGTATTATTTAGGCGAACATACTTCATTAAAAGCACAGGGAGTTTGGGTTGGACTTTTGGCAGGATTAACAGCAGCAGCAATTTTTCTGTATATTCGCTTTCATTTTCTAACAAGGAAATTAATCCAAAATTCATCTTCAAATAATTAAATTTGAAGCATAAATTATATTAACACAGATCATTAATAAAAATTAAAACATAAAATAAATAAAATGGAATTACCTAAATTTTTACTTGGAGATAATACTGATTTTCCAGATGATATTTTTATCATTCACCTGGATTATCCTAGATTCATAATAAACTTAAAAGATGATGAGGTTGAATTTTTAGAAGAAGCTGAAGATCTTGACGAAGCCGAATTAAATGCCGAAATGGAAGATTTAATCGAAAAGGCAAATGAGTTCTACGACAGAGAAGTAAATCGTTACGAAGAGTAGTAAGTGCAGCATGCTTCACACAAAAAAAATAATTTAAATCATCTAATGAAAAAATTACGTTTTTTAAAACCAATAATCAATTTTATTTTAATTGGATTATTGATTACTACTTTAAGCCGAATATTTTTGTTTTTTCTTTTTAAAGAAAGAGTAGAGCAAACTCCGGATTTTTGGTATATTTTCCCAATCGGTTTGCGAATGGATTTGATTTTACTTTGTTATTTGTCATTTCTGCCAGCCGTTTTAATTACGTTTCTGCCAAACAACTGGATTAAATTTACCAATCGGTTTTTGGTAATTTACAGCTTCTTGTTTCTGTTTCTGATTCTTTTTGTAGAATTAGCTTCGCCGGATTTTGTAAAACAATATGATACACGTCCAAATAAGATTTTCTTAGATTATTTAATTTATCCAAAAGAAGTTGTTGGAATGCTTTTAAAAAGTTACCTGACTTCGATAATCGTGACTTTCCTGATATTAGGAGTTGTAATTTATTTTGCCTTTAAAAAAGGACAAAAATATTTTCATACAACGAGTACCGAATATAAATTTAAATTAATGGTATTTCCATTAGCGGCATTTTTGCTGTTTTTTGGAGCACGTTCAAGTCTTACTTCAAAACGTCCTATTAATGCGAGTAATGCGGTTTTTTCAACAGATCAGCTTACGAATACTTTGGGATTAAATTCATTTTATACCGTTGCTTTTGCTGCTTATTCGATTAAAAACGAAGGAAACACCAAAATGTATGGTAAAATGGATGAAGCAGAGGCAATTGCCCGTGTAAAAAAATACATGATTGCGGGTCCTAATGATTTTACTGATGCTGATATTCCGTTTCTTCATGTACAGCAGCCTGATTCTGCAACAAAGAAACCATACAATCTTGTAATCTTTTTACAAGAAAGTTTAGGAGCAGAATATGTTGGAATTTTAGGCGGAAAACCGCTGACACCGGAATTCGATAAATTATCTAAAGAAGGTTTGCTGTTTACTAATTTGTATTGTACAGGAACAAGAAGTGTGCGCGGAATCGAAGCTGTAGTAACAGGATTTCTTCCTTCACCTTCTGAAAGTGTGGTAAAATTAGGAAACTCACAACAAGGTTTCTTTACACTTGCCGATGCTTTAAAACATAAAGGTTACGATACAAGTTTTATTTATGGCGGAATGGCCAATTTTGACAATATGGCTTCTTTCTTTAATGGAAATGGTTTTACTGATATTGTTGACCAGAGTGATTTTGAATCTGATGGAAATAAATATGCTTTTAAAGGAACTTGGGGATATTCTGATGAAGATTTGGTTACTAAAGCCAATAATTATTTCAAATCAAAAGGAGATAAACCATTCTTTTCTTTAATGTTCTCGACTTCAAATCACGAGCCGTTTGAATATCCGGCAGGAAGAATAAAACCTTACGATCAGAAACCGGCAACAGTAAACAACGCCATGAAATATGCTGATTTTTCTATTGGAAAATTCTTCGAAATGGCTAAAAAAGAACCGTATTTTAAAAACACCATTTTTATTGTAATTGCCGATCATAACACCAGAACATACGGAAAGAATTTAGTGCCGATAAATAAATTCCACATTCCGGCATTTATTATGGGGCCTGGAGTTCCAAAAGGTACCGTTTATGACAGACTGGCAAGTCAAATCGATATTCCGCCTACGTTATTAGGATATTTAGGAATTCCGTTTGAAACACCAATGGTTGGTCGTAATTTGAATAAATTAGATCCAAAAGTTCAGGGAAGATCGATTATGCAGTTTAATGATATCAATGCATTTAGAGTTGAAAATCAGGTTGTGATTATGCAGCCAAATTTGAAACCGCTTCAATTCGAAATCAAAAACGACACGACTTTAGTTCCGGTTAAATTAAATGAAGAATTAGCAAAAGATGCCTTAGCACATGTTATAACTGCAGGAAATTTGTATAAACAGAGTAAATATAAACTTAGAGATACTAAAAAATAGTTCTCAATTTATTAAAAAAAAGCTGTTAAGTGTGTAATTTCATACTTAACAGCTTTTTTTTGTATCTAAATTCAAACAAAAAGGGTAACAAAAAAATAATTTAATTGATCTATACTAAACCAAAAGGCGTAACCCGAAAAGCCAAAGATAGAGTAGGGACGATTAAATTATTTATTATGAAAAAAATACAACAAAAAAAAACTGAAGTATTAAAAGTAATGTTAGTGTTAGCCATTACCGCTTTTTTTGTAAGCTGTAACAACGACTCGGTTGAAGAGCAAACAGCTCCATTATCAAACACTGAGCAGCAAAACCAACCAAGTACTCAAAGGTATTTGCCTCACTATGAAGGAACTATTGTGAGAGCTTGGGGAGCGCATAATGTTGATTGCAGCCAGCCTGAAGGGTTTTGTAATTTTGTTCATTACGATTGGATAACCTATGGCTTTGCGAAACCAACTCCTGATGGAACACCAGTACGTGTTACAAATCAAAAAGGAAATTTTGTTATGGAAATTCAAAAAAGCGCTTTAACCGAAGAACATAAAAAAGTATTATTACGAAATGGAGAAGTTTATGTAATACCCGAAGGACAGATTATTCAACCGGAATTAGTTAAATCTTTAAAATTCAGTTCAGACATTTTAGTTCCGGGTAAATACCGAATTCAAGAAAGTGAAGAAACCTATACAATTTCAATTAATGTAAAATAAAAGAAATAAAAAAAGCTTTAAGAATTTAGAAGCTCTTTTTATATTCATCTAATAAAAACTGAGCGGCTGCAAAAGGTGATATTTCATTATTTTGCACCGCTTTTTTAATTTGTTTCAATTGTGCAATAATCTCAGGCTGATTGTAGAAGTTTGATTTCAATTGTTCATCAATAGTTTCCATCATCCAAAACTGGTTTTGTTCGTTTCTTTTTTCCTGAAAAAATCCAGATTCTTTGGTCATTTCAAAATAATCAGAAATGGTATTCCAGATTTCCGAAATTCCGTCTTTTGTAATCGAACTGCACGTTGTAGTTTTTGGCTGCCAGTTTGATTTTTTTGGAGGAAATAAATGCAGCGCACGATTAAATTCAACTTTTGCCTGATTGGCTTTTTTGATATTATCGCCGTCTGCTTTATTAATAACGATAGCGTCTGCCATTTCCATAATACCGCGTTTAATGCCCTGAAGTTCATCGCCGGCACCGGAAATTTTCAATAACAAGAAAAAATCCACCATACTGTGAACCGCTGTTTCACTTTGTCCCACACCAACAGTTTCAATAATTATAGTATCAAAACCTGCTGCTTCGCACAAAATAATAGTTTCTCTTGTTTTGCGGGCAACACCGCCCAAATTTTCTCCAGAAGCACTCGGACGTATAAAAGCATTTTCATCTTTTACCAATTCTTCCATTCGGGTTTTATCACCCAAAATACTTCCGTGTGAAATTGAACTGCTTGGATCAACGGCCAAAACAGCCACTTTTTTTCCTGCCTGAGTTAAATGTGTTCCAAAAGCTTCGATAAAAGTACTTTTACCAACTCCGGGAACGCCCGTAATTCCTATACGAATTGATTTATTGGAATGAGCAAGACAGCCGTTAATAATTTCTTGTGCTTTTTCAGCATGTTCAGGATTAGTGCTTTCTACTAAAGTAATCGCACGGCTCAAAGCAGTTCGGTTTCCTTCGAGAATTCCAGATATTAATTCCTGAGTTGTAGGCTGTTGTTTGCGTTTAAATTTAATTTGATTGATAGCCGAAACGTTGGTGATTTCGGGAGGTGAAATTCCAGCTTTTTCAGTTAAACTGCCGGCTTGTTTATTTAAATCTGACAAAACGCATTTTTTAGAATTGTAAAAGTACAGAAAACAAAAACAGTTTCAAAAAGTTAGTTTGCCACGAATTACACGAATTATCACTAATTTGTTATACTCAAAATGAGTAAAAATAAGTTTGCCGCGAATTCACGAATTTTATTTTTAAAATCTTTGAGATTATTTTTTTCGAATTAATTCGATTAATATCAGGATAAAGTATTAAAAATAAAATTCGGGAATTCGCGGCAAAAAAACTTAGAATCTCAGAATCTCTAAAGATTAATATCCAGCTGTAAATCTAACCTGGTGGTGTTTTGGAGTTTCTACTTCGTCAGCAATTACAACAGCTAAATCTTCTACAGATAAAATACTTCTTTGTTCGTCGTTAAAAACTGGATTTTCTAAACCTAAACGGTATTTTCCTGTTCTGCCTGTTTTAGTTCCTGCGTGCATTTCAAAAGCAGGACTAAAGAATGCCCAGTCTAAATCTTTTTCTTCTTTAATAATATTTAAATAATGTCTTGCTGCATTGGCTCCAGGAAAAATTTCTTTTGGAAAATCTGGAGTATCAACCGCTTGTAAATCCGGAGCGACATATAAACTTCCAGCTCCGCCAATTGTAATAAAACGTTTTACGCCCGATTTTTTTACAGCTTCCTGAATTGCTTTTGAACCTGCTAAAAAGTCGTCGTAGATATTAGGATTTGTCCAACCCGGATTATAAGCGTTTACAACAACATCATGTCCTTTTAAAACTTCTGCCAATGCATCAACATTAAAAATATCAGCAGAAACCCATTTCGCGTTTGCTGAGTCTTTTGGAGTTCTTGCAATAGCAGTAATTTCATGTTTTCTGTCTGCTAATTCGTTTAAAATTGCTGAGCCAACAAATCCTGTAGCTCCAATCAGTGCGATTTTCATAATATATAAATTTATTTAGTAATAAAAAATGTTACAGTTTTGGTTAAAAAAATAGTTTTAAAATTGATTCGAAAAATCTTCCAATGAAATACCTTCCAGCTGTGCGCCGACTTTTTGGTTCATTTCGCTGTATAAAGCTTCTAAATGCTGATTGATGTTTTTTCCAACAGGGCAGTCAGGATTTGGCTGGTTTTTAGCAAAACCTAAACCAATCGTTTCAAAGGTCATTTCGAATATTTGTTTTAAAGTCAGTTCAGCAGCGTTTACTGCCAATTTTGTACCGCCATTTTTTCCTTCTTTACTTTCTACAACATGATGTGCTTTTAAGTTGGCAATTTCTTTTCGAACCAAAACAGGATTTAAATTAATACTTCCCGCAATAAACTCCGATGATAAATAATCATTGGGAAATTTATGGAGCAAAGTAAGAATGTGAATCGTTATGGCAAATTTACCTGAAATCATACTGTAATAAAATATGTTACAAATTTACATCTTTTTGTAACACAAAATACTAATTTAACTATTTTTTTGAAAAGAGTGATTAGTAATTAGTTAAAAGTGATTTGTAACTAGTTGTTTGTGAGGTATAAAAGATGAGAGTTTATTTGAATTTTAAAATAAATTTAAATGACTATTTAGCAAATGTTATAGGTTTAACAAAAGAAAATCAGTAGTTACTATTTCGCAAACATGACTAATTACTATTCACTTTTCACTTCTCACTAAATGTAAATAGCTATTTTTGTGATGATCTTATAGTATGAACAACTTTCTTTTAATATTTCTATTTCTTTCGCTGGGTTTAGTTTTACAACATGTAAAACAATTTCCTACTCATATTTATAAGACACTCAATAAAATTGTTATTTATTTCTGTCTTCCGGCGATTACTTTATATCATATTCCAAAAATAAAATGGAGCAGCGAATTACTATTTCCAATAGGAGCGGGGTGGATTACTTATATTCTGGCTTTTATTTTTTTTCATTTTTTAGGAAGAAGAAATGGCTGGTCGAATAAATTAATAGGATGTTTGATTTTAACAGCGGGATTAAGCAACAGTTCTTTTCTGGGTTATCCAATTATTGAAGCTTTGTTTGGAAAAAAAGGTTTGGAAACCGCCGTTTTGGTAGATCAGCCGGGGACTTTTGTTGTGGTTTCTACACTTGGTGTTTTTACTGCGGCTTTTTATTCTAAAGGAAGTCCGAATGCTTTGGGAATTTTCAAAAAGATTATTTTGTTTCCGCCTTTTATAATGTTTGTTATGGCGTGTTTGATGAATATTTTCGATTATAATTTAAATGAAAATATCGAATCTGTGCTGCTTAAAATAGGAAGTCTTGTAACGCCTTTAGCTTTACTTTCTGTTGGTTTGCAATTGACTTTTGACCGCAAAAGCCAACATTGGAAATTTTTACGGCTTGGACTTTTCTTTAAACTGCTTTTAATTCCTTTTATAATTTTTGTTCTGTATGTTTTTATTTTCAACCAGCATTCTGAAGTTATAAAAATTACTATTATGGAAACTGCAATGGCGCCCATGATTACAGGTGCAATCTTAGCTTCAACCTATGGTTTAAAACCAAAATTGAGCAGTATGATGATTGGTTTTGGAATTCCAATATCGTTTGTAACTCTTGCTTTTTGGTATTTTATTTTAAGCTTTATTTAGTTTAAAATAGTAATTACATCGAGAAAGTAGAATTTTAACTTTTTTTAAGAAAATCGATGTTTTCTATGTGCTTTTTTTGGTTAATTTTAGAGGAACTAAAAAAATATAAATTATGTCAACATTAAGATTAGGCGATATAGCACCAGATTTTCACGCAGAAACTACGCAGGGACCAATTAATTTTCATGAATGGTTAGGAGATTCATGGGGTGTTTTATTTTCGCATCCGGCAGATTTTACTCCGGTTTGTACTACTGAATTGGGAACTGTAGCCAACTATGTTCCTGAATTTACAAAAAGAAATACGAAGGTAATTGCTTTGAGTGTAGACGGATTAGATTCTCACAAAGAGTGGATTAAGGATATTAACGAAACTCAAAATACAGAAGTAAATTTCCCGATTATTGCAGATGAGGATAAAAAAGTAGCTAATTTATATGATATGCTTCACCCAAATGCAAGTGATAAATTTACAGTTCGTTCTGTTTTTGTTATCGGACCAGATAAAAAAATCAAATTGACATTAACATATCCTGCTTCTACAGGAAGAAATTTTGACGAATTACTTCGTGTAATCGACAGTTTACAATTGACTGCAAATTATAGTGTTGCAACTCCTGCAAACTGGAAAGACGGTGAAGATGTAGTTATTGCGCCTGCAATTCCAGACAGTGATATTCCGGCAAAATTCCCAAAAGGACACACACCAATTAAGCCTTATTTAAGATTAACACCGCAGCCAAATAAGTAAGCTTCTGAGTCGCTAAGATTCTAAGCTTCTAAGTTTTTAAAAATTAAAAAAGCGCTGAGATTATAATTAATCTCAGCGCTTTTTATATAATTAATATTTTAACTGCTTCGTAAAAGCTTCGACTTTCCTTAGCCTTTAATAACTAAAAACTTAGCATCTTAGAAACTCAGCATCTCAGTATCTTAGAAGCTTAGCATCTTAGAACCTTATCTGGAAGCTAACAAAGCCGTCATTCTTTTTTTATCTCCTACAACCCACAGAATATCGTTTTTTTCTAAAATTAAACTCGATTCCGGATTTAGGATACGATTTCCGTTTCGTTCGATGCCAACAACCATTCCGTTTGTTTTGGCTCTGAATTGTCCGATGCTTTTTTGAATAAATTCTTCCTGAGAAACTTCAAGCTGACGAAGTACAATGTCTGTTTCTTCGACTTTTCCGGGTGCTTCGGTTTCATTTTGATTGAGATATTTCGTGAACTCTACAATTTGTGCATCGGTACCAATTACGCAGATTTCATCTCCCGGAAATAGGCGTTCGGTTTTGGTAGGAATTGGGATCGTTACTTCGCCTCGTTTTATGTAGGCAATATTAATTCCTAACTGTTCACGGATTTTTAATTCTTCTAATGTTTTACCAACAAGATTAGATTCTTTTCCAATATCAAAAAATGACATGTGACCATCCCACGGCATTAAATTGGCATATCTACGGTCGATTTTTTTGTTTTCACGGTCGTTAAGGTTTTTCAAAAAGTGACTTTCAATTCTATGATATTGTTCGTTTAGTTTCTTTGGAAAAATCTGATACGCTCCAATGGCAATAATCAGGGCCACAAAAGCGACTAACGGCGAGAAGAAAATATTGAGTAAAAATCCAACAAAAAATAAGCCAAGGCTCATTCTAATTAAAATAAGCATTAAAAGTGCGCCGCGGTATTTACGTTCTTCCCAAAGAGATTCAACTTCATCAACCTTAACACGACGAAGCGAAAGCGCCCACAAAAAGGGAGCAATAACAATTAAAGTTAAAAGAGCGGCAAGAGTATTTCCAAATCGCGTATCGGCAACTAAAGGCGCTACAAATTTAGATGACAATAAAATAATAGCAGTAATAATAATAGTGTGCAGAATAATTTGTGTTATCGAAGATCGTAAAACTATCTGCCAGGTGCTGACAGATTTAATTGCCTGCGCATTCAAACTGTAACGGTTAATGTTTTTAACCCATTTTTTTGGCATTTTTGATTCCAAAAACAAGGCAAACGGTTCAGAGTATTTAATTAAAAATGGTGTTGTAAATGTTGTAACTGCCGAAACTGCCACAATAATTGGGTAAAGAAAATCGCTTGTTACTTTTAAAGTCATTCCCAGCGTTGCAATAATAAAAGAGAACTCGCCAATTTGTGCTAAACTCATTCCGGTTTGAACAGACTGTTTTAATGGTTGTCCAGAAATTAAAGCGCCAAGTGAAGAACTGAATGCTTTTCCAAAAATGGTTAAAAGTGTAATTAAAGCAACCGGAAGGGCATAAGTAACCAATGTTTCAGGGTTAATTAACATTCCCACAGATACAAAGAAAACGGCTCCAAATAAATCTTTTACGGGCTGAATTAAGTGTTCAATTTTTTCTGCCATTGTAGTTTCAGCAATAATTGATCCCATGATAAATGCTCCTAAGGCTGGTGAAAATCCAACATTAGCGGCAAAAATTACCATCATTAAACACAAAGCAAGCGAAATTATTAAAAGCATTTCATCGGTTAAAAGATGTTTTGCCTTTTTTAAAATTGTTGGAATGATGAAGATTCCGCCTAAGAACCAAATAATTAAAAAGAAAACTAGTTTAAGAACAGATTGTAATAATTCACCTCCGGAAACCTGATCGCTAACAGCAATAGTCGAAAGCAATACAAGCATTAAAATCGCAACGATATCTTCAACAATTAAGGCTCCAAATACAATCCCAACGAACTTTTTTCCCTTAACTCCCAATTCGTCAAAAGCACGAATAATAATGGTTGTAGATGAAATAGAAAGCGTTGCTCCTAGAAAAATACTATCCATTTTTCCCCAGCCCATCCATTGGCCCACACAATATCCAATAAGTGTCATGAATATAATCTGGGTTATGGCGGTGACGGAAGAAGTGCCCCCAACCTTCATTAGTTTCTTAAAGCTGAATTCGAGTCCCAAACTAAAAAGTAAAAATATAACCCCGATTTCTGCCCAGACTTCAACACTTTTCATGTCGGTTATAGAAGGGAAAAAATCAAAATGGTTTCCGGCTAAAAAACCTGCAATCAGGTAGCCTAAAACCAAAGGCTGTTTCATTTTTTTAAATAATAGAACGGCAATTCCGGCAGTCATCAGGATTAATCCCAAATCACTAATTAAGGGTTGTAAGTGGTGTGTACTTTCTGCAGCGGCATTTAAGGCAATCATAGAGTGGTATTTGTTTCAGGAGCGTAATCCAGCTTTTATTTCTTGTAAAATTCACCAAACCTCGGCTAAATAAAGTTTAGTGAAGTAATCTGGCTACTCCGGGTTAAAAAAAAAGCTATCTCGATAAAGATAGCTTTTTTTGACAAAATATTTTAGGTTTTCTTTAAATTCCTGTGTAATTACTAGGTGTTATTGCTAATAATTCGGTTTTAACAGCGTCAGAAACGTCTAAAGTTGCAATAAAGTTGTGAATTGCATTTTTATCAATCGCTTCATTTGTTCTTGTTAAACCTTTTAGAGCTTCGTAAGGATTTGGATATGCTTCGCGGCGTAAAATGGTCTGAATTGCTTCTGCAACAACTGCCCAGTTTTTCTCTAAATCTTCTGCAAATTTGCTTTCGTTTAACAGTAATTTGTTTAACCCTTTTAGAGTAGCTTCAAAAGCAATAATAGTATGTCCCATTGGCACACCAACATTACGTAAAACAGTACTGTCAGTTAAATCACGCTGTAATCTTGAAATTGGAAGTTTTGCTGCTAAATGCTCGAAAATAGCATTTGCAATTCCTAAGTTTCCTTCAGAGTTTTCAAAATCAATTGGGTTTACTTTATGCGGCATTGCCGATGATCCAATTTCTCCGGCTTTAATTTTTTGTTTAAAGTAATCCATTGAAACATACGTCCAGATATCACGGTCTAAATCGATAATGATATTGTTGATTCTTTTTAAACCGTCAAAAAATGCTGCAAAATGATCGTAATGTTCAATTTGAGTTGTTGGAAACGAATGGTGTAAACCTAAATCAGTTTCAACAAATTTATCTCCAAATTTTTTCCAGTCAATCTGCGGGTATGCTACATGATGTGCGTTGAAGTTTCCTGTTGCACCGCCAAATTTAGCTGCAAACGGAATATTGAACAACAAACGCATCTGCTCTTCTAAACGCTGTACAAAAACAAGGATTTCTTTTCCTAAACGGGTAGGAGAAGCCGGCTGTCCGTGTGTACGTGCCAGCATTGGAATATCTTTCCATTCAACGCTTAATTCTTTTAATTTAGAAATTAAAGAAATCAGCGATGGCATATAAACCTGCTCAAAAGCTTCTTTTGTAGAAAGCGGAATTGCAGTATTGTTAATATCCTGAGAAGTTAATCCGAAGTGAATGAACTCTTTGTATTGAGATAAACCTAGTTTTTCAAAAGCATCTTTAATAAAATATTCAACTGCTTTTACGTCGTGATTTGTTACTTTCTCTGTTTCTTTAATCCAAAGCGCATCTTCTGTTGAGAAATTTTTATAGATATTTCTTAAACTTTCGAATAAACCAGAATCAATACCTTGTAACTGCGGTAAAGGAATTTCGCATAAAGCGATGAAATATTCAATTTCAACCAGTACGCGGTATTTTATTAAAGCTTCTTCTGAAAAGAAAGGTGCTAAATTTTGAGTTTTATTTCTATATCTTCCGTCAATTGGCGATATAGCATTCAATTCGTTTAGAGTAGTCATTGTTATGTTGTTTTTCGAAAGGTGCAAATATAAGTGATTGTTAAAACTTCTGAAAATTACTGAAGCGTTATTATGGTATAACTTGCAATTTAAATCATGGTTTTGAAGATTTTATCCCAAATAGTAAAATAAAACCCAAAATTATGCGATTCATTTTTATGATGATCAGCATGAAACTTTGTAGTTGAAATCCATTTTGTGACGTAGCTTTTGTACCAAAACTGTGGAAAAAGATTTTTTTCTAAATGTCCAAAAACGCCGTACATCAAGTTTAAAAACAAATAAATAATTAAACTGATATAATTGAGTTGAAAAACAGAAATTAAAATGAGCCAGATAAAACCAAATCCTAAAGTTTCGATAGGATGAAGCACAAAAAGACTGTAAACACTTGTGTCTACATGTGTGTGATGGAGTTTATGAATAGGATAAAACCATTTTAATGTATGCGCCAGATAATGAAAACAGAACATAAAAAAGTCCATTAAAATAATCAGCAGCAAAGTATCGATTACAACAGAACTTAAAGTAGTAGAAAAATCAATTTTAATAATCTGCATTTGATACAATTCAAAACCCAAAAGTGTAATAAATATGTTGCAGATTAAACAAGCAATTACCCATTTTCGGTCTTCTTTATTTAAAACGGTATTTTCCGGTTCAATTATTTTTCCAATTAAAACCGCCATTAACAAAAGACTTATATTTTCTACAGAAAAAATAAACAGCTGCACAAGGAAGTTTAATTGCGATAATTGTTCCAGAAGGTTTTCTACGATCATGATAATTTTTCGAGTTCCAGTAATTTTGTTCTCATTTCGGCAACGCCTTCGGTTGCAGTTTTGGCAATAACTTCGACTTTGTTTCTAATATTTGGAATCGAAATAGGTTTTGGATCAATATAAAATAAAGGTGTTGTAGACGGCGTGTAGGAAATAAGTCCTGCGGCAGGATAAACCTGAAGCGAGGTTCCTATTACAGCAAAATAATCTGCAGTTTCGGTTATATCAATTGCTTCTTCCAGAGCCGGAACTTCTTCGCCAAACCACACAATATGCGGTCGTAACTGATGTCCGTTTTCGTCTAAATCTCCCGTTAGTAAATCATCTGTCCAGTCTAAAATTGCATTACGATTTCGTGTGCTTCTTACTTTTAAAAGTTCTCCATGCAAATGCAAAACTTTGGTGCTTCCGGCACGTTCGTGTAAATCGTCGACATTTTGAGTGACGATATAAACATCAAAATCTTTTTCTAATTCAGCCAGAATCTGGTGTCCTAAATTTGGACTTACTTCTTTTAACTGCTGGCGTCTTTTGTTATAAAAATCTAAAACCAAATCCTGATTTTTGTGCCAGCCTTCGGGAGTTGCGACTTCCATTACGTCGTGGCCTTCCCACAATCCGTCGCTGTCACGAAATGTTTTAATACCGCTTTCGGCACTTATTCCGGCTCCGGTTAAAACCACAAGTTTCTTTTTCATTCGTATCTTAATTAAAAGATAAAAATAGTGATTTCAAAAATGTAAGACTTGCTTGCAGAGGTCTTTTTTTTAGAAGAATAAACCGTAATTCTACTTATTGCCCGGACTTCTTAAATTATTTAGTTTTAAACTCTGATTAAAGAAAAGAAAACTAAATGCTTTTAATACAATTTACAGGTTTATCTGGTTCTGGAAAAACGACATTGGCAGAAAATGTTCGGCAGTTATTAATTGAAAACAATTATAAAGTCGAAATAATTGACGGCGATGTTTACCGAAAAACGATTTGTAAAGATTTAGGATTTTCTAAAGAAGACCGATGCGAAAATGTTAGACGGCTTTTTAATGTGGGACAGCATTTTATAAAAGAAAATACAATCGTTCTTATGTCTGTTATAAATCCGTATGAAAGTATTCGTAAGGAACTGCGTAATCATGAATTTGTACGGACTGTTTTTTTAGATTGTTCTGTAGTTAATTTAATTGAAAGAGATCCAAAAGGATTGTATAAAAAAGCCTTACTTCCAGATGATAATCATAATAAAATTAAAAACTTTACAGGAATAAGCGACGTTTTTGAAATTCCTGAAAATGCGGATTTAACTCTTAAAACTGATTCTGAACCAGTGCAGTTTTCTACCCGTAAACTCTATGATTTTATTATTTCTAATATGTCATAAACCGTGTAAAAATTCGGTCTTTTTACGGTTTGTAAAATTTTGCTTATATATTCATTTTAAGTTCTTATAAATTATATATTTACAAGGCCAAAACCACTATAACAAATTTAATCCTCAGAGCCTATGAATCCTTCATCATGCCAGCTTCCGATTACTTTTTCAATCGAAAAATTACAAAATGATTTAGTGACCTGCGAAACTAATTTATGGACACCGCATTTTAATACAAACCGGTATGAAGGAAAGTGGACAAGCGTTTCTTTGCGGTCGCAGTCGGGATTAGAAACAGATATTCTTTCTTTTCCTGATAAAGAATATAAAAATACTCCTTTGCTTGACAAATGCCCATATTTTAAAGAAATCATGGATTGGTTTAAATGCGAAAAAGAAGCTGTTCGATTACTGCGTTTAGGACCAGACAGCGAAATAAAAGAACATGTTGATAATGATACGTCGTATGAAGATGGGTTTTTTAGAATTCATGTTCCTATTATTACCAACTCTGAAGTCTTTTTTAATGTTGATAATAAACTGGTTCCTATGAAAATGGGCGAGTGCTGGTATGCTAACTTTCAGCTGCCTCATAGTGTAGAAAATAAAAGCCATGAACCAAGAATTCACCTGACATTAGACTGCATACGAAATGACTGGTCTGATAAATTATTTGCCGAAATGGGTTTTGATATAAATTATGTGCCTGAAAAGACATATTCAGAAGAAATGAAACAGCAGATTATTGCTGAACTCATGAAAAATCCAACAGAAATAAATGCAAAAATTATAGCAGATCTTCAATCAAAATAAATTCTATAAAAATGGAAAACTTACAGCATCCTCTTTCAAATTGGATTCCTTATAAATTAATAGAAAAAGATAATGAAGTTTATTTTGAATGGATTTATCTGTCTAATTTAAATTTTCTTGAGCCTTTTTTTGATGAAACGATGTCAAAATGCAGAAGCCACGAGTATAATTCAAAAAGAATGAAAGTCGTAAGTTCTGTCGAGAATGTAATTGAATGGGCAGACGAATTAGAATCTGTAGAATTAAAATCGCTGGTTTTTCATGTTTCGCGATGCGGGTCTACAATGCTGAGCCAGTCTCTGGCAACTTCATCAGAAAATATTATGATTTCTGAAGGGCCTGTTTTCGACCAGATTTTAAGAAGCGATAATTTTGGCTTAGATAAAAAAGCCACTCTCTTAAAATCAGTTTTAAAGTTTTTAGGACAAAAAAGATTTCCTGAACAAAAGAATTTGATTTTAAAACTCGACGCCTGGCATATTTTTAATGCAGGATATTTGAGAACTATTTTTCCCGATATTCCTTTCGGACTTTTGTATAGAAATCCGGTTGAGGTTTTAAAATCGCATCAAAAATTAATGGGAATGCACATGGTTCCTAATTTAATTCCGCCCACCGTGTTTGGAATCAGCGCTCAGGAAATCGACGAAACAAGTTTTCAGCAGTACGGCGCTTTGGTTTTAGAAAAATATTTTAAAGGTTTTCTGGACTTTTACGAAACAGACCAAAATGTTATTCTTTTGAATTATAATGAAGGAATGAAAAATGTTATTGAAAATTTCATATCCTTTATTCATGTCGATTACGAAGTCAATGAACGTGAAAAAATGTTTGAGCGGTTAAAAAAACATTCTAAAAACGGAAATGTTGTTTTTGAAGGTGATTCGTTTAAGAAAGAAGCTCTCGAAATTGATTTTGCAAAAGTGAATCTCCTGCATGAAAAACTCAACAATGCTAAGCCAGAGTATTTAGAACACTGAAAATAACTTACAATTTTCTATCTGTTTATTTATATGTATTTTTGCGCCAAATAAATACAAAATGATTGATTTAGATTACCTAGCATTTTTAGAAAATATATTAACAGAGAACAGAAAAAGTAATTTTTTAAAGGTATTAGAAAACCGTACCAAACATTTTACCGTGGCGGTAGAAGATGTTTATCAAATGCATAATACGAGTGCTGTAATGCGCAGTTGTGAGGTTTTTGGAATTCAGGAATTAAATGTAATAGAACAGCGATTTGGTAAACGAATCGATAAAGAAATTGCTTTGGGCGCTCAAAAATGGGTAGACATTAACCGCTTTGATTCGGTTTCAGGATGTTTATCTGATTTAAAAAGCAAAGGCTACCAAATTATTGCTACAACCCCGCACGAGCAGGACTGCATGCTCGAAGATTTTGATATTTCTAAACCAAGTGCTTTATTTTTTGGTACAGAAAAAGAAGGTTTATCAAAAGAAATCATGGACAATGCCGATGGTTTCTTAAAAATACCTATGGTTGGTTTTACAGAAAGTTTAAATATTTCTGTTTCCGCAGCTATTATTATTCAAAGTTTAACCAACAGACTTAGAAGATCTGATATCGACTGGAAATTGTCTGAAGAAGAAATTCTTGTAAAACGTTTAGACTGGGCAAAAAACTCTATAAAAGATATTAAACGAATAGAAGCACGTTATTATCAGGATAATCCACAAGTTTAAGATTCAAAGCTGCTAAGATTCTGAGATACTAAGCTGTTAAGATAAAACGTAGAACCTTAGAATCTTAGCACCTCAAAACTATTTTTTCTTTAAAAACAAAATAAAACCTAAAATACTGACAATCAAAATACTCATCGCTGCCAAAACAGTTGATAGGTCACGAATGTTTTTTCCTGCCCAGTCCATAAATAAGAATTTGTGCAAAAAGGCAAATGAATAACCCTCGACTTTGTCAGAATTTTTAATTACTGCAGCCAGTCTCGATGTTGATGTTTCGATAAAATAAGTTGTTTTCTCCGGAGTGTCATATGCAAGTTTTACAACCGGAAGTCTTTTGTTTACAAAGCCATATTCTCTGCTTTCAAAATCAGTTAAAACTTTTGATTCTAAAAGTTTCACATTTTCTAAATTTACTTCTTCCTCTTCATAAGAACCCATATCTATTTCGCAGCAAGCCAGTTTTGGAGCACCGCCTGTAAAATAATAAGCTAAGAATTCAGCATATTCAAGATCAAGCCTCGGAACAATTTGATTTGTAGAAGCGTTTATGTAAACAATTTCAGAATTTGAATCGTCTTTTTTCTTCCATTTCGAATCTGACTCTGCTATTTTAAATCTCCCTTTTTTCTTCTCTGTCAACTGACAACGGTAATAAATGGTGTCGTTAAACATTATAATTCCAATATTTTGGAAACGATTCCAGTCTAAATTTAAATCTGTATTGGCAACCTTAGCAATGTCACTCGTTTTAAATGTCGGTTCATAAACCATTTGCGACAATGTATACGGCGACCATTTTGTAGTAGCGTGATAAGCACCGCTAAAAGCAAAAGTCAAAGTAAAAAGAGAAATCCAAATCCCAATTTGGCGATGGTATTTTCTCAATCCTTTTTTGGGCTGCAAATTGTCTGTTTTTTTGAATTGTTTCCATAACAAACCATAAATCAGAATTCCGCTCAAGGCAGAAAATCCAATTATTGTCAACAAAAAAATCATCGTAATAATTCGGATGCTATTGTTTGTAATCGCATCTATAAAAGACCAGTTATGAAAAGTATCAAAAAACCAGATAAAAGCCTGTCTCGAAGTCGGATTATAAGTTGCCAGTTTGCTCGAAGAAGTTTCTACATAAATTTCCATAGCATCAGGACGGTCAAAAGTCAATTTGTAAACGGGTAGATAACGATTTACATATTTGTATTGAGACGTAAATTCGGTAACAACTTCACTTTGTTTCACAGGACTTTTTTGATCCTCCAGGAAATAACGAGAAAGCCATTCTGCATAAATCTGATCTCCATTTTCGAGTTTTTTTGCTGTCGAAGCATCAAAATACCACAGTTCGCCAAAAATGGTTTTTAACTGGTAATACGTTTTATTATTGAAAGTTACAATTCTAAAATTTTTGAATTGTGTTAATTCATTTTGCTTTAAAACTTCCTGAATCGAAAAATGCAATTGCGATTTATCAATAACCTGATTTTCCAGTTTATCGTGCGCAATTTCCGGCTTGAAAAAGTGCGCCATAAACGGATGTGTCAAACCCGATAATGTCCAGAAAATGACAGGAACAATCGTTATTAAACCAATAACACGATGCCATTTGTACATGTGCTGTTTGATTCTTTTGATAAATTTAGAATCCTTGTTTTTAGAAGTTTTTTTATTTTTTTCTTTACTCATAGTTGTTTTTTTTAAGCCACAGATTAAAAGATTTAAAATGATTTTTTTTATTTTTTTCGTTGATTCTTTAATCTGTGTTAATCATTTTAATCTGTGGCATAATTTTATTTTTTTAATGAAAAATTATATTGAATTCCAAATACAAAAGTTCTTGGAGCAGCAGCTGTATAAGTTGGCTGTGCGCCCGCTGTGTTTGCTCTCGAAACGTTATAAGCATATAATTTATCAGTCAGGTTCATGACATTTCCGTAAATCTCAATTTTTCTCCATTGATAACCCACTCGCGCATTAAACAAATTATATCCGTCATATTTTATCGTATTGATCTGATCCTGATAATAACTGCCAACAAGCTGCCATTCGATTGAAGTTCTTAGATTTGGAAGCCAGTTTGGATAATATGTTATTTCTGAGTTTCCGGACCATTTTGGCGCAGCAGGCATTTCTTTTCCAGTTAAATTCTGAACCGGATCTGTAGGCTTGTCTGAAAGTTTAAAATCGATATAAGTATGCTGTGCGTAAGTGCCGCCTAAACGGAAATTGAATTGTTTTGACGGTCTGTAAGAAGCTCCAAACTCAATTCCTTTATGACGTGTTTCTCCGGCAGAACGATAATCGGTTGAATTATCGGCAAGTTTGATGTTTAATAACTCGTTTTTGCCTTCCATATAATAAAAAGCATAATCGAAGTTTAGTTTATTTTCTAAGAAAGAAAACCATCCGCCTACTTCATAATTGTTAAAAGTTGCAGGTTCAAGATTATAATAAAAATCAGCCGGAACGCCGGTTGTTCCTCCCGTTCCGGGTTTAGTTCTAAAAATTGAAGTAATTCCCGGAGGTGCAAATCCCTGAGAATAATTCCCGTAAAAACCGGCAAATTCAACCGGATTATAATTGGCTCCAACTTTAAAAGTCGCCTTGTCATAAACTTTGCTTCCTGAAGAAAGATCCAGTGCATTATCGTAATCGACTTTCATGTTGTCATAACGGCCTCCAACTGTTAAAACTAATTTTTCAAATGGATTAAAACTTATTTGTGCATAGGCAGCAGTGTTAAAAATATCAGCCGAATAATCTGCTAATTTAGTATCCGGATGTTCAGCGATAATTTCATAAGAATCAACCGTTTGTTTTCCTGCTTCTCCCGGATTCAAATTTGCTTTTAAATCAATTACATACGACCAATAGGTTACTGGAGAATAATCATATAAAGCTCCGGCAACAATTTTTGTATTCAGGAAATCAAATTTTTGAGTATGCTGGCCAATTGCTCCGTAGCTTTTAAAGTTGTTAGAATTCACCTCGCCTTTTGCTGTGGTTGGATTTGAAGTTGGACTCCATTTAATTCCGTACGATGGATTTTGTCCCAATTTATTATCACGCAAATATGCGGTAATGTAACTGCTTGATTTATCATTCCAGTCATGTTCAAGAGTTAACCGCGTTCTTAAAGCATCAGATTTTCTATAAGTAAAATCAGAAGAGCTTTTGTATGTTCTGTTGTTAAAAGCTTCTTCGTTAACCGTTCCGCTCATGTCCGAATAATATTTTCCGTACATTGTGCTGCTGATCAGTCTGGTTGAAGACGAAATATTATAATCGATTCTGGCATTCAGATTATCTTTATTATAATCAGAATGCGTCATCCAGCCATTTTCCTGAAGACTTGAAATTCCTGCAATATGAAAACCAACTTTTCCAATTGTTGCGCCGCCCGCAGCCTGAAATCTTCTATAACCATAATTATCTGCCTGAACACCAAACTTAAATTCAGGATCAACAGGCGGTTTTAATGAAATTAAATTAATTGTTCCGCCCACAGCTTCAGGTCCGTATAAAGAAGAAACTGGACCTTTTACAACTTCAATACTCTGAAGGTTAAACTGATTTATTTCTAATAATGCATTGTGATTAAAGATTCCCATGGGACGAATTGGTAATCCATCTTCCAGATATAAATAATAAGCATTAGTAGTCATTGGCTGACGAATAGACATCATGTGCTGTTCGTTTCCTAAATTAACCATTAATACACCAGGAATTTTATTAACGATTTCATAAACTGCAGTTGCTTTTGCTTCATTAATGGTTTTTGCCGTCAGTTTGCTAATTGCAACCGGAGTTTCTTTTCGCAAAGTAGCCGTACGATTTGCGGTAACAAAAATATTTTCAAGTTCCTGAGATTTGGTTGTGTCTTGCTTTGTTTTATTTTGTGCCAAAACACATTGTCCTATGATTAATAGGATGAAGTATATTTTTTTCATTTTAATTATATAAATTTTAAAACTAGCCGATATTCTTTGGTTTGAACCCAAGAAGATACTTTTCAGAATTATTGAAAAGCGGAATTAAAATTTATATAAAGGATGGAGGATGAAAAATGGAATTTGAAACAGAAACAGGTTTTTCGTTCAAAGAAGCAAAAAGTTTTACTTCAGTTTCAATAGGTATTATTAATTTAAAATCAGCCAGCGTTATATTTAAGATATAAATGACTTCTGCTTTTTCTTTTAAATTATCCTGCATTCTTTTTTCGTTGTCGGTGTATTTTTTTAAACTTTTCTGAAGTTCACAACGGCCGTTACAACTATTAAAAACCATTTTACGTTGTACACAAATGGTTTTTGAAATCTCTTCCTGATTTAATTTGAAAGAAGTATAAACAAAGAAACTGCCAAAAGAGGGAACTAATAGCATACAGGAAAGAAATATGATTAAAAATCTTTTCAAGGAATTTCGTTGTTTAATAAATTTTAAAAGGATATAATTTAAGTATACGCAGTTTTATAATTGATGTAATATTTAAATTTTCCTGTTGGAATTTTAAATAGAAATCAATTTTTCTAAAAATAATTAATGCGTAAGTTTTTTTCATTGCGTATAATGCAATGAAAATTTATTTCAATTGGAATTGAAATACAAATTATATAAAATAGGATGGAGGGTGAAAAATAGTATTAGAAACCGATATAGGTTTCTCATCCAATGAAGTGAAGACTGCTTCTTTTGATTCGACTGGAACTACTAATTTGAAGTTATTTACAACTGTATTCTGGATATAAACAATCTCAGATTTCTCTTTTAGATTGTCCTGCATTTTCTTTTCGTTGTCAGCGTATTTTTTTAAGCTCTTTTGAAGTTCGCAACGTCCGTTACAAGTGTTAAAAACTTGTTTGCGCTGCACACAGATCGTTTTTACAATTTCGTCCTGATTGATTTTAAAAGAAGCATAAACAAAGAAATTGCCAAAAGATGGCACCATAAGGATACAAGAAAGTAATATGATAAAAATCTTCTTCAAGGATTGATTTCGTTGTTTCGAATGCAAAAGTACATTTTAATCGTTTTCAAATGTATTAAATCGTACTATTTTTTTAATTTTTAACCATTGCTAAAAAAAGAAACCCGACAGGTTTTTAAAACTTGTCGGGTTTGATATATGTATTTGATTCAGTTTCAGAATAAAAACTGAAATCACAAACTAAAAATTATTAATTAACCAGAACCCAAGTCCCAGCTGCTAATAAACTTTCAGCTTTTTTGTATTTCATTGTTTCTGTTTTACCAGTAGCAACTTCCTGAACTGTTACAGTATCATTACGATTGATTTTTGGCATATCTCTCACGATAGTTTCAGTTACCTGACGCTGTTGCGTTTCTCCGGCTTCACGATTGATGTTTTCGCTGTTTGGAATTTCGTCTTTACTTAACTGTAAGTTTTCTTTTTGACGAACTTCTCTTGCTTCGTGGATTTCAGGAACGTTTTGAGCTGGTAAATCACCTTTAAATAAGAATGAAATAACTTCTTTGTTAACGTTGTCTAACATTCCTCTAAACAAGTTGAAAGCTTCTAATTTGTAAATAAGCAATGGATCTTTCTGCTCGTGAACTGCTAATTGAACTGACTGTTTCAATTCGTCCATTTTGCGTAAGTGTTTTTTCCAGGCTTCATCAACAATCGAAAGTGTGATGTTTTTCTCAAAATCAGCAATTAATTGAGCGCCTTCGCTGTCATAAGCTTTTTTCAGGTCTGTTACAACATTCAAAGTTTTGATTCCGTCTGTAAATGGAACTACAATTCTTTCGAAATGGTTGTTTGGCTCTTCGTAAACTCCTTTGATAATTGGGAAAGCTTCTCTAGCGCTTCTTTCTGTTTTTTCAGTGTAGAATGCTAAAGCCTCTTTATACACTTTTCCAGTGATTTCAATATCTGATAATTTCGTGAAATCAGCATCAGAAATTGGAGATGTGATTCCGAAATAACGAATTAAATCAAATTCAAATCCTTTGAAATCATTTGTTACTTTATTATTGCTTACGATTAATTCGCAAGTATCATAAAGCATGTTAGCGATATCCAGTTTTAAACGCTCTCCAAACAATGCATGACGACGACGTTTGTAAACTACTTCACGCTGTGAGTTCATAACGTCATCATATTCTAATAAACGCTTACGAACACCAAAGTTGTTTTCTTCTACTTTTTTCTGAGCACGTTCGATAGATTTAGTCATCATAGAATGCTGAATAACTTCACCTTCTTTTAATCCCATTCTGTCCATTACTTTTGCAACTCTTTCAGAACCAAATAAACGCATTAAGTTATCTTCAAGAGAAACGTAAAACTGAGAACTTCCCGGATCTCCCTGACGACCAGAACGACCGCGTAACTGTCTGTCTACACGACGAGAATCATGACGCTCTGTACCCACGATTGCTAAACCTCCTGCAGCTTTTACTTCTGGAGATAATTTAATATCGGTACCACGACCAGCCATGTTTGTTGCAATAGTTACAACTCCGGCTTTACCAGCTTCTTCAACGATTTGTGCCTCTTGCTTGTGCATTTTAGCATTCAATACATTGTGTGTGATTCCTCTCATTTTAAGCATACGGCTTAATAATTCTGAAATCTCTACAGAAGTTGTTCCAATAAGAACTGGTCTTCCAGCTTGAGATAATTCTGTAACGTCTTCGATTACGGCATTGAATTTCTCACGTGTTGTTTTGTAGATATAATCTTCTTTATCAATTCTTGCAATGCCACGGTTTGTTGGAATTTCAACAACATCTAATTTATAAATCTGCCATAACTCTCCTGCTTCTGTCACAGCTGTACCGGTCATACCAGCCAGTTTGTTGTACATTCTGAAGTAATTCTGTAATGTAACAGTTGCAAAAGTTTGAGTTGCAGCTTCGATTTTTACGTTTTCTTTAGCTTCGATCGCCTGGTGAAGACCGTCAGAATAACGACGTCCGTCCATGATACGACCTGTCTGCTCATCGACAATCATAATTTTGTTGTCCATGATAACGTACTCTACATCTTTTTCGAATAAAGCGTAAGCTTTTAAAAGCTGAGTAAGAGTGTGGATACGCTCGCTTTTTACACCAAAATCCTGAAATAATCTTTCTTTGGCTTCAGCTTCAGCGTCTTTGTCTAATTTTTGTTTTTCAATCGCAGCGATTTCTGTTCCAATGTCTGGTAAAACGAAGAAATCAGCATCAGTATCACCAGAAAGGTATTTAATACCGTTGTCTGTTAATTCTACCTGATTGTTTTTTTCTTCAATTACAAAATACAAAGCTTCATCCACTTTGTGCATTTCACGATTGTTATCCTGCATGTATTGATTTTCAGTTTTTTGAAGCAATTGTTTAATTCCTTCTTCACTTAAAAATTTAATTAATGCTTTATTTTTAGGTAAACTTCTGTAAGCTCTTAATAATTGGAAACCTCCATCTTTAGTGTTACCTTCTTTGATTAATCTTTTAGCTTCTGCTAAGAAACCATTCGCTAACTGACGCTGTTGTGCAACTAAGTTTTCGATTTTTGGCTTCAATTCGTTAAATTCATGACGATCTCCCTGAGGAACTGGTCCAGAAATAATAAGCGGTGTTCTAGCATCATCAATTAATACAGAATCGACCTCGTCGACAATTGCAAAATTGTGTTTTCTCTGTACTAAATCGCTTGGAGAATGTGCCATGTTATCTCTTAAGTAGTCAAAACCAAACTCATTGTTAGTTCCGTAAGTGATATCAGCATCGTAAGCTTTTTTTCTAGCTTCAGTACTTGGCTGGTGGTTATCGATACAGTCTACAGATAAACCGTGGAATTCAAATAAAGGTGCTTTCCATGTACTGTCACGTTTTGCTAAGTAGTCATTCACAGTTACTAAGTGAACTCCGTTTCCTGTCAAAGCGTTTAAGTAAAGAGGAAGGGTAGCAACTAAAGTTTTACCTTCACCGGTTTGCATTTCGGCAACTTTACCTTCGTGTAGTACCATACCACCAATTAACTGAACATCGTAGTGAATCATGTCCCAAGTGATGTCTTTTCCTGCAGCATTCCATTTGTTGGCCCAAACTGCTTTTTCACCTTCAATTTGAATATATGGTTTTGTTGCAGAGAATTCGCGGTCTTTTGCAGTTGCGCTTACTTCAATATGAGCATTTTCTTTGAAGCGGCGAGCTGTTTCTTTTACAACAGAAAAAGCTTCCGGAAGAATTTCCAATAAAGTTTTTTCAGAGATTTCATAAGCTTCTTTTTCAAGAGCATCTATTGCATCATAAATATCTTCTCTTTTATCGATGTCTTCAATTTTTTCAACTTCGGCTTTAAGAGAAGCGATTTTAGCATCTTTATCTGCTCTTGCTTCTTTAATTCTTTCTTTAAAATATACGGTTCTTGCTCTTAATTCGTCGTGAGACAAACTCATTAAGCTCGTTTCGAAAGTTTTAATTTTGTTTAGGTAAGGCTGCAGGGCTTTTACGTCTTTTTGAGACTTATCGCCTACAAATACCTTAATGATGCTGTTTATGAAACTCATAATTATTGTATTTCTTTATTATATAATGTGTATTTGAACCAAAAAAAAAGTCTCTGTGATGAGACTTTTTCCTTTGGTTTATTTTTTAATATTCATCCTCATTCCAAAGATAATCTTCGTCTGTTGGATAATCAGGCCAAATTTCTTCCATTGATTCATATATCTCCCCTTCATCTTCGATTGACTGAAGGTTCTCTACTACTTCCAATGGAGCACCAGCTCTAATAGCGTAGTCAATAAGTTCGTCTTTGTTAGCAGGCCATGGCGCATCACTTAAATAAGATGCTAATTCTAATGTCCAATACATCTGTTATCTGTTTAGTTTGTGCAAAAATAAATTTTTTACTGAAAAAGACAAGTAAATTTTGATTTATTTTAATAAAATTTAAGAACGTCTCTTGTTAAATTCCAAAAATGAATTAAAAATTCTAATATTTAAATTCCAAATTCCAGCAATACAGCGGGAAATCGCATTAATTCAAATTTTAAATTCATTTACATAATTCGAAAGAATTTAATTTTTTTCTTTGGAATTTGGGATTTCAAAAAATTGGAATTTAAAGAAAAATTTATTTCCTCGGAATCCACTTCACCTCCTCCGCTTTTAGGTCTGAGGACAACTTTCGTGCCAAGACAAAAAGGTAGTCAGAAAGTCGGTTTAAATACATAATTGCGATTTCCGGAACGTGTTCATTATGGCTTAAATGTACCGCTAATCGTTCGGCACGACGGCATACACAGCGCGCAATGTGACAATATGACACGGTTTGATGACCGCCTGGCAAAACAAAGTGCGTCATTTGCGGAAGACTTTCTTCCATTTTGTCTATTTCGTTTTCAAGCAATTCGATATCAGAATCGATAATTCCGAGGTTTTTTAAGCGTAGTTCGCCGTTTTTTAAAACTTCTTTTTCCTGAGGAGTTGCCAAAATGGCGCCTACTGTAAAAAGGCGATCCTGAATTTCTATTAAAATGGTTTTATAATGTGAATCAATTTCCTGATCGCGGATTAATCCAATGTGTGAATTAAGTTCATCAACAGTTCCGTAACTATCAATGCGAATATGATCTTTAGGAACACGTGTACCTCCAAAAAGAGCCGTTGTTCCTTTATCACCTGTTTTGGTATATACTTTCATTTTTTTTAAGGTACTAAGTTGCTAAGATGCAAAGGGACTAAGGTTTTTTCTTTCTGAAATTAATTCGAAGAATTAATTTCAGAAAATCTAAAATCTAAAATCTAAAATCTAAAATTATTTACTTGTGTCGCTTTCAATTAAGCCGTCGCGTAAACGAATTATACGATGTGCATACGCTGCAATATCTTCTTCATGCGTTACCAGAATTACAGTGTTGCCTTGTGCATGAATATCGCCAAAAAGCTTCATGATTTCTACAGATGTTTTACTGTCTAAGTTTCCTGTTGGTTCATCGGCCAAAATAATAGATGGTTTGTTTACCAATGCACGGGCAATGGCCACACGCTGACGCTGACCTCCGGATAACTGATTGGGCTGGTGATCCATTCTGTCGGCAAGATTTACCTGTTTTAAAACCTCAGTCGCTCTGGCATTTCTGTCAGATTTAGAATATCCGGCATAAATCATAGGTAATGCAACATTGTCTAATGCAGTTGTTCTTGGCAGCAGATTAAAGGTTTGAAAAACGAAACCAATTTCGGTATTTCTAATTCCGGCTAATTCGTCGTCTTTCATTTGGCTTACATCTTTTCCATTCAAAACATATCTTCCGGAAGTTGGTGTATCCAGACAGCCTAATAAATTCATTAAAGTTGATTTTCCAGACCCTGACGGCCCCATTAAAGCGACATATTCACCTTTGTTGATTTCTAAATTTATTCCTTTTAAAACATATACGGTTTCATTACCAAGTATAAAATTTCGTCGTATATCGGTTATCTTAATTAATGGATCTGCCATTTTATTTTACAATTTTGGAATTAAAAGTACAAAACACTTTTCAATAAAAATGATAAGTAGTTTAGAATTGGATTTTGTTACAATAGCTTTTTTATAGATGTATATTAAAATGAATACGTTTTTTATACCAGAAATGGTTATATGATTTTGAATTAATCTTGCATAATTGTCATTATTTTATGAGTTTTATAATTTTAAAATGTTTTTAATTTTAAAAACGTGATAATAATGTAATTTGTTCGAATAGGTATTTGGTAAATTTGATTAATCAATTAATTAAAACAATCAAGATTATGAAAAATATTAAAATAGCTGCGGCAGTTACACTACTAGTATTAGGTTTAACATCGTGTAAAGATGAAAAACAAGAAAAAGCTCAAAAAACAATCGACTCTTATGTAGCCTACGTCGATTCTGTAAAAAATGTATCTGCAGAAAATTTAAAAGCAGACTGGAAAGCGGTTGATGCTGAGTATGATAGAAGATCTCAGGAAGCCCAAACAGCGTTAGCAGATCTTAAAGATAATTCGGCAGCAACAGAAAAAGTAAATGCCAGTAAAATTAAATATGAAGAGTTTAAAAATGAGATGACCACCGTTTTTGCCCCTCCGGCGCCAAGTCCAAAACAACAATTAAGAGATGCTTTGTTTGGTGCAGGAAAAATTGGTGATGATATGAATTTTAGCTGGGTAAATGCTCAAAATATTCATAGTGTTTATCAGCAGTTCGTTCACACTGTAGAAAATAATAAGGATAAATATTCCAGAGAAGACTGGGATGAAGTTAAGCTGATGTATGAAGCTCTTGACAGCCGTAAAAATACAGTTGAAAAAGAAGGACTTACAGCAGAAGATAATAGAAAAATTGCAGGTTTAAAAGTGAAATTTGCGCCAATGTACACCGTTAACAGAATGGGTGCTAAATCTGAAGAGAATAAAGACGCTAAAAAATAGAATTTTAAACTGCGTTTGAAATAAAAAAGACGATCATTTTTGATCGTCTTTTTTTTATGTGTGAATGGTAAGATATTCTCATAAAATTTTAATATTAAAAATAATGTCAAAATCAAACGTTCCTACGGAACGCAAATCTCTAATAATATAATTTTTCTACCAACGAAATGTTCCTATGGAACAAAAAATGTGTAAAGTTGATTTTTTAAATTTTAATAGCATTCCGTTAGGAATGTTTCGTTGGTAGAAAAAAATAAATAAATTAC